>Ga0299913_10000524_pt1 | contig 24944 bp, 39 predicted proteins | sample RVTome_9_FD_201360 | JGI IMG/M metagenome (GOLD analysis project Ga0299913, IMG submission 201360) | Soil microbial communities from uranium-contaminated site in the Upper Colorado River Basin, Wyoming, United States - RVT155D38 (version 2) ... | reverse complement strand
TCGCGATGGAGAAGGAGCTGCGGTTTGCGATCCGGGAGGGCGGGCGGACGGTCGGGGCCGGCGTCGTCACCGAGATCGCGGAGTAAGTCATGGTCACCCTGACCGCCGACCAGAAGATTCGCATCCGGCTCAAGGCGTACGACCATCACCTCCTGGATCGGTCGGTCAAGGAGATCGTGGAGACGGTTCGTCGCACCGGCGCCCGCGTGGCGGGGCCCGTGCTGCTGCCGACGATCATCAACCGGTGGACGGTGCTCCGCTCGCCCCACGTCGACAAGACGTCGCGCGAGCAGTTCGAGATGCGGACGCACAAGCGCCTGCTGGACATCGTCGATCCGACACCCCAGACCGTCGACAGCCTGATGAAGCTCGACCTTCCAGCTGGCGTGGACGTCGAGATCAAGCTCTAGGGAAAGCAGATGGCCAGAAAAGAAGGTTTGATCGGCCGCAAGGTCGGCATGACGCAGGTGTTCGCCGCCGACGGCAACCACGTCCCGGTGACCATCGTCGAGGCGGGGCCATGCACGGTCATCGGCCTGCGCACCCGCGAGCAGCACGGGTACGACGCCCTGCAGCTGGGGTTCGGGCCGAAGAAGAAGAACGTCAGCAAGCCCGCGGCCGGCGTCTTCAAGAAGATCAACGTGGCGCCGATGGGCGTCGTGCGCGAGGTGAGGCTGGAGAAGGCGGAGCAGGTGCAGGGCTATCAGGTGGGCCAGGCGCTGACCGCGGAGCTCTTCGCTCCCGGCGAGCTGGTCGACGTCATCGGTGTCACCAAGGGAAAGGGCTTCCAGGGAGGCGTCAAGCGCTTCGGCTGGTACGGGGGTGACGCGACGCACGGCTCGATGTTCCACCGGGCCCCCGGCTCGATCGGCGCTTCCTCCGATCCTTCGCGGGTGTGGCCGGGCCATCGGCTCCCGGGCCGCATGGGCGGGGTGCGCCGGACCGTGCTCAACGTCAGGGTCGTTCGCGTGATGCCCGAGCAGAATCTCGTGTTGCTCCGTGGGGCCGTGCCCGGCGCCAACGGCTCGCTGGTCATGCTCCGCAAGTCGGTGAAGACCACCAAGCAACAGCAGCAGAAAGCGGCGGACAAGAAATAATGCCGACGGTACAGGTCCTGGACGGCAAGGGGAAACAGGCCGGCACGCTCGAGCTCCGGCCCGACGTGTTCGGGGTGGAGATCAAGGGGCCGCTGCTGCACCAGGCGGTCGTGCGTGAGCTGGCCGACCGCCGCGCCGGCACCCATGACACCAAGGGACGGAGCGAGGTGTCCGGGGGCGGCAGGAAGCCGTGGAAGCAGAAAGGGACCGGCCGGGCCCGGCAGGGCAGCATCCGCGCCACCCAGTGGAAGGGAGGCGGCAAGCCGTTCGGCCCCACCCCGCGCAGCTACGACAAGGCGATGCCGCGGCAGATGCGGCGAGAGGCGCTGCGGGAGGCCGTGGCCTCGACCATCGCCGGCGAGACCCTGCGGGTGGTGGAGAGCGTGACCGCCGACGGCAAGACCAAGGCGCTGGTTGCCGCCCTCGGGCAGCTGGGGCTGCAGCCGGTCTCCACGCTGATCGTGGTGGCCACGCTGGGCGATGCGCTGCTCCGGGCTGCGCGCAACGTGCCCTGGTTGACGGTCGAGACACCGGCTCACGTGTCCGTGTACCAGGTGCTGCACGCCCGTCAGGTGGTGTTCGAGCGCGCGGCGCTCACGGCACTCGAGGAGGCGCTCGGAGCATGAAGCCCCGGAATTCTCGAACGGGCCACCCACGTCTGGCGGCGGGCTCGCGGAGGTCGATGCAATGAGAGACCCGCGCCACGTACTGATCCGGCCGCTGATGACGGAGAAGTCGATGCAGCAGAAGGAGACGCTGAACACGGTGGCCTTCCGGGTCCGGCCCGACGCCAACAAGGTGGAGATCCGCACCGCGGTCGAGAGCGTGTTCAACGTCAAGGTGACGGCGGTCCGGACCGCGTCCTACGAGGGCAAGCTCAAGCGGATGGGCCGATTCCAGGGCCGGCGCGCGGACTGGAAGAAGGCCGTGGTGACGCTGGCGCCCGGCCACAAGATCGACCTCGTCGAGGGGGCCTGAGCGTCATGGGAATCCGCATCGTCAAGCCGACGTCGCCGGCCCGCCGGTATCTCACGTACGTCACCTACGAGGAGATCACCAAGACCGAGCCCGAGAAGAGCCTGCTCGTTCCCAAGCGGCGGACGAACGGTCGCAACGCCTATGGCCGCATCACGGTCCGGCACCGGGGTGGCGGGGCCAAGCGCATGCTGCGGCAGGTCGACTTCCGGCGGGACAAGCTCGGGATTCCGGCTCGCGTGGCCGGCATCGAGTACGACCCGAACCGGTCGGCCCACCTGGCGCTGCTGCACTACCGGGACGGCGAGAAGCGGTACATCATCGCGCCGCACGGTCTCAAGGTCGGCGACATGCTGATGTCGGGGCCGCAGGCCGACATCGTGCCGGGCAATGCGCTGCCGATCCGGAACATTCCGGTCGGCACCCTCGTGCACAACGTCGAGCTGCAGCCCGGTCGCGGCGCCCAGATGTGTCGGAGCGCGGGCACCCAGGCCCAGCTCCTGGCCAAGGAGGGCGACCGGGCGACGCTCCGGTTGCCATCGGGCGAGGTGCGGCTGGTGGGGCTGGAGTGCATGGCCACGGTCGGCCAGGTCGGCAACCTCGACCACGAGAACGTCTCGGTCGGCAAGGCGGGGCGGGTCCGATGGCGCGGGTTTCGGCCCACCGTGCGCGGGACCGTGATGAACCCGGTGGACCACCCGATGGGGGGCGGCGAGGGCAAGGGCAAGGGGAACCACCCGATGACCCCGTGGGGCAAGCCGACCAAGGGCTACAAGACGCGGCGAGGGGCCCGGCCCACCGACGCCTTCATCGTCACGCGCCGGAAGAAATAGGAGTTCGGGATGGGACGCTCGCTCAAGAAGGGCCCGTACATCGACGAGAAGCTCTACGAGCGCATCGAGGAGCTGAACCGTACGCGCCAGAAGAAGGTGCTGAAGACCTGGTCACGGCGCTCCACCATCGCGCCGGAGTTCGTGGGCCACACGCTGGCCGTTCACAACGGCAAGAAGTTCATCCCGGTCTACGTGACCGAGAACATGGTCGGCCACAAGCTCGGGGAGTTCGCGCTCACCCGGACGTTCAGGGCGCACGGCCAGGCCGAGAAGGCCGCCGCCACGCCGACGGGGAAATCCTAGCCATGGTCACGAGCGCCCGGGCCCGGTTCGTCCGGGTGTCGGCCCGCAAGGCGCGGCTGGTCCTCGACCAGATCCGCGGCAAGTCGGTGGGTGACGCGCTGGCGACGCTGGCGTTCACGCCGCGGGCGGCCGCTCGCCTCATCGAGAAGGTGCTCAGGTCGGCGGTGGCCAACGCCGAGCACAACCACCAGGTGCGCAACCTGGACGACCTGCGCGTGGTCCGGGCGGTGGCCGACGGCGGCCCCTCGCTCAAGCGCGTGCAGCCCCGGGCGATGGGTCGGGCCTTCTTCATCAAGCACCGCACCAGCCACCTGACGATCGCGGTCAGCGACGAGGTCAACGGGACCCGGAACGTCCTGACACGCCCACGGCACCTGCGGGTCCGCCGGATTCCGGCGTCGGCGCCGGCCCCCGCCGCGCCGGCGGCGAGAGCCCGGCGGGGCCGGGCCGGGGCGAAGCCCAAGGAGAAGGAATAGGCGATGGGCCAGAAGACACATCCGATCGGCTTCCGCCTCGGCTCGACGCGGACGTGGTCGTCGCGCTGGTTCGCGACGAAGAACTACGCCGACCTGCTGCACGAGGACGTGAAGATCCGCCGGTTCATCAAGGACCAGCTCTACCACGCGGGGATCTCGAGGATCGACATCGAGCGGTCGGCCAACCGCGCGCGCATCACCATCTTCACCGCGCGGCCCGGCATCATCATCGGCCGCAAGGGCTCCGAGGTGGAGCGGCTCAAGAACGAGCTGCAGATGCGTACCGGCAAGGAGATCTACCTCAACATCGAGGAGGTCATCCATCCGGAGCTCGACGCCCAGCTCGTCTCCGAGAACGTCGCGCTGCAGCTCCAGAAGCGGGTGGCGTTCCGGCGGGCCATGAAGAAGGCCGTTACCTCCGCGCTCCGGCTCGGCGCCGACGGCATCCGGATCGCGTGCGCGGGCCGGCTCGGCGGCGGCGAGATCGCCCGCCGCGAGTGGTACCGGGACGGCCGGGTGCCGCTCCACACGATCCGGGCCGACATCGACTACGGGCTGGCCACCGCCCACACCACGTACGGGACGATCGGCGTGAAGGTCTGGATCTTCAAGGGCGAGGTGCTCCGCGCCGCGCCGACGGAGGCCTGAGGGCGACGTCATGTTGATGCCCAAGCGCGTCAAGTACCGCAAGGCCCAGCGCGGCAACATGCGCGGTAAGGCCCAGCGGGGGTCGACGCTGGCCTTCGGCGAGTACGGGCTGAAGGCGCTGGAGCCGGGCTGGATCACCAACCGCCAGATCGAGGCGGCCCGGGTGGCGCTCACCCGAAGCCTCAAGCGCGGTGGCAAGGTGTGGATCCGCGTGTTCCCCGACAAGCCGGTCACCAAGAAGCCGGCCGAGACGCGGATGGGCAAGGGCAAGGGCAACCCCGAGGACTGGGTCGCGGTCGTGAAGCCCGGCCGCATCCTGTACGAGATGGAGGGCGTGGGCGTGGACGTCGCCCGGGAGGCGTTCCGGACCGCGGCCAACAAGATGGGGATCTCCACCAAGTTCGTCACGCGGGCCCGGACGCTGTGAAGGCGGCCAAGTGGCGCGACCTCTCGGACGACGAGGTGACGCAGAAGGTGCGTGAGCTGTCCGAGGAGGTCTTCAACCTCCGGTTCCAGCTGACGATGGGCGTGGCGAAGAACCCGTCCCGCATCGGGGAGGCCCGCCGCGACCTCGCCCGGGCCTACACGATCATCCGCGAACGCGGAGGGGCGCCGGCCGCGGTGGCGGCGTCCGTGGCGCCACCGCCGGCGCCGGCCCCCGCGGCCAAGGCGGCGGCACGGAAGCCGCGCGCCCGGACGGCGGCCCCGGCGAAGAAGCCGGCCGCCAAGAAGCCAGCGAAGACGAAGAAAGCGAAGGGATAGGCTCGTGGGCGAGCGCAAGACGCGAGAGGGCGTCGTGGTGAGCGATGCCATGCAGAAGACGCGGGTGGTACGGGTCGAGCGGGTCTACCGCCATCCCCGCTACCAGCGGGTCATCCGGATGTCCAAGAAGCTCAAGGCGCACGACGAGGAGAACGCCAGCCACGTCGGCGACCGGGTGCTGATCGAGGAGACGCGGCCGATGTCCAAGGAGAAGCGCTGGCGGGTGCGCCAGGTGCTGACCGTGGCCCGGGCATGATCCAGCCGCGCTCGATGCTCGATGTCGCCGACAACTCCGGGGCCAAGAAGGTCCAGTGCATCCGGGTCATGGGTGGCGCCAACAAGCGCTACGCGTCCCTCGGTGACACCGTCATCGTGGCGGTCAAGGAGGCCTCGCCCGACGGCACCGTGAAGAAGGGCGAGGTGGCGCGGGCGGTGGTGGTGCGGACCGTCAAAGAGGTCCGGCGCCGCGACGGTTCCTATATCCGCTTCGACCGCAACGCCGTGGTCCTGATCAGGCCGGACGAGAATCCGGTCGGCACCCGCATCTTCGGGCCGGTGGCCCGGGAGCTGCGCGAGCGGCAATTCACCAAAATCATCTCACTGGCACCCGAGGTTCTCTGACATGCAGTCGATTCACGTTCGACGGGGCGACACCGTCGGGATCATCGCGGGCCGCGAGCGCGGCAAGCGTGGCAAGGTGCTGCACGTGCTGACCGACAAGGGGCGGGTCGTGGTCGAGCACGTCAACATGATCAAGAAGCATCAGCGCCCGACCCAGAAGCTGCGGCAGGGTGGCATCATCGAGCGCGAGGGGCCGCTGGCGCTGTCCAACGTGCTGCCGATCTGCGGCCGCTGCGACAAGCCGGCCCGGACGGGCATCAAGGTGCTCGGCGACGGCCGCAAGGTCCGCACCTGCAAGCGGTGCGGCGAGCCGATCGACAAGGGTTAGCGAGATGGCCAAGCCAGGCGGAAGTTCCGCACCGAAGGCACCGGCCGGCAAGACACCGGCCCGGCCGCCGCAGCAGCCGCGCCGGGGCGACAAGGGCGCCGCCGACGCGCCGGTCGCCCGGACGCGGCCCAAGGGCGCCGGCGAGGTGCCGCCGCGGCTGAAGGAGCACTTCGCTCGCACGGTGACGCCCGCGCTCATGAAGGAGCGCGGCTACGACAACGTGTGGCAGGTGCCCCGGCTCGAGAAGGTCGTGCTGAACATGGGGGTCGGTGAGGGCCGGGACAACGCCAAGGTCCTCGATTTCGCCACCGCCGACCTGCAGCTGATCACCGGCCAGAAGCCGATCGTCACCCGGGCCAAGAAGTCGATCGCCAACTTCAAGCTGCGCGAGGGCGTGCCGATCGGGGCCAAGGTGACGCTGCGGGGCGCCCGGATGTACGAGTTCCTCGACCGGCTCATGAGCATCGCCCTGCCCCGGGTGCGCGACTTCAAGGGCGTGCCGCCCAAGGGCTTCGACGGGCGTGGCAACTACGCGCTGGGGCTGCGAGAGCAGCTGATCTTCCCCGAGATCGTCTACGACAAGATCGACAAGGTGCGCGGCATGGACATCAACATCGTGACGACGGCGCGGACGGACGAGGAAGCCAAGGCCCTCTTGGTCCAGCTCGGTATGCCGTTCAGGGAGTCCTAGCTCATGGCCAAGACCTCGCTCATCATGAAATCGATGGGGACGCCCAAGTTCTCGACGCGGGCCTACAATCGGTGCCGGCTGTGCGGACGTCCGCGCGGCTACCTCCGGAAGTTCCGGATGTGCCGGCTGTGCTTCCGCGAGCTCGCCCTCAAAGGCGAGGTGCCGGGCATCGTGAAGGCGAGCTGGTGATGCGCAGCGACCCGATCGCCGACCTGCTGACCCGCATTCGCAACGCCAGCAACGCCGAGCACGAGAAGGTCGACATCCCGTCGTCCCGGCTCAAGGTGCGCATCGCCGAGCTGCTCAAGGACGAGGGCTTCATCAAGAACTTCCGCGTCCTGGAAGACGGCCGCCAGGGGATGCTGCGCGTGTATCTGAAATACGGCAGCGGCAACGAGAAGATGATCTCGGGGCTCGTGCGGGTGTCCACGCCGGGCCGGCGTGTCTACGTCAGCCACGACAAGATTCCCTCGATTCTGGCCGGCATGGGCGTGGCCCTGCTGTCGACATCGCGCGGCGTGTTCACCGACCGCGAGGCCCGCAAGCAGAAGGTCGGCGGCGAAGTCCTCGCCTACGTGTGGTAGGAGCCCTCACATGTCTCGCATCGGCAAGAAACCGATTCCGATTCCCAGGGGCGTGAAGATCCAGCTCGACGGCACGACCGTCCGGGCCGAGGGGCCCAAGGGCACGCTGAGCCAGGTCGTGCCCGCGGGGCTGACACCCCGGGTCGACGACGGCACCCTCGTCATCGAGCGCGACGGCGAGGACCGCCGGGTGCGAGCGCTGCACGGCCTGGCCCGGGCGCTGGTGGCCAACATGGTCACGGGCGTGGCGGACGGGTTCGAGCGCAAGCTGGAGATCGTCGGCATCGGCTACCGTGCCCAGATGCAGGGCAAGAGCATCCAGCTGGCGCTCGGCTACTCGCACCCGGTGCTGTTCGCCCTGCCCGAGGGCGTGACGGCGGAGATCGACCGGCAGACCGCCATCACCCTGCGCTGCGCCGACAAGGCCGTCCTCGGCCAGACGGCGGCCAGGTTGCGCGCCCTGCGCAAGCCCGACCCCTACAAGGGCAAGGGCATCCGGTACGCGGGCGAATCCGTGCGGCGCAAGGTCGGCAAGAAGGCGGGCGCGAAATGATCATCAAGGACAGGCGGGCGCCGCGGGACAAGCGCCATCACCGTCTGCGACGGTGGGTGCGGGGCACGGCGGCCCGCCCGCGGCTGGCGGTGTTCCGCAGCCTCAACCACATCTACGCGCAGATCGTGGACGACGACGCCGGGCGCACGCTGGTCGCCGCCGACAGCCGCAGCAAGGAATTCCAGGCTGGCCAGCCGCGGGGCGGCAACGTGGCGGCGGCCACGGCGGTGGGCGCGCTGCTGGCCCAGCGGGCCAGAGCCGCCGGCCTCGAGCGCGTCGTCTTCGATCGGGGCGGCTACAAGTATCACGGTCGCGTCAGGGCGCTCGCCGATGCTGCGCGCGCCGGCGGCCTCGTATTCTGAGGAGTGCAAGGTGAGGGAACCGGGCTCATGAAGGACTGGATGAGGAGACTCTGAGTGGCGGAAGCGAAGATCGATCCCAGCGTGCTGGAGTTGAACGACCGCGTCGTCTCCATCAACCGGGTGGCCAAGGTCGTGAAGGGCGGACGGCGGTTCTCGTTCACCGCGCTGGTCGTGGTGGGCGACGGCCGCGGCCACGTCGGCGTCGGCCTGGGCAAGGCCCACGAGGTGCCGGAGGCGATCCGCAAGGCCGTCGAGCACGCGAAGAAGGATCTCATCTTCGTTCCCCTCAGGGAGACGACGATCCCGTGCGAGATCACCGGTCACTTCGGCGCCGGGCGCGTGTTCCTCAAGCCGGCGGTGCAGGGGACCGGAGTCATCGCCGGGGGCGCGGTCCGGCCCGTGCTGGAGGCGGCCGGAGTACAGGACATCCTCACCAAGACGCTGGGGTCGAACAACCCGCACAACGTCCTGAAGGCCACCATCGACGCGCTCCGGCGGATCAAGCGGCTGCAAGACCTGCACGCGGCGCGGCGGCGTGGCAGCGATGGCAACCTGGTGGAGGAGACGGTCGGTGCCAAGCAAGAAGCTTAAGCTGACGCTGGTCAAGAGCATCATCGGCCTCAGCCCCAGGCAGGAGGGCACGGTGAAGGCCCTCGGGCTGCGGCGGATGTGGCAGCAGGTGACGCACGACGACACCCCGATGATCCGCGGCATGATCGCCAGGGTGCCGCACGTGCTGCAGGTGACCCATGAAGCTTGATGAGCTGCGCCCGGCGCCGGGCGCCGTCACCCGTCGCAAGCGGGTAGGCCGGGGGCCGGGCTCCGGCCACGGCAAGACGTCGACCAAGGGCAGCAAGGGCCACAAGGCTCGCTCGGGCGGCGGCAAGACCGGCGGCTTCGAGGGCGGCCAGATGCCGCTCTACCGTCGCATCCCCAAGCGCGGCTTCCTGCCGTTCGGCGGCAAGACGGAATATGCGGTCGTGAACCTCAAGGCGCTGGGGGCCTTCGCCGCCGGCAGCGTGGTGGACCCCGACGGCCTCGCCCAGGCCGGGCTCATCAAGCGGGCCGCCCGCGGGCGCGTGAAGCTCCTCGGCGACGGCGAGGTGCCGCACGCGCTCACCGTGCGGGTGCACGCCATCAGCGCGTCGGCGCGGACGAAGATCGAGGGCCAGGGCGGTCGCATCGAGGTATTGCCCGAGAAGGAGAAGGTGGCGGCTTCGTGATCGAGAGTTTGCAGTCGTTCCAGAACATCTTCAAGATCCCGGAGCTGAAGCGGCGGGTGATCTTCACCACGATGCTGCTCGTCGCCTACCGGGTGGGCGCCCATGTCCCGACCCCGGGGATCGACGGGCCGGCGCTGGCCCAGTTCTTCGACCAGGTGCAGGGCACGCTGCTCGGCATGGTCGATCTCTTCTCGGGTGGCAACCTCCGGCGGCTGTCGATCTTCGCGCTCGGGATCATGCCGTACATCTCGGCGTCCATCATCCTGCAGCTGCTGACGGTCGTCATTCCCACCCTCGAGCGGTTGGCCAAGGAGGGGGAGGCCGGGCGCAAGAAGATCACCCAGTACACCCGCTACGGCACCATGGCGCTCTCCCTGGTGCAGTCGCTGGGCATCGCCTACGGGCTGGAAGGGATGCGCAGCCCCGAGGGGCTGGCGATCGTGCCGAATCCCGGCTGGGGCTTCCGGCTTCTCACCGTGATCACGCTGACGGCCGGCACCGCGCTCATCATGTGGCTCGGCGAGCAGATCTCCGAGAAGGGGATCGGCAACGGCATCTCGCTGATCATCTTCGCCGGGATCGTGGTGCGGCTGCCCTCCGCCATCCAGGCGTCCTACACGCTCATCCAGACGGGCGAGATGAAGCTGTTCGTCTTCGGGGCCATCGTCTTCCTGATGATCGGCGTGACGGCGGCGGTGGTCCTCATGCAGGAGGGCCAGCGGAAGATCCCGGTGCAGTACGCCAAGCGCGTGGTGGGACGGCGGGTCTACGGCGGCCAGTCGACGCACATCCCGCTCCGGATCAACACGGCCGGCGTCATCCCCGTCATCTTCGCCTCGTCGTTGATCCTGTTCCCGGCGACGCTGACCCGGTTCATGCCGTACGCCTGGATGCAGGGGGTGGCCGACGCCCTGAGCCCGGGCCAGGTGACCTACACCGTGCTGTACATGGGCCTGATCATCTTCTTCGCGTACTTCTACACGGCGATCGTGTTCAACCCGGTCGATCTGTCCGACAACATGAAGAAGTACGGCGGATTCATCCCGGGCGTGCGGCCGGGGAAGAAGACGGCCGAGTACATCGACCACGTGCTGACCCGGATCACGCTGCCGGGCGCCCTGTTCCTGGCCGTCATCTCGGTGCTCCCCGACATGCTCATCCGGTGGTTCAACGTGCCGTTCTACTTCGGCGGCACGAGCCTGCTGATCGTGGTGGGCGTCGCCCTCGACACCGTACGGCAGATGGAGTCGCACCTGCTCATGCGCAACTACGAGGGCTTCCTGAAACGGTCCAAGTCCCGCTCGGGCGCCTTCGCGCGGCGGAGCTGAGCGTGCGCCTGATCTTCCTCGGCCCCCCGGGCGCCGGCAAGGGGACCCAGGCCCGCGAGCTGGCCCGCCAGTGGGGCGTGCCGCAGATCGCCACCGGCGAGATGCTGCGGGACGCGGCGGCGGCCGGGACCCCCCTGGGCCTCGAGGCCAGGCGGATCATGGAGACAGGAGCGCTGGTTCCCGACGACGTGATGATCGGGCTCATCGCCGAGCGGCTGCGGCAGCCGGACGCCGCCGGTGGCTTCATCCTCGACGGCTTCCCCCGCACCCTCGCCCAGGCCGAGGCGCTCGAGCGGCTGCTGAAGGACCTCGGCCAGAAGCTCGACGGCGTGCTGTTCTTCGAGGTGGCCGAGCCGGAGCTCGTCCGCCGGTTGACCGGCCGGCGGCTCTGCCGGCAGTGTCAGACCGCGTTCCACGTGGTATCGGCGCCGCCCCGGCGCGCCGGTGTGTGCGACCGGTGCGGCGGCACGCTGTACCAGCGCGACGACGACAGCGAGGCCACCGTCCGGCACCGGCTCGGGGTGTACCAGCGGCAGACCGCCCCGCTGCTCGACTACTACCGCGACCGGGGCCTGCTCACGCCGATCCAGGGCGAGGGCGAGATCGGGGCGATCCGGGACGTGATCCGGCGGGCCGCGGAGGCACGGTGATCGAGCTCAAGTCGGCGCGCGAGATCGGGCTCATGCGACGGGCCGGACACATCCTGGCCGACGTCGTCGAGCGGCTGCGTGGCAGCGTGAAGGCCGGGATGTCCACGCTGCAGATCGACGAGGACGTGGAGGACTTCATCCGGTCACAGGGCGCGCGCCCGGCGTTCAAGGGCTACCGGGGATTCCCGGCCACCGTGTGCATCTCGATCAACGAGGAGGTGGTCCACGGCATCCCCGCGGCGCACCGGCGTATCGAGGAGGGCGACATCGTCGGGCTGGACCTGGGGTGTATCGTGGAAGGGTATTACGCCGACTGCGCGGTCACCCTCCCCGTGGGTGACGTGCCGTCCCGGGTCCGGGAGCTGCTCGACGCCACCCGCGAGAGCCTCGAGGCGGGCATCGTGGAGTGCCGGCCGGGCCGGCGGCTCTCCGACGTCTCGCACGCCATCCAGTCGCACGTCGAGAGGCACGGGTTCTCGGTCGTGCGCGCCTTCGTCGGTCACGGCATCGGCCGGGCCCTGCACGAGGAGCCCCAGGTGCCGAACTTCGGCGACCCGGGGCGCGGGCCGCAGCTGAAGCCGGGCATGGTGCTGGCCATCGAGCCCATGGTCACGATGGGAAGCTGGGAGGTCAGGATCCTGGACGACGGCTGGACGGCGGTGACCAGGGACGGGAGCCTGGCCGCTCACTTCGAGCACACGATCGCGGTGACGGAGTCGGGGCCGGAGGTGCTGACCAGCAAGAGCGGCGGCTCGGCGCGGGCCGCCTGAGAGCGGGCATGGCGAAAGAAGACGCGATCGAGGTCGAGGGCACCGTCGTGGAGCCGTTGCCGAACGCGATGTTCCGGGTCGAGCTGGAGAGCGGCCACCGGGTGCTGGCTCACGTGAGCGGCAAGATGCGGATGAACTTCATCCGGATCCTGCCCGGCGACCGCGTGAAGGTTGAGCTGTCGCCCTACGACCTGACCCGCGGTCGGATCACGTACCGGTTCAAGTAGGAGCGAGCGATGAAGGTGAGACCGTCGATCAAGACGCGCTGCGAGCACTGCAAGATCGTCCGGCGCCACAACGTGGTGCGGATCATCTGCAAGAACCCGCGGCACAAGCAGCGGCAGGGGTAGACCCTCGGAGGGGGCTTTGCCCCCTTCCGATGCCTCCCCCAGGACCGGATTGCGGCGGCAAAGCCGCCGCTCGAACAGGACGGAGACAGGACGATGGCGAGAGTTGCAGGGGTGGATCTGCCGCGGGAGAAGCGGGGCGAGGTGGCGATCACGTACATCTATGGGATCGGGCGGGCCACCGCGAACCAGATCCTGTCCAAGGCCAGCGTGGATCCGGCCAAGCCCGTGAAGGCGTGGAACGACGACGAGACGGCGCGTGTGCGCGAGATCATCGAGCGCGAGCTGAAGGTCGAGGGCGACCTGCGCCGCGAGATCTCGATGAACGTCAAGCGGCTCATGGACATCGCGGCCTACCGCGGCATCCGGCACCGCCGGGGGTTGCCGGTGCGGGGGCAGCGCACGCACACCAACGCCCGCACCCGCAAGGGACCACGCAAGGGCGTGATGGTGAAGAAGAAGCCGACCGCGTCGGCCCCGGCCGCCGCGGCCAAGAAAGCATAGGAGCCTGAGGGATGGCAGAACCGGCGAAGCCCGCTCCCCGGAAGAAGGGCGGCAAGAGGCGTGAGCGCCGTGAGGTGCGCACCGGCGTCGCCCACGTGCAGGCCACGTTCAACAACACGATGGTGACCCTCACCGACAAGATGGGCAACGTCGTGTCGTGGTCGAGCGCAGGAAGCGCGGGGTTCAAGGGCTCGCGCAAGAGCACTCCGTTCGCGGCCCAGACCGCGGCCGAGATCGCCGCCCGCAAGGCGATGGAGTTCGGGCTCAAGCAGATCGAGGTCTTCGTGCGGGGCCCGGGGGCCGGCCGCGAGGCCGCCATCCGCTCCCTGCAGGCGGTCGGGCTCGAGATCACCGCGATCCGTGACGTCACGCCCATCCCCCACGACGGCTGCCGTCCGCCCAAGCGGCGGCGGGTGTAGGGAGAGCCGAGCATGGCGCGATATCGCGATGCCAAGTGCCGGCTGTGCCGCCGGGAGGGCATGAAGCTCTTCCTCAAGGGGGCCCGCTGCTTCACCGACCGGTGCGCGATCGAGCGGCGGAACTACCCGCCCGGCATGCACGGGCTGCAGCGCGGCAAGCTGACCCCGTTCGGCGTGCAGCTCCGCGAGAAGCAGAAGGCCAAGCGGATCTACGGCGTGCTGGAGACGCAGTTCCGCAAGTACTTCCAGTGGGCCGAAAGCCAGAAGGGCGTCACCGGCGAGAACCTGCTCCGACTGCTGGAGCTGCGGCTGGACAACGTGGTCTACCGCATGGGCTTCGCGGCGTCCCGTCGGGAATCCCGGCAGATGGTGGCGCACGGCCACTTCCAGGTGAACGGGCGCAAGGCCAGCGTGCCCTCCTTCCTGACCAAGGTTGGTGACGTCGTGGCGCTGCGGCCGTCCTCCAAGCTGGGCCCCCGGGTGGACGACAACGTCAACGCGGGGCGCGGCCAGGTCCCGCAGTGGCTCGACGTCGACGTCAACGGCAAGAGGGGTGTCGTCCGGGGCCTGCCGCTCCGGGAAGACATCCAGATCCCCGTGTCCGAGCAGCTGATCGTCGAGCTGTACAGCAAGTAAGGAGGCGGGGAAGGCCATGCCACGCATTCCGTTCCAGAAGCCGAAGAAGGTCGAGTGGGAGATTCTCAGCGACCGCTACGGCCGGCTGGTGGCCGAGCCCTTCGAGAAAGGGTACGCGCTCACGGTCGGTAACTCGCTCCGGCGCACGCTGCTGTCGATCGTCCCGGGCGCCGCGGTGGCCTGGGTGAAGATCGAGGGCGTCAAGCCCACCGATACGAAGATCGCCGGCGTCGCCGAGAGCCTCACCGACGTGCTGCTGAATCTCAAGAAGCTGGCCATCCAGGTGCCGTCCGACGAGCCCCGGGTCCTGCGTGTCGACGTGACGGGACCGAAGGACGTCAAGGGCGAGGACGTGCCCGAGACGGGCGCCGAGATCCTCAATCCCGAGACGCACCTCTTCACGCTCGAGGCCGGCGTCCGGGTGACGCTGGAGCTGGGCGTGGGCGTGGGCCGGCGGTACCAGGCTGCCGACCAGCCCGGGGGCGGAACGCCGGCCGGCGCGTTGTCGCTTGACGCCGCCTACTCGCCGATCACGCGGGTGGCCTACAACGTCGAGATGTCCCGGCTCGGCAAGATCACCGACTACGAAAAGCTGGTCCTGGAGGTGTGGACCAACGGCGCCATCAGCCCGGATGACGCGCTGACCCGAGCCTCCACGTATCTCCGCGACCACTTCAGCCCGCTGGCACCGGGAGGGGCCGACGAGGACGATGAGGCGGAGGCGGGCGCCGGCGAGGCGTACCTGCGTGACGCGCTCGGCAAGACCCTGGAGGAGCTGGCACTGCCGGCCCGGGCCATCAATGCGCTCAAGAGCGCCGATCTGCAGCTGGTCGCCGACCTCGCGCAGAAGACCGAGGCCGACCTGGGCGAGGTCAAGAACCTCGGCGACAAGTCGATCGACGAGATCAAGACCGCCCTGGCTGCCCTGGGGCTCTCCCTCGGCATGCGCATCGACCCCAACGTCCTGGGAGCGCTGGGGCGTGGCGTCGCGAAGTGAGGCACGGTAAATCGACCATGACGACGAGGATTCGATGAGGCACCGCAAGGACGGCTACAAGCTCGGCCGGCTCACCCAGCATCGGTGGGCGATGTTCCGCAACCTCCTGACCGGCCTGTTCCGCCACGAGCGCATCGAGACGACCGAGGCCAAGGCCAAGGCGATGCGCGGCCTGGCCGACCACGTCATCACGCTCGCCAAGCGCGAGAACCTCCACGCCCGTCGCCAGGTACTGAGCCTGGTGCCCGACTCCGAGGTCGTGGGCCGGATCTTCGACACGATCGCGGCCCGGTTCTCGGACCGCAACGGAGGGTACACGCGGATCGTGAAGAGTCGTGTCCGCCGTGGCGATGCCGCTCCGATGGTCCTGCTCGAGCTGGTCGATCGTCCCGACACGCCGAAGGATGGCGGCGGCAAGGGCACGAAGAGGGAACAGGCTCCGAAGGGCGAGGCGGCGGCCGGCGGCAAGCGAAAGCGGCGCGAGAAGGCGGCGGCTGCCGCCGGCTGAGGCGTCTCGGCGGGCTGCCGCTACGACGGGTTGCGTTCGCGGTCGATGGCGGGCCCGGCGGCCACCGCGGCGGCCGTGACCAGCGCCGCCAGCGCGGCAAACACCGCCCACGGCACCGCGTAAGAATCCCAGCGGACGAGGAGCACGCCGAAGACGGTCGGGCCCACCAGCAGGCCGATCACGATCGCGGCAAAGGCGACGCCGCTCAGCAGGCCGGCCGCCCGGTGCCCCCCCACCTCCGCGCTCACGATGAAGTAGATTCCCACCCAGCCGTACGCGCCCACCCCGCTGACGAAGGCCAGCACGCCGGCGAGCAACGGCGCGGTGACGAGCCAGGCGGCGTACATGGCGAAGCTGAGCGCGCCGACGGCTCCGGTGAACGCCAGCCAGAGCGATCGCCGCCCGGTGAGCCAGCGATCGCTGGCGGCGCCGAGCGCCAGCCGCGACACGGCGCCGCCGGCCTGCGAGCAGGCCACCAGCAAGCCGGCGCCGATGGCGTCGAAGCCGAGCCCCTGGACGGCGTAGAGAGGCAGGTAGCTCAGCACGGCTGCCTGCACCATGCCGAGAACCAGTCCGCTGGCGAACAGCACGACCAGGGCCGGCCGCCCCAGCCACCACCAGGTGCTCGTGCTCGGCGCCGCCAGGGTCTCGTGAAGATCGGGCGGTGGCGCCCCGCTGCCGAGTGGCGCGAGCGTGCGCCACGCCAGGGCCACCGGCAGTGCGACCACGGCGCCGCAGGTGACGATCGCGGCGCGCCATCCCAGCGCGGCCGCGATGGCCGGCAGGACGAGCGCGGCGACGAAGCCGCCCAGCGTGAGGCCCATCTGCTTGATGCCCATGGCGATCCCTCGCTCGCGGGCCGGAAACAGATCGATGATGGCGCGACCGAGAGCCGGGTTGACGACGCTCCAGCCGATGCCGGCCGCGAACAGTGCCGCGAGGAGAGCGGGGAATCCCGGCGACCACGCGCCCGCGATCAGGCCGGCCGCCCCGAGGGCCAGACCGCCCAGGAAGCTCGTCCGCACGCCGAGCCGGTCGGCGAGGTGCCCGCCCGGCAGCGAGAAGAACAGCCCGCCGAGATACACCGACGGGACGATGAAGGCCACCTGCAGCCGCGTCAGCGCGAATCCCTCGACGAGAGCGGGTGAGAGTGGCGAGATGCCGAGGATCCCGAAGGCGCCCGCACCGTAGGACGCCGTGAGGACCGAGAGCAGGAACCAGCGCGCCGTCACGAACCGACGGGGACGGCGACCCGGGCCTCCGCGGCGCATGCGGGGCGAGCCGGCCGGCGGTGCCGGGCCCGCCCCGCCGCGCGGCTCACGTGAGATTCTGCCGGAAATGCGCCAGCGTCCGGCGCCAGGCGTCGTCGGCCGCCGCCTTGTCGTAGGCGTCGGGTCGCTCGTCGTTGAAGAAGGCGTGGTCGACGTTCGGGTAGATGTGGATTTCCGATCGCTTGCCGGCCTTCTTGATGGCGGCGTCGGTGTCCTTGGCCACCTGGGGCGTCACGAACCCGTCCTTCTCGGCGAAGAGGCCGAGCACGGGACCGGAGAGCCTGGTGTAGTCGGGCTTGACGTTGGGATGGATGCCGTAGAAGTTCACCACGGCGCCGACGTCGGGATTCAGTGTGCCGGCGAACAGGGCGAGCTGACCGCCCATGCAGAATCCCACAACACCGAGCCGGGCGGTCGACGAGTGCTGGGCCAGGAACGCCGCGGCACCGCGAAGGTCTTTCTCGGCCTGGCCGATGTTGAGGGCCATGAAGAGCTTGCCGGCGCCGTCGGGCTCGCTCGCCGTCTCGCCATGGTACATGTCGGGTGCCAGCGCCGAGAACCCCTCGGCGGCGAAGCGATCGCACACGCTCTTGATGTGGCCGACGAGGCCCCACCATTCCTGGATGACGAGCACCCCGGGTCCCTTGCCCGAGGCGGGCGTGGCCAGATAGCCCTGGGTCGTGGAGCCGTTCGACGGAAAGCTCACCATCGTGCCGGGCATGTCATTGTCCTCCTTGGCTGTGGGTTGAGACTAGGCGTTGCCGGCGGTCGGAGCCGGCGCCGCCAGGGGGGCGATCTTCACGGCCTTCACCCGGCGGGCGTCGGCCTCGAGCACCGTGATCGTGTAGCCGGGGATCTGGATCTCCTCGCCGGTCCGGGGGATCCGGTGCAGCGCCGCCAGCACGAGCCCGGCCACCGTCTCGTACTCCTGCTTGGGCAGGCTCCAGTCGAGCGCCTCGTTCAACTCGTCGATGTGCGTGCGGGCGGCCACCCAGAAGCTGCCGTCCGGGAGGCGCTCGACCGAGGCCGGCGTACGGTCGTGCTCGTCCCGGATCTCGCCGACGATTTGCTCGACGATGTCCTCCAGGGTGACGATGCCGGTGGCACCGCCGAACTCGTCCACGACCACGGCCAGCTGGTTGCGTCCCTTCTGCATCTCGCGGAGCAGGTCGTCGATGCGCTTGGTCTGGGGGACGAAGGTCGGCTGGCGCATCAGCTCGACGACGCCGTGCACCTGGCCGCCGCGCCGGAGGAGGTCCATGGCGGTGACGACGCCGACCACGTCCGTCTCGCGCTGACTGTAGATCGGGATCCGCGAGAACCCGCGCTGGCGGATCGTCGCGATCGCCTCGGCGGCGGTGGCGGTATCGGGCAGCATCACCACGTCGACGAGGGGCACCATGATCTCGCGGACGGTCGTATCGCCGAGGTCGAAGATCTTGTCGATCATCTCGGCCTCTTGCGTGCTGACCGAGACCTCGCCGGGCTCGAGCTGCAGGAGGGCCTTCAGCTCCTCCCGGGAGACGAACTGCCGCGCGTCCATCCGTGGCCCACCCACCACGCGGAGGATCGCGGCGACCACGGTGTTGGCCAGGACCACGAACGGTAGCAGCGCGACGGAGGCCCAGGTGAGGGGGCGGTAGAGCCTCAGGATCAAGCTGGTCGCCCACTCCCGCGCCACCGCCTTGGGTATGATCTCGCCGAAGACCAGCATCACGGGCGTGAGGGCCGCGGTGGTGACGACCCACGCCAGGCTGCCCAGGACCGGCAGCAGCGCGAACGTGAGCGCGGAGCCCGCCACGATGTGGGCGATGGTCACGCCCATCATGGCCGTCGACAGCACGCGCTCGGGGTGCTGGAAGTCCTGGAGGTAGCGGGCCGCCGTCCCGTGGCCGGCCCCGGCCAGGTGACGCAGCCGCAGCCGGTTGGCGGCGATGAACGCCATCTCGGCGGCCGAGAAGAACATGGCGCCGAGCAGGCAGGCGACGGTGACCCAGAGCAGCGCCGTCACGCCGCCGCCTCGGTCGACACCGGCTTGCGCAGGGCGATCAGGACCTCGACCACGCGTGTCCGCTCGACCTTCTCCACCGTGACGGTCAGCTCCGGGGTTTCCCGCCGCTCGCCCTTGCGAGGCACGCGGCCGAAGAGATCGAGGACCCAGCCCCCGACCGTGTCGTACGACTCGTTGGGAAGGTGCAGCCCGGTGGCCATGTTGAGATCCTCGACTGGAAGCTTACCCGAGACGCGGAACGTCGAGGCGTCCAGCCGCTGGATCAGCCGTTCGGGCTCGTCGTACTCGTCGGCGATCTCGCCGACGAGCTCCTCGAGCAGGTCCTCCAGGGCGACCAGCCCCGCGGTGCCACCGTACTCGTCGACCACGATCGCCATGTGCAGCTTCTTCGCCTGGAATTCCTGGAGGAGCGCGTCTGCCCGCTTGGACTCCGGCACGAAGTACGGTGGGTGGAGGTACGCGCGCAGCTCGAAGTCGTCCGGCAATCCGGTGGCCACGTGAGGCAGCAGGTCCTTGGTGTAGAGGATGCCGACGATCACGTCGAGCGAGCCCTCGTAGACCGGAACCCGGGAATGGAGATTCTCGCGCAGAGCCGGCAGGATCTTCTCCCGGGGGGTCTCGATCCCCAGGCAGAACATGTCGGTGCGGGGCACCATCACCGTGCGCACGAGAGTGTCCTCCAGCTCGAAGACCCTGTGGATCATCTCGCGCTCCTCCCGCTCGACCACGCCCTCGCTGGCTCCGACGTCGACCAGCGTCCGGAGCTCGTCCTCGCTGAGCTCGAGCTGACTCCGACGGTCGCGGCCGATGAGCTGCACGGTCAGGCTGGTGAGCCCGCCCAGCACGGCACGGACCGGCACCAGCACGGCGCCCAGCCAGGCCACCGGCCGGTGCACGACGGCGAGGAAGCGCTCGGGGTACTTCACCGCGAGCGTCATCGGCAGGACCTCGCCGAAGGTCGTGACCAGCACGATCATGCCGAGCATCTCCACGACCGGCCCCAGCGCCGGCCCGAGGAACTGGTGGGCGAGGTGGGCGGCGAGGCCGGCGGCGGCGATGTTGACCAGCGAGATGCCGACCAGCAGCGTGACCAGCAGGTCGTGGGGGCGTTCGATCAGCACCGGGGGTCCGCCGCCGCTGCCGTTCCGGTCCGCCATCCGGGCCAGGCGCGCGCGCCCCAGGGAGAAGTAGGCGGCCTCGGCCCCGGTCAGCAGTGCCGAGCAGACGACCAGCAGCGCCAGGGCCAGGAGGGACAGGACCACGCTGCCAGTCATCCGCTCGCTCCCCCTGCCGGCCGGGCGGCGAAGTGCTCGAAGCCGCGCGCCACCGTCATCTGGCGACCTCCCGACGACCACCGCAGGGGGGTGGCGGTGACCTCTCCGACGACCGTCAGGCAGGTGCCGCACGCCTCCGCCAGCCCGCGCTGCAGGCGCCCGAGGGCCCCCGGCTCGCAGGTCAGCAGCAGCTCGTAGTCCTCGCCGCCCCCCGTCACCCAGGCCCGAGGATCGGCGTCCAGCGCGGCAGCCACCGCGCGCGTGGCCTCGTCAACCGGCAGCCGATCGACGTCGACGTCGGCGCCGAGGCCGCTCTCGCGAAGCAGCCTGGGCAGGTCGATCCCGAGCCCGTCGGACACGTCCATCATGGCGGTGACGCCGCCCGCCGCTCCCAGCCACTCGCCCTCGGGAACACGCGGTCGGGGCCGCAGGTGAGCGCCCGTGACCTCGGCGAGCAGTGCAGCCTCCACCCCGGCCGGCGCGGTCGGGCGCTCGAGCACGGCAAGACCGGCAGCCGAGCGTCCGAGGGCGCCGGTCACCGCGATGGCGTCGCCGGCACGCGCGGTCGACCGCAGCCGGGGCGCCACGACCTCGCCGAGCACGGTCACGTTGACGAGCCAGCCGGCCGGCGAGGCCGACGTGTCGCCGCCGACGATCGTGACGTCGTGCGACCGGGCCAGGGAGAGCGCTCCCTCGTAGAACGCCTCGACCTCGTCGGCGCTCGTTCCCTCGGGACAGGCCAGCGCCACCAGCGCCCAGCGCGGCCGGCCCCCCATCGCGGCGATGTCCGAGAGATTCACGGCCAGCGACTTCCACCCGATGTCTGCGGGCTCGGCCCAGCGCCGGCGGAAGTGGACGTCCTCGAGCAGCAGGTCGGTGGTGGCCAGCAGCGAGAGGCCGGGCCGTGGTGTCAGGACCGCGCAGTCGTCGCCGATGCCGACCTGCACCCCCGCGGCAGAGCCAGCTGCATCGGTCAGGGCGCGGATCGCGCGGACGAGCGCCTCCTCACCGCCTCGGTCGTCGCTCATGAGGGGGTCGACAGGGGCCGGGCGACCCGGAAGGGCCCGGCGGACACAGGCGCGAGCCTGTCCTCACCCACGAGGCCGCGAACCTCCTCCCGGGCTGGGGAGAGAAGCGTGATTCCTATGCCGGCGGAACTGATGCGAAGCTCAGCGACGACGCGCTACACCGCCAGCGCGTCAAGCTTCTCCTTCAGCTTGGCCTTGGGTATGGCACCGATCACCTGATCGACCACCTGCCCGGCTCTGACGAACAGGATCGTCGGGATCGAGCGAATGCCGTAGCGACCGGCCAGCGCGTGGTTCTCGTCGACGTTGACCTTGGCCAGGGTCACGCGCCCGGCCGATTCGCGGGCCAGGTCCTCGAGCACCGGGGCGATGGCCCGGCAGGGCCCACACCACTCGGCCCAGAAATCCACCATGAGCACACCCTGATGGCCAGTCAGGGTCTCGTCGAAATTCGCCTCGGTGAGGTGGACCGTCGCCGCGTCGCTCATTCAGGGCTCCCTTGAAGTAAAAAGTCAACGCCCACGCTAACATGGGAATGACCCCGGCGCAACCTCCGGACCGGCCAGGACCGCATGGTTCCCCTGCCAGCTTGGCACCCCGTCATGCTAGAGTCGATTCTACTCATGGACGCCGCCAAAATCCTGGTTGTCGACGACGAGAAGTCGATCCTCCTGCTGCTCAAGGAAGCTCTCACTCAGTGGGGGTACGAGGTCACCTGCGCCGCCTCCGCGGTCGAGGCGCTGGAGCTCCTCAAGAACGGCCTGTTCGATGCGCTCATCAGCGATGTCCGCATGCCGGACATGAGCGGGCTCGACCTCCTGCGGGAGGTCCGCAAGCAGGACGAGTCGATCGAGGTCGTGATGATGACGGGCTATCCCACCATCGCCTCGGCCGTCCAGGCGCTCAAGGAGGGGGCCTACGACTATCTCTCCAAGCCCCTGATCCTGGACGAGCTGCGCCACCTCATGGCCCGGATGATGGAGCGCCGGTTCCTGCGGGGCGAGGTGCACCAGCTCAGGGCCCGCCTGGGGGAGGAGCTGGCCGTCAGCGAGCTGGTGGGCTCTTCGGGGCCGATGCAGCAGGTGAAAGACATCATCGCCAAGGTGGCCGTGACCGATTCGCCGGTGCTCATCGAGGGGGAGAGCGGTACCGGCAAGGAGCTGGTGGCCGCAGCCATCCACCGCCTCTCGGCCCGCGCCAAGCGGGCCTTCATCCCGGTCAACTGCAGCGCCATCCCCCAGGACCTGCTCGAGTCCGAGTTCTTCGGCCACGTGCGGGGAGCGTTCTCGGGTGCCGTCGCGGACGCCCTGGGCCTGTTCAGGGGAGCCGACGAGGGCACGATCTTCCTGGACGAGATCGCCGAGCTTTCTCCGGCGCTGCAGGTGAAGCTCCTGCGGGTTCTCCAGGAGATGCAGGTCAGACCCGTCGGCTCGACGAAGGCCTTTCCCGTCGATGTGCGGGTCATCGCCGCCACCAACCGGGATCTCGAGCGGGCGATGACCGAGGGGACCTTCCGGCAGGACCTGTTCTATCGTCTCAACGTCGTCCGCATCACGCTGCCGCCCCTGCGCGATCGGCGGGACGACATCTCGGCCCTGGTGACGCACTTCCTGCGCCGCTTCAACCGTCGCTTCCACCGGGAGGTCAAAGGAGTGGCGCCCGACGCGCTGGCGGCGCTCACCGCCTACAGCTTCCCCGGCAACGTGCGAGAGCTCGAGAACCTGATCGAGCGCGCCTACGCGATGGGGGCCCGTGAGCAGATCGCGCTGGGCGATCTGCCCTCGCTGGGGAGGGCACCGGTCATGGCGCCTGCCACCAGCACGGCCCAGGGCACCCAGGCGGTCCCCACCCTGGCCGACGTGGAGCGCGAGCTGATTCTCAAGGCGCTTGCCGTGTTCAAGGACGACAAGGAAGCCGCGGCGCGCGCTCTGGGCATCTCGCGGCGGACGATCTACCGCCGCCTCAAGGAGTACGGGGTGCTCTGATCGCACCAATGGGGAGGCCTGGGGCGTCCCCGCAATAGCAACCAATCCGACCGCGCAATGTGTGCGGGATCGGCACCCCGGCGCCTCTTCCGACTGCCGCAGGCCGTCAGCCCGCCGTGCCGTCGCGGCACGCGGGGACCCACTCATGCCCCGCAAAGCTCCTATCTGCCAGCAATTTCCGAGTTGGCACGGGCGACGCAATGAGGGCCGCCCATGCTTGATACTGAGATCCCTCAGACGCAGCTGAGCTCGAAGCTCGAAGTGGCCATCGGCACCAGTGTCGATCCGAACCCGGACACCGCGATCGCCGAGGCCGCCGGCCTCGCCGGCCGGCGACTCGGGGGCGCCACGGCTGACTTCGCCCTGGTCATGACGGCGGGGCAGGTGGCGCGCGACGCGGTCGGCTCGCTGCGTGGGGTTCTCGGACAGATTTCGGTGGCGGGTGGGGCCGTCACCGCGCTTCTGACGGATCACGGCCTCTCGAAGGAAGGCGCCCTCGTCGTCTGCGTGGCCAACGCGGACGGGGCCGCCAGCGGGGTGGCTGCCACTGCCGGTGGCAACCTGCGCGATGCCGGACAGGCGGCGGCGCGTCTCGTGCTGGCGGGCTGGCCCTTCCGCGCGCGGTATCCACGGGGGCTGGGATTCGCCTTCGCCCGCCCGGAGGGCGAGGACGCGGCACAGACGTTCCTCACCTCCTGGCGTGAATTCATGGGGCCTAAGATGCGGACCGTCTGCACCGTCCTCGGTGGCGATGCGGCGTACGGGCGGGGCGCCCCCAGCCCCCTGGCCAGCGTCGCGTGCGTGGAGGCGCCGTACGCCTCCGGCATCGGCTACACCGACGCCACACCGGCCGACGGCGTCGCGCCGAGCCCGGAGACTCTCGTCCACGGCGCTGCCGACGCCATGCTCACGGCCGTCAAGCGTCTCGAGGGCCGCCCGGCCCGGCTGGTCGTGGTGATCGAGAGCACGGCGCGCCACCGGATGCTGGGCGCGGCGTTCGCGGAGGAATGGGCCGCCATGCGCGGCGTGCTCGAGGACCGGACCCCCTGCGTGGGCTGGGTCGGCGACCACGTGGCCGCTTACGGCCGCGGGGTGCAACCCACCGGTGCGCCGGGTGCGCTGGTCGTCGTGACGCTGGGGGACGCCCCGCGCTGAGCTCTCGAGGGGGCGTCGCCCCTTCGGTCCCCGACGCCGCCGAACCGTCGATGCCGTCCCCCGTCTGGCTGCGGTGGCTCGCTCCCGCGATCCCGGTGACAGCGGCCTTCGCACTGGCCCTCACGCGGATCGACGACCCCGATGCCTTCACGCACCTGGCCCTGGGCCGCCACCTCGTGGAGCTGGGCGGCTGGCCTGCTCACGAGCCGTTCTCGTTCCCCAGCGCCGACGGGGTCTACTACAACTCCGAGTGGCTGTTCGACGTCGTCCTCTTTCTCGCCTACCTCGTCGGTGGTCTCACCGGCGTGGTGATCCTCAAGGCCGCGATCGTCGCGCTGGCCGTTGCGATCCTCTGGCTCGATTCGAGGGCGTGGGGCGCAGCAGAGGCCAGCGGCTCCGCCGGGCTGCTGATCCGTGCGACGGTGATCACGGCGCTCGTGCTGATGATGCGCCACCGCTTCGTCGAGCGCCCCGATATCGCGCTGATGGTGTTCCTGGCGCTCACGATCTATGCCCTGAACGCGTACCTCGACGCGGGCCGCCGCTGGATCTTCGCGCTGCCCGTACTCCAGGTCGTGTGGGCCAACACGCACCCGAGCGTCATC
>Ga0299913_10000523_pt1 | contig 24963 bp, 21 predicted proteins | sample RVTome_9_FD_201360 | JGI IMG/M metagenome (GOLD analysis project Ga0299913, IMG submission 201360) | Soil microbial communities from uranium-contaminated site in the Upper Colorado River Basin, Wyoming, United States - RVT155D38 (version 2) ... | reverse complement strand
CGGCCCGGCCGGCGCGGCGATGCCGACGAGCGTCTCGGCGAGGTCCCCCCAGATCGCGTCGATGCGGTCCTCCCAGCGCTCGTGCGCGGCGAGCTCGAGCAGGGCACGGTCGTTCGACAGCAGCCGGAACCCGACCTCCGGGTTCGCGAGCGCGAGAAGTACCACGGCCTCGCTGGCGGCGCGGGTCTCGGCGGATGCGGTGCGGAGGAACTTGGCGCGAGCGGGCAGATCGTGGAACAGCGAGCCCACGCCGACCGTGGTCCCCGGCTGCCGGGGCACTTCGTCGACGCTGCGCACGCGGCCGAAATCCACGCGCACGCGCGTGCCCTCGCCGTCCGCCTCGGCCGTGTGGAGCTCGAAGCGGCTCACGGCCGCGATCGACGGGAGCGCTTCGCCACGGAATCCGAACGAAGCGATCGCCCGCAGGTCCTCGGCCTCGCGGATCTTGCTGGTCGCGTGCCGGTCGAGCGCGAGCAGCGCGTCCACGCGGCTCATCCCGTGCCCGTCGTCGATCACCCGGATCTCGGTCTTGCCGCCCGACCGGAGGACGATCTCGACGCGCCCGGCGCCCGCGTCGAGCGCGTTCTCGACGAGCTCCTTCACCACCGATGCCGGCCGCTCCACCACCTCACCCGCGGCGATCTGGTTCGCCACGTGGTCGGGGAGGATCTCGACGGGGCGGGGGGGAGCCCCCGGCCGCCCCGCGGGGCGCGCGGCCGCGTCTCCGGGGCCGGTCTCCGCCGTCACGTCACGGCCTCGCCGAGCCGGTAGAAGCGGCGCGCGTTCGCCCGGGTGGCGGCGGCCACCTCCGCGGGCTCGAGTCCGCGGATCCCGGCCACCTTCTCGCACGTGTAGTGGAGGAAGGCCGGCTCGTTCCGGCGGCCCCGCTTCGGCGCGGGGGCCAGGTATGGCGCGTCGGTCTCGATCAGCAGGCGATCGAGAGGCACCTCGCGCACGGCATCCGCGAGCTCCGGGACGAAGGTGACCAGTCCCGAGAAGGACACGTACCAGCCCGCGTCGAGACCCGCGCGGAGGAGCGCCTCTCCCGCCGAGAAGCAGTGGAGCACGCCGGTGACCTTCCCCCGCGCGTCCCGGATCACCTCGCTGGTGTCGTCATCGGCTTCGCGCGTGTGGACCACGATGGGAAGCCGGAGCGACGCGGCGAGCTCCACGTGAGCCTGGAAGTTCGAGCGCTGGAGCTCGCGCGGCGCGTTGTCGTAGCGGTAGTCGAGACCCGTCTCGCCGATCGCGACCACCTCCTGCGCGCCCGCGAGCCGCTCCACGGCGTCGAGCAGCGCGGCCGACGTGCGTCCGGCCTCGTGCGGGTGGAGTCCCGCGGTGGCCCAGACGCCCGCCTCGGAACGGGCGAGGGCGATGGCCTCCGCCGCGTCCTCCGGCGAGGACGCGATCGACACCATCTCGGCGATACCCGCCGCGCGCGCGGCTTCGAGGACGGCGTCCCGATCGTCGTCGAAGCGCGGAGCCGTCAGATGGAGGTGCGAGTCGAAGAGGAGCGGGGGCGTCACCCCGTCGCGTGCGCCGGTCCGGCCTGCCGGCGACGTGCCTGGCGATGGATCTCGAGCAGTGCGGGAGAGGCCACGAAGATCGACGAATACGTCCCGATCACGATCCCGAGGATGAGGACGAGCGCGAACGGCCGGATCACCGTCCCGCCCAGAACGAACAGGGCGACGAGCGCGACCAGGGTCGTGCTCGACGTGAGCACCGTGCGCGGCAGTGTCTCGTTGATGCTGCGGTCGAGCGTGTCCTCGTACGACTCCTTGCGTTTCTTCTTGAGGTTCTCCCGTACCCGGTCGAACACGACGATGGTGTCGTTGAGCGAGTACCCGACGATCGTGAGGATCGCGGCCACGGTCGCCAGGCTGATCTCCACGTTGAACAACGAGATGAACCCGAACGTCACGGCGATGTCGTGGATCGTGGCGATGACCGCCGCGAACCCGAAGCGCCACTCGAAGCGGAACGCCAGGTAGATCAGCGTCAGCAGGAACGACAGGAGGAGCGCGAACACGGCCTTGTTGCGGAGCTCGCTCCCCACACGTGGTCCGATCCCCTCGAGCCGCAGGCGCTCGACTCCCTCCGCGCCGAACTCCTGCTCGAGCGCGCTCTGAACCCGGGGTCCGACCCCCTCGAGCCCCGCCTCCTCATCGACCAGCGGAAGCCGCAGCAGATACTCCCCGGTGGTCTCGCCGCCGCCCGAGCGCAGCGGCTGGATCTGGACGCCGGTGACCCCTGCCGCGCTCACCAGGTCGCGGAGCTCGGCGACGGTCGGCTGCTCCGCCAGGCGCACGTGGAGCAGCGTGCCGCCCGTGAACTCCACGCCCGCGTTGAGACCGCCGTGGAGCGCGATCGAGCCGAGCCCGATGGCGATCAGCGCGCCGGAGATGATGTAGGCGCGCCGCCGGACGGCGAGGAAGCTGAAGTTCGCGTTCTGGAAGAGCCTCATCGCGCTTTCGCTAGATCGAGACCGACTCGCTCGAGGCGCGCCGGTTCAGATAGATCATGAAGAAGGTGCGTGTCACGTACAGCGCGGAGAAGAACGACGCCAGGATCCCGAGACACAGCGTGACCGCGAAGCCCTGCACGGGCCCGGTCCCGAACTGGAACAGGATGACCCCCGTGATGAGCGTGGTCAGGTTCGCGTCCACGATCGCGGAGAGCGCGTTCGCGAACCCCGCGTCGACGGCGGTGCGGGGAGTCTTTCCCGCGTCCAGCTCCTCGCGGATGCGCTCGAAGATGAGGACGTTCGCATCCACCGCCATCCCGATCGAGAGGATGAGCCCCGCGATCCCCGGAAGCGTGAGCGTGGCCTGGAGGCCGGCCAGCCCGCCGAGGATCAGTATCACGTAGATCGCGAGGGCCCCCACGGCGAGCGCGCCCGCGAGCCGGTAGTAGCCGATCATCAGCAGGACGACGGCCACGATGCCCACGAGGAACGCCGTGCGCCCCTGCCGGATCGAGTCCTCGCCCAGCGACGCCCCCACGGTGAACTCCGAGACGATGCGGATCGGCATCGGGAGGGCGCCGGCGCGCAGCACGAGCGCCAGATCCTGCGCCTCCTGGAACGACGAGCCCGGGGTGAGCTCGATCTGGGCGTTCCGGGAGAGGATGCCGCGGATCACCGCGTAGCTCTGCACGCGCTCGTCGAGCACGATCGCCATGTTGTCCTGTACGTGGCGGGCGGTTCCGCGCTCGAACAGCCGCGCGCCCCGCCGCGTCGTCTCGAACGGCACGATCGGCTGGTTGTACGTGGGATCCCGGTTCGCCGGGCCCGCGTCCGCGAGGTGTTCTCCGGTGATGAGCGGCTCGGCGTCGAGGACGTAGAGCGGCACGAACGTGGTCCCTCCCGCCGCGACGTCCTCCACCCCCCAATGGAGGGCGATCCCGTTCGGGATGGCCTCCTCCACCTCGGGGAGCTCGAGCCATTCCGCGACGGTGGGCTGGTCCTGGGTCGCCACGAGGAACTCGCCGTCGATCCGACCGGGTCGGAGGAGCGCCGAGAGCGGGCGGAGCTCGCTCCCCTGCTGGCCCGGCACCCCGGCCGCAGTGTCCTGCCCCCGCGCCGAATCCTGCGCTCCCGCAGCCGAATCCTGCGCTCCCGGAGCTCCGGGCGGCGGATCCACCGCCGCGGTGTCGCCCGCGGTCGTGTCGGCGGCCGTCGTGTCGGCGGACACCGCCTGCGGCGCCGAGTCCTGCGCCCCCAGCACCTCGCCGAGGTCGACCTCGGTCTCGAGCTGGGTCGGCCGGAGCTGATCCACCCCCACGGCGTTCACGATCGCGCGGTCGATCCGCTCGAGCGCGTTCACGAACGCGGAGCCGTCCGTGACGATCTTGAACTCCATGAACGCGGTCTGATTGACGATCGCCTTGGCGCGCTCGGGGTCCTGGACCCCGGCGAGCTCGACGATGATCCGGTCGCCGGCGCGCTGGATGTTCGGCTCGCGGACGCCGAACTGGTCGATCCGGTTCCGGATCGTCGTCAGCGTGCGCTCCACCGCGTCGTCGAGATCCATGTCGGGCGGGGCGTCGGAATCATCCACCTCCACGGCGAGGTGCATCCCCCCCTGGAGATCGAGCCCGAGCTGGAGCGACGGAATCCGGTTCCCCTGGTCGTCCTCCTTGGGGACGAGCGCCCACCCGCACAGGAGGACCAGCAGCGTGATCCAGATCACGCGCCATCGGACCGTACTGAACATCTATCTCACCGTACCGGACATCTGGATGATCCCATCGCGAGAGAGCGCCCGACGCCCCCGGCGCCCCGACCGGAGCGCGCGGTGCGTCATCGGGAAGTCGTTCGCCACAAAGCGGTGGAAGGTAGCCGGGCGTCCGGTCGGGGGAAAGCGATCAGGGTCCGGTTCAAGGGATCGGCACGCCGAAGGCGAGCGGCAGGAGGAGGAGCGTGAGCCCGGTGATCAGTACGGTCATGATCACGTTCGCCCACCACCCCGCACGGGCCATCTGGGGGATGGTCACCCGGCCGCTACCGTAGACGATCGCGTTGGGAGGGGTCGCGATGGGCAGCATGAACGCGCAGCTCGCCGCGAGCGCCGCGGGCACGGCGAGGAGCCGCGGGTCCCACCCCACCTCGAGCGCGACGGCGCCCAGGATGGGGAGGAACGCGGCCGCGGTCGCCGTGTTGCTGGTGAGCTCGGTGAGCATGACGACGATGGCCGTCACCAGCCCGATGAACAGCCACGGAGGCCAGTCGGCAAGCCCCGCCGCGGCACCCCCGAGCCACGTGTTGAGCCCGGTGCGGTCGATCGCGGCCGCGAGGCTGAGTCCGCCCCCGAACAGGATGAGGACGCCCCACGGCAGGCGCTCGGCCCACTCCCAGTCAAGCACCGCCGGCTTCCCCTTCTCCGCCGGGAGCAGGAAGAGGAGGAGGCCGCAGGTGATCGCGATTCCGGCGTCCGAGAGGCCGGGGATCCAGCGCTCGAGCAGCGGTCTCAGGATCCACGACCCGGCCGCGAGCGCGAAGACCAGCGACACGCGTTTCTCGGCGGCCGTGATCGAGCCGAGCGAGACCAGCTCGTCGACGATCGCCTCGCGCGCCCCCGCCGTGTCGGTGCGCGGTCCGCGCGCGAGGATCCGTCGGAGCACGAGGTAGACGAGCGGGAGCGAGACGAGCACGAGCGGAAGCCCCAGCTTGAGCCATTCGGCGAAGCCCACCTCGATCCCGTAGGACTCCTGCAGGAACCCGGCGAGGAAGGCGTTGGGCGGCGTCCCCACCAGCGTCCCCATGCCGCCGATGTTCGCCGCGTACGCGATCCCGAGCATCAGCGCGACCGCGAATCCTCCCCCCGGAGCGCCGTCCTCGTCGCGATCGTCGACGGGCTCGACGTAGCCCACCACCGAGAGCCCGATCGGGAGCATCATGAGCGCCACGGCCGAGTTCGACACCCACATGCTCAGGAACGCGGTGGCCGCCATGAATCCGGCCAGGATGGCGGCCGGGTGTCCCCCCACCCTCGAGAGGATCTGAAGCGCGATCCGCCGGTGGAGCTGCCAGCGCTCCATCGAGAGCGCGATCAGGAAGCCGCCCAGGAAGAGGAAGATGATCGGGTTCGCGTACGGGGCGGCCACCTCGGTGATCGACCCGGCGCCCACGAGCGGGAGGAGCACGAGCGGGAGAAGGGCCGTGGCCGGGATCGGCACTGCCTCCGTCAGCCACCAGATCGCCATCAGGAACGCGACGGCGGCCGTGCGCCACGCCTCGGGGGCGAGTTCGGCCGGAGCAGGCAGCGCGAGGACGCCGAGGAACGCGGCGAGCCCCGCGAAGAGCCCGACTCTCTCCTTGAGGGTCATGGGCACCGAGGATCCGCGCTCGCGCGTGCGGACGCAAGCGGAGTCCGCCGCGACGCACGAGCCGGGCGTCGCCGGAGCGGGGCTCCCGGCACCCCACCGGGCGGCGGGACCGCCGGGAGCCGCCCGGCCCGGGTGACGCGGTGGGGGCGGATGCGCGAAGGCGGCGCGGGCCGTCGAGCCCGCGCCGCCCCTTCCGCGCTGGAACCCGAAACCTACCGACGTCCTACATGCCGTTCGACGGATTCGCGCGCGTGATCACCCATTTGATGCGCCACTCGCCGTCAGCGCTCCGCTCGTACAGGGCCGCGTAGCTGGCGCTGCCGGACGCGAAGGTGGCGATCCCGTGGCCCGCGATCAGGTCTTCCGACAGGGTGCGGAAGTCCAGAGGCTGGATGTCGAGCTCGGACGCCCCGGCCTCGATGCGGCTCGCCAGCGCCTGCTCCACCGCTCCCCGGCCCTCGGCCGGCTCCGTCGCGTCGTACATGGCGACCGCATCCTCGGTGTAGAGATCCGCGACCATCTGCGGGTGCCCGAGATTGAAGTGCTGCTCGTACGCCTGTTCGAGCTCCGCGAGACCGGCCGGCACCTCGAGATCGGCCGGAGGCTCGGGCATCGCGGCCGCCGCGCCGGCCTCGACCGGCGGCATCGGCTGGTCGGGCGAGTCGTAGTTGCTCATCAGGCCCTGGATCAGCCACTCGCCCCCGACGTTGTGGAAGAGCCCGGCCCAGTTCCCCGTATTCGTGATGGGCTCGCTCCCCTCGGGGGTCGCCTCGACCGAATACGACCCGCGGGCGACCGCCCACTCCCCGGCGACGATCGTTTCGTCGGTGTCGATCGAGGCGCTCGGCGAGCCGGACTCGATCTGAGCCGTCAGGTACGCGGCGATGGCCTCACGGCCCTCGACCGGGGGCGCCCCGGCGGGCACGAACATGCCGTCGGGGGCGTGGAAGTCGGCGACCATCGCGCCGTGACCCATGTTGTAGTGGGTCTCCCAGTTCTCCGCCACGGAGGCGACGGCCGCTTCGGCAGCCGCATCCGTCGTGGTCGCTTCGGCCTCGGCGGCGTAGTCCTGCGCCGTGTCCGCTTCGGCCTGGTCCCCGGCTTCGCCGGCGCACGCGATGGCCACGACGGCGAGTAGGGGGGTCAAGGTACGAATTCGCATGGAGTTACCTCCTTGAGCGGGGTGCTCGCCCTGCGTGCGGACCCGCCCGGAGCAGGTCCGAAGGAGGGGCGAGCGGGACGGGTAGTCCCGCCCGAACCGTACACGGGCCGTCTCCAGCCGTCAATGGCGGGCCCTCCGGCTCGCGCGGAGCCGGAGGCCCGGGCCTGCTCCCGAGGGACCCCGCCGGAAACCCGACGGAACCCCGCTGAAACCCGGAAGGATCCCCCCTAGAACCGGAAGCGGACGCCCAGCTGCGCGCGTCGCGTCTCGCCCAGCCCGCTCCGGATCGTGCCGTCGAAGTTGAACAGGAGCGACCCCTGAGCCGTATCGAGGAAATTGTCGGCGTTGGTCACGTTGAAGACCTCGAGGATGGGCTCGATGGTCCGGCCGCCGCCGAACGGGAACTCCTTCGAGATCCGGATGTCCCACATGAAGAAGTCGTTCTCGCGCCGGAGCGTGTTGCGCTCCAGGATGCTGCCGTCGGCGCAGATGCGGTCCACCGGCGCGGCGGCGCGCTCGCCGGCGGGCGGGCCGAACGGGTTGGCGGGCGTGGGGCCGCAGCTCTCCGACACCGGCGAGGCGGACGCGTAGCGGACGATGTTGTTGAAGTAGACGTCCGCGGGCAGACGGAACAGGAAGTAGCCGTTCACCCGGTGCCGGCGGTCCCGGTCCGACCAGTTGTACTCGGGCTCCAGGTTCGCCGCGCTCGCGTACCGGAACGTGAACGGGTCGCGCTCGTTGTCGTCGTCCGACTTGTCCCAGGCGAGCGTGTAGTTCGCCTCGAACGTGAGCACGTCGTCGAACGCGTTCCGCCCCTTGAGCCCGAGCGTGAGCCCGTGGTAGCGCGAGCGGGCCGTGCTCTCGGTGACTGTGAGGACCCCGATTCCGTTCCCGCCCGGCAGCGTCCCGCCGCCGAAAGGCGATCCGAGCGTCGCGTCGTTCGCGTTGAAGAACCGGAACAGGTTGTCGGTGCGCGCGTGCTGATAGCTCAGGCTCGCGGCGAAGTTCTGAGTGAGCAGGCGCTCGACGCCGCCGCTGAACGACCATGTGCGCGGAAGCTCGAGATCGCGCGACGGTACCTGGACGTCGGGAAGGAACGGGGTCGCCGTGGACCCGTCGATCTGCTGGTCGATCGGCGGCGGCGGACCCAGCGCGCCCTGCGCGGCGCTCGAGCGGAAGATCGTCTGCTGGAACGCGCCGTTCGTGGTCCGGTGCTGCGCGAACACGAGCGACGGGATGCGCGAGAAGTACGACCCCGCGTTGAGCCGCACGACCGTGCGGCCGTCGTTCTCGACGTCCCACGCGAGCCCCAGACGCGGCTGGAAGTTGTTCAGGTCGTCCGGGATCCTGCCGTCCGACGGGAAGGCCGGGTCGTCGAGGTACGGTCCGTAGAACGTGTCCTCGGGATCGATGAACACATCCGGGTGCCACGTCCCCTCCCAGCGCACGCCGAGGTTGAGCGTGAGGTTGTCACGCACGTTCCACGTGTCCTGGAGGAACAGGCCGAGCTCGGTGACCCCGAACGACTGGAGCCCGAGCTGATCCTCCGGGACGCCGGGGACCGTGGCCGACTGGAGGAACAGCAGCACGGGGCCCGTGATCTCGGTCCCGGCCGGGCAGGTGCCCGTCACGTTGCTCGATCCGTCCGAGCAGGTCACGTACGTCGGTCCCTGCGTGACGAAGTTGATGAACCCATCCACCGAGTCGAAGATGTAGCGGCCGTTCGAGAACCCGATGAACTGCTGCTCGACGGTCGTGTGGTTGAACTCGACGCCCGCCTTGAACAGGTGATCGCCCGAGAGCAGCGACACGTTGTCGACGAGCTGGATCCGCGTGTCGAACCCCGGGTCGATGGGCAGGAAGAAGGGCAGCCCGATGCGGAAGCCGTCCGCGAAGTCCATCCCGATGTCGGGGAACGGGCGCCCGCCGATCTCATCGTACTGTGGCGTGCCCGGCGGCTCGGCCCCGGGAACGAGCGGTCCCTCGTAGCCGCGGGGCCGGTCCTCACGGGCGTACTGGAAGCGGAACTCGTTCGAGAGCGTGTTCGAGAGCTGCGAGTTGAGGCTCCCGTTCACCGCGTGCGAGAAGTCCTTCTCGATCCCGTTCGCGCTCAGGCCCCACGAGTCCACGTCGAAGGTGCCGTTCACCTGCTCGGACCAGGTGTAGTTGTACTTGAGCGACGCGCGGTGGGAGTCGCTCAGATTCACGTCGACCTTCGCGATCAGGGCGCGGTTGTCGTCCGTGCGGTCGATGGGGCCGAACTCGTCGTCGAACAGCCCCGGCCATTGCGTCTGGAGAAAGCTCTCGAGCTTCGCGAGCTCGGCCGGGTTCGCCAGCGTGCGGTCGAACTGCTTCGTCTCCGAGCCCTCCTGCTGGTCGTAGGCCACGAAGAAGAACGCGCGGTCGCGCGCGATCGGCCCGCCGAGCGTGAACCCGAACTGGTGGCGGTCGAACTCGGGCTTGCCCCCCCCGCGGTCGGCCGGGAACTCCGACGAGATCGCGTCCCACTGCCCGAAGTAGTGCGCGGTGCCCTCGAACTCGTTCGTCCCCGACTTCGTGATCACGTTCACGAAGCCACCCGCCGAGCGCCCGAACTCCGCCGAGGCGCCCTGGTTCACCACGACCAGCTCCTCGACCGCGTCCTGGTTGAACGTAAAGGCCGGTCGCTGCCCGCCGCGCTGTTCGCCGAAGAACGGATTGTTGAAGTCGGCCCCGTCCACGATGACGTTGTTGAAGATCCCCCGCTGCCCGCTGATGTTGAGCTCGTCGCCGTCGGGCCCTTGCGAGATCGAGACGCCGGGGGTGAGGAGCGTGTAGTCGAGGTAGTTCCGCCCGTTGTTGGGCAGGTTGTCGACGACCTCCTCGGAGAGGCGCTGCGAGCTCGTGACGTCGTTCTCGTCCACGAGCGGCTGCCGTTCTCCGGCGACCGTGATCTCCTCGACCTGGACCGGCCGGAACTCGAGGATGAGCTGGACGGTCTCGCCCACGCGCACCGAGATGTCGTTCTCCTCGACGTCGCCGAACTGACCGATCGCACGCGCGGTCACGTCGTACGTCCCGACCGGGAGCAGCGTCCCCACGAACGTCCCCGAGGATGTCGTCTCGAGCGTCCGGGTGAGCCCGGTCTCCTGGTGGCGCATGATCACCGCGGCTCCGGCCACCCCCGCGCCGGCCGGGTCGCGCACGACCCCGCGGATCACCCCGGTGGTGGCCTGCGCCTGGGCGGCGACGTCGGAGGCCAGGGAGCCGAGCGCGAACAGGGCGACAAGGGCGAGACGGCAGGAGGGGAATCGAGCCTTCGGAGGCATGGACGACTCCTTCGGTTGTAGCCGATCGGGGGGCGTGAGCCCGGGTCCGGGGGACCGCCCTCGGAACGGCGGGTTCCGGCATCGTCACGGTCCGGTCACGCAAACCTTATCCGCGGAACTCGGCGGTTGCAACGTGACTCGCGGCACCCGTTATGGATCCGTGCGGGAATCCGCCGTGGAGCTCACGATGCGGAGAATTTCGGACGGCGTTCCCGCGCGGTGCCCGGGCTCGACCCGCCACGCCTCGGGGCCGGCGACGGTGCCATAGCAGGCGCCGATCGACACGACCCGGATCGCGTGGCCGCGCCCCTCGAGGGCCCGGTTCGCGTTCGCGGCACACTCGGCGTCGATCGGGTGGTCGCCGATGTAGAAGACCGTCCCGGCGACCATCCGCGTGAGCGCCTCGAGGCAATCGAGCAGGCCGTCCGGCTTCGGCTTCTGCCGATCGTAGCGCACCTCCTCGCACCCCACCACGAGCTCGAAAGCGTCCTCGAGCCCCTCCGTCTCGAGCGCGGAGACGATGGTCTGGCGCGTGTTGAGCGAGAGGATCGCCTGTGGCCAGCGGGCGAGGGCCCGGACGACGCGCGCGATGCCCTCGAACCACGCCGTGCGGGTCCCGTCCCGGCGGTGGACCTCCGTCCACATGCGGCCGGCGCGCCGGATGAGGTCGTCCTCGAGCCCGAACTCGATGCGATACAGGTCCTGCCAGTTCTGGGTCCGATGGATCGCGCGGTCGTAGGCGTCCTGATTGCGGAGCGCGGGGAACTCGTCCGGATCGCGACCGCTGAGGTCGGCGACGATGGTCCGCGTGACCGAGCGGTTGCGCGCCCTCGTGTCGACCAGCGTGTTGTCGAAATCCCAGAGCACGGCGTGGACGGGCGACAGCGTCATGCGCCCGATCCTATCGGACGGTCTCTCCCCTCGCCACGTCGGCCGACGGTCGGGCCCAGGCCGCCTCCTCGTCCGCCCGCGCGAGCCGCTCCGGCGACGGGGGACCCGGCGCGATCGCCTGCTCGGCGAAGCGGTCCACCTCGCTCAGGGGCCACCAGCACCACGTCTTCGCATCGACCGACACGACGACGAACGGGTGACGGAGCCGGGCGGCGGTCTGGATGTCGGTCTGCGAGAGCACACACAGCCGGCGCGCTCGCTCGGCGCCCGACCCGAACGGCGACGCGGCGGCGACCGGGGTGACTCCGGCGAGCGGCGGGTGGTTGTGCCACGACGCCAGCGTGCCCTGCGGGCAGGGGTCGAACGACGAGCGCGTCGGGGTCGAGAGCCGTGGAGTGGGCATGTGGAACGCGTCGGCGATCGCCGTCGTGCCCCGAACCTGACCCGTGAGACACAGGACGACTTCCCGGTGGAGCCCCTCCGCGAGCGTCTGGATGCGCGTGAGGAGTGGGAGGTCGATCACCAGCTCCGTGGGCGGCGGCCGGTGGCTGCGGAAAAGCGCGAGCGCGATGGTCAGCGCCACCGCGGCCAGCGCGAGGCGGCCGAGCACGCGCCCCCACCTTCCCCGTCCACCCTGTCGTGTCATGAATCGCACGCCCATGTCCGCCCCGTGGTTCGCCCTCGTTCGACGGTGTGCATGGCACGTTCCGGACCACGAGTCGGTCGGGGCTCGCGGCGTGTGCGGCGACCGGCGTGGTGTCGCGTAGAGGTCGGGATGGTACGGAGTTAGGGTCGATTCGAAATGCGGCCCCGGACCCCGGGATCGCACCGCCAGAGCGGGGTTCCGGGGCCCTCGGAACCCCGCGCCGCGAGGCCCGGAGAACGCGACCGGACGGGGCAATCTGCCAGCCGGGGGATGGACCGGGTGTGGCGAAATCGGACGGGGGTGGAGACACGGGTGTGGTCGTTCCGCGACGGTTCGGCCGACAGGTCGGCCGTCTCCCGGTCGCCCGTCGTCTCGGCGGACTCAGCTCCCGAGGTAGACCGAGAGACCGACGAGCCCGCGGATCTCGTGCGTCGCCTCGAGCTCGGACGTCTCGAAGGCTCGCGCGTAGTCGGCTTCGAGACGGACGCCCACGACGCGACGCAGGGGGAGCTTCACTCCGATCCCGCCGATCGCGAGCCCCTGCCACGCCGTCTCGTCGTCGCGGTGCGCGAAGCGCGCGGCTCCGCCCACGAGCACGAACGGCCGTGCCCGGCGCACGTCGGAACCGAAATGGTACGACACGAGAAGCTCCCCGCGCCCCGCGCTCGCGCTCTCGCCAGACTGGCTGGCGAGGGCGAACCCGCCGCTCACCTCGACGAGCGTCCGGTCGCTCAGGTGGTTCCCTATCCGTATCCGTCCGAGCGGGATCTCCACCGTGGTCAGCCGGTCGCCCTCGTCCGGGAAGGCGATCTGGAGCGCGGCGTCGAGACCGAGCTCCATGCGGGGAGACTGGGCTGCCGCGGGTGCGGCAGGGGGGGCCGCAGTGGCCCCGATCCCGAGCGCGAGACACGCGAGGCTCCGGCCGGCACGGGCGGCGATCCGGAGGACGGGCCCCCCTGTCCCCGGTCGCCCGGGACCGGGGTCGGAGGCCCGGCGTCGTCCGCGGGCGTCTCGCCCCCCGCACCCGATGTCCGACCGCTCAGTATTCATCGAGCACCGCCCGCACGAACTCCACCACCTTCTCGCGGATGAACCCCTCGTCGACCTCGTCCATGGGCCGCGTCCACTCGAGCGCGACCGGCTCCTTCCGCGCGGGGCATACCTCGCCGAACACGACGAACCCCTCCCCGCACTCGCACCGCATCGAGAGACGCGAGCGCCGCACCCACTTCTCCTCGGGAATGTACGGGCGCATCGTGAGATCCGCGGAGGGGACGTCGTAGTCCGCGATCCGGTGGCTGACCGAGCACTCGTGCGCCCGCTTCGAGAGCGAGCGACCGGCCTCCTCGAACGTGGGGATGACGACCGTCTCGAGCATCGCGATGCACTCGCCCCGGAAGTGAGCCTCGCCCTGCTCCGCCTTCGTGCGCGCCTCGAGCTCGGCCGCCCGCCGGGTCTCGAAATCGTCGAGCAGCGTCTCGAGCTCGTCGAAGTCCTTCATCTCCCCTCCCCTGCACCCTGTTCGATGGGCCCGGCAGGACTCGAACCTGCGACCTTGGGATTATGAGTCCCCTGCTCTGACCGACTGAGCTACGGGCCCGAAGGACCGCAATGTCGCGCGGGAGCGCGTCGAGAGCCAGCGGGCTCCGGGACAGGGCGAGCCCGTCGCACCAGGAGCGCGCGCCGGCGGACGGTCAGCCGGGGTGGGTGCCCGTTCCCCCGGGATCCGGTCGCGCTTCGAGGCCGAGCACGCGCATCGCCGTCCGGCTCAGGAGCCGGCCGACGACCGGACCGATCGCGATCCCGGCGACGCCCGGCCACCCCGGCGAGAGGACGGGGGAGACGAACGGCACCAGGAGAAGCGCCGCCGCCCAGGCGGCGGCCGGACCGGCGGCGCGGAGCCCCGGCGCCCACAGCCCGAGCGGGATCGCCCACAGGACCAGCCACGCGAAGTCGAGGGCGCCGCCCCAGCGCCGGTCGAGCTCCTTCCCGTAGATCAGGAACGACCACCCCCGGGAGGAGGGGATGGCGAGGCGGCGCGCCGGCCCGTCTCCGGACCTCACCCGCACGCCTTCGCCGGCCGCCTCGACGGTGAGGGCCACCGTATCGCCCTCCTCCCACGTGCCCGGCGTGCCGGGATCGCGGAGATCCGGACGATCCAGGAGGAGACGCTCACTCCACGTCCGGTAGCGCACGATCACGTCGCGATCGTCCACGCCGATGAGGAGCGTCTGGACGCGCTCTCCGCGCGTCAGCGTGAAGATGGGCGCGAGGTTCTTCGGCGCGGGGCCCACCCGGAAGGAGAGCTCGACGGTCGTGCCCTCGAGCAGGCGTCGCGGGATCGAGTCGCGGGGGGTGACGGTGCCCTGCCGGACGGCCCCCCCGGCGATGCGGGCGTCCAGCAGCCGGCCGCGGAACACGTCGTAGCCCTCGAGACCGGGCGCCCAGTGCGCCATGTAGCGCCCCGGCGGGAGCGCTGGGGCGAGCAGGAGCGGCACCGAGAGGATGGCCGCGAGACCGAGCCCGCCCCACGCCCTGACGCGGCGCCCCGGATGTCGAGCGGCGGGGCGCAGCCAGCCCGCGCCGGCCGCCCACAGGAGAGCGCCCAGACAGGCCCCGGCGCCGTTGTACAGCACATCGCCGATGCCCGGAAAGCGGTTGGGCAGGAAGATCTGCGCGATCTCGATCCCCGCCGAGAGGAGGAGCCCGATGGCCAGCGCGTCCTTCGGTCGCCGGCCGTTCGCGCCCAGCGCCCAGCCGAGCGGAACGAAGAGGGCCAGGTTGAGCAGCCCGTCCGCGATCCCGCGCGCGCCACACACCACGCACCAGGGCGTCACGTCCACGACGTCCGTCGCCCGCCCCGGCATGAGTGTGAGCCACAGGATCGGGACCGCGCCGGCGAGCGGCAGGAACGGGCGGAGGAGGCGACCGGCGATCGCGGCGGGGGTGGGGTGCGCCGGCCGGATCCGCTCGGGAGAGACGCCGGTCACACCGTTCCGAACAGGCGGTCGCCGGCGTCCCCGAGACCGGGGAGGATGTACCCGTGCTCGTTGAGCTCCCGGTCGAGGACGGCCGTGTACACGGTCACGTCCGGGTGGTCGGCCGCGAGCCGCTTGACGCCCTCGGGCGCCGCGACGATGCACATGAGCCGGATGGAGCGCGCGCCGGCGCGCTTCAGGTACGCGATGGCGACGCTCGCGGACCCGCCCGTAGCGAGCATCGGGTCGGTGACGATGAACACGCGCTCCTCGGGGCGCGGCGGGATCCTGAAGTAATAGTCCACGGGCTCGAGCGTATCGTGCTGGCGCTGGAGCCCGATGTGCCCCACCCGCATCGTGGGGAGCGCGCGCATCACCCCCTCGACCATCCCGAGCCCGGCCCGGAGCACGGGGACGAGCGTGATTCGCTGCCCGGGCACGCGCACGCCGCTGGTGCGCTCGAGCGGCGTCTCGACCTCGCGCGGCTCGCTGGGCATGTCGGCCGTGACCTCGTAGGCCATCAGCATCGCGACCTCGTCGACCAGCTCCTTGAAGAGCTTCTTCCCCGTCTCCGTGTCGCGCAGAAGCGTGATCTTGTGCGCGAGCAGCGGGTGATCGAAGACGATCAGGTTGCCCAGCTCGGCGTGCCGGCGTGCGCTCATTTCACGTCTCGTCGGTTCGAGGGTCGAGGGAGAGACCGGGTCACGGCTCGATCACGAGGATGGCGGCATCGTCCCCCGGATGCTCGAACACGCCGATGAGGGACGCCTCGTATCCGGCGCCCTCGAGGGCCGCGAGCGCGGCTTGCGCGCGCTCCGCGGGCACCGATGCGAGCAGCCCCCCCGACGTCTGCGGGTCGTAGAGGAGCAGCCGAAGCGGCTCGGGGACGTCGCCTTCCCAGCGCACGCGCGGCTCCACCGCCTGCCGGTTGCGGCTCGTGCCGCCGGGCGTGCACCCGCTCGCGGCCAGCTCGAGCGCGCCGGGGAGCAGGCGTGGCGCCCCGGCCCGGACGCGCGCCGAGACGCCCGAGGCGTCGCACACCTCGCGCAGGTGTCCGAGCAGGCCGAAGCCGGTCACGTCGGTGACCGCCCGCGCCCCCGCTCCGCTCAGGGCGTCCACGGCATCGCGGTTCAGCCGCCGCATGGACGCGACGGCGGCCGCGACGTGCGCGGGGTCGGCGACCCCGCGCTTGATCGCGGTCGTGACCACGCCCGTGCCGAGCGCCTTCCCGAGCACGATCGCGTCGCCGAAGCGGGCTCCGGCCTTTCGCCACAGCCGCTCGGGATCGGCGAGACCGAGAGCCACGAGCCCGTACTTCGGCTCCGGGTCGTCGATGGAGTGACCGCCGGCGATCGGGACCCCCGCCTCGCGACAGACCTCGGCCGCTCCGGTCAGGATCGCGCCCACGATCTCGGGCGTGAGCATCCCGGCCGGCACGGCGAGGATGTTGAGCGCGAGGATCGGACGCGCCCGCATCGCGTACAGGTCGCTCAGCGCGTTCGCGGCCGCGATCGCCCCGAAGTCCGCCGGATCGTCGACGAGCGGCGTGAAGAAGTCGAGCGTCGCGACCAGCGCCTGCCCGTCGTCGAGACGGTACACGGCGGCGTCATCGGGACCTTCGAGCCCGATCAGGAGCCGGTCGTCGGGGATGAGCGGAACGTGTGTCAGGATGAGACCCAGATCCTCCGGGCCGAGCTTGCACGCTCAACCGGCGCCATGGCTGTACTGGGTCAGCCGGGCCGCCTCCGCCGACGGCGTGTTCACCGGCCCCCCCGGGGGCCGCGGCCGGGCGCCCGTCGGCCGATCGGCACGCGGTTCGCGCGGGGGGTGACGAATGTCGGCGGCGTGCGGCTCACCAGTTCTTCTCGACCACGGGGTCGCGGAAGCGGTTCCGGCCCATCACGCGATCGCGGATGGAGGCCTCGGCCTCGCCGGCCTGATCGAGGAGCGCCGCGGCCTCCTCCGGAGACAGCATGCGGTCCTGCCCCTGGCCACCGGCGGGAGCGCCCCCGGCTCCCGCGCCACCCGGGGACTGCGCCTGACCGCCCTGGGCGCCCTGACCGCCGGATTCCTGCTCCTCCTCCTCGAGCCACTTCTCCACGAGCTCGAGGTTCCAGCGCGCGTCCTCATCGGCCGGCCGCGTGCGCAGCACGTCGCGGAACGCGTCACGCGCCGTCGACAGCGCCCGGCGCCGCGCGTCGCCCTCCGCTCCGCCGAACCGCCCTTCGAGCGCGGCGCCGAGCCCGAAATTGTACTGGCCGCTCAGCCGCACGATCTCCTGGTCGCTGGCGAGCGAGCGCTGGAGCGGCTCGAGCGCCTCGACGGCGCGGCCCTCGCGGAGAAGCGCGGTCCCGAGGTTGTAGTGGTCGATGGGACGGTCGGATCGCTCGACCGCGGCCCGGTAGCGGGCCACGGTCTCGGACGACTCGCTCTCCGCGTCCTGGACGGGGGCGTCCTGCGTCGCGCCGAGCCACGCCAGACCGCAGGCGAGCCACGCCGTCCTCACCGTACCCGTCTTCGACCGCTTCATCCGGATCATCCTCGCGGGAACAGGAATCCCTCGCCCCACAGACTGGCGAAGGCCAACACGAGAAGGAAGCCCACCGCCCCGTCGCCGGAGGCGGGCAGCGGCGCCTCCGAGCCCTCCGACAGCTCCCGATCGAGCGCGCTCAGCCCGCTCGCGCCTTCCACGTACCGGCCCCCGGTCGCGGTCGCGATGTCCTGGAGCGTCCCGGCCTCGAGCCGGGTGATCACGACCTGGCCGTCGGGCCCTTCGAGGTAGGCGGTGCCGCGCCGGCGTCGGAGGGCCGTCGCGGGGTCGAGCGAGGCGTCGCGCGTGAGGGGGATCGGCCCCCCGGCGACGGTTCCGAGCCCCACGGCGTGGACGACGACCCCGGCCTCCCGGGCACGCTCGAGCGCGTCCTCCACGGGCTGCTCCACAGTCTCCTCGCCGTCGGAGAACAGGACGATGGCCTTGCGGGCGTCGGCCTCGCCCCCGGACAGGAGGTCGAGCGACTGGGTGAGCCCCGACGCCAGCGACGATCCGCCGAGCCCCACCGCCGCCGGGCGCACGCCCTCGACGAACATGCGGACGGCGTTCAGGTCGGTGGTGAGGGGAGACAGGACGTAGGCCCGCCCGGCGAAGTACACCACGCCCAGACGGCCCGGGAGCCTGGCCATGAGCCGGCCGGCCAGCTCGCGCTGGACCTCGAGACGGCTGGGCTCGAGGTCCTCGGCCAGCATCGAGTTCGAGGCGTCGAGGAGCAGGATGGTCTCGGCGCCGCCCGGGTCGATCCGCCGGGGCTCCGCGCCACCCGCCCCGCTGGCCAGCGCCAGGGCCCACACGCCCAGACCGAGGAGACCGAGCCGGATCACGGGAATCGCGGACGCCGGGACCCGCACGAAACGGCCCAGGACGCCCGGATCGGCGAGCCGTTCGCGGGCCGCGTCGGCCCGCCGGATGGCCACCAGCCGGATGACGACGGCGAGGATCGCCAGAACGGTCGCGAGCCCGAGGCTCATGCCCACACCCGCCTCGAGCGCGTGGCGGTCGCCAGCAGCTCGGCGAGCAGCAGGCCGAGCGCCGCGAGCAGCAGCTCGCTCCGGAGCCCCACGCGCTCCTCGGTTCGGACCTCCTTGAGCGGAGTCGTCTCGAGCTCGTCGATGCGGGCGTAGATCTCGGTGAGTCCCTCGGGGTTCGTCGCGCGGAAGTAGAGCCCGCCGGTCTGCGTGGCCACGCGGTCGAGGAGCTCGTCGTTCACGTGCACGCGGACGTTGGCGTACTGGTATCCGAACGCGGTACGGGCCACGGGAACCGGTGCGACCCCATCCCGGCCCACGCCGATCGTGTACACCCGAATGCCGAGCGCCGCGGCCGCGGCGGCGGCGTCTTCGGGGGAGATGCCGCCGCTGTTGTTGTCCCCGTCGGTGAGGAGGACGACGATCTTCGACTCGGGCTCGAGGTCGCGGAGCCGGTTCGCGGCCGTCGCGAGCGCGACGCCGATCGCGGTCCCGTCGCGGAGCTGACCGGCCTCGAGCCGCTCCACCGCGCTCTCGACCACCGCGTGGTCGAGCGTCCCCGGCACGAGGGTGAGGGCCTCGCCCGCGAACGAGACGAGCCCGATCCAGTCGGATTCGCGGCTCTCCACGAAGCGGACCACCTCGCGCTTGGCCACCTCGATCCGATTGTCGGGCCGGAAGTCCTCGGCCAGCATGGAGCTCGAGATGTCGACCGCGAGCATGATCGCAACGCCCTCGCGCTCCGACTCGATGCGCTCCCATACGCGCACCGGGTGGACCAGCGCGATCACGACGAGCGCGAGACACGTCGAGCGGAGCACGGTCGGGGCGTGCCACCACACCTTCGCTCGGCGACGGACGCGGCCCACGCGCTCCACGCCGGGATACGGAAGACGGACGCGGTTCCTGCGCATCAGCCACCACCCCAACGGGAGGAGCAGCAGGAGCAGCAGGAACGGCCAGCCCGTCAGCGCGAGATCGCTCATCCTGCCTCCCCCTCTTCCCCTCGCGACGGCGTCGCGGCGCTCTCGCGCATCTCGGAGCGGACGAAGGCCTCGCCGGCATCGAGCGCCGATTCCGGTCCGCCCGACGACTCCGCGACCCGCGCGAAGCGGACGATCAACGAGCGCTGGAGCGTGCGGAACAGCCGGCCCGTCCCGCTCCCGAGGCCGAGGAGCGCGCGGCCCGGAGACCATGGACGGGTGGCGCCCACGTAGTCGCGCACGACGCGCTCGAAACGGTCGTAGAACTGACCCGGGCCGAGCTCACCGGTCGCCCAGCTCCGGCGGAGCCGCTCGAGCTCCCCGAGCGCCCGGTCGCCGGGAGTCAGGGGACCCGCGGCGGCGAGTGCCGGCCGCCGACGGCGCCACGCCCACCAAGCGAGCGCCGCCAGGCCGGCGAGGATCACCAGGATCCACCAGGGGAACGTGCGCACGCGCAGGAACCCGCGCGACGCCCGGAGCTCGAGCTCCTCGGTCTCGGCCGGGAGTACCGACCGCACCTCGACCTCGGGGGGCGTGATCACGAGAGGCTCGGGCGCCGTCTCCGGCGCCTCGAGGCTCACCTCGATGGGCGGGATGCGGTGCGTGTCGGCGGTCCACGCCGCGAGGGTGTAGTAGGCCCGCCAGTCCGTGCCGTCCTCGGCGGAGCGGATCCGGACCGGCTGCCGCTGTTCGAGCGCGTCGGGGAGGTCGAGGACCGCCGGAAAGGCGACCTCTCCGGGCGACGCGAGGGTGACCGTGAGCCCGAGCGTGAACGGCTCCCCCACTCGGATCGAGTCCGGCTCGAGCGCGGTGGCCGCGCGCGGGCCGTCGGACTGGCCGGCGGCGCCGGTCGCGGCGAGGGCGAGCGCCGCGACGACGGACGCGAGCTGCGGGCCGGGCTTCACGCGCGACGCTTCCGGCTGCGGGCCGCGAAGAAGCCCGCGAGTGCCGCTTCGTACGACTCGTCCGTGCGGATGCGCAGGCGGTCGACGTGGCAGCGCGCGAGCGCGAGGTCCAGCTCGCGGTCCTCCACGGCGGCGCGGCCCTCGAGCGCCGCACGGACCCCGGGGTCGGACAGGTCCACCACGGCGCGCCGTCCGCTCTCCGGATCCTCGATCTCCACCCACCCGGAATCCGGCAGCGTCAGCTCGGCCGGATCGCGCACGTCCACGGCCACCACGTCGTGCCGTGCCGAGAGCGAGAGGAGAGGCTCGACGAGCGAATCGATGCCGACGAAGTCGGAGATCACGAACACCAGCGAGCGGACCGTCAGCGTGCGCGCCGCGATCTCGAGCGCCATCGAGAGGTCCGTCCCCTTCCCCCGGGGGTGGCAGGAGACGAGCTCGTACAGGAGACGCAGGTTTCGCTTGCGGCCGCGCCGCGGGCGCACGAATCCCTCGACGCGGTCCGAGAAGAGGAGCAGCCCGATACGGTCGCCGCTGCGCATCGCCGCCAGCCCCAGGACGGCGGCCACTTCCGCCGCGCGCTCGCGCTTCAGGCTCCCCCGGGTCCCGAAGTCGTTCGAGGCCGAGACGTCGACGACGAGGAGGACCGTGAGCTCGCGCTCCTCCACGAAGCGCTTCACGTAGGGCCGCCGCATGCGGGCGCTGACCTTCCAGTCGATGGACTGGAAGGGATCGCCGTACTGGTAGGCGCGCACCTCGGAGAACTCGATCCCCTGCCCGCGGAACACGGACTCGTACTGACCGAGGGCGGGGCTGTTCATGAGACGCCGGCTCGCGAGCTCGAGCCGCCGGACCTCGCGCAGGTGGGCGATCCGGTCGTCGGGCGACTCCCTCGGGGCGCGCCGCCGGAGGAACTCGAGCGCGCTCACGGCACCGGCACGGTCTCCAGCAGCCGATCGACGATGCGCTCGACGTCCACCTGCTCGGCCTCCGCCTGGAACGTCAGGACCAGGCGGTGGCGCAGCACGTCCCGCGCGATCGTCTGCACGTCTTCGGGCACCACGAAGCCCCGTCCGTCGAGGAACGCGATCGCCCTCGCCGCGCGCGCCAGGTAGATGGTCGCGCGCGGCGAGGCCCCGAACTCGATCCACTGCGTGAGCTCGGCCAGTCCGCTCCGCGCCGGCTCGCGGGTCGCCAGCACGAGGGCGAGGATGTAGTCCTCCACACGCTCATCGAGGTAGATCGTCGCGAGGAGCGTCCGGGCCGCGAGGATCTGCCGCGGCTCGGCCACGGGGTCCACGTGGGGCAGGTCCTCGGACACCATGAGCCGCATGATGCGCCGCTCCTCCTCCCGGGTGGGATATCCCACCCGCACCTTGAACATGAAGCGATCGACCTGCGCCTCGGGGAGCGGGTACGTGCCCTCGTGCTCGATGGGGTTCTGCGTAGCCATCACCAGGAACGGCACGGGGAGCGCGTGCGTCTCGTCGCCGATCGTCACCTGCCGCTCCTGCATGGCCTCGAGGAGCGCGGACTGCACCTTTGCGGGCGCGCGGTTGATCTCGTCGGCGAGGACGATGTTGGCGAAGATCGGGCCCTTCTTCGCGCTGAAGCGGTGCGAGTTCTCGTCCCAGATCAGCGTTCCGATGACATCGGCGGGCAGCAGGTCGGGCGTGAACTGGATGCGCTGGAACGTCGTGTGGATCGACTCGGCCAGCGTGCGGACCATGAGCGTCTTGGCGAGCCCGGGGACGCCCTCGAGCAGGATGTGGCCGCCCGTGAGGAGGCTCGCGAGCACGCGATCCACCAGCGCCTCCTGCCCCACGATCCGCCGGGCCAGCGCGCCGCGGACGTCCTCGAGAAACGCGCCCGCCTCGCGGATGCGCTCGGCCTGGCTCTCGAGCTCCGCTTCCGAGATCCGTGGTACCGTCCCCGCCTCTGGGTTCATGTCGTCTTCTTCGTTCCTGTGCGTGATGGGATCGGGAGCCGGTCCCGACGCGCGCGAGCTCATCGCTTGATCCGCTCGCCCTTCTCTTCGACACGCAGCACCATGGCGGCGAGCGATCCCGGGCGGATCCGCCCGGACCAGGCCCTCGGATCGATGTCGGTCCGCGAGCCTTCGTCGACGCCGGGCGCGGTCCGACAGAGGTCGAGCATGTATTGGCAGCGATCCCGCCATTGGACCCAGGAGCCCGGGCGAAGATCCACCCAGCCCTGGTGCGAGAGGTGGTCCAGATCGATCGCCCCCTCCGGCGGTTCGATCTTCACGGTGGGCCCCCGCAGGAGCAACCCGTCGGGACACACGATGGGGATCCCGATCGACAGCATGTCGGTGCGCAATCTGCGGTCGTCGTCGATGAGACGCTCCGCGGCGCGCGCCGTCTCGTCGGGATCGAGCGCGGCGCCCGTCTCCAGATCGCCGTACAGCCGCTCGAGGATGTGCGCCTCGAATAGGAGCTTGTTGAGCCGCGGCGGCCCCAGCATCTCGAACGCGATCGACCGCACGCCGTGGCGCTCCTCGAGCGCCTCCATGCGGCTCAGCGCGGCCTCGCGCAGCATCCCGCCACGGTACGTGGGACCGAACACCGATGCGTCCAGCGCGTCGATGACATTGTGCCCGGTGGGGCGTCCGTCGAGCTCCGCGAGCGCAGCGCTCGCGATCTCCTCGGGGGTCACGATTTCCATCATCCCGAGCGACGAGATCGTCTCGAACTCCGAGAGGGCGAAGAGCCCGTTCTCCCCCGCATCGAGGTAGACCGACTCGAGCGGCTCGTCGGACCGGACCCACAGGTCACCACTCTCGATCGCGGGCCGCGAGAACGCCTCCTCCGGCGAGGCCGACCGCGCCGCGTCGGCCCGGTGGATGGGTACGCCTCCACGGGCGATGGGACCATACGCGATGCCCTTCCAGGCGATCGCAGCCGTCGGCTTGATCTCGACTACGGCCGGGGCTCCGGGCGTGCGCCCGAGCAGGAAGAGGAGCATCGAGTGGGCCCCGGCCACGCTCGCCTTGGCGAGGAGCTGACGCGAGGGCTTCTCCTCGGAGTGCGTGAACGGGACGTTGAGGCCCATCCCGCCCGTCCCGGAGGTGCCGATCTTCACGTAGGCCTTCACGCCCGCGCGGGCGACGCCGGCCATGAGAAGCTGGACGTGGCGGATGAGCTGCGGCAGGTAGAGCGTGGTCAGGTGACGGGAGACGGCGCCCGCATCGAGGTCGGCCCGCTCGACGGCCTCGAGCAGCCCCGCGGTCGAGGCGAACAGGTCCTGGTAGGCGATCACGGTCGCCGTGTTGATGCAGTCGACCACGACCTCGGGCCGGTGGCGCTCGAGCTGCTGCACGAGCAGCGAGCGCGACACCGCGTCGTCGTCGAGGGGGCCGAACACGTCATCGAGGAGCTCCGCGAGCTTCCGCGAGTCGCTCCGGATGGCCGCGCGTGCGTCGTGCGCGTGCTCGGCGCGGACGAAGACATCGCCGGCCTCCGATTCGAGCGCGACGCCGTAGGGGCGGGCCTCGGGCTCCAGCGATTCGATCGTGGTCCGCACCTCCTCCTCGCGCAGCGCGCCGATCACGATCTTCGCCGGCTGACGCGGGAACAGCTCGCGGGCAATGGCCCGGCCCACGAGACCGGACCCCCCGAGGATGAGGACGGTGCTGCCTGACAGCTCCAAACGGATTCTCCTCCCGTCGAGCGGGCCCCTTCCGGAGCCCGGTCAGTTCCGAGGCGCGGGAGTCCTATGACGGACGGCGCCGCGGGCTCCCCGCCGATGCGCGGCGGCGAAGCGCCTCGATCTCCTCCGGCGCGAGCTCCCGGCTCGCGCCCCGGGGCAGATCGCCCAGCGAGATCGGTCCGAACGCCACGCGACGGAGCCAGCGGATCTTCAGGTCGAGCGCCGCCAACATACGGCGGATCTCCCGATTCCGGCCCTCCGTGAGCGCGACCGCGAGCTCGGGCGACGTCCCCCCGGGGTCGGTGGCCCACGCGGCTTCGACGGCGTGAGCCGGCCCGTCCTCGAGGGGGATGCCGGCCACGAGCCGCGCGGGGACGTCCCCGGCCGCGGGTCCCACGATGCCCACGCGATAGCGCCGCACGATCTCGTGGCTCGGGTGGAGCAGCGCATGGGCCACGTCCCCCTCGTTGGTGAGGAGGAGGAGACCCTCGCTCAGGTAGTCCAGACGCCCCACGTGGAACAGATCGGCGTCCGACCCGGGGAGGAGGTCGTACACGGTCGCGCGGCCCTCCGGGTCCGAGCGCGTGCACAGGAACGCGGGCGGCTTGTGGAGCGCGATCCAGCGCGGCGGAGACAGGCGGACTACCCGGCCGTCGACCTCGACCCGCTGGGTTTCGGGATCGACCGAGCTCCCGAGCTCCGCGACGACCTCGCCGTCCACCCGCACCCGTCCTGCCGCGATGATCTCCTCGCTCCTGCGGCGCGATGCGACGCCGGCGCGAGAGAGGAACTTCTGGAGACGCACGCCGGACCGGCTCAGCCGGCGAGCTCCGGGTCTGGACCCGTGCCGTTTCGGGCCCCGGACCCGTTCCCGGACGCGTCGCGGGCGGGCGGCTCGCCGTCCCCGACCCGCGCGCGGGCGGCCGAGGCGGCGTCGGCACCCCGGGCCTCGGCGCCGTCTACGGCCTCGGTCCCGCCGCTCGTCCCGGCATCGGCGCCTTCCCCGTCGGAGGCCTCGTGCGGACCTGGGCTCTCGGGCTCCTCCACCTGGCGGAGCGCGATGGGGAGGTCGT
>Ga0299913_10000522_pt1 | contig 24970 bp, 30 predicted proteins | sample RVTome_9_FD_201360 | JGI IMG/M metagenome (GOLD analysis project Ga0299913, IMG submission 201360) | Soil microbial communities from uranium-contaminated site in the Upper Colorado River Basin, Wyoming, United States - RVT155D38 (version 2) ... | reverse complement strand
GAGCGGCTCGACGGACAAGCCCGCGGGCGACAAGAAACCCACAAAGAAGGAGTCGAAGCCGGCCTCCAGCGAGAAGTCTGCGTAGCGGCACCTTTTCGTGGAGAACCCAAGAGGCACGCATGCTGGAGTCTCACTCTCGTGAGACTCCGTGCGCATTCCGGGGGCCTCTTGGAGAACCCAAGAGGCCCCCGGTTCCCCGGGGGCCTCTTATGTGGAAGTCGTGCTCGTTACTTCGTCAGCTTGATGATCTGCTCGAAGTGAGCGACGGCCGGGGAGTCCTGGCTGACGATGTCGGCCATGAACTTGTAGGCCTTGGCCTTCTTGGCGTTCGTGACGATCGGCACGCCCGACTCGGACTTGGCATTGATCGTGAGGTCCACGATCAGCGGGTTGCAGGTGAAGTCACTCGGTGAGGGAGCACCTTCGATCTTCCAACCCTTCTTGGGGCTGCCGGTAACGAGCAGTCGGACACGGTTCGCCGGCTCGATGTTGAGGAACCAGACCGCGTGCACGCCGGCATCGGCCTCGTCATCGGTCCGATCCTTCTCCTGGAATTCGGCGTTGATGGGCAACATCGCACGGGGATCCTGAAGCGGCGAGCTAGGATGACACATCGGACCGGCGCCGATCTCGATTACGCCCCCTCCGATGTTCTCGTCTTGAGCGATCGCTTCGTCCGCGGCGACGTTGAAGCCCTTCGGTAGATAGCCGATGAAGTTGCCGATCTCCTCGTCCTCGCGCGCGAACTCGAGGTGGAAGGTGAGATCGGGATTGCCCTTCACCTTGGTGTCGGACAGCTCGACCGTGAACTTCGGCGCGAAGTTCTGGTCGGCGAACGCGGTCGAGATCAGGCCGAAGACCAGCCCGATCGCCACGAATGTAAGGACCTTCATCTTCCTCATCTGGTGCCTCCTGGCTCTCCAGTTATGGCGGTGGTGTCGGGAGAGGTTCGCCCCAGCCCTGGGTTTTCCTGCCTTACCCACGCCTGGGCCCCCTTATGCTCCGGGCCCGTGTCCACCCTCGAAGCCCTGGTCCTGGGCGCCGTCCAAGGCGCCACCGAGTTCATCCCGATCTCCTCGTCGGGCCATCTCGTGCTCGTGCCCGAGGCGCTCGGGTGGGACCAGCCGGGCCTGGCCTTCGACGTGCTCCTCCACGCCGCGTCGCTGGCCGCCCTCGTCGTCTACTTCCGGGCCGAGCTCATCGCGCTGGTAAGCGGGGTCGTCCGGGGCGAGGCGGGAGCCCGTCGTATGTCGACACTGTTGCTGGTGGGAACGATCCCTGCTGCCGCGGCGGGCCTACTCCTGGGCGACTACTTCGAGGGCACGTTCCACGATGCACCCGCGGCCGCGGTGCAGCTCGTCGTCACGGCCGTCATCCTCGTGGGGGCCGAGCTCGTCTTGCGCTTCCACCGCCAGCGCGTTGAGCGGGAGGGAGGCTCCTTACGCGGGGTGGACGACCTCCGTGGTCCCGACGCTCTCGTGATCGGCATCGCCCAGGCGATCTCGATACTGCCGGGCATCTCGCGCTCGGGTTCCACGATCGGGGCGGGCTTGGCGTTGTCGGTCGGGCGCGACGATGCCGCCCGTTTCGCGTTCCTGCTCGCGATACCCGCGTTATTCGGGGCCGCGCTCGTGCAACTCCCGGAGCTGGGCGGAACGGAGCTCGGCCTCCAAGCGGGGATCGCGGGCTTCGCTGCATCGCTCGTTACGAGCTACGCCGCGATCGCCGGGCTGATCCGCTACCTGCGGAAGCGTTCGCTGTATCCCTTCGCGATCTATTGCGTCGTGGCCGGGATCGTCTTCTACGCGATCGTCTAGAGGCCCGCGACAGTCATCTCGGACACCAGCGTGGTCGCGCCGCCGTAGGAACCTCCGAACGGCAACCAGCGACGGTCGTCGGCGACCGCGGTGATCGAGCTCAGGATCTCGAGCATGGGGGCCGCGATCGTGACCTCCTTAACTGGGGCTCCGGGCGTACCGTTCTCCAGCAGTCGTCCCGTGACGCCGACGGAGAAGTCGCCCGAGACAGGATTCGCTCCCGAATGCACGCCGTGGAAGTCCTGCACGAGCAACGCGCGGCCCGCGGCGGCAAGCACCTCGTCGCGCGATTCGCCGGTCGGATCCAGGGCGAGGTTGGAGGGCGAGGGCCCCGGGGCCGACTTGAAGCCGGCACGCGAGGCGTTGCCGGTGGAGGCCACGTTGTCGCGCCGCGCGCTGGGCAGGTCGTAGAGGAACCTCTTCAACACGCCGCCGGTGATGATCTCCGTCCGTTGGGTCGGAGTCCCCTCGTCGTCCCACGGCGACGATCCGGGCGCACCGGGGACGCGGCCGTCGTCGACAAGCGTCATCCCACCGGCAACCGTCTCGCCGAGCTTCCCCGCGAACAACGAGCGGCCCTTCTGCACCGCTTCTCCGGTAAGCGCGGAGCCGATGACGCCGAGAAACTGACCGGCGGTGTAGGGATCAAGCACGATCGGCATGCGCGCGGAAGGGATCTTGGTGGCTCCGAGGATGTCGAGAGCCCGCCGTGCCGCACGTTGCGCGACCTCGTCCGGGTCGATACCCCCCAGTCCCCGCGCGAGACCGAATTCGAAACCGACCTGCGTATCGCCATCGTCCTCGGCGATCGCGACCGCATAGCACCACGCGTCGCTGCTGGCGTAGCTGCCCTCGATGCCGGTCGAGGTCGAGATGGCGACCTCACCGTAGGAGTCCGCGTAGACGGAGTCCTCGACGGTACGGATGCGAGGATCGATCGTGCGTGCCACCTCGTCAAGCTTGAGCGCCAGCCCGGTCTTGTCGTCGACGGTCGCATCGCCGAAGAGGTCGTCGACGAGACCCTCTATGGGCTCCGGCGCGTTGCCCCACGCCGGAGCCACCCCGGTGACCTCGTCGGGGGTCGCGAAGGCCGCGTTGTCCCGCGCGCGCTGCAGGGTCGATCGCAGCCCGGCATCGGTGATGTCGGTCGAATACGCGAAGCCGACCTTGTGGTCGACGATCACACGTATCCCGATCCCGCGCGGTTCTGCGGACGAGATCGAGTCGATCTCCCCCGAGAAGACACGCGTCTCGAAGCTGCGCTCGTGCGATGCGAAAGCCTCGATCTCCTCGTTACCGGTAACGGACTCCGTAACCCGTCTAACGAGATCGATCAGCTCGCTCATGTCTGCGTGCCTCCGACCGTCATGCGCGACAGCAATACCGTCGCCATCCCGTTGGTGACCGGAGCGTGTTGTCCGTCCTTGCCGCAGACCCCCTCGAGCCGACCGAAGTCATCGCCGATCGCCTCGATCGCGCCCAAGACCTGGGGTCCGTTGCCGATCAGGTTGGCACCACGGATCGGATAAGCGATCGCGCCGTTCTCGATCATGTAGGCCTCGGACATCCCGAACACGAAGTTGCCCGTGGCCGGGTTGACCTCGCCGCCGGCGAAATTCGCGGCATAGACCCCGCGCTCGACGCCGGCGATGATGTCTCCCGCCTTGTCTGCGCCGGGCAGCAGATAGGTGTTGGTCATCCGAACTATCGGAAGGTGCGCGTAAGACTGTCGTCGACCATTGCCGGTCGGAGGGTGCTCGATCTTCTTCGCCGACCGCAGATCGCTCATGTGACCGACCAGCACGCCGCGGTCGAACAGGACGGTGCGCTGCGACGGTGTCCCTTCGTCGTCGACCCCGAAGCTCCCCCACGTACCCACGTCGCTGCCGTCGTCGACGACCGTCACGGCTTCGCTCGCGAAGCGCTCGCCCTGGCGCCCCGCGTACACGCTCGCCTGCTTGACGAGCGTGTCGGCTTCGAGCCCGTGACCACAAGCCTCGTGGATCAAGACACCACCGGAGCCGGGGGCGAGGACCACCGGGAACTCGCCCGCGGGTGAGGGCTGCGCCTCGAGCATCGCGAGTGCCTTCTGCGCGGCCTTGGCTCCTACGGCTGGGGCGGGCCGGCGCGTGAGGAGCTCGAAGCCGCCGGAATGACCCGGGCCTTCGAAGCCGGTTGCTATCTGACCGTCGCGTGCGGCGACAACCTGAACGAAGAACCGAACGCGCGTGCGGTCATCTTCGACCAAGAGCCCGTCGGAATTCGCGATCAGCACCTTCTGATGGACGTCCATGTAAGAAGCCGTCACCTGACGCACCGCGTCGCCGGAGGACCGAGCGGAGTCGTCCGCGGCCCTCAGCGCATCGGCTTTCTCGGAGACCTCGACGGCATCCGGATCGACCTCGACGGGGTTGACCAGCGAGGGCCGGACGCGCCGGAGGTCGATCTCCTTGTCCCGGCCTGAGCCGCGGGCCCGGACCACGGCAGCAGCCTCCAGCAGAGCGGGCTCTTCCAGGACGTTCGTGTAGGCATAGGCGGCGCCTTCGCCCGAGACGAGCCGGATCCCGGCCCCCATCTCCGCGCCCGAGGCGACGTCTTCGACCTTTGAATCGTCGAGCCTCAGGCCACTCGAGGTGCGGTTCTCGACGAACAGCTCGGCGAGCTCCCCGCCCCCGGCCAGTGCGGCATCCAGGACTTTTCGGATGGTTCCCTCGCTCAGCACGCAGGCAGGATACGGGCCCGTCTCGTGACCTTGTGCCGTCGCGCTCCTCCGGTTACTCTGGCTATCCACGTTCTTGAGCCTCGTGACCCTGTCAATGTCGACCCAGAGGAGCGCTGCCCTGACGAGCCCCGGGCGCCGTTACACCGCCGAGCAGCAGGATCGCCTGCGGGAGATCCACGCCCGCCTGATCCAGGCCCGCCGTGAGCTCGATGCGCTTATCGGCGACGCCTACCTGAGGCCCCGAGCATCGATCGTCCCGGTCCACTTCCTGGATCTGGCCGCTGCCGTCGAGAAGCTGCGCTGGGCCGAGAAGGAATGGCGGGAGCTCGACCAGGAGCTCGCCGCCGACGAGGTCCCACTGCCCACCGCCACGGAGGACGAGGAAGAAGACGAGGACAGCGCGCTCGTCGACGCGGCCCTGAGCCGCTAGATCGCAGCCCGGCGAGCGGCCGGAAACAACCTCACGCTCGAGGGGACCAGCGGGATCACCTGTTTCGACGCGCGGCCTCCGATCGAAAGCAGCACGCTGCGGCCGCGCCCGAGCTTCAGACCGTAACCGGCGCGTATCGGAGGCGGCAGGAGCGACGCGGTGATCAACCCCTCCGACAACCTTCGAGGGACGAGCGGGACGGGACGAAGGATCGGCTCTGCCAGTTCGCGCGCCAATGGAGTCACCCGAACCTCTCCCGAGTGGATCATCCCGGCCATCCACGCACGCAGGGCCTCATAGCTGCCGGGAAGCGCTCCGTCGGGGATCGCCATCAGAGGCGCGAGCACGAGCGTCTCCTCGTAATAGCGCGCGATCTCGTCCTCGGACAGGGGTCTTACGCATGCGGAATAAACCTTGATCGAGGAGTCCACCAACGTGGAATAGACCCATGTAAGGAGGCGCGGGTCGCGCGCGTCGTAGGGCTTTCCCTCCGCAGTGGCACCACGAACGTGCGCGTGCATCCGATTTACGTTGTCGAGCGCGGCCCGGGCCTCCGGCTCACCACCGAAGATGATCGTGAGCATCGTGTCGAGCGTTCGCCTTAGTCGCGCGAGCGGGTCCGCTCGGAAGTCGGAGTGCTCGGCCACCCCCGCGGCGACCGCAGGATGGGCGAGCTGCATCAGCAGCGAGCCGCGGCCGCCGAGCAGCAGGACCGACTCGCGATTGATCGTCCACATCATCGAGTCGGGACCGAACAACCACGCATTCATGCAACAAGTCTCGCGCTCGCGCAGGCGCGCATCACGAATATGTGCGGGCCAGCACCAGCGGCGAGCCGGAGGGGTCCTAGCGCGGGGGCATACGGAGGGCGCCGTCCAAACGAATCACCTCTCCATTGAGCATCGGGTTCTCGACGATGTGGCGGACCAGGGCCGCGAACTCGGGTGGATGCCCGAGACGGTGCGGATGCGGGACCCCTTCGGCCAGCTCCTGGCGCCTTTCTTCCGGCAGCCCCGCGAGCATCGGTGTGTCGAACGTACCGGGGGCTATCGCCACGCAGCGGATCATCCTGTTCGCGAGGTCGCGGGCTATCGGCAACGTCATCCCGACGATGCCTCCCTTGGACGCGGCGTACGCGGCCTGGCCGATCTGTCCGTCGAACGCCGCGATGCTGGCGGTATTCACGATCACGCCGCGCTCCTCGTTCTCCGGCTCCTGCTTGGCGATCTCCGCTGCCGCCAGCCGGATCACGTTGAACGTCCCGATCAGGTTCACGCGCACGACGAAGTCGAAACGCTCGAGGTCGATCGGCTCGCCCTCGCGAGTCAGCACGCGTCCGGGGAAGCCCACGCCCGCGCAATTGACGACGATGTGGAGCCCCCCGAGCTCGTCGCCCGCGACGCGGACCGCGGCCCGTACGTCGTCCTCGGCCGTCACGTCGGCAGGCGCGAACTGCACCCGGTCTCCGAGTCGCTCCGCCACCGACTTCCCGTCGGAGGATGGGAGGTCCACGATCACGACCGAGGTACCGGCCGAGTGCAGCTCCTCCACCGTTGCCAGTCCGAGCCCGGATGCGCCGCCGGTGACGAGCGCGACCTTGCCTTCGAGCTTCACACCGCCTCCTCTATCTCGGGGTTGGGAACGACCTCACCGGAGGCGAGAACCAATCCATCCTCGCACCTCGTCTCGACACGGCCGTCCGAGAACTGCTCGTGGTACAGCGCGGCGTAAGCACCCGAACGCTCGAGCAACTCGGTGTGCGAGCCGCGTTCCACGATGCGGCCCTTGTCGAGATAAAGGATCGTGTCTGCCGCCAGGATCGTCGACAGGCGATGCGCGATCGCGATCGTGGTGCGACCACTCATCAACGGCGCCAACGCCTCTTGGACCAGTCGCTCGGAGATGGTGTCGAGTGCGCTGGTGGCCTCGTCCAGGATCAGGATGCGGGGATCCTTCAGGAGAACGCGGGCGATGGCCAGACGTTGCTTCTCGCCACCGGACATCTTGTAACCGCGCTCCCCGACAACGGTGTCGAAACCGTCGGGCATCTCTTCGATGCGTTCCCAGATGTGCGCAGCTCGTGCGGCAGCTTCTAGTTCGGCGTCGGTTGCGTCCGGATTGCCGTAACGGAGATTGTCTCTAACGCTCGAGTTGAAAAGATAGGTCTCCTGCGTGACCATCCCGATGATCTCGCCCAACGATTCCAGGCGAATATCACGAACATCGATCCCGTCGATCCTGATCCCCCCGCGATCGACGTCGTAGAGACGCGGCAGCAGGTAGGTGAGAGTCGTCTTGCCGGCACCAGATGGGCCGACGAGTGCCACCAGCTCTCCCGGTCGCACCGTGGCATCGATGCCGCCGATCGTCCATAAGCGATCGTCTTCGATGGGACGTTCGTAGCGGAACCAGACGTCGGCGAAGGTGACCCCTCCTCGTACGTCCGCCGGATCGAGCTCCAACGCTCCATCCTTGTCGACGATGTCCCGCTCGAGATCGAGGTACTCGAAGATCCGGTCGAACAACGCGAGTGACGATTGGATCTCCACATTGACGTTGAGCAGCTGGCCCATGGGGAAGAACAGCCGGCTCTGAAGTGTGGTGATGGCTACGATCGTTCCCGCGCTGATCGACGTGTCGCCGTTCAGGAACAACAATCCTCCGACGAGATAGACGAATGCCGGTGTGACGGAGAAGAAGATCTGCACGAGAGCAAAGAACCCACGCCCAACCATCGTCCTCTTGATCTCGAGCTTCGACAGGCGCGCGTTCTCTCGGCGGAATCGATCTATCTCGAACGCTTGTCGGCCGAAGGCCTTGGACAGCAAGATCCCGGAGACTGAGAGGGTTTCCTGCATGTGCGCGGTCAGGTCGGCCAGCGACTCTTGCGTCTGTCCGGATACCTCCCGCCGGACCCTGCCGACCTTTCGCGATAGCCACATGAAGACGGGAAGGATCGCCAGCGAGAGGACGGTCAGCTCCCAGCTCAGTATGGCCATCGCAACGATCGTCGAGATCGCGGTTGTCAGGTTCGCAGCGATGCTCGATGCCGTATCGGTGAGGACGCTCTGCACCCCGCCGACATCGTTGGACAGCCGCGACTGGATCTCCCCGGTCCGTGTGGAAGTGAAGAACTTGAGCGGCATGTGTTGCAGATGGGCGTAGAGCGAATTGCGAAGATCTTGCATCACACGTTGACCGACGAGGTTGTTCGTGTAGGTCTGCCACAGCCCGAGCACGCCGGCAACGATGGGGGTCGCGACCATCACGCTGACCACGATGTAGAGGAGCCGACGGCGCTCTTCCGGGCTGCCTCCGCCGAAGATCGCGTCGTCTAGAACCACTCTGATCAACAGAGGGTTGATCAGGCCGAGACCGGATGTGATCAGGATCAGCACGCCAACGAGGGCGACCCGAGAGCGATAGGGCTTGAACGTGGCAACGATGCGGCGGAACGTTCCCGGGCGCGCCGGCCTCTCTGGTGTGTCGGGAGGCATCAATCCATGGCCGCGTGGCATCGCCTAATTCAAACGCAGTTGCGGGGCGGTTTGTTTCAGGAGATACGCAAGGCCGTGACGACCCCGTCGCGGGTCGGGTTGATCATCGAACGCCAGTTGGGGTCCGATGCGATCGACTCGTTCGTGGCCGTGATGGCCTCGGTGGCGCCCTCCTGGATCTCGTCGATGTCTACCTGGTCGGTCACGCGTCCGAACCACAGCATGTTGTCGCACATGTAGAAGCCGCCCACGCGCACCTTGGTCTTGCCGAGCTCCCACGCGTCCGGGTAGCCGGCCTTGTCGATGTCGCAGTAGACGATGTCGAAGTCGCCCTCGGTCGCGCGCAACGCCTCCAGCGCGTCACTCACGTGATAGTGGATCGGGCCGTCGAGCCCCGCGCGCGACAAATAGTCCATCGCCCGTTTCTCGTTCTCGGGATCCGTGTCGGTAAGGTGGATCTCCGCGTCGTCTCCGGTCGCGCGCGCGAACCAGTACGCGGAGTACCCATAACCCGAGCCGAGCTCGAATATGCGGCGGGCCGCGATCGAGCGGGCGATCATCTCGAGGTAGCGCCCGCACAGCCTCCCGATGATCGGGAAGCCGTTGTCCTTCGCGTACTGCTCCATCTCCAACAAGACGGGTTCGTCGTCGTGACGGGCGAGGTGCTCCAGGTAGCGGGTAACGGCAGGATGAAGGATGTCCATGTAGCGAGGCTACCCGTTGACGAGGTCCGACAGCTTCGGATGGAGACCGGGGTTCGCCGCGATGACGCCGGGGCTCAAGTGCTCGAGTGGCGCGGGGAGCTCGGACACGATGCCGCCCGCTTCCGTCACCAGGAGCACCCCGGCGGCTTTGTCCCAGCGCTCCATCGGAGCCTCGTAGAACCCGTCCAGACGGCCGGCAGCGAGTGACGCAAGATCCAGGGCTGCCGATCCCGCCCGCCTGATGTCACGAGCACGAGGCAGCACACGCGCGACGATCTCGGCCTGCATCACGCGCGCACGCGCGTCGTACGCGAAACCCGTTCCTATCAAGGCGCGCTCCAGCTCCAGTCGATCGGTCACGTGGATCGGTTCTCCGTTGGCGTGTGCTCCGTGATCCCGTAACGCCGTGAACATCTCGTCACGCACGGGATCGTGCACAACACCCACGATCGCGCCCTTCTCGTCTTCGGCCGCGACGCTTACCGACCACCACGGGATCCCGAACAGGAAGTTCACCGTCCCGTCGAGGGGATCGATCACCCACGTGATGCCCGATTCCGATCCCTCGCGGCCCCCCTCCTCCGACAGGATCCCGTCCTGCGGGCGCGCTCCGTTGATCCGTTCGATCAGCAGCGTCTCGGAATCGCGATCGGCATCGCTAACGAGATCGGTCGGGGTCGACTTCGACCCGACGCCTTGTGCCTTCTGATGGAAGCGCTCGAGGCACAAGGCACCGGCGGCGCGTGCCGCTCCCACCGCGAGATCGAGGAGCTCAGCAGTCACGTGGCGTCCGTAAGCGTGTCCTCGACCTTCGCCTCGGCCATCTCGAGGTCCTCGGGTCCCCGTCGCCTACGAGCCTGCGACGCGGCGCTCATCCCTGCAGCGTCCCCGCCGATAACGATCAGACGTTGGGCCATCGTCTGCGCAGGCTAGCGGGAACCGAGGGGAACCTTTCCGTGCCCGACCCGCCTCTAAATGCCGGGAAGAGTCAACCAACGACCGTGGGATCCGGCACTATCGCACCCAGACCCGGAAGGAGGGACCTTCGTGCGGCTGACGGCCATCGCAGGGACCCTGCTCGCCGTCGCGCTTTCGGTCGGCGCGTGCGGTCCGAGTGCGGGTCGGGAGGTCGTGCGGGTGGATGTGCGCGACTCCCGCTTCGTGCCCGATCGCTTCGAGTTCGCCGCCGGCACGACCGTGACGTTCGAAGTGACCAACGGCGACCCCATCTCGCACGAGTTCATCATCGGGGACGAAGAGGTGCAGCAAGTCCACGAGGAAGGAACCGAAGCCCATCACGGCGCCAAACCGGGCGAGATCTCGATCCCGATCGGCGAGACGCGCACCACGACCTACACGTTCGACGAGCCCGGCACACTGCTGATCGGCTGTCACCTGCCCGGCCACTGGGACTACGGCATGCGAGGCGAGATCTCCGTCACTAAGTAGCGCGCAAGCTTCGGGCATCAGCCGGCCCCACCGGGCGTTGTCCTAGTCTGGACAGAGGCCCTCGTAGCTCAGGGGATAGAGCACAGGTTTCCTAAACCTGGTGTCGGCAGTTCGAATCTGCCCGAGGGCGCGATCTGAGGGCGCGATCTGATGCGCGATCTGATGGCGGCACCAAAATGCTCGTCTGCTTCGGACAAACTGGGCTAGACCCGTTTCGCTTCTAGCTTCTCCGGTGAATCGTTTGCCGATCGATCCGCACGATGCACCCCGCGCCGGGCGGCGATCTTTCCTGCGATGTAGTCCGCGTCGCGCCCGACACCCTGGATCTGCTCGGAGGACACTGCATAGAGGAACTTGAGACCGATGAAGTAGAGACCGGGCTCCGATTCGACAATCCCGCGAGAGTGCCGCGGCTCCTGGGGGCCGAGTACTGGAAGATCGATCCACGAGAACCCGGGGTGGAACCCCGTGCACCACACCACGTTGGCGGCGTCGACAGAACGGCCGTCCTCGAGTTGCGGCAGCCCGCTCTGGACACCGGTGACCCGAGACACTCGTTCCACCCCGACGGCAGCCAGGTCCCTGGGCTTGACGCGGATCAACGGTTCGCCGGTGGAGATCCACTTGGGGCGGGCCTTCTTGCCGATCGGAGTCTTGGTTGTAAGCACCCGGTGAAAGACGACCCGACCGATGAACCGCATCACGACGCGGGCAGGAACACTTTCGGGCCGGAAGGGGACAGCACCGTTGCCGGCTCCCGAGAGCAAGACCTTGTGGGTTCTCGCCAGCTCGATGGCCACCTCGGCGCCCGAATTGCCTGCACCGACGACTAGGACGTCTCCATCCTGGAGCTGCTCCGGATTCTTGTACTCGGCAACATTGAACTGGACGATCTGCGGATCGAGCTCGGACGCGAAATCGGGAACCCGAGGCCGTTGCCAGCTCGACATCGCGACCACCACGTTGTCGGCTTCGAACCGTCGATCCCCCGAGGTAGCGACGAAACGATCTCCTTCCCGAGTCAGCCTCTCCACTCTGACTCCGGTCTCCACCGGAAGGTCAAACTTCCGGGCGTATGACTCGAGGTAGTCGGCCATCTCGTTCTTGCTCGGGAACCCCCAGTGGAATCCAGGGAAACGCATCCCCGGCAGACGATTGAAACGATTTGGCGTGAACAGCCGGAGTGAGTCCCACCGGTTGCGCCACGCGTCCCCGACGCGCTTGTTGGCGTCGATGATCTTGTACGGAAGGTCACGCCGCGACAGCTGGTACCCCGTTGCCAGCCCGGCCTGCCCACCTCCGATGACCAAAGTCTCCACGTACTCGCGTCCGGCTTGGCCGGCCATGCCATCCACCCCCATCAACCGATCGGAGCCGGGAAGATCCCGGGGATCAACCCGACTGGGCCTATACTCTAAATTGGAGTAAATACTCGCGTTTGGAGTATGTCAAGGGGAACCATGGCCTTGCAACTGACCACCACGTCGTATGCAGTACTGGCCCAAGTTGCCGTGCATCCGTGGTCGACCTACGAGCTGGCGCAGCAGCGGGTCCGCTACTTCAGATACGTGTGGCCCCGAGCGGAAAGTGCCATCTACCGAGAGGTCAAACGTCTCTCTTCCATCGGCCTGCTCGACGGAAGGAAGGAGCACGTCGGTAAGCGGGCCCGCACCGTGTATTCGATCACCGAGAAGGGGCGGGAGGCGCTGCGCGAATGGCTTGCTACTCCGGTGTCCCCCTTCGCCATGGATTTCGAGGCCATGATCCGTCTCTTCATCGCTCCACTCGGGACCAAAGGACAGATCGTCGCAACGCTTCATCAGGTCCAAGACGATGTTCGGGAGATGCTCCGGTTCGGGGGGGCGATCAAACAAGAATTCCTCGATGGCCTCGCGATCACCCAGGATCAGGTCTACATCCGCGCCCTTGCAGTGGACTTCTTCATTAGCCTTCTCAACACCGTCGGCGCGTGGACGGAACGAACCCTCGCGGAGATCGAATCGTGGGACGACCTCAGCCCCGATGGAAAGAACGAGCGGGCACTCGAGAAGATCCGCGACCTGCCGGTTCCCCCACCCGAGTCGGTGGAGAGGACACCGGTACCACCTCGTACTCAACTCCGGCCGCGTCTACGCGACGGGCGACGGCAGCGACGGTCTTGAGTGATCGCCGCGCCGGAGTAGCGCTCGTCCTGGCCGCTGCGCTGTCGGTCCAGTTCGGGGCGGCGTACGCGGTCACCCTGTTCGACGAGCTCGGCCCGGGCGGCACCGCGTTCGCGCGCCTGGCGCTCGCGGCGGTGATCCTGGTCGTCTTCTGGCGCCCGGCGCTCGGCGGACACCCGCGCGGCGAGCTGTGGACCGCGGCACTGTTCGGCCTGGCGCTCGGACTCATGAACTGGGCGTTCTACGAGTCGATCGAGCGCATCCCCCTCGGCCCGGCGGTGACCTTCGAGTTCCTCGGCCCGCTCGCGGTGGCGGTCGCGGGTTCGCGGCGGGCGCTCGACACGGTCTGGGTGGCGCTGGCGGCCGCGGGCGTGCTCGCGCTCGCGCGCCCGTGGGAGAACGGAGGCGACCTCGACGCCCTCGGCGTGGGCTTCGCGCTGGCCGCCGGCGTGTGCTGGGCGGCCTACATCGTGCTGTCGGCGCGCACTGGGCGCGTATTCCCGGGCGGGACCGGACTGGCGATCGCGATGGTCGTCGGCGCGTTGGTGACCCTGCCCGCCGGTGTCGTGCAGGGAGGGTCCGACCTCCTGGCGGTCCACCTCATCGGCGCGGTGGCGATCGTGGCGCTCGCGTCGAGCTTGATCCCCTACTCGCTCGAGCTCGAAGCGCTGCGTCGGATCCCGGCGAACGTCTTCGGGATCCTGCTCTCGCTCGATCCCGCGCTCGCCGCGCTCGCCGGCTTCGTTGTGCTCGACCAGTCGCTCGCGGCGCTCGACGTCGCCGCAATCGGAGCGGTCGTGGTCGCCAGCGCGGGCGCCGCGGCCACCTCACGGGGCGTCCCGAAAATTCCTCCTACAACTGGCCATTCGGCGGAATAGTCAGGCCCGGTATCTCAAGATGTAGACCTCGCCGGTCCTGTTGAGCGCGTAAAAGATCTCCTTATCGAGCCAGAACGTGAACCAGACGTCCGAGATGGGTGGGGTGAAGGAATCCACCTCCTCGACGGCTCCCGTTCTGCCGATCGACACCAGACGGATGCCCTCCAAACTGACCTCCGCTCCCTGCGCCGCCGATCTGCGGAAGCGGTAGCTAGCCCGGCCCTTTGTCTCCCATCTGGATCGACAGGCCCTGTGACGAGGAGCGGCCCACCGGGTAGCCCTCCTCCTCGATCGCCTCGATCAGGCGCTCGCGGGCCACGCGGCCATCGTCGAAGGAGACGGACACCTCTTTGGTCTCGAGATCGACGCTTGCCGTCTCGACGCCCTCGATCTGCTCCAGGGCCGTCCGGATGGCGCGGTCGCAGTGCTCGCAGTGCACGTCGGGGACCTGGAATGTCTCACGCATCCCGCAAGGCTAACCTCGTCTCCATGCGTATCGGGATGGTCGGGCTCGGCCGGATGGGCGGCAACATGACGAAGCGCCTGCTGCGCGCCGGTCACGAGGTTGTCGGGTACACGCGCTCGAAGGAAGGAGTCGCCGCCGCAGAACGTGAGGGCGCCGTCGGCGCGCATTCCCTCCAGGAGGTCGTAGACCAAGTCGAGCCGCGCCGAGCGGTGTGGCTGATGATCCCCGCCGGCGATCCCACGGAACAAGCCGTGGCGGAGCTCGGAGAACTGCTGGACGAAGGTGACGTCGTGATCGACGGCGGCAACTCGCGCTACACAGACACGATCCGGCGCGGCGAGCTGCTCGCCGACGAGGGCATCTCTCTCCTCGATGCCGGGACCTCGGGTGGGATCTGGGGACTCGAGAGCGGTTATTGCTTGATGGTCGGGGGCGATGCCGACGCGGTCGAGTACGTCGGTCCGGTGTTCGAGGCGCTCGCTCCGGAAGGCGGGTTCGCGCACGTCGGTCCGCCGGGAGCCGGTCACTTCACCAAGATGGTCCACAACGGGATCGAATACGCGCTCATGCAGGCCTACGGTGAAGGCTTCGAGTTGCTCGCGTCGAGCGACTTCGATCTGGACGTCGGTCAGATCGCCGAGCTGTGGAACCACGGCAGCGTCGTGCGGTCGTGGTTGCTCGAGCTCGCGGCCGGCGCGTTCGAGGCGGATCCGAAGCTCGACGAGGTCGCTCCTTATATAGAGGACTCCGGCGAGGGCCGATGGACCCTCGAGCACGCGATCAACAACGCGATCCCCGTTCCGACGATCGCGACCGCGCTGTTCGCACGCTTCGCGTCACGCCAGGACGCGTCGTTCGCCGGCAAGATGATCGCGGCACTGCGCAAGGAATTCGGCGGCCACGAGGTCCGCAAACCCACCGGGGAGTGATGGCCGAAACCACGACGGCGCCCACCCGGATAGAGGAAGAGGTCACCGGCGACGAGGTCGCACCGGATCGGCCGTGGCTGGTGATCGTGTGGAACGACCCGATCAACCTGATGTCGTATGTGACGTGGGTCCTCCAGAAGCTCTTCGGTTACTCCCTCGAGAAGGCGACCCGTCTGATGCTCCAGGTCCACCATGAGGGCAAGTCGGTCGTGTCCAGCGGCGCGCGCGAGAAGGCCGAGCTCGACTGCTACCGGCTCCACGCCCACGGGCTGTGGGCCACGATCGCGAAGTCAGACTGACGTGGCCGGATTCGCGCCGGACGGCCCTTCGGTCCGGCTGACGCTCGATCCCGACGAAGCCGGCCTGATGGCGCGGCTCTTGGGCGAGCTCCGCGCCGTGATCGAGGCCGACTCGGATCGCGACCCCGTCGTGGGGCGGCTCTTCCCGCGCGCTTACGAGGACGATCACGACCAGATCGCGTTCGACGACCTGGTCGGCGAGCAACTGCGGGCCGAAAAGCTGGACGCGATAAAGCGAATAGAGAGCGTGGTGGTGGGGCCCGGCCCCGTCGAGACGACCGTCCCCAACGAAGAGGTCGCCGGATGGCTGCCGGTTCTGACCGACCTGCGGCTTGCAATCGGCACCAGACTCGATGTCGACGAGGCGGCTATGGACCGCACGATCGAGCCCGACGATCCGAGCGCGGCACCGATGTCGATCCTTCATTGGCTCGGCTGGATGCAAGAATCTCTGCTGGAGGCGTTGCGACAGGGCAAGGAGACCCGATGACGACCTTGAACCCGGGGGACCCCGCGCCCCCATTCGAGCTGCAGGACGCGGAAGGCAACCAATGGCGACTCGAGGACCTCGCCGGCAAGAAGGTGATCCTGTACTTCTATCCCGCGGACGATACGCCCGGTTGCACCGCGGAATCGTGTGACTTCCGCGACAGCTACAAGGCGTTCGTGGACGCGAACGTCGAGGTCCTCGGCGTGAGCCCGCAGGGGGCTGCCTCGCACCAGCGCTTCGTCGAGAAATGCGAGCTGAACTTCCCGCTGTTGGTCGACGAGGACCTGTCGGGGGCGCGCGCCTACGGCGCGCTCAAGGAGAAACCCGAAGAGTGGGATGGGATGAAGCTCCACATCAAACGGTCGACGTTCGTCATCGACGAGCAGGGCCGCATCGAGCAGGCGATCTACGGCGTGAAGGTCGCCGGCCACGTCGACGCGCTCCGGGAGTCACTCGGCGTCTAGATGCGTTCGGCGAGCCAGGCGATGTCGTCGGCAATGTTCGGCCACGGTGTCTCGCAGATCACGGCTTTAACCCTGGATGCCTTGACCATCGCCGCGATCGCCTCCACGTCCATCTGACCGTCGGCGAAGTTCGCGTGGCGGTCCGCACCGCTGCCTGCGTCGTCACGCGAGCTGTTGGCATGGACGAGATCGATACGGCCGGTCGCTTCCAGCACACGGTCGACTACGTCGGAAAGGTCCTCGCCGGCGGAGTGCGCGTGGCACGTGTCGAAGCAGAAACCGACTTCGAAATCGTCGAGGTGAGCCCAGAGCTGCGCCAGGTTCTCGACATAGCGACCCATCGCATTGGTCCCGCCGGCGGTATTCTCGATCAGGATCGGGATGTCGCTGGTGTTCTCCTCGAATACCTTCCGCCAGCGCATGAATCCGCGCTCGATGCCATCCTCCGCGTGACCCGCGTGCACGATCACACCGACCGCCCCCACGGTGGCCGCCGCCTCCATAGTCTGGGCAAGGATCTTGCGCGACGGGATGCGCACACGGTTGTTGGGCGACGCGACGTTTATGAGATAGGGCGCGTGGACGTAGATCGGTAGCTCCGCGGCGGCGAGCTCATCGGCATCCGGGCGGGGAGGTGGTTTCTTCCAGGACTGCGGCGGTCCCACGAACATCTGCAGGCAGGAGGCCCCCACCTGGCCCGCCTCCTCCAGCGGGGCCGTGCCCGGTACGTGCGCTCCGATGATCACCCCTGCAAGCTAACGGATGCGCTGACTTGCCCCGAGCGGGCACCTAGTACAGGATTGCGCCTCCATGAAGCTCCTGAGAGATATCGCCGTCCGACATCTGCTGACGGTCGATCCGACGAGCACACTGCGGCGAGCAGCCGAGGTCATGAACGATCGGGGTGTCGGCTGTGCGGTCGCGGTGGCCGACGAGAAGGTTGCCGGGATCATCACCGAGCGCGACATCTTGCACGCCGTCGCGAAGAAGCAGGACGTCGACAAGACGACCGTCGGGGATGTCATGACGAAGGAGGTCGTGAGCGGCGCGCCGGGTTGGGATCTCGTACGTGCGGTCAGAACGATGACCGAAGGTGGGTTCCGTCACCTGCTCGTGATGGAGCTCGACGATCCTGTGGGGATCGTCTCACTACGCGACCTCATGGATTCGATGGTCGAGATGGTTCAGCCGGAGCCTTCGGAGGCATAAGCCGCCAGGTCGCGCAAGACGTCTCTCTGCATCTTCCTCAGCTTGAAGCGCAGTAGCACGCTGAGCGCCGTCCCGATCACGCCACCGGGAAGGTTCGCCTCCAAACGTCGCGTGACGACCGTGCGACCACCCTTGTTGGAGACGTCGTAGAACACTTCCATCCGCACCCCGACGACGACATCCTCGACGAAGCGGTTGCCGGAGACCTCGCGGGCGTGGCTCACGCCTTCCACTTCGAACCCGACGAGCCCGGCATCGCCGTTGATCTCGTCGCCCTCGGCGATCCGCTCGGGTCCAGACACCGCGCGGATCTCCGACTGCCAGACGGGCCAGGTCTTCGGGTCGAGGATCTTGCCCATCACGGCATCGGCAGGCGCATCGGTGGTGAGCTCGTCCTCGATCACGAACCGACGTTTCGGCAGGGGCACGGTCGCGAGTGTAGGTGCGGCGGATACGCTCGATACCCATGACGAAACCGCGACTCGCGATCGCATCCGGCAACCGGCTGGGGGCCGAAGCAGCAGCGGAGGTCGGACGCGCGGGCGGCAACGCCGTCGATGCGTGCCTTGCTTCCGCCATCGCGGCGTGGGTCGCGGAGCCCTTCTTCGCCTCTCTCGGCGGTTCCGGATTCATCGCGGTTAGGACGCCCGACGGCACGGTCGAGATCATCGACGGAAACGACGCGATGCCCGGCACCGTACCGGCCCATCCCGATCGCGGCATCGAGCGCGTCTATCTCGATTACTCGAACGGCATGTACACGAATATCGGTGCTGCTGCTGTCGGGATCCCCGGCGTGTTGGCCGCTATCCGCACGGCGTGGGAACGACACGGCCACATCGAATGGCCGGCTCTCTTCGAGACCGCGATCCGCCTCGCACGGGACGGCTTCTCCTTCCCCAAGACGTCCGACTACTACCTATCCGTCACGTTGGAGCCCATCTGGTCGAAGGATCCCGCCGCCGTCAACATCCTCACGAGGGACGGCCGGCCGTTGCGGGAAGGTGAGCCCATCGTCCAGAACGAGCTGGCCGAGACGTTGCAGCTCATCGCGGACGAAGGTCCCGACGTGTTCTATCGAGGCGAGATCGCCGCCGAGATGATCGACGTGATCACGTCACGCGGTGGTTTCATGACGCGGGAAGACCTTCAGACGTACCGTGCCGAGATCCGCGAACCGATCGCGACGACCGCGTTCGGGTGGCACATCCAATCCAACCCGCCTCCCTCCGTCGGAGGTGCCGTGTTGGTCCACATGCTGGCCTTGCTCGACGATGCAGACCTGAAAGACCCGGTCGCACGTCTGACCGCGGTCATCGAGGCACAAGGGGCCGCGATGGGCTACCGCAAGGAGCGCTACACCGACCCGCATGGGATCGCGGTCGCTTTCGAGGAGGCCCTGCAGTCGCTCCGGTCGCGCGCCCGCTCCTCGGAGACGACGCACACGTCGAGTGCCGATGCCGAGGGATACGTGTGCTCGCTCACCGAGTCCAACGGTTACGGCGCGGCAGTAGTGGTGCGGGGGATCCTGCTCAACAACACGCTGGGCGAAGAGGAGCTCAATCCCCTCGGCGTGCACCGCCTCCCTCCCGGTTCCCGCTGCCACTCGAACATGACTCCGACGGTCGCGTCGAACGGGGGACTCGTTGTGGGCCTCGGCTCCCCCGGGGCGGATCGGATCGTCAGCGCGATCGTGCAAACGCTGTTGCGTCTCGCCGTGGACCAGGTGTCCTTGCCGGAAGCGGTAGCCGCCCCGCGGGCCTACCTCGACGCCCGGCCCGACGGCGACCTGATGTGTTACGAGGTCGACCTCCCGGGAGACGCGCTGCCTTACCCGCCCCGGCACTATCCAGAGATCCACATGTACTTCGGCGGCGTGCAGGCCGCGTCCGTGACCTCGGACGGAGTGGTCGATGCGGTGTTCGATCCCCGCCGCTCGGGGGGTACCGCGTTCGTCTGATGTAGAAACGCCGAGAGAGACGGCCGTAAAGCAGAGGGGGTAGCGATGCCGCGATGGTTTTCGATCAGACCCGGAGTGACGCTTCGGGGCCGCAAGTTCAAAGGCTTACGAGGATGGGCCGGTAAGCCTTTCCACCCGCCTCTCACCGACATCCCGATCGCGGCTTACACGATCGCTCCGGTCTTCGACCTGCTCGCTTATCTCGGGACTCGTTACTCGACGTTCTACGAGGCCGAGACCGCGCAGGGTCTCTTCGATGCAGCCACCTGGGTATTCGCGGCCGGCTATCTGGTCGCAGTCCCCACGATAATCACCGGGTTCTGGGACTGGTGGAAGGGGCTGTCGCGGGATAGCTCTACGGGGTGGCTCGGCAGAGCCGCCCGGACGCAGGCATGGCGCACTGCGAACTGGCACGCAGTTGTGATGATCGCCGCCAACGTGCTCGTTCTCGTGAACGTGCTACTGCGATGGAAGGGCGACGCGACGGAACCGTCCCTCGGGATCCTCGTCCTATCGGGGGCCGCCGCGCTGCTGACCTTCCTGGGAGCGACGTACGGAGGCTCGCTGGTCTACGACTACGGCTTCAACGTCGAGACCGCAGGAGACCACCCGGTGTGGCACGAGTCCGAACGCGACGTGATGCCGGGTGAAAAGCCGGTCGACTAGATGGCGAACCTGATGTTGAGGACATCACCTTCCGCGACGACGTAGTCCTTGCCCTCGACGCGTAGCTTTCCGGCCGCTTTGGCCGCGTCCCACGACCCCGCGTCGATCAGCTCGTCGTAGCCCACGACCTCGGCGCGGATGAAACCGCGCTCGAGATCCGAGTGGATCGCGCCGGCGGCCTCTGGTGCCTTCGCGCCACGACGGACCTCCCACGCGCGGCTCTCGTCCTCCCCCGTGGTCAGGAACGTGATGAGGTCGAGCGCGCGGTAGCACGCGCCGATCACGCGATCCAGACCCGGCTCCTTGACGCCGAAACCTTCGAGCAGCTCGCGTGCGTCGGCCAGGTCCATGCCGGCGACCTCTGCCTCCAACGCCGCGCTGATCGCAAGGGTGTCCTCGGGCAAACCGATGGGGGCGTCTGCACCCTCTGCGACGTTCGCCACGACGATCCACGGTTTCATCGTGAGGGGGCCGAAGCCACGTAACAGCTTCTTCGCGGCGTCGTCGAAGTCACCCTCCCGCAGAGGTCGTTCCGCGTCCAGCAACGAGTGGGCTTTCTCCAGCACCTCCGCCTCGGCCCGGGCGTCCACCTGAGAGCGCGCTTTCTTGCGCGCCTTCTCCAGTGCACTCTCGATCGATGCGAGATCGGCGATCACGAGCTCGGCGTCGATCGACGCCAGCTCGGAGGTCGGATCCGCGTCCCCGAACGCGCCCAGCACGATGCACAGGGCGTCGGTCTGCCTGAACTCCGCGATCCCCTGCGCCGTCAGTCCGCCCGGCACATCGACGAATCGGACCTTGGCATGAACGATCTTCTTGGAGTCGTGCAGCTTCGCCAACACGGCGAGGCGATCGTCGGGGACGTCGACCACGGCCTGGTTGGACCGACCACCTATAGACCCACTACGGGTGAGCGCCGCGAACAACGTGGATTTGCCCGAATAGGGCATGCCGACGATACCGATGTCCTTCACGGCATGGACGTTATCGTCGTGCGCCATGCACACGGGACTCGAAGGCAAAGGGGTTCTCGTCACGGGCGGGGGCGGAGGCATCGGCTCCGAGGTGGTGCGCGCATTCAGCGCGGAGGGAGCGCGCGTGGCGATCCACTACCGCTCCAGCAAGGAGCGCGCCGAGAGCCTCGCGTCCGAAACCGGTGGCGTCGCCCTGCACGCGGACCTGACGATCGAGGACGACGTCACCGCGCTCGTCCCTCGGGCGATCGACGAGCTCGGACGTCTCGACGTGCTCGTGGCCAACGCCGGGAGATGGCCGAGCGAGGACGTACCGGTGTGGGATCTACCGCTCGAGCGCTGGCGCGCGACCATCGCGGCGAACCTCGACAGCGTCTTCCTCTCGTGCCGTGAGTTCCTGAAGCACGTCGCCACGACCGGCGAGGGCAACATCGTGATCGTGGCGTCGACCGCGGGACTTTTCGGCGAGGCCGGCCATTCCGACTACGCGGCTGCGAAGTCTGCTCTGGCCGGGGGTTTCCTCAAGAGCCTGAAGAACGAGATCGTCCGCATAGCGCCGCGGGGACGGGTGAACGCCGTATGTCCGGGGTGGACGAAAACGGACATGACCCGTGAGGCGCTAGAGGACCCGACGCTGGAACCGCGCGTCACCCGAACGATGGCATTGAGGAAACTGGGGGCCGCGCAGGACGTCGCTCGCGTGATCGTGTCGCTGGCATCCGATGAGATCTCCGGACACGTCACCGGCGAGGTGATCACGGTCGCCGGCGGCATGGAAGGCCGGGTCCTGCACGACGCCTAGAGGATGCGGGCGCCCAGCGCGCTCGCCACGAGCTCGACGGCGAGGGTTCCGGTCTCGTCTGCATGATCGAGGATCGGGTTGACCTCGACGATCTCGATGCTGGAGAGGATCCCGGCTTCGGCGATCAGCTCCATAGCAAGGTGGGCCTCCCGATAGGACAACCCACCGCGCACGGGCGTCCCCACACCGGGAGCAATCTCGGGGTCGCAGACGTCGACGTCCAGCGAGACGTGGACGAAGTTGTCTCCGGACGCCAGGCCGATAGCTTCGTCGAGAACCTTGGCGACGCCACGGCGATCGAAGTCCGACATCGTGAAGACGTTGATGCCGAGGTCGCGCACGAGCTGTTTCTCACCGGGATCGAGAGCGCGCACGCCGACGAGAACGGCTCGCTTGGGATCGACCCACGGAGGGAGAGCGAAACCGTCGAGCTCGAATCCGCACGCACCGAGGGCCGCGGCCAACGGCATGCCGTGCACATTGCCCGACGGCGACGTGTCGGGACGATTCAGGTCACCGTGCGCGTCCAGCCACAAGACCCCACCCGGCCCCCGCGCGCGATGCAACCCTGCGAGCGAACCCATCGCGATCGAGTGGTCGCCTCCGAGGATCACGGGGATCGCACCCGAGCCCATCGCGTCGTCCACGCGCGCGGCGATCTGAGCGCAGCTTGCAAGGATTGCCGGCAGATAACGGGCCCGCTCGTCCTGCTGCGCGGCGCGCTCGGGGATCTCGGTCTCGACATCGCCGAGGTCCTCGACCGAATACCCGAGACTCTCCAGCCGGTCGAATAGCCCCGCGTAGCGGATCGCGCTGGGCCCCATGTCTACACCGCGGCGCGCCGAACCCAGGTCCAGAGCAGCACCGACGATCGCGAGCTTTCCCGTTGCCATGCCAGGATGTTGGCATGGATGAGGGTGGCCGGCGGACCGCGGTAGTTACGGGAGCTTCCGCCGGTATCGGCGAGGCAACCGCTGTGCGCTTGGCCAAGGAGGGCTTCGACGTCGTCCTGGGGGCCCGCCGCCGGGACCGGCTCGAAGCGATAGCTGCGGCGTGCGGGGGCCGGGCGCTCGAACTCGACGTCGCGGATGCCGGCTCGGTAAAGGCCTTCGCGCAGGCTCTCGGTCGCGTCAACGTCCTCGTCAACAACGCCGGGATGGCGGCGGGTCTCGCACCGATCGCCGACCTGACCGACGAGGAGATCGAGTCGATGTTCCAGACCAACGTAGCGGGATTGATCCGGACGACGCGCGCCCTGCTCCCCAAATTGGAAGCGAGTGGGAACGGACACATCGTCAACGTCGGGTCCATTGCCGGGTTCGAGACGTATCCCGGCGGGGGGGGTTACACGTCCACGAAACACGCCGTCCGCGCGATCACACAGACGCTACGCAAGGAGCTGCTCGGGAAACCGATCCGGGTCACCGAGGTGAACCCGGGGCTCGTGGAGACCGAGTTCTCGCTCGTTCGATTCGGAGGGGACGCGGAGAAAGCCAAGAAGCCCTACGAGGGGCTGACGCCGCTCACCGCGGAAGACATAGCCGACGCCATCGCGTTCGTCGTAACGCGGCCCCCCCACGTGAACATCGACGAGATCGTGATCAAGCCGATCGCGCAGGCGACGGCGATGATGATCCACCGGGAGAAACGCTAGGTCCGTTCCTTCGTTTCGGACTCCGTGACCAGGTCGTCCTCGTTGGGCTCCGAAGTAGCGGGCTCGTGCTGTCCTAGATGTTCCTCGATCTCTTCCTCGATCCGCGCTTGGCGGTCCGGGGGGACGAGGAACGAGAGCACGGCGGTGATCGCCAGTACTCCGATGATGACGGTCAGCGAGAGCCAGATCGGCACGTGGAAGCTGCCCTCGTGACAGAACATCCCATGACCCGTACAAGAGAACGCCTCGCCGATCATCTTGACCCCCACGAAGCCCAGGATGATCGCGAGGCCGAACTTCAACAGATGTAACCGGTCCATGCCGCCGGCCAAGAGGAAATAGAGGGCCCGGAGCCCGAGGATCGCGAACACGTTCGAAGTCAGCACGATGAATGGCTCCCGTGTGATCCCGAAGATCGCCGGGATCGAGTCCACCGCGAAGAAGATGTCTGTGGTTTCGACGAAGAGCAGCACGATGAACAAGGGCGTCGCAACGCGCTTGCCGTTCTCGATGGTGAACAGCTTCTGTCCGTCGAACTTCGTCGTCGTCGGGAAACGCTTCTTGGCGAACCGCAGCACCGGATTGTGCTCGGGGTGGACGTGCTCGGCGCTCCCCCGGGCGATCCGCCACGCCGTATAGATAAGGAAAGCCCCGAAGAGGTAGATCACCCACTCGAAGTTGCGGATCAGCGCGACCCCGAGCGCTATGAAGATGCCGCGGAAGACGATCGCTCCGAGGATCCCGTAGAAGAGCACCTGGTGCTGGTGACTGCGGGGGATGTGGAAGTAGCGGAAGATCACGACGAACACGAACATGTTGTCGACCGACAACGAGTACTCGATCAGGTAACCGGCGAAGTACTCGGCGGTGGGCTCCCGCCCCTGCCAGAAGTACAACCCGACGCCGAACGCGAGAGCGAGCCCGACCCAGACCCCAACCCAGGAGGCGGACTCTTTGACGGTGGGAGTGTGCTCTTCGGTGTGGAACAGCTTCAGGTCCACGAGAAGCATCGCGACGACGAACGCGATGAAACCCGCGTATACGTACCAAGCTATGTCCAAGTCATGCCTCTCGTCGGCTAGGCGTCGGCGAGGATCGAATCGATCTCGTCGAGGTCCTTCGGCTCGAGGCGTAGGCCGCCGGCCTCGGCGTTCTGGACGACGTGCTCCGCCGAGCGCGATCCGGCTATCGCTCCCGTGACACCTTCCTGATGGAACACCCACGCGAGCGCGAGCTGCGCGAGGGTAGCGTCCACACGGTCGGCGATCGGACGAAGCGCCTCCACGACCTCGAGGTTGCGCTCGAAGACACCGGGTGCGAAGAGCTCCTTGTAATAGCCGATCCCGGTACCCCCGCCGCGCCAGTCATCGTCCGCGAACTCGGTGTCACGATCGATCG
>Ga0299913_10000521_pt1 | contig 24982 bp, 29 predicted proteins | sample RVTome_9_FD_201360 | JGI IMG/M metagenome (GOLD analysis project Ga0299913, IMG submission 201360) | Soil microbial communities from uranium-contaminated site in the Upper Colorado River Basin, Wyoming, United States - RVT155D38 (version 2) ... | reverse complement strand
GCCGCAGGCGGCGGCCGCGAGTACGGCGGCCGCAGCCGCCGTCGCGCGGAGGCTGCGGGCAGGGCTGAGGGAGAGGTGCATGGTGGGTGTCCTGTCGTTCTCTGGGGAGTGCCGGCGACGTCAGCGACGCCGGTGGTGGTGTCGCCCGCGGGGCTCGGTGCGCACGATCCCGGTGTCCGGGTCGCGCACCGCCTCGATCCGCAGCCCGTAGACCTCGGAGAGGAGGGCGCCGGTGAGGACCTCCGCGGGCCGTCCGACGCCGCGCACGCGGCCCCGGTCGAGGAGGACGACCTGGTCGGCGACCGCCGCCGCCTGGTCGAGGTCGTGCAGCACGACCCCGAGCGCGACCCCGTGGTCGTCGGCGAGGTCGCGCACGAGGTCGAGCATCTCGACCTGGTAGCGCAGGTCGAGGTGGTTGGTCGGCTCGTCGAGCAGAAGCACGTCGGTCTGCTGCGCCAGGCAGGTGGCCAGCCACACCCGCTGCAGCTCGCCCCCGGACAGCTCGTCGACCGGACGCTGGGCCATCCGGTCCGTGCCGGTGACCTCCAGCGCCCAGGCCACCGCCCGCCGGTCCTCGGCCGTCTGTCCGCCGGCGAACCGGCGCCGGTGCGGGTGCCGGCCGAAGCCGACCACGTCGGCGACGAGCAGCCCCGAGGGACTGGGGCGGGACTGCGAGAGCAGGGTCACGCGCCGGGCGAACGCGCGGGCGCTCAGGTCCCGGGCCTCCACCCCGTCGCCCAGTCGGACCTCGCCGGAGGCGATCCCGTGCAGCCGGGCGAGCGCGCGCAGCAGCGTGGACTTGCCGCTCCCGTTGGGCCCGACCAGGGCGGTCACCTGGCCGGGACGCAAGGCGATCGAGGCATCCCGGACGACCACCGTGTCGCGGTATCCGAGGGTGAGGTCCGCTCCCGAGAGCCCCATCCCCGACAGCTCGGCCTCGGGCAGTGCCACCGTGGAAGTCATGTAGGTGAGGCTAACCTAACTTTTCTGCGCCTCGCCAGCGGGGGTCGGTGTGGCCCCGCTCACGCCAGTCGAGCGCCCACCTCGGCAGCCGCGGCGGCCACCTGGGGCCCGAGGTGCTCGAGGTCGGCGTCGCCGAGCGTGATCACGCCGACCGACGCCTCCAGCCCCTCGACGCCGGGCACCGGCGCGGCCAGGCCGCGCGCCCCGGCCTGCAGCTCCCCCGCGGTCACGGCGTACGGCGGCCCGCCGGGCTCGCGGCCGAGCAGGATCGCCTTGCCGGCGGCACCCTGGTTGAGCGGGTGGCGCGCGCCCACTCGGTAGCTCACGTGGAAGTCGGTCCAGGAGGGCTCGACCACGGCCAGCGCGAGCGCCTCGTCCCCGTCGGCGACGGTCAGGTGCGCGGTGCAGCCGCACGCCTCCGCGAGCCTGCGCAGGACCGGGAGGGCGCTGTCCCGCAACACCGGCTGCACCGCGGAGGCGAGGTGGAGCACGCCGAGCCCGACGTGCAGGCGGCCGCCGGTGTCGCGGCGTACCAGCGCATGCTGCTCGAGGGTGGAGACCAGCCGGTAGACCACGGTGCGGTTGACCCCGAGCCGGCCCGCCAGCTCGGTGACGGTGAGACCGGCCGGCGCCTCGGCCAGCACCCGCAGCACGCGCAGCCCGCGATCCAGCGTCTGGGAGGTCTCGGCCGCCATGCGGTCACTGTAGTGGCCACCCCGGCACCGCCCGGCTCACGAGCTCTTGCGCGCCGCCCACTCCCGGATCCGGTCGATGCGGGCCTGCAGCTGCTCGGCGCTCGCCGTGGCGGCCGCGGGCCCGCCACACGCGCGGCGCAGGGCCGCATGCGTGACCCCGTGCGGCTCCCCGGTGCGGTGGTGCCACGCCGCGACCAGCCCGTTGAGCTCGCGGCGGAGCTGGGCGAGCTGCTCGTGGGCCGACACCTGCTCCACGGTGTCCGGCGCCGGGACCCCCTTCCTGCGCCGGGCCCGGTCCGCCTGCCGGGAGTGCAGCAGGTCGCGGACCTGGTCGGGCTCCAGCAGGCCCGGGATCCCCAGGAAGTCCATCTCCTCCTCCGAGCCGACGTGCACCTCGCCCGCATGCCCGAACTCGCCGCCGTCGTAGAGCACCCGGTCGAAGGTCGCCTGCGAGCCGAGCGCCTCGAACGACCCGTCGAGCACGTCGGAGGCGGCCTCGCTCGCGTTGGCACGGTCGAGCAGGTCCTGCTCGGCGGCCAGCAGGTCGTCCTCGTCGCGCACGGCCCGGCCCAGCACGTGGTCCCGCTCGACCTCCATCTCCGAGGCGAAGCCGAGCAGCTTCGGGACCGAGGGGAGGAACACCGAGGCGGTCTCGCCGCGTCGGCGGGCCCGGACGAACCGACCGATCGCCTGGGCGAAGAACAGCGGCGTCGACGTGGTGGTCGCCCACACGCCGACTGCCAGCCGGGGTACGTCGACCCCCTCGGAGACCATGCGCACCGCCACCATCCAGCGGTCCCCCGAGTCGGTGAACGCGGCGATCTTCCGGGAGGCGGCCTTCTCGTCCGAGAGCACGACGGTCGGCGCCTCGCCGCTGATCTTGCGCAGCAGCGCGGCGTACGCCCGCGCGGACTCCTGGTCGGTGGCGATCACCAGCCCGCCGGCGTCCGGGACGTGTCGGCGCACCTCAGAGAGCCGGCGGTCCGCCGCCGCCAGCACCGAGGGGACCCACGAGCCCTGCGGGTCCAGGGCGGTGCGCAGCGCCTGCGCGGTCAGGTCCGCCGTGAGCGGTTCGCCGAGCCGGACCGAGAGCTCGTCGCCGGCCCGGGTGCGCCACTGCATCTCCCCGGAGTAGGCAAGGAACAGCACGGGTCGCACGACGTGGTCGGCCAGGGCGTGGGCGTAGCCGTAGCTGTAGTCGGCGACCGAGCGGGGTACGCCGTCGGGTCCCGGCGCGTAGGTCACGAACGGGATCGGGTTGACGTCGGAGCGGAACGGCGTGCCGGTCAGCGCGAGTCGGCGGGTGGCCGGGTCGAACGCCTCCCGGATCCCCTCGCCCCACGACAGCGCGTCGCCGGCGTGGTGCACCTCGTCGAGGATCACCAGCGTCTTGAACCGCTCGGTGCGGATCCGATGGGCGAGCGGGTTCACCGCGACACCGGCGTAGGTCAGGGCGACGCCCACGAAGTCGCCGGAGGTGCGGCCCTGCCCGGCCGCGTAGTTCGGGTCCAGCGGGATCCCCGCGCGGGCGGCCGCCTCGGCCCACTGGACCTTGAGGTGCTCGGTCGGCGCGACGACCGTGACCCGTTCCACCACGCGGCGGCCGAGCAGCTCGGCCGCGACCGTCAGCGCGAAGGTGGTCTTGCCGGCACCGGGGGTCGCGACCGCGAGGAAGTCGCGCGGCTCGCGGCCGAAGTACCGCTCCAGGGCCGCCGTCTGCCAGGCACGCAGCGACCCGGCCGTGCCCCACGCCGCCCGGTCCGGCCAGGCCGGGGTGAGGGCTCCGGGTGCGGGTGGGACGGCGTCACGCCGTCCCGTCACTCCTCGCCCTCGCCCTTCGGGAGCGACTCCCAGATCTCCTTGCACTCCGGGCAGATCGGGAACTTCTCCGGTGCCCGGCTCGGCACCCAGACCTTGCCGCACAACGCCCGCACCGGCGTGCCCATCACCATGGCCTCCATCACCTTGTCCTTGGGCGCGTAGTGCGAGAAGCGCTCGTGGTCACCCGCGTCGGTGGGGACCGTGCGCCGGTCCTCGAGGACGTCGGTGTCGGTGAATCCGATGGGGGTGCTCACGGGTCCCAGCCTACGCGAGAGGTCAGTTGAGCGTCGGGTCGGTCGGCCGTGTCGAGACCCACGCCAGCTCCCCCGGCTGGCGGCGGAGCACGTCACGGCGCAGGTCGGAGGGGTCCTCCCGGAACAGGTCGGAGGCCTCGACCGGGACGACGTACCAGCTGCCCTCGTCGATCTCGGCGGCGAGCTGGTCGGCGCCCCAGCCGGCGTACCCGGCGAAGATCCGCAGGCCTGCAAAGCCGTCGCCCACCACCTCGATCGGCGTGTCGAGGTCGACCAGCCCTATGTCGGCGAACACCGGTCGGAACCCGACCGGACCCCGGTCCCGGTCGACCACCCGGGCGACGCCGAGCGCGCCGTCGGTGCCGACCGGGCCTCCGCGGAACAGGGTGCCGGGTTCGGAGACCAGCTCCTGCCAGCCCGGCAGCACCTCCCCCACGGGCACGACCGACGGCTGGTTGAGCACGACCCCCAGCGCCCCGTCGTCGCCCACGTCGAGCAGCAGCACCACGCTCTCGGCGAAGTTGGGGTCGAGCAGGTTGGCACTCGCCACCAGCAGGCTCCCGGTCGTCGGCTCCATGTCCCCATCTTGGCAACCGGACGGGAAAGGAGACAGCCCCCGGCCCGGCGCGGGGAGGGAGGGTGCGGAGGGAGGTCCGCGGGCGCCGGTCGGGGGCTGTCGGTCAGGGGTCAGGCGGCCAGGGCGGCCTTCAGCCGGTCGAGGAACCGCAGCGAGGGCTTCGGCTGCACCGGCGGCCGTGGCCGGCCGGTCCGCGCCGCGTCCTCGATGCGGGCACCGAGCCGGGCGCTCTGCGCGTCGACCTCGAGCGTCGAGACGAGTCCGGCCATCACCGCCAGCAGGTGGCGCTGCTTGGCCGCGGCCCTGCCGAGCGCCCGGGCCATCTCCGCGTCGAGCGGCTGTTCGGTGTAGTGGTCGAGCACCGCGCGCACGCCCGGGAGGGAGGCATCGGTAGCCCGCCACGCGGCGATCACCGCCTGCTCCAGGTCCAGCGGCTGGGCAGCGAGCTCGCGCTCGATCCGCCCCGAGAGCCGGGTGTGCCACCGCAGGTGCAGGGCCGCCAGCAGGTCGAGCTCGTCGCGGAAGGTCGCCCGGACGCCGGGCAGCTCCAGGGGAAGGGTTGCTCCCCGTTGGGTGGCCAGCTCGGCGATCACGGTGTTCAGGACGTCGCCACGGTGGTGAAACGCTTCCCAGGTCATGGGTTCAGCTCCTTTGCCTCGCGCCTACATACCGTTGGTACGTACTCAGAGTATGCAGGTGCGGAGGGCGAACCCAAGCCCGGCGCGCGTGACGTCGCCCACAGCCCGGCGCGGGGCGTCCTAGACTGCGCCGCATGAGCAAGTCCGCGGCCAAGCGCCTCATGCCCAAGGTCTCCGAGCTACCCGGGGCGTCTCGCCGGCAGCACTACTCCTCGGGCACCAAGCGCTCGCTGACGAAGGAGGCGCGGCGCCTCTTCTCGCTCAACGGGTATGTCGCCACCTCGCTCGACGCGGTGGTCTCGGGGGCCGAGGTCACCAAGGGGGCGCTCTACCACCACTACAACGGCAAGGCCGCGCTGTTCGAGGCCGTGTTCGAGCAGGTGGAGGAGGAGGCGGCCCTGAGCATCGCGTCGGCCGTCAAGGGGGTCAGGGACCCCTGGGAGAAGGCGACCGCGGGCCTGCAGGCGTTCCTGACCGTCGTCCAGGACCCCGACTACCGGCGCATCGTCATCCAGGAGGGCCCCAGCGTGCTGGGCTACGAGCGGTTCCGCGAGCAGGAGGAGCGCTCGTCGTTCGCGATCGTGGTGGAGATCGTCAAGAACGTGCTCAGCGCCGGACCCTGGGAGCTCGACGAGCCGATGGTGGAGACGTTCAGCCGGATCTTCTACGGCGCGCTCTCCAGCGCCGGCGAGACGGTCGCCGACGCGCCGGACCCCGAGCTCGCCAGCGCCCGGGTGGAGGCGGCGGTCGGCTTCCTGCTGCTCGGCCTGCGCCAGCTAGTGGACGCGGGCGTGGAGTTCGAGTCCCCCGACCCGGGCGTCAGCGGAAGCTGACGTCTCCGCTGCCGGTCGGGACCAGCTCGATCCACGTGCGGCCCGCGGGCACCGTGAGCTTGCCGGCCTTGGTGGACAGCACCAGGGCGCTGCCCTGCTCCGCCTTCTCCCACGTGCCGCGGACCAGCCGGCCTCCGTGGAAGACCATCGCCTGGCCCCTGCCCACCAGCTTGCTCTCGGGCACGAAGTTCCCGGCGGGGTCGCGGTAGCCGGCATCGACGACCTGGACCCGCAGCACCAGCACGGTGTCGGCGGGGAACCGGTCGCCCTCCGCGGCGAAGCTGTTGGTGTTGACGTAGGTCCCGTTGCGGAACTCCCACTCGGTCGTGTGGCGGCCGAAGTCCGCCGTCAGCGCCCGGGCCTTCTGGCCGCGGGGCAGGTCATCCGCCTCACCCCACGGGAGGTAGTCCTCGGGGCGCTCCGCCTTGCCGGAGACGCTGTCGGCCAGATCCCTCAGTCGCGCCATCACGCTGTAGAGCGACGGCCTCGCCGAGTCGCGGTAGAGGCCGGGAGCCCCCTCGCCGTGGAACCGGACGCCGGCGTTCTGCAGGCGACCGATCGTCTCGCCTGCCGCACCGCTGGTGACCAGCTGGCCGCCGACCGGCTTCACGATTCCGATGTCGGTGGCGCGCATGGACCGCACGGGGCCGACGTTGTCGGGCAGCTCGGAGTAGAAGAAGGCCGCGAGCCGGCTCTCCCCTCCCTCGACGAGCTGCTCGACGACGAGGTCTGCGGAGCCGAGCCCCACCTGGGGGGCGCTGTTCGCGGTGTTGTCGATCTTGACCACGAAGACCGGGTGCTTGCGCGCCGCGGACTGGTTGCCCGTGACGTCGAGCCCGGTGAGCGGCCAGGTGCTGCTCAGCACCGTCTCCTTGCCCGTGCTCTTGGGGTCCCCCCCGTCGTCGGGCTCCTCGTCGTCACCTCCCCCGCATCCGGCGAGCACGAGGCTCGCCGCGAGGGCGGCGGCGACGGACAGGCGGAAGCGGCGCACGGAGGTCTCCGATCGATCGAGCGGTGCTGCGGGTCAAGTGTGCGGCGCGGAGGCAAACTCCCGCCGAAGGCGCGCCCGGCGGGTCAGCCGAGCTTGGCCCCGCCGTCGACGTACAGCGTCTGTCCGGTGATGTACGACGCCTCGTCGCTGCACAGGAACGCGGCCGCGGCGGCGATGTCCTCCGGGAAGCCGACCCGCTTGACCGGGTTGGCCTCCGCGTTGAGCTTGCGGAACTCCTCGACGTCCATCTTCAGGCGGGCGGCGGTCGCGTCGGTCATCTCGGTGGCGATGAAGCCCGGGGCGATCGCGTTGGCGTTGATCCCGAACGGGCCCAGCTCGATGCCGAGCGTGCGGGTGAAGCCCTGCACGCCCATCTTGGCCGCCGAGTAGTTGGCCTGGCCGCGGTTGCCCAGCGCCGAGACGCTGGAGAGGTTCAGGATCTTGCCGTACTTCTGCTCGACGAAGTGCTTCTGCGCCGCCCTGGTCATGAGGAACGCGCCCTTGAGGTGGACGCCCATCACCAGGTCCCAGTCCTCCTCGGTCATCTTGAACAGGAGGTTGTCGCGGGTGATGCCCGCGTTGTTGACCAGGATGTGGATCCCGCCGAGCTCGGCGACGACCCGCTCGACCGCCGCCTCCGCCGACGCCGCGTTGCTGACGTCGCAGCCGATGCCGATCGCCTTCGTGGGCAGCTTGGCCGCCGCCTCCGCGGCCGCACTCTCGTCGAGGTCGATGATGGCGACCGAGGCGCCCTCCTCGGCGAATCGGGTGGCGGTCCCGAACCCGATGCCGCGTGCGGCTCCCGTGATGACGGCGACGCGCCCGTCGAAGCGACCCATTCCCACTCCTCATTTCCGTTGCTGGAAGTCGCGACCACCATAGGCCACGGGCGGAGCGGGGCGGACGGGTGTGGCCCGGGCACCCGGACCGGCGCGGTCAGCCCGCGTTCGCCAGGTCGGCGTACCGCTGCAGGTAGAGCGACCATCCGCCCACGCCGGCGACCCCATCGCGCTCGGCCTCCCAACCCGCACCGTGTCGGTCCAGATGCCGGTGCTCCAACTCGACTCGGGTGCGGTCCGGGCCCTCGGCGACGAACCGGACCTCGACTTCGCTCGTGCGGGTGTGATCGGTCTCGACCTGCCACTGCGGAGTGATGTCCCAACTGATCACGAACCAATGTGGTGGCTCGAAGGCGAGCACGCGGGCCCAGTGGCAGACCGAGCCGTCCTCGCCGCGGTCGTGGACGGTGCCGCCGACCCATGGCTCGAAGACGGTCTCGGCGATCGGAACCGCCAGGATGTTGTGCTCGCGCGGCTTGATCCGATCGAACTGCTCGGTGAACACGGCGAAGGCGCGCTCGACGGACGTGGCTACCTCGATCGTTCGCCGCACCGACGCTTCCGCTGTGGTGGTGGTGGTCATGGTGCTACTCCCTTTCCTGTTCTGCGATCTGCTTGAAGGTGGCCAGGGCCTGGTCCCAGAACGCGTCCAGCTCCGCACGCAGGTCACCCAGCCCGCCGGGGTCCACCTCGTAGATGCGACGGGTGCCAGCCGGCCGCACCCGCACCAGGCGGGCCTCCCTGAGCACCCGCAGGTGCTGGGAGACCGCCGGGCGGCTGATCGGCAGCTCCCCGGCCAGCTCGCCGACCGATCGTGGCTGGTCGGCCAGGCGCGCGAAGATCCGGCGGCGGCTCGGGTCACCCAGTGCGGCCCACGCGTCTACTGCGTAAGTGGTCACGAACGGTAAGTTACTACTTACGCAGCGCCTCGCGCAACCGGTCGGCGTACTCCCCCTGCTCGCCGTCGTCGGCGTAGGTGGTGCGCGGCCAGAAGAACCCACGCAGCCCGTCGCCCTTGGTGCGGGGTACGACGTGCAGGTGCAGGTGCGGAACCGACTGGGAGACCACGTTGTTCATCGCGACGAACGACCCCTGGGCGCCGAGGCCCTGGACCATCGCGGTCGCCAGCCGCTGACCGGCGGCGAGGAACGGGTCGCGGAGCCGGGTCGGCAGGTCCGGCAGCGTCGCGACGTGCTCTCGCGGGACGAGCAGCACGTGCCCCTTGAAGACCGGCCGGCGGTCCAGGAACGCCACCAGGTCATCGGTGGCGAGGACCACCTCGGCGGACGTCTCCCCTGCGGCGATCGCGCAGAACGCGCACGCGGAGTCCGGCATGGAGGCAGGCTATCCGGATCGCGCGACGCACCGACCGTCTGTCAACGCGCGTCGAAGTGGTGGGCGTCCCGGGTGCCGTAGGTCCAGTGCAGCCCGTGGGAGGCCATCAGCCGCACGACGGTGTGGTCGTGGCTGCGCCAGGCCACCCTGGGGTGGGATCGGCCGACCCACCAGCCGTTGGGTAGCCAGGTCGTGCTGGTGCGGTAGGGGTTCTCCCACGGGTTGACGTCGAAGGAACGGCCGTAGCTGTGCGGTGACTGGACGCCCGGCCGGCCGACCACGTCGCGGCAGTTGAACGCCGAGGTGTTGCCCGCTGCCATCGAGCGGTAGTCGTTGGCGCCGTTGAGCTTCTTCGACCACCCGAACCGGTCCACGCGGTACATCGACCGGATCGGCAGCTTGCGGCGGTACATCTCCTTCAACGCGGCGGCGATCTGTCCCGCCGCACCGACGCGGGCCACGACCTCGCCGCGCCGACGGTAGCCGTCGTAGTCCCAGTAGTTGATGCGCAGCAGCCGCAGGCCGGAGCGTCCCACCGGGCAGCCCTTGTGCCAGCTGCGGCCGACCATGTGCCGCCACACGCCGTCCGGGATCCGCCGGATCACGGCATTCGGCCCGGCCCTCCTCGGACGCGGCTGGGGCGGCACGGAGATCCGGGGCTCGGGCGCGCCGGCGGGCAGGGCCACCGGGTCACCTGGCGGCAGGTTGTCGATCCGGTGAGTCGGGCTGGCCGCGCGGTGGACCCACGCCTGGCGGAGCCCGGCGACCCGGAAGCGGGCATCCTCACGTGGACGCACCCGGAAGCGGGTGATCCCGCGCTCGCCGGTCCGGCCGCGGCGGACGGTCTTCCAGCGCCCGTCCTCGCGCCGCTTCAGGCGGACGCGGCCGGGCACCGGGGTGCCGTCCAGCGTGCGCCACACCACCTTGAGCCGCACGCGCCGCTCGTCGATGACGGAGTCCGGCCCCTTGAGTGCGATCCGGGTGTCGTGGCGGAGCAGGCCGATCCGCACGGGACCGGACGTCGAGGGCTGGTGCGCCGAGTCCCCGGCGAAGCCGGCGCGGAAGACGTTGTCGGTGGCCACTCGCAGCATCGTGACCTCGTGCGAGGCGTGGCCCTCCGCGTCGGTCAGGAGCGTGGTTACGTCCTGCCAGGTCCCGCCCACCCGGCGCTCGAGGAGCACGGGCGCCTCGGCGAGCGGCTCACCCTCGGTGGCCACCGCGATGTCCAGCAGGGAGATCTGCCCGGCCTTGGCCTCCGGGCCGGTCAGGGTGGTCGTGGTGGGAAGCGGCTCGGGCTCCTCGTCGGCCTGTGCCGGAGCGGCGCCCAGCGCGAGCAGGCAGGTGGCCACGGCAACGCTCACCGCCTGGCGTAGCCCACGGGAACCGGTCACGACTACCCCCCTGCTCGGAACGGCGACGGCCACCATGGTGGCACCGCCGGGGCCGCCCCGTTGGCACATTCCGCGGAAAGGGGATCACCGCCTGCGGAGGCGATAGAACACCTCGTCGAACTTGAGCACCCGCGCGAGGGGGTCAGGGTCGGCGTCGGCCTCGATGACGTCCGTGATCTGCCAGGCGGGGAACGCCGCCTCCACGTCCTGCTTCGTGCAACCCCGCGGCAGTGGGCCACGCCGGCGTGGGGCGAAGCAGTCGAGGATGACGGTTGCCTCCTCGGCGGCGATCGTCGTGACTTCCCGGCCCATCTCCAGCCGTTGTGCCGGCGTGAGTCCGTGGAAGGTGCCGGTGTCGACCACGAGATCATGGCCAGACCCGGCGACCCCGCGCAGATCGGTGACATCACCGAGGACCACACGCATGTCGACACCTGATTCGCGGATTCGTTGCTCGGCGCGTGCCACGGCCGTCGGCACGTTGTCCACGCCCGTGACGTTCCATCCACGCGCCGCCAGGCGCACACCCCAGACCGCGCTGCCGCAACCCAGGTCGAGCGCCTTGCCGTACGGCGGCTCCTTGCCCTGTTCCTCGCGCTCGAAGAGCCCGACGAGGGCGTCGGCGAACGGCTTGTGCTCCGCGAGGTCCTCCCACGGATGGAACCCGACGCGGTAGGACATCTTGTAGAACACGCTCATCTCGTCACCTCCCGCCCGGTACCCGGACCGGAAGCCGACCTCGGTCGACATTGGCCATCACCACGCCGATGGTGTCCCCGAGCAGATCGGTCGGGCTGAACTCGACGATCTGCGCCCCGTCGTGGTGGATCGGCACATGTCCCGGAGGGACGTAGTAGGCGTCGCCCTCCTCGTAGATCTCGCTCCGGTCGCCGATCCGGAACTCTGCCTTGCCGGCGATGACGTATCCCAGCCGTTGTAACTGGCACTCGTTGTCCGGCAGGCCCTCGAAGAGCGGTCCGAGGTCCTGGTCGGACGCGTGTGACTCGAAGCAGACGGTGTAACCGCCGTCGAAGTTGGTGAGCCGCACGTCGATTCCCAGCATCGAGATCGATTCGTCGGCGGTGTCACGCGAAACGTTGGGCATCGCTTCCTCCTATGTGTCGCTGTCCCGGAAGGTCGGGACCACTTCACGCTAGGTGCGCTCCGGAACCGCGACATCGGCGAAGTCACCCACGACTTGAGTGGAGATGGCGTGGGTGGAACCCGCCTAGAGGATCTCGGACTGGTAGGCCCGCGCCGTCGCCGCGGCCCGGGAGGAGACCCCGAGCTTGCCGAAGATGTTGCTCACGTGCCGGTCGACCGTGCGCTCACTGAGACCCAGTTCTGATCCGATCGAGCGGTTGGTGTGCCCGGCGGCCAACCGGCGCAGCACCTGCAGTTCGCGCGCCGTGAGCAGAGCCGGCCCGCCCGGGTCGAGCCGGGCCAGGTCAGGTCTGGCTCCGAGTCGCGCGAAGATCGAGCGCGCCGCGTCGAGCGACAGGCGTGCGCCCTCCTCGTCGCCGAGCTCGCGGCGGGCCCGGCCGATGAGCACCGCGGTGCGCGCAACCTCGTAGGGCGACGAGCGCTCCCGGAACGCGTCGCTGGCGCACCGCAGCGGGCCGAGCGCTGAGCGCGGCTCCCCTTCGGCCATGAGGACCGATCCGGTCGCTCGTTGGGACATCGCGTCCAGCATGGGTGAGCCCAGGGCCTTGGCCACCTCCCCGAGTCGGGTCGACGCCCGGCGTGCTTCGTCGACCCGGTCGCAGGCCAGCATCACCTCGACGTACGCCGCCAGCAACTGCGGGTGCACGGCCGGGTCCGCCGCCTCCGCCAACGCCCGGTCGATGGCCCGTTCGGCGTCCGCGTTCCGGCCCTGGACCAACCTGAGCAGGGCCAGCCCGGGTTGAGGGTCCCGCCCGGCCTCACTCGCTTCCAGGTAGCACGCCTCGGCCTCGGCGAAGTCGCCGCGCAGACGGTGCAGCTCTCCCTCCTGGTAGGCCGCCGCCCCATAGGAGAGCTGCCGAAACGGTGTCGACAGCCGTGCCCGCGCCAGGCCTGCCTGCGCCATCGCCTCGACCCAGGCTCCCTTCAACTGCAGGAACTCTGCCCGGTGCACCTGACATATTCCAGCGAACTGCACCAGATCCGGTTGTGCGGCGCACCACTGGGTCAACCCGTCGGTCCACTCCTGTCCCCGCTGCACGTCGAACAAGTCGTGACTAGCGTCGATGGCCGTGCAATAGCTGTCCCCGACGGCGATCGGGGACAACTCCTCCGACCGCACCGTCAGCATCGCGTCGTCCAGCAGGTGCACCCCCTCGGTGACCTTCCCCTGGAAGATGAGGATCCTGCCGCAGGCGAGCCTTGCGAGCGCGGCCAGCTCACTGTTGGCGTGGGATGTCGCCAGGCTTGCCGCCAGGTCCAGGTCCGCGGCCGCCGTCACGAGATCCCCCTGGTCGAAGAGGGCACGTAGCCCGGTGAGATAGGCCATCTGTGCCCGCGGCAGGGAGTCGGCAGGGAGCTGTTCCACCACTCGTCCCAGCCTCGCGATCCAGCCGTTGGCCTCCGAGTGATCGTGTGAGTTGACCAGGCGGAACCCGATCCAGAATGCGCAGCGGGCGGAGCCGTCGAGGTCGCCCGCAGCACGCCGCAGGTCGTGGGCCCGGGTCCATGCGTCGTCGCTGGCCTGCTGCTCGCCGACCAGGTAGGCGCACACCGCCAACCTCTCGAGGTCCTCGGCGTCGAGCGACTCCAGGTTCGCGAGGAGGCCGGCATGCGCAGCACCCCACGCCTGGCGCGCGAAGTTGCTTCGCGCGCGCTCGACGGCGTCCACCATGTCCTCACCTCTCGGCCGCGGACCGTTCGCGAGAGCACCTGGCATGGGTGCTCCGGGACATCACACTAGGTGGAGCTGGCGGGAATCGAACCCGCGTCCTCGAGCGTCGAACCAGGTCTTCTCCGGGTGCAGTCCGTGAAGGCGTTTTCTCGGTCCCGGCACTCACACGGACATGTCGCCGACGGACCCAGCCAGGGAAAAAGTCCCGATCACACCCCCTGACGGGTGGTGATCAGCAAGCCTCCTTGATGAGGCCAGGGTCCGGGACGGAGGCAGCTGCCCGGTCTGACCCTTCGATCACTGCTCAGGCAGCGAGAGCGAAGTCAGTGCGCTTAGCGTTGGCACTTATTGGTTTCCAGCGATCGTTAACGAGATGACGCTGGCTTCTCGACCCGCTTCCCCTGGAACTAACGTCCCAAGTCGAAACCGATCAGCCCCTCTTGAGTTGTGTCTCCTACTGTACGGCCTCCAACCCACAGGGCCGAACGACTATTCCTCGTCGAACAGCGCCGCGGCGTTCTCCCACAGCACCCCGCGCAGCCACTCGTCCCCGAGGCCGAGCCGTTCCAGCGCCTCGATCTGGTGCGCGTAGGGGTAGGGGATGTTGGGGAAGTCCGACCCCAACAGCACCTTCGGCCCCAGGTCGCGCAGCCGCGGCACCAGCTCCCTCGGGAATCCCGCACCCAGCTCGTCGAAGAAGTCGGTGAAGACCATCGTGGTGTCGAGGTGCACCCCGTCGTACCGCTCGGCGAGCGCCAGGAAGTCGGCGTACTCCGGCGCCCCCAGGTGCGCGATGACCAGCGTGAGCCGCGGGTGCCGGGCGAGCAGCGCCGCGACCGGCCCGGGCCCGGTGTACGCCGTCGCGACGGGGCCCGAGCCCGCGTGCAGAACGACGGGGGTGCCGGCCTCTGCGAGCAGCCCCCACACCTCGTCGAGCAGCGGGTCGGTGACGTGGAAGCCGCCGACCTGCACGTGCACCTTCCACAGTTCGACGCCGGCGTCCAGCCGCTTGCCGACGTACTCCCCCGCGTCGGGCTCGGGGTAGAACGTGGCGCACCGCAGCGTCTCGGGGACCCGGTCGGCGAAGCCTGCGGTCCAGTCGTTGAGGAACTCCGCCATCCCCGGCCGGTGGGCATAGGCGAGCGCGCTGAACCGACGCACCCCCAGGTCGCGGAGCACCTGCACCAGCGCCTCGTCGGTGTCGCGGTAGTGCAGCGGCCACGGGTGCCCGATGAGCGGGCCGGTGGAGTCGAACTGCGCCCGCACCTTCGCCGTCACCGGCGGCGGCAGGAAGTGCGTGTGGACGTCGAACAGGCCGGGCAGCCCCAGCCGGGCGAGCAGCGGCCTCACCCGATGCCCTTGAGCCTACGCCCGAGGGCCTGCTCCTTCTCCCGGTTCGCCTGGCGCTCGGCGATCGCGTGCCGCTTGTCATAGCTCTTCTTGCCGCGGGCCAGCGCGATCTCGACCTTGGCGCGGCCGTCCTTGAAGTACAGCGACAGCGGCACGAGCGTGTAGCCCTTGTCGCTGATCTTGCGCTCGATCTTGTCGATCTCCGAGCGGTTCAGCAGCAGCTTGCGACGCCGCCGGGCGGCGTGGTTGGTCCAGGTGCCCTGGGTGTACTCGGGGATGTGCACGCCGAGCAGCCACACCTCGCCGTCGTCGACCTCGCCGAACCCGTCGGTCAGTGAGGCCCGCCCCTGGCGCAGCGACTTGACCTCGGTCCCCATGAGGACCAGGCCCGCCTCCCACGTGTCGTCGATGTGGTAGTCGTGGCGCGCCTTCTTGTTCTGCGCAACGACCTTGCGCCCCTGCTCCCTGGCCATCGGACCAGTCTAGAACCAGCCCATCGGGTCCACGGTCTTGCCGTTGACCATCACGATGAAGTGGAGGTGGCAGCCGGTCGACCAGCCGGTCGATCCCATGTAGCCGAGCACCTCTCCGCGCTTGACCTTCTCGCCCTCGCCCACCACGTAGTGGGTGGCGTGGTTGTAGATGGTGGCCAGCCCGACCCCGCGTGCCAGGCCGTGGTCGATGATCAGCCGGTTGCCGTAGACGCCGTCGTAGTAGCGATCCATGACCCGGCCGTCGGCGGCGGCGTACAGCGGGGCGCCGCATCCGGATCCGAAGTCCACGCCGTTGTGCAGCCCCCAGTAGCCGTAGATGGGGTGCTTGCGATAGCCGTACGGCGAGGTGATGTAACCGTTGACCGGGTAGCGCAGGAACCCGTTGGACGGCCCCGCCTTGGACTGCGCGGCGAGCGCGGCGGCGCGGGCGGCCAGCTCGCTGGCGATCCGCTCCTCCTGGGCCCGGAGCGCGGAGAGCGCCTGCTGGTCGCGGGCCTTGGCCTGGTTGGCTGCCCGGACCGCGCTCTCGCGCGCGCCGACCAGGTCGCGTACGGCGGCCTCCTCGGCCTCGGCCTGCGCCTCGAGCTGCACCATCAGCGCGAGGTGCTCGGCGGCCTCCTGGCGGCGGATCTCGACCTCGATCTTCTTCTTCTCGACCTTCTCCTCCTGCACGGCCAGCAGTACCTCAGCGGCCGTGAGGTCGTCGAACATCGCCTGCTCCTCGTCGACCACCGCGTCGGTGGCCGCGAGCGCCCGGGTGATGTCACCCGTGTCGCGGGCCTCGAGGATGGTGGCGACCGAGGCCAGCCGCGGGTCGCCACTCTCGTAGATCTCGGCGACCAGGTTGCCGATCGCGTCCCGCTGCTCGGCGACCTGCTCCCTGCCGATCGCGAGCTCCCTGCGGGCCTGGGCCAGGGCTGCGACGGCCGCGTCGAGGCGCTCCTGCATCCGCTGGTCCCGGATCCGCGCCGCGGTCAGCTGGCCGCGGGTCTCGGCGAGCTTGGCCTGCGCCTGGCCGAGCTCGGCACGGGCCGCCGCGAGGGCCGCGGCGGCCGCCGCCATCCGCTTGCTCGACTCCTGCAGGTCGCTCTGCTTGGAGTCGATCTCCTTCTGGACCTTCTTCTGCTTGTCCTCGAGGTTGTCCTCCGCCATCGCGAGCGGAGCGAAGACCGCACCGAGGCCCATCAGGGTCGCCGCGAGCGCCGCCGTCAGGCGGCGGCGGGTGTCGCTGGGGAAGACGCGAACCACCGGGTTTACCTTCGTTCGGGGAAGTGAACTCCTCGACCGTAGGGCACACAAGTCACACTTTTAGGTATTTCCGCGTCAACACGAGGGTTGGTATCACCGTGAGGAGGGGGCCCAGAATGGCTACCACCCCCAGTGCCCGGACGTACTCCTCGAGGCCGATCCAGGGGATGAAGCGGACCTGCTCCGAGAGCTGCTGGTCGACTCCGAAGTACATGAACGCGGCGAGCGTGCCTCCGGAGAGGAACACGCCGGCGATGGCGGTGACCAGCCCCTCGAGCAGGAACGGGAGCGAGATGTAGAGGCTGGAGGCACCCACCAGGCGCATGATCCCGATCTCCCGGCGGCGGGCGTAGGCGGCGAGCCGGATGGTGTTCGCCACGAGCAGCAGTGCCGCCAGGATGAGGAAGAGGGCGATGCCGATGGCGCCGTACTTGAACTGGTCGATGGCGGTGAAGATCGGCTGCAGGACGGCGCGCTGGTCCCGGACGTTCGACACGCCGTCGAGGCCCTCGACCGCGCTCCGGATGCCCTGGAACTCCTGGGCGTCCTTGAGGTCGATCCACACGGTCTCCTTCATGGCGGCCGGCGTGGTGGGCAGCCGGTCGAAGAAGTCCTCCCCGTAGAGCTCCTTGGTCTTGTCGAACGCCTGCTTCTTGCTCTCCGTGTGGTAGCCGGCGACCTCCGGGTTCTCCTCGACCACCGCGATGATCGACTGCTTCTGGGCGCGCGTCACCTCGCCGGTGCAGTTCGGGCTGGCGTCGATGTCGTTGCACAGGAAGACGGTGATCTGGAGCTGGGAGCCGTAGTAGGCCTCCGCCTTCTCGGTCTGCGACTGCAGCAGGAAGCCGAGCCCGACCAGGGTCAGGGAGACGAACAGCGTGAGTATGACGGCCAGGTGCATCGACAGGTTGCGGCGGAGCCCCTGTCGGAGCTCGGAGAAGACATAGCGCAGCTGCATGGGTCCGGGATGCCTCAGTTCTGGTAGCCGTAGATACCGCGGGCCTGGTCGCGGACGACGCGGCCGTCCTCCAGCTCGATGACCCGCTTGCGCATCTGGTCGACGATGCCGGCGTCGTGCGTGGCCATCAGCACGGTGGTGCCGGTGCGGTTGATCCGGTCGAGCAGCTTCATGATGCCCACCGAGGTGGTCGGGTCGAGGTTGCCGGTCGGCTCGTCGGCGATCAGGATCATCGGCCGGTTCACGAACGCCCGGGCGATCGCAACCCGCTGCTGCTCACCACCGGACAGCTCGTCGGGGAGCCGCCCTTCCTTCCCCTCGAGCCCGACCAGCTCGAGCGTCTCCGGCACCACGCGCTGGATGTGCGACTTGGGCTTGCCGATCACCTGCAGCGCGAACGCGACGTTCTCCGCGACCGTCTTGTTCTGCAGCAGCCGGAAGTCCTGGAAGACCGTGCCGATCTGGCGCCGCAGCCGCGGCACCTTCCAGGCGGCGAGCCGGTTGATCTCCTTGCCGGCGACGTGGACCCGCCCCTGCGTGGGGCGGTACTCACGCAGGATCAGGCGCAGGAACGTCGACTTGCCCGAGCCGGAGGCCCCGACGAGGAAGACGAACTCGCCCTTCTCCACGTCGACGGACACCTGCTCCAGAGCAGCCCGCGCCTGACCCGGGTAGGTCTTGGTGACCTTCTCGAAGCGAATCACTGGACGGAGTCTAGGTGAGCACCCCAACCCGGCCGCCCGCGGCGCGCCGGGCCCCGTCCTGGACAGCCGGGCGCCGGCATGGTGCGTCGCGGCGGCGCGTTAGGTTTGGTGGCATGAGTGTGAGGGCGCGGTGCATGGCGGTCCTGGTGACCGCGGCGTTGCTGCTCACCGGCTGTGGCAGCGCGTCGGTGGACAGCGCCGGCCCGTCCACCACCCACGAATTCGTCGGCACCACGCTCGAGGGTGAGCCGTTCGACGGCTCGACGCTCGCGGGTTCCCCGGCCGTGCTGTGGTTCTGGGCGCCGTGGTGCCCCACCTGCCGGGCCCAGCAGGCAGCGGTGAGCGAGCTGGCGGAGACCCACGACGACGTCCGGTTCGTGGGGGTGGCGGGGCTCGACGAGGACGTCGACTTCATGGCCGAGTTCGCCGCCGGGACGTCGGCCGAGATCACCCACCTGGGGGACTCCGCCGGCGAGGTGTGGCGGCACTTCGGCGTCACGGCGCAGAGCACGTACGTCGTGCTGGACGCCGCCGGAACGGTGGTGGCGGAGGGGTACCTCGACAACGACGAGCTGCGTCGTACCGTCGCCGGGCTGGCCGGCTGAGCCGGTGCACGAGGGGCTGGTCGGACTCGCCCTCGGCGCCGGCGCCCTGGCCGCGGTCAATCCGTGTGGCTTCGCGCTGCTGCCGGCGTACCTCTCCCTGCTCGTGCTCGGCGACCACGAGACCTCACGGCGCCGCGCCCTGGGCCGCGCGCTGCTGCTGACCGCCGCGATGACCGTCGGCTTCGTCGCGCTGTTCGCGACGTTCGGACTGCTGCTCACGCCGGTGGCCTCGGAGGTGCAACAGCACCTGCCGCGCTTCACCGTGGTCGCCGGCCTGGCGCTGGCGCTGCTGGGACTGTGGGTGGCGAGCGGCCGGGAGATCCGGTTCTCCCGGCGTGGCAGGCACGGCCGTCGGCCGCTGTCGGGGTCGTTCTGGTCGATGGCCGGGTTCGGGGTGGGGTACGCCGCCGCGTCGCTCACGTGCACGATCGCGCCGTTCCTCGCGGTCGTGGTGGCGTCGTTCCGGGCCGACGACGCGGTGGAGGGGTCGCTGCTGTTCGTGGCCTACGCCCTCGGGATGGGGGCGGTCGTCGGAACCGTCGCGGTGGCGGTCGCACTGGCCCGGCAGGCACTGGTGGGCCGGCTCCGGTCCGCGGGCCGCTGGGGGCCACGGGTCGGCGGGGTGCTGCTGGTGCTGGCCGGCGGGTACGTCGCGTGGTACGGCTGGTGGGAGCTGCGGGTGCTGGCCGGCCGGTCGTCCGGTCCGGACCCCGTGGTCGACGCGGCCGGGTCGGTGCAGCGGTGGCTCGCAGACGCCGTCTCCGCTGTCGGCCCGGGGGGCTGGGCACTGCTGCTGGTCGTGATGTGCGGGGTGGCCCTGGTCCGGGCGCGGCGCTGAGGCGGGCCCTCACCCCTGCGGGTTCCGGGCCAGCCAGCGCTCGACCGGGATCGGTCGCTCGGCGCGGTAGCCCTCGGGGAGCAGCACGTCGCCGTGGTTGGTGAGGAAGAAGATCTGCCAGTGGTAGTAGCCCAGGAAGGTGCGCGGACGGCGTTCCATCACCCTCGCCACGTGGGTCACCCCGCGCACGTAGGCGTCGGAGTTGTTGTAGCGGTACAGCGCCCGCGCGACCCCACCCGGCTCGGTGAACCCGTGGGCGTCGAGGAACCGGGCGGCCGCCATGATCGCGTCACGCGGGTCGTTGATGTCGCCCTCGCCGTAGATGTCCCACGTCGAGGGGATGAACTGCATCGGTCCCTGGGCCCCGGCGGTCGACGTCCCGCGGATCCTCCCCATCCCGGTCTCGACCAGGTTGACAGCGGCGAGGTACTCCCAGCCCACGCCGTACCGGCGCTCCGCCGCGCGGTAGAAGGCGCGCAGCCGGCCGGCCGGTGCGGGCGGCACGATGTGCCAGGTGGGGAGGGTGTCGCCGAGCCGGGTGTGCATCGACCGGAACGCCCGGCGGGCCGCCACGTTGTCGTCGACGACGGGGCGGAGCCGATCGGGCACCCGGTCGGCCACGGCGGCGTCCCAGCCGGGTCGGGTGCCGAGCTCGCGGTAGGCGAGCTGCTGGAGTCGGCCCGCCGTCGCCAGCACGTCCCGCGGCGTGGAGGGGTCGGCGATCGCCTGCTCGGCAGCCACGATCTGCCGCGCCGCCTGGGCGGCAGTGCGGGGGCGGCGGGGACCGTCGGCGACCGCGGCGGCCAGCGGCGGTGGGAGCCGGAGGTCGAGGGTGGTCGTCGGGTTCGGGCGCTGCTGGAGCGGACCCGGATCGGCGGCAGGCGGCAGCTCGCCGGAGCAGCCGGCGAGCGCCACCACGAGCAGCGCGAGCACGTGGGCGCGGAGGCGCGTCCTCGGCGGGCGGGCGGGGTGTTCCACCGGCTAGCTCGTGACCGCCTCGGCGCCGCGCCGCCAGCGGATCCCGGCCTCGAGGAAACCCTCGATCTCGCCGTCGAACACCGCCTGCGGGTTGCCGGTCTCGTACGACGTCCGCAGGTCCTTCACGACCTGGTAGGGGTTGAGCACGTAGTTGCGCATCTGGTCGCCCCAGCTGGCGGCCACGTCGCCCTTGAGCTCCTTGAGGTGCGCCTGCTCCTCGGCCTTCTTCAGGGCGAGCAGCTTGGCCTTGAGCACGATCATCGCGGAGGCCTTGTTCTGCAGCTGGGACTTCTCGTTCTGGCAGGAGACCACCACGCCGGTGGGGAGGTGGGTGAGCCGGACCGCGGAGTCGGTGGTGTTGACCGACTGGCCCCCCGGTCCGCCGGACCGGTAGACGTCGACCCGGACCTCCTCGTCGGGCACCTCGATCTCGTCGGTCTGCTCGAGCACCGGCACCACCTCGACGGCGGCGAAGCTGGTCTGCCGGCGGCCCTGGTTGTCGAACGGGCTGATCCGCACCAGCCGGTGGGTCCCGGCCTCGACCGACAGCGTGCCGTAGGCGTACGGCGCGTGGACCGCGAAGGTGGCCGACTTCAGGCCCGCCTCCTCGGCGTAGGAGGTGTCGAAGACCTCGACGGGGTACTTGTTGCGCTCGGCCCAGCGGACGTACATCCGCATCAACATCTCGGCGAAGTCCGCGGCGTCGACACCGCCGGCTCCGGAACGGATCGTCACGAGCGCCTCGCGGGCGTCGTACTCCCCCGCCAGCAGTGTGCGCACCTCGAGCCCGTCGACCGCCTTGCGCACCTTCACCAGCTCACGCTCGGCCTCCTCCATCGACTCGGCGTCGCTCTCCTCCTGGCCGAGCTCGACGAGCACGCCGAGGTCCTCGACCCGGTCGGCCAGGTTGGTGAAGCGCTCCAGCTCACCCTGCAGGGCCGAGAGCCGGCCGGTCACGCGCTGGGCGTTGGTCTGGTCGTCCCAGAGGTCGGGCGCTCCGACCTGCTCCTCGAGCTCGGCGATCTCCTTGCGCATGGTGTCTGGCTCCAGGACCTGCTCGATGGTGCGCATGGTCGTCTGGAGCTGCTTGATCGCGGTTTCGAAGTCGGTGCCTGCCACAAGGTCCAACGTTACGGCACCGGAGGTCGGGTTGCCGCGTCGACGGCGTCCACCCGGTGGTCCGGGACCAGCTCGCGGGCCAGCCCGAGCGTGGCCCGGTCGAGCGCACCGGGCGTCGGGTGCTCCTCGGCGGTGTACGCCGCCACGAGCGCCGCCTCGACCTCCCCCACCGTCAGCCCTGGCACCTCGCTGCGGAGCGAGCCGACCGAGTCCGCGTCGAACGGCTGGTCCAGGTGCCGGTAGACCTCGGCCAGCACCGGGCGCAGCCGGTCGTCGTCGGCGACCACCACGAGCGAGCTGAACAGCCAGGCGGTCCGGGTCATGCGCTGGGCGGTGCCGACCAGCTTCACCGACCCGCGAGCGTTCACGCTGTGGGCCCCGGGGCAGTACTCCCCCGGCACCGAGCCCACCCGGGCATCCACCCCGAAGGTGGCGAACACCCCGGCCATCAGCGCGCCGTACCGCTCGAACCGGGCGTCCTGGCCGCCGATCGACGCCTGGTCGTGCACGACGAGGTCCACGACCAGGGCCTGGTCGGTGTAGGCGACGGCCCGCCCGCCGGTAGCCCGGACCAGCGGCTCGAAGCCGGCCGCCCGGGCCGCGTCGGCCGCCGCCGGGAACCCCGGCAGCCGGGTGTCGCGGCGCCCGAACACCGCGACCGGGCGGGCCGGGCGGTAGATGCGCAGGACGTCGTCGACCGCCCCCGCGCCTGCGCGCCGGACCAGCGCGTGCGCGATCGCCAGCTCGAGGGCCTCGTCGCCGTCGGAGGCGCGGCCGGACAGGAGGTGCATCCGCCCATCCTCGCGCAGGTGGCTAGGCCGCGATCTCGTGCGTGACGCTGATGTTGTCGCGGGTCGCGTTGGAGTAGGGGCAGACCGCGTCGGCCTGGGCGACCAGGTCCCTGGCAGTGTCCTCGGCGAGTCCGGGCAGGCTCACCGACAGGTGGACCTGCAGCCCGAAGCCGGGACCGTCGGAGAGCTGGCCGATCCCGACCTGCGCGGTGACGGCGGAGTCGGCCACGTCGTGCCGTCCCTTGCGGGCCACCAGCTTCAGCGCGCTGTGGAAGCAGGCCGCGAAGCCGGCCGCGAACAGCTGCTCGGGGTTGGTGCCCTCGCCCGAACCACCGAGCTCGCGGGGCACGGAGACGACGAGGTCGAGCCGGCCGTCGTCGCTGGCGGCGCGGCCCTCGCGGCCTCCGTCAGCGGTCGCGGCGGCGGTGTAGAGAACAGAGGTGAGCATGATGTTCCTTCTGGGTGGGGGTCAGCGAGTGGGGTCGAGCACGAGCTTGCCGGTGGTGCCGCGGGAGCGGAGTGCCTCGTGTGCGCGGGCGGCCTCCGCGAGGGGGTACTCGCCACCGAGCACCGGACGGAGCTCGCCGGCGGCGGTCATCGCGAGCAGCTCGGCGAGCGGCTCGGCGAGCATGCCGGGCCGGCCGAGGCAGTCGTTGAGCCAGAAGCCGACGACGGACTGCGACCGCGCCATCAGGCGGCCGACGTCGACCGGGGTCGGCGCGGTCCGGGACGCCATGCCGTAGGCGACCATCCGCCCGAACCGGGCCAGCGCCGCCAGGGAGTCGTCGAACACAGGGCCGCCGGTCATCTCCAGGACGATGTCGACGCCCTTGCCACCGTTGGCCTCCCGCAGCTGGTCGGTCAGTCCCTCCGACGTCGAGTCCAGCGCGACGTCGGCGCCGAGCTCCAGGGCCAGCGACCGCTTGGCCTCGCTCGAGGCGGTGGCGATGACACGTCCGGCGCCCCACGACCTGGCGAGCTGGACGGCGAGCGAACCGACGCCCCCCGCGGCGGCGTGGACGACCACCGACTCGCCCTCGACCAGGCGGGCGCTGGTGCGCAGGAGGTGCCAGGCGGTCACGCCCTGCACCAGCAGCGCGAGCGCCTGCGCCTCGCTCACCGCGTCGGGGATCTCGAAGCTGAGCCGGTCGGGGACGACCGCCCGCTCGGCGTACCCGCCCTCGCCGACGAGTGCCACGATCCGGCGGCCGTCGGCGGTGCGCCCGGCCACCTCGGCACCCGGCACCAGCGGGAGCTGGGTCGGCGCGAGGTAGGAGTTCTCCACGTGGTGGGTGTCCGCATAGTTGACGCCGGCCCGGACCACCTCGACGAGGGACGTGCCGGGCCCGGGCTCGGGGTCGGACAGGTCGGTGAGGGTGAGCACCTCGGGCCCGCCGAACTCGGTGATCTGGATCGCGCGCACGCATGCTCCTCGGGGTCGTGTCGGACGTTGACGTACGTCGTACTGTACGCTGTACGTCATGCGCCGAACAAGGTCCCGGCCCGTGAGTCACGTCACGTGCGACGCGGGAGTCCGCCCATGACCCCGCCGACCGCACGGAAGCAGCGCGCACCCCGCCACACGCTGAGCCGCGAGGCGATCGTCGGCCGGGCGATGGCCGTGCTCGACGAGCAGGGGCCCGACGGGCTCACCATGCGGGGGCTGGCCAGGGAGCTGGGGGTGGGGCCGATGGCGCTCTACACCTACTTCCGCAGCAAGGACGAGCTGCTGGACGCGGTGCGTGACCAGGTGCTGCACGGGCTGGCCGACCTGGACGACGACGGCGACTGGGCGGCCCGGCTGCGCGCGATCGGCACCAACCTCTACCAGCTCCTCGTGGCCCACCCGTCCCTCATCCACCTCTTCGCGACCCGGCCGCTGGCCGGCACCGAGGCGGCGTACGCGACCGAGGCGCAGCTTGCCGCGCTGCGCGAGGCCGGATTCGACCGGGTGACCGCCGCCCGGGCGCACCTCACGCTGCTCCACCACGCGCTGGGCGCGGCGACCTGGGAGGTGCAGCTCAACGCCGGGCGTCGCGACCCGGACAGCGACCGCCGGCGGCGGGCGGCGCTGGAGGCGATGTCCGCCGACCGCTACCCCACCATCGTCGATCTCGCCGGCGAGCTGGTCGCCGACGCCACGGGAGAGGCCCAGTTCACCTCCGGGCTCGACCTGGTCATCGACGGGCTCCGGCAGCGCCTGGACGGGTGACCTCGTCAGCCGACCATCGAGGCGGCGATCCCGTCGAGGATGTCCGCCTCGCTGACCACCAGCTCCGCGGACGCCGTACGCCGCAGCGCGCGGTCCAGCACCAGCGCACCGGCACCGATCACGTCGGCCCGGCCGGGGTGCATGTAGGGCAACGCCAGCCGTTCGGCCACCGACATCGCCAGCAGCCGTTCGGTCATCTCGTGCACCCCCTCGACGGGCAGCACCGCCTGGTCCAGCGCGTCCCGGTCGTACGCCGGCAGGTCGAGCACGCCGGCCGCGACGGTGAGGATCGTGCCGGCCACGCCGACGACGGTGTGCGCCTCGGCGGCCGGGACCGGGCACGCGTCGAGGTGGGCGTCGATGTCGGCGACCGCCGCCGCCACCTGGCCCTCGGTCGGAGGGTCGTCGTGCAGGTGACGCTCGTGCATCCGGACCGAGCCGATGTCCATGCTGAACCCGTCCGGATCCCCCGCCCCGGGGTTCCCCAGGATCAGCTCCGTCGAGCCCCCGCC
>Ga0299913_10000520_pt1 | contig 24983 bp, 21 predicted proteins | sample RVTome_9_FD_201360 | JGI IMG/M metagenome (GOLD analysis project Ga0299913, IMG submission 201360) | Soil microbial communities from uranium-contaminated site in the Upper Colorado River Basin, Wyoming, United States - RVT155D38 (version 2) ... | reverse complement strand
CCAGCCGGCAGCCGCGACACACCCGGCAGGGGGCATCGTCCGAGTCGCACTGGAGGAGGGCCGCCATCCACAGCGCGACCGTCCGCTTGCCGACCCCCTCCGGACCGTGGAGGAGGAGCGACTGCGGCATCCGGGCCCCCCGCGCCGCCTCGCGGACCCGGGCCAGCAGCTCGACGTGCCCCTCGACTCGGGGAAGTCCGGGTCCCGCCCGCTCGCCGGGTGTCACGACCCTCCGTGCTCCCTCAGCCAGCGCACGGGGTCGACGGCCCGCGGCCCGCCGCTCCCGGGCTCGTAGATCTGGAGCTCGATGTGGGGCTGGTCCGCTTCGCCGCCGACGCGGCCGATCACCTCTCCCTTCTCGACAGCCTGTCCCTCGAGCACCGTCAGGCTCTGGAGCCGCGTGTACACGGAATAGTAGCCACCCCCGTGGTCCACGATCACGGTCTGCCCCGACGTGCGTGCGCCGGCGAACACGACGCTCCCCCGGCCGATCGTGCGCACGGGCGCGCCGCGCTCCGCCGCGATCCCGATGCCCTCCCGGAAGATCGTGGTGTTCCCGTCCCGCTGCGGTCCGTACTCGTACAGGATGCGCCCGTCGACCGGCCAGTCGAGCCGGCCGAGGTCGGCGGTGGTCAGGCTGGGGACGCTGGCCACGCCCAGGCTCCGCTCGGCCTCGCGGCGGCGGGCCTCGAGCTGCGACATGAGAGAGCGCAGCTCCTCCTCCTCGGCCGCGAGACGGCTGAGCTGCGTGCGGGCCTGCGATTGACGGCTCGTGTACGACTGCAGCCGCCGCTGCCGCTGCAGCTCCAGACGCTCGAGCTCGTCGAGCTCCTGCACCTTCAGGTCGCGCAGCCGGCGGATCTGCTCGGTCTCGTCGGCGAGCTCCACGCGCTGCCGCTCGAGGTCGTACTCCAGATCCTCCACCTCCTCCACGAGGAGCCGGTCGAAGAGCGCGACGTCGTGGAGGTACTTGTACCGGTTGATGAGGTCCGAGAAGGAGCTCGAGGAGAGCAGCACCTGGATCGTGGCCAGGGGGCCGCGCTTGTAGATCTCTCTCAGACGCTCGTGGAGGACCGCCTCGCGGGCCCGAAGCTGGTCCCGCGACAGGAGCATGTCGCGGGTCATGATCGTGACCTGGTCCAGCAGCGTTCCCAGCTGTAGGTCGAGCTCGGCCATGAGGCTTCCAGAGGCCGCGATCTGCCGTTCGATGTTGGTGATCTCGGCCGAGACGTCGTGCACCTGTCCGGTGAGCCCCTCGAGCTCGTTCTGGAGCCTGCGCCGCTCGGCGAGGATCTGCTGCAGGCGGGTCTGGCTGTCCTCGAGCTGCCGGCGGAGCTCGTCGGGATCCTGACCGGCGGCGGCCGCGGGGGCGAGGAGCGCGGCGACGGCGAGGAGCGCGACCGTCGCCGCGCGGAAGCCGCGCGTCCCGGCCGCCCGGCGCGGATCGCGCCGGGGGCGGGTTCCACAGGCCCCCGACGCCGCCCGGGCCCGACCCGGAACGGGAACCGAAACCGTGTCAGACCGCATACGCCTTGCCGAGCTCGCGCCACACGGCGTACCAGGCCGCCACCATGCCGAGCACCGTGGCGCCCAGGAGTCCGGCCACGATCCACTTCTCCGGGAGCCAAAGGATGTTCTCGAACCCGGTGAGCCGGCCCTGGAAGAAGTCGTAGCCGAGCCGGGTCAGACCCAGCGCGATCGCCCCTCCCAGGAGCCCCGTGATCGCTCCCTCGACGAGGAACGGACGCTGGATATAGCCCTCCGTGGCGCCCACGGTCTGCATGATCTCGATCTCCTCGGAGCGCGAGAGGATCGCCATTCGGACCGAGGTCCCGATGAGGAGCACGGCCACGATCGCGAACGCGCCCCCGAGCACGGCGGCCGCGCCCGCCGCCAGACGGCGGAGGGCGAAGAGCTCCTCGACCCAGCCTTCGCCGAATCGCACGTCCTCGATGAACGTGTAGCCGGCGAGACGCTGCGCCACGACCCTCACGGACTCGGTGTCCCGGTAGCCCGGTCGGAGCCTGAGGTGGATGGAGGCGGGGAGCGGGTTCACCTCGAGGTCCTGGTACACGTCGGAGAACTCGACGAGGTCGCGGCGCGCATTGACGAGGGCCTCCGTCTTCGACACGTAGCGGACCTCCTCGACCTCGGGGAAGGCCTCCATCTCGGCCCGGGCGATCCGGACCTGCTCCTCCCCGGCGTCCTCGAGCAGGTAGCCCACCACCTCCACGCGGCGCTCCACGTCGCCGATCGCGGAACCGATGTTGTGCGCGCTGAGCCCGAACAGCCCCAGGATGAGCAGGCTCAGCCCGATGGCGGTGATCGAGAGCCCGCCGAGGAGCGGGGCGCGGCGGAAGCTGGCGAGCGCCTCGCGGACCGGCCTCACGCGATCCCCTCGCGCGGCGTCGCGCCGCCCGGTCCGGACGGTGGCGCTCCGTCCGCGGCGGCCGCCCGGTCGGCCGATGACGCGGCCGAGTCCAGCACCAGCCGGCCGTGCTCGAGCTCGAGCACCCGGATCTCGGGGTTGCGGCGGATGAGGTCCGCGTCGTGCGTCGCCATGAGCACCGTCATCCCGAGCCGGTTGATCGTCCGGAAGAGCTGGAAGACTCCGTCTGCGGCGCGCGGATCCAGGTTTCCGGTGGGCTCGTCGGCGAGCAGGATGAGCGGGTCGGTCGCCAGGGCACGCGCGGTGACCACGCGCTGGCGCTCGCCGCCCGAGAGCTCCTCGGGGAGCGAGCGGGCCTTGGCGGCCAGCCCGACCTGGCTCAGCAGACGCTGCACCTTCGTGTCGATCTCCTTGCGCGGTGTCCCCGTCACCTGGAGAGCGAAGGCCACGTTCTCCCATGCCGTGAGCCGCTCGAGCAGCCTGAAGTCCTGGAACACGTAGCCGACCCGGCGTCTGAGATCCGGGATCTGGCGGCGCTTGATACGGGCGGAGCTGTAGCGCGACACCTGGACCTCGCCCTCGGTGGGCAGGGTCTGGAGGTGCGCCAGGTGGAGCACCGTCGTCTTGCCGGCGCCCGAGTGCCCCGTGAGGAAGGCGAACTCGCCCTTCCGGATGTGGAAGCTCACCTCATCGATCGCGGCGCCCGTGCGCGGATACCGTCGGGTCACGTCGCGAAACCGGATCATCGGATCGTCACGCCCGCGTTCGAGAAGCGGATGCACAGGTCGACCGCCGCGCGCATGGCCCCGGGATCCGCCGTTCCTGTACCGGCGATGTCGAGCGCGGTGCCGTGGTCCGGCGAGGTGCGCGGGAACGGGAGCCCGGCCGTCACGTTCACGCCCTCGTCGCGGGCCACGGTCTTGAGCACCGCCAGCCCCACGTCATGGTACGGGGTCACGACCACGTCGGCCCGTCCCTCGATGGTCTGCCGGAACACGGTGTCGGCCGGGAAGATGCCGAGGACCTCGACGCCGGTGTCGCCCGACAGCGTCTCGAGCGCCGGTCCGAACACCTCCGCCTCCTCGCGGCCGAAGAGTCCGCCCTCGCCCGCATGCGGGTTGAGCCCCGCGAACGCCACCCGCGGCCGCGGGATCCCCCACCAGGCGCGCAGGGCGCCGATCGCGATCCTCGTCCGGCGGACGATGCGCGCGACATCGAGCGCGTCGCACACTTCCCGCAGGGGCAGGTGCGTGGTGAGGAGCGCGAGCCGGATGGGTCCGCCGAGCGGGGTGCGCTCCGCCGTCATCATCATGGTGACGTCGGCGGCGCCGGTGAGGGCCTGCAGGAACTCGGTGTGCCCGGGGTAGGGATAGCCCGCCGCGCTCAGGGCCGCCTTCGAGATCGGCGCCGTGACGATGCCGTCCAGCTCGCCCCGCGTCGCCAGCTCCACCGCCCGCTCCACGGCGCGTGCCGAGAGCTCCCCCGCGAGCCGGGGATCGCCGTCGGGCCGCCACTCGCCGATGGGCTCCCACTCGCCGAGCCCCTCGAGGTTGCCCGCCGTCGCGAGCCCCTCGGGTCCGAGGAGGCGGAATTCGGCCTCGTCCCTCGCCCGCCCGGAGAGCGCCGCCGCCGTCACCTCGGGTCCGATCCCGCGTGGATCCCCCAGCGTGATCCCGATCCGCGGTCTGTTCGTCATCCTCCCCGCCTCCCAGGACGATGCGTCAGAGCTTTACATCGATGAAGGTGTTCTCGCGGACCTCGGACAGGAGCAGGTCGATCTGCTTGGTCAACCGGATCTCGCGCCGGATCTGGTCGCGCACCTCGTCCAGCTCGACGGGTCCGGCGGGCCGGAAGCGCACCACCTGGACCACCGCGAACTCGGGGCGCACGCCGCCCTGGACCTCGAACGGCCCGTACACCCGGTCCTCGACCGGTGAAGAGAGCGCCTCGCGCGAGGCGTCTCCGAACCGGTTGGCGAGCTGCGTGAGCTGGATGTTGTCGAACCGGATCTGCTCGTCCAGCACCCCCGGCACGCGCTGCAGCCGCTCCGGGTCGATGCCGGCCTCGAGGCTGTCCACCAGCGCAGCGGCCAGCTCGCGGGCGTCCTCGATGTCGGATTCCTTGATCTCGGGTCGGATGAGGACGTGCCGCAGGAAGCGCTCTCCGGCGCGCGCGCGCTCGATCTTGATGAGGTGGAGCCCGAAGCGCGTCTCGACCGGCCCGACGACCGATCCGGGGCGGGCGCCCCAGGCCGCGTCGCCGAACGGCTTCACCACATCGTCGCGCCTCAGCCACCCGAGCTCCCCGCCTTCCTCCCGCGTGCTGGCCTCGTCGGAATGCCGCCGGGCGACGACTGCGAAGTCCTCGCCGTCGATGATCTCCTGACGGGCGCGGAGCGCCCGAGCGATCGCGCTGTCGCGCGCCGCGCCGGAGGGCGCCGGTCCCGCGATGAGCTGGTTGAAGGAGATGATCGCCGGACGGCTCTGGTTCGCGAAGCTGCGCTCGTAGTACGTCTCGACCTCCGACTCGTCGACCACGACGGGGGGAAGGTCGGTGCGCTGCTGGAGCGCGTAGTGGTACGACTGGACCAGCGACTCCGACTCCGCGCGGGAGCGCAGCATCTGGCGGTACTGGAGCATGTTCATGCCCGCCCCCTCGACCGCCTGTCGGAGCTCCTCGTCGCTGGCGAAGCCCTGTCGGGCCTGCTGGTAGTAGCTCTCGGCCAGCTCGTCGACCTGCGGGGGCTGGGGCGTGAGCCCCGCACGCTTCGCCTCCTGAAGGATGATGAGCTGGTCGGCGGCGGCATCGATGACCTGCCGCGCGAAGACATCCCACGCCTCGGTCCCCTCGGCCGGGATCTGCGCGCCGCCCGCCTGGAGCCGGAACATCTCCTGCCGGAGCTCCGAGAGGAGGAGCGCCGTGTCGCCCACGACGGCGACCACCCGGTCGACCTCCTGGACGCCCGGTGGGAAGGGGTCCACGGGGGGGGTCGTCTCTTCCTGGGCCGCCACGCCGAGCGCGCCGGCCAGGGTGACGAACGCGGCCAGCGCCGCCGTTCGTCCTGCTCCGGGCTTCACACCGAACCTTCTCATGCTCCTCACACTCCTCCCGCGGTCAACGAAACGCTCTCCCCGCCGGCCCGGGCCAGAAGCCGAAGGACCTCGACCAGGGTCGGCAACAGGGGTTCCGTGCCCGCCCGTCGCAGTACCAACGATAACGGCTCCAGCCGCCGCACTTCAACGTCCAACTGGCGATCCGCGAACGCGTTCCGAAGCAGCGAGAGCTGCGGGCTCGCCGATGCGTCGAACGTGATGCGGGCGTCGTCGTCGGAGGCGCGGATCCACGCCGCCCCCACGCTCGACCCGAGGATGCGGAGCTCGGCCGCGAGCAACAGGCGCTCCGCGGGCTCCGGGAGCGGCCCGAACCGGTCGCGGATCTCGGCCCTCACGTCCGCCACCTCGCCCCATTCGGTGAGACGCGAGAGACGGCGATAGAGATGCATCTTGTGCTGCGAGGCGGGCACGTAGTCGTCCGGCAGATAGGACGCGCCATCCACCGACACCTGCGTCGTCCGGGAGCGCTCCTCGGACGGCGCGCCCTTGAGCCGCCGGACCGTGCTCGTGACCAGCCGCTGGTACGTATCGAGCCCCACGGCGCTCGCGAAGCCGCTCTGTTCGGCGCCCAGCAGGTTGCCGCCTCCCCGGAGCTCGAGGTCCTTGAGCGCGACCTCGTATCCCGAGCCGAGCTCGGTGTGGTGTTCGAGCACTCGCAGGCGCTGCTCCACCTCGAGCGGGATGTCTGCCGGCAGGATCAGATAGCAGTACGCACGCCGGTGCGAGCGCCCCACCCGCCCGCGGAGCTGATAGAGCTGCGCGAGACCGAAGCGGTCGGACTGGTGCACGATCATCGTGTTCGCGTTCGGGACGTCGAGTCCGTTCTCGATGATCGACGTGCACACGAGGACGTCGACCGCTCCCTCGATGAGCGCGTGCATCACCTCCTCGAGCTCGCGCTCGGCCATCTGGCCGTGCGCCACGGCCACGCGGGCGTCGGGCACCAGCGTCCGGACCCGGGTCGCGATGGAGTCGATGGTCTGCACGCGGTCGTGGACGAAGAACGCCTGACCGCCACGGTCGAGCTCCCGCCTCAGGGCATCCTCGAGGAGCGTGTCGTCCCACGGCAGCACGTGCGTGATGATGGGCATCCGGTTGCGGGGCGGCGTGCGGATCAGCGACATATCGCGGATGCCGCCCAGCGCGAGATGGAGCGTGCGCGGAATGGGGGTGGCCGTGAGCGTGAGCACGTCGAGCGACTCCTTGAGCGCCGTGAGCCGCTCCTTCTGCCGCACCCCGAAGCGCTGCTCCTCATCCACGATCAGGAGCCCGAGGTCCCGGAACGACACGTCCGGCGACAGGATGCGGTGCGTGCCGATCACGATGTCGACGTCGCCGGAGGCGAGCCCCTCCGCGATCCGCTTCTGCTCGCCCGCGGTCTGGAAGCGCGACAGGCCCTCGATGCGGACCGGGAAGCCCGCCAGCCGCTCGCGGAACGTGTGCAGGTGCTGGTCCGCGAGGATGGTGGTCGGCGCCAGCATCGCGACCTGTGCGCCGTCCTCGACCGCCATGAACGCGGCCCGCATCGCGATCTCGGTCTTCCCGAACCCCACGTCGCCGCACACGAGACGGTCCATCGGGGTGGGGGCTTCGAGGTCCGAGCGCACGGCGCCCCACGCGGCGAGCTGGTCCGGCGTCTCGTCGTACAGGAACGCCGCCTCCATCTCCCGCTGCCACGCCGAGTCGGCGCGGAACTCGCGTCCCTCGGCCACCTGACGGCGCGCGTAGAGCTGGAGGAGCTCCACCGCGGTCGCCTCGATCGCCGCCTCGGTCCTCTTCCGGAGCCGCTTCCAGCGCTTCCCCCCGATCTTGTGGACCGCGGGCGGCTTCTCGGGCGCCGTCCCCGAAGCGCTCCAGCGCTCGATGAGATCGAGGCGGTAGTGGGGGAGCCGCAGGACCTCGCCGTCCGCGTACTCGATTTCGAGCGTCTCGATCGTCTCCCCGCCCGCCTCGACGCGCTTGATGCCCCGGTAGCGGCCGATCCCGTGGTCCATGTGCACCACGTAGTCGCCCGGCGTGATCGAGGCGATGGACTCGAGCGTCGCCGCGCCGCGAAAGCGCGCCCGGGCCCGGCGGTAGGTGCGCCGGAAGATCTCGTGGTCGGTGAGCACGAGGAGCGGGGTCGGGCCCTCCACCTCGAAGCCGCCGCTCAGCGAGCCGATCGCGAGCGTCACCCCGCCGACGAGCGATGTCCCGCCGCGCTCTCGCAGGATCTCCTCGAGCCGCTCGATCTGGCCCTGGTTGTCGCACAGGATGAACGGCGTCACGCCCCGCTCGATCGCCCGCGCCAGCGTGCTCGCGAGCCGCGCCATGTCGCGGTCGATGTCGGGCGGCTCGCGCACCGGAAAGAGCCGGATGTCGAGACCGGCGTCGGGTGTCTCGTCCGCTCCGTTCCGGGTCACGTCGATCCGCCTGAGCGCCGCGACCCGCGCCTCCACGAGGTCCGGCGGCGCCACGAGCGCCTCGACCGGCGCCGCCGAGTCGAAGGCCCTTCGTCTCGCTTCGCGGATTTCTTCCCAGAGACGGGAGCGCGCGCCGGCCTCGCCCCCGGGATCGAGGCGGAGGAGGAGCGTCGTGTCGGGAAGGAGCTCGATGAGCGCACGGGGCTCCCCGGTCGCTCCCTCGCGAGCCGGGAGATCGATGGGGAGGATCTCGATCGACGTCTCGCCCGAGGTCGAGCGCTGGCTGAGCGCATCGAAGCGGCGGATGGACTCGATGTCGTCGCCCCAGAGCTCGATCCGGGCGGGGGCCGGGTGGCCGAACGCGAACACGTCGACGAGGCCGCCGCGCACGGCGTACTCGCCCACCTCGCGGACGGCGTCGACGCGCTCGAACCCCATCTCCTCGAGTCGCTGGACGATGGCTCCCAGACCGGGCGCGTCCCCGACCGCGAGCGAGAGCGCGAAGCCGCCATCCGCACGCGAGGGGAGGGGCGAGCGTTCGGCGAGCGCCCGGCCCGTGGTGACCAGGATCTCCGTGCGGCCCGCGAGCAGCGCCGCGAGCGCATCGACGCGACCGGCCGCGATCTCGACGTGAGGCTCGGCATCCTCGTAGGGCAGGGTCTCGCGCTGAGGGAAGCACTTCGCCCCCTCCTCCTCGAGCTCGAGGAGGTCGTCGTGGAGGGCGTCCGCCTCACCCGGATCGCGCGCGACGAGGACGATCGGCGATCCGATGCCCAGGTCGCGGAGCGCGTAGGCGAGCGCCGCGGACGCCGCGCCGGGGAGGGGGGAGGAGGATGCACGAAGGCCGTCTCGCGAGAACCGGTCGGCCAGCGCCGCCCTTCTCACGAGCTCGGTAAACGTCCGGTGTATCCGGTCGAAGCGCGCGCGTGGGTCCGTCAGCTGTCTACGTCGCTCCGGTGTTCGCCTCGAGTTCGGGCTCCTCTCGCGCCCCGCGTCCCGTCGCCCGCCGCCGGGCGCGTCCCGGGGCCGCGAGAAGGAGCTCCGCCGCCGCGAGGACGAGCGCGAGCCCGAGGAGCCATGGGGCGGCGTCACGCCCCCTCCGCGCGCGGAAGATCGCGTCGCTCCAGCCCCCGTCGGCGGGACGGGCGATGAATACCGGTCTCCCGGGGAACAGTTCCCTCAGCTCCCGCTCCTCGAGGGGAGCGGGGTCGAGCTCGGCTTCGGGCACGTTCGCGGCAAAGCGGGCCTCGCGCTCCACGCCCTCGGCGTCGACGCCGCCCACCCGGTAGACCCCGGACCGGATCGGCGTGTAGCGGCCGCCGCCTTCCACCGAAGTCGTGCTGTCGGCGGGCGAGGTCACCTCGCGCGCCCACGCGGGGAGCGCGACCGGCAGCCCGACGTCGAAGTCCGACGGCGGCCACCCCGACAGGTGCGACCACTGGACCAGCGCCGCCTCCAGGAACGGGATCATCGCGGGGTGGGCGGGGAGGTCGGTGGCCTCGGGTACGAGTGGCGACGCGAGGAGCAGGGCGGTGCCCGTCCCGGCCCGCGTGCGGAGGAGCCACGGCTTACCGTCGTCGGTCGCGAGCAGCGTCGAGTCCGCGGCGGACCCGCCCGCGGCGGCCCCGGGCTCGAGCAGGTACCGGCGCCGCACCTCGATGCCGGACAGTCCGAGCGAAGCTTCGGATGCCTCGAGCGCCAGAGCCCCCCGGTCGGGGTCGACGCCGAGCGTCCAGGGGACCTCGAGCCCGGTGAGGAGCTGGTTGAAGGCGGGCAGGTCGACCGGGTCGGCCGGCGGGACGAGCACGAGCGTGGACGCGGACGAGAGGGCGACGGGGGATGCCCGGCCGCCAGATGGCGGCCCTTCGACCACGATCACGGAGGGCGCGGGTCCGCTCCCCAGACGGCCGGCGCCGCGGAGGGTCTCGATGGCGATGCCCACGAAGCTCGTGTCCGGTCCCACGAAGCGGACGACGGGTGGGGGTACGACCTGGATCGAGAAGAAGCGCGTGTCGTCGGCGCGCGCCCCCCCGGGATCGACCTCCACCCGCCCGACGTGCGGGCCGACGGCGAGCTCGGGGAGCCCGAGCGTCCCGCTCGTTCCCCACGGCACGCGCGCCGCGCCGGCGATCCGTCCGTCGATCTGGAGCCGGAGCGCGGCCTCGCCGCCCGACGAGTCCGCATCCGTGACGCCGGGACCGTAGCGCACCGGACGCGCGAGCACGCCGTGGCCGATTCCGGACGGGACCGTCGCTCCGCCGGTGAGCTCGACGGCGGCTACCGCGGCGTTCGCCTCCTCGGGGGCGGGGGGCAGGAACGCGACGAGGGGGACGTCCGGGGACGCCGAGTCGGCGGCCGCGAGAAACCCGGTCCGCTGCGCATCGGAGAGAAGCTGGACCTCCCGCCGCCGGTCCCGGTCCCCGGGGAGCGCGGCTGCGGCACGTCGCACCGATGCGCCGAGATCCGCCGTCCCGTCGCTGAGCGGCACGCGGGCGAGCGCCTCGGCCGCGTGCGGAGCCCCGACCCCCGCCGCCACCGCCTCACCCACGGTCGGGAACACCCACACGCGGTCCTCCGGTCGTGTGGCCGCGAGCGACGCCCGCGCCCGCTCCACGAGGAGGTCGAACAGCGATCCGTCTCCCACCAGACGCCCGGTCGAGGCCGAGTTGTCGAGCACGATCGCCACGTCGGTGGGCTCGTGATCGGCCGCGCCCCCGCGACCGAGGAGGGGGCCGGCCGCCGCGAGCGCGAGCGCGAGGACGAGCCCCATGCGGATCGCGAGCAGGAGGACGTCGGAGGCGACCCACGACCGCGCCCGCTCCTCCTCGGCCCGGTTCAGATAGCGGAGGGCGGGAAACGCGACCCGGCGGTCCGTGCGGCGACGACGGAGGTGGAGGATGAAGGGAACGGCGGCCGCCAGCCCGAGGGCCAGCGCCCAGGCGTGGAGGACGCTCATCCCAGCCGCGAGCGCTTGCGGAGAAAGCGCCGGAGCGCGAGCCCGAACGGTGTGTCGGTGGTGATGAGGGCGTACTCGGCCCCGATCCGGAGCGTCTCGCGGCGCCAGCCGGCGATCGCGCCCTCGACCGCTTCGCGGTACTGCCGCCGGAGCGCGGCGGAGTTCGTGCCCAGCTCCTCGCCGGTCTCGGGGTCGAAGAACACGGCCTCGCCCGCGGCCGGCAGCTCGAGCTCGCCCGGATCCATGATGTGGAACACCATGACCTCGTGTCCGCGGTGCCGCAGATAGCGCAGCGCCGTCCGGGTCGTGTCGGGATCCACGAGGAGGTCCGAGAGGAGGATGACGAGCCCGCGGCGCTGGAGGCGGCCGGAGAGCTCCTTGAGCGCGCTGCCCGGTTCGGTCCGTCCCTCCGCGGTGAGCGCCTCGAGCTCGGCGAGCAGCCGCCGCCAGTGACGGCGCGTCGTCCGCGGCGCGAGGTGCGCGCGGAGCTTCTCGTCGAACGCGAGCAGACCGGTGGCGTCGCCCTGCTGCATGAGCAGGAGCGACAGCGAGGCCGCGAGCAGCCGGGCGTACGCCAGCTTCGTCGGATAGCGGTCGGCCTCCGACACCCACGCCATCGAGCCGCTCACATCGAGGAGCACGTACGCCCGCAGGTTGGTCTCCTCCTCGAACTGCTTGATGAACAAACGGTCGGAGCGCGCGTACACCTTCCAGTCGAGGAACCGGATGTCGTCCCCGCGGTTGTAGGGCCGGTTATCGGCGAACTCGGCGGAGAAGCCGTGATAGGGAGAGCGGTGGAGCCCGATCAGGAACCCCTCGACGACGCCCCGGGCCGTGAGCTCGAGGTGCGCCAGACCGGCGACCGCGCGGGGGCTGGCGAGGTCGAGACGCTGGCTGGCGGCGTCGAGGGAAGACGGGGCGGTTGCGGTCGGCTCGTTCATCGGGAAAGACTAGCGACACCGCGGGTCGGCGGCCAACCGGCCGGCGCCCTCCGCGGACACCCGGGGCGGCCGGATCGCGCGCGATCCCGACACCGGCCGACCCGGTTTCCGGACCTCTGGAGAGAGAGCTCGATGAGACCATCGACACGACGCGTGGAGTGCGTGGCGAGCCCGTTGCTGGCGCTCGCCGTGCTGGCCTGCTCCGAGCCTGCCGGCTCGCTGTCGGCGCAGAGCGGACCCGATGCGGCCCGGAGCGCCGCCGAGACGATCACGGCGGCCGACCTGAGGCTCCGCGTCGGGGAGCTGGCGCACGATTCGATGCGCGGCCGGAACACCCCGAGCCCCGAGCTGGAGAAGACGGCCCGCCACATCGCCGGCCACTTCGAGGGCCTGGGGCTGCTGCCGGGCGATGCGGGCTCCTTCCTCCAGACCTACCCGCTCGCGCTGACAGGCCCGGGGGATCCGTCCCGCCAGACCCTGCGTCTCGAGGGGCCGGGAGGGGGGTCGGTTCCGGCGGCCGCCTGGGTCGCGCTCCCGGGGGGCGGCGATCTCTCCGGAACGGGCGAGGTCGTGGTCACGTCGTTCGCCGGTGACGAGGACCTGAACGGGCGCGTGGCGCTCGTCCCCGTGTCACAGGACGAGCTCCGCGATGCGCTGGGCGGGCTGCGCGGGGTGCTCGACCGGGGGGCGGCCGGAGTGCTGTTCGCCATCGACTCCGCCGAGCCGTACTTCGAGGGCCTCCGCGGCTTCTTCGCCCGCGAGCGGCTCTCGGTCGGGGTCCCCGAGGAGCTTCCCGCGCCGGCCATGCTCGTACGTCGTGCGGCGCTGCCCCCGGCGCTCGTCGCGGCGCTGGACGGAACCTCGGACGCGGACGGCGGGGACTATCGGGCGACGCTCCGCAGCTCCGCCCGGATCCGGGAGGCCGAGGGGTTCAACACGATCGGCTGGATCGAGGGCTCCGATCCGGAGCTCCGCGACGAGTACGTGATCTTCACGGCGCACATGGATCACGTGGGTGTGGGAAGACCCGTGGAGGGCGACTCCATCTACAACGGAGCCGATGACGACGCCTCCGGGACCGCGACGGTGATGGAGCTGGCCGAGGCGTTCGCGGCGCTCCCGACGGCGCCCCGCCGGTCGGTGGTCTTCATGACGGTCTCGGGCGAGGAGAAGGGCCTCCTGGGGTCGCGCTGGTACTCCGAGCACCCGCTCTTTCCGCTCGAATCGACGGTCGCGAACCTGAACATCGACATGATCGGTCGCAACTGGCGCGACACCGTCGTGGCCATCGGCCGCGCGGAGTCGTCTCTGGGCGAGACGATGGAGGCCGTCGTGGCCGAGCACCCGGAGCTCGAGCTCACGATGATCGACGATCCGTGGCCGGAGGAAAACTTCTACGTCCGTTCCGACCACTACAACTTCGCCCGCAAGGGCGTGCCGGTGCTCTTCTTCTTCACCGGGACGCACGAGGACTACCACGGTCCCGGTGACGAGCCGGACCGGATCCTGTACGAGAAGACGTCGCGGATCGCCCGGCTGATCTTCTTCCTGGGTCTCGAAGTGGCCGATGCGGACGAGCGTCCGGAGTGGGATGCGGCCGCGCGTCGCCGCGTGGTGGAGGGGGGCGGCGGCTGACGTGGGTCGCGCGCGGTTCGTGTTTCGCGCGCATCGCCATAGATTGATGAACCGTGTCCGGGTCGACCGGACGTGAACCGAAGGGTCTGGACCATGTCCGAGCATCAACCGCAACCGTACGTGATCGTCGAGAAGCACGGCTCCGGCTTCGCCGCCTTCTTCTGGGGCGCGCTGGTCGGCGCCGCGGCCGCCCTCCTCCTCGCCCCGAAGAGCGGCGAGGAGACCCAGCGCGAGCTGCGCGAGGGCGCGCGCCGTCTGAAGGAGGAGGCGGGCGAGCGGCTCACCGAGCTGCGCGGCTCCCTCGAGGAGACGGGGGAGCGCGCGCGCGAGGAGGTGGAGGAGCGGGTTTCGCACGCGCGCGACTCGGTCCGCGAGCAGAAGCACCGCGCGGAGGAAGCCCTCAAGGTCGGCAAGGAGGCCGCGCGGCAGGCCCGCACCGACCTCGAGCGGCGGGTCGCCGAGTCGAAGGCCGCCTACAAGGCGGCGCTCGCGGAGGAGGAGAACGGCGCCGCCGAGTCCGTGGATGAGGAAGCGGAGGTCTCGTAACCGCGTCGTCTCCGCGGGCCGCCGGTGAGACCGCAGCCGCACCCACTTCGCTCGTTCGCCGCCCGGGTATATCACCGGGCGGCCGACGACCGCGTGTTCTTCCTGGCCTCCGGGGTCACGTTCAGCGTGGTCCTGGCGGCGATCCCGTTCCTGTTGCTCCTCGTCTCGCTTCCCACGTGGATCCTGGGGGCGGATGCGGGGCCCTTCCGCGAGCAGGCGCTCTCCTGGCTGTGGCGGATCTTCCCGATCGACGCCCCGGACGTGCGCAGCGCGGTCCAGGACCAGATCGACGCGATCCTCGACCAGTCGCGCTCGATCGGGCTCATCTCGGCCGTGGTGTTCATGTGGCTCTCCACGCGTCTCTTCGGCGCGCTGCGCACGGCGCTCTCGACCGTGTTCGACATGGAGGACACCCACGGGGTGATCGGCGGAAAGCTCCTCGACCTCCAGCTCGTGCTCGTGTCGACCGTCCTCCTCGTCCTGAACTTCGCGCTCACCACGTGGGTGGCGCTCAACCGATACCGTCTTCCCGGGAGCGACCTGATCCCGAACCTCGGACAGGAAGGCACGGCGACGCTGACCGCTCTCGTGACCGTGTACATCATGTTCGTCCTCATCTACCGCTTCGTGCCGGCGCGCCGGCTACGCTGGCGCACGGCGGCGGTGGCCGCGGGCGTGGCCGCCGTGTCGTTCGAGCTCCTCAAGTTCGGGTTCGGAACGTACGTCCGGCTGTTCGCCGACTACTCGTCGATATTCGCCACGCTGAGCGCGGTGGTCGTCCTCGTGCTCGCGGTGTACTACGCCTCGATCCTGTTCCTCGTGGGCGGCGAGATGGCGCACTCGCTGGAGGCCCACCGGCTCATCCGGCGGCAGCGAGAGGTGCTCGAGTGAAGCGGTCGGGGAGTGGCGACGGGTGAGCGAGGCGGACGGAGTCAAGGTCGTGGCGCGCAACCGGAAGGCACGCCACGAGTACGAGATCCTCGAGCAGTTCGAGGCAGGCATCGTTCTGGAGGGGGCGGAGGTCAAATCGCTGCGTGACGGACGGGCGAGCTTCACGGACACGTACGCGCGGGTGGAGGATGGCGAGGTGTGGATCCACGGCCTTCACATCTCCCCGTACGAGAACGCGAGCGTGGATGCGCCCGACCCCCTGCGCACGCGCAAGCTCCTGCTCTCGCGACGCGAGATCGAGCGGCTGCGGGCCAGGACGCAGGAAGGCGGGCTGACCCTGATCCCGCTCGACATCCACTTCCGGCGCGGGTACGCGAAGCTCGCACTGGCACTGGCGCGCGGGAAGAAGCGGCACGATCGTCGAGAGGATCTCAAGAAGCGGGCGATGAAGCGTGAGGTGGAGAGGGCGGTCCAGGATGCGAAGAGGGGGAGGTAGGATGAGAGGGTGGATCGGATCCGCGGCCGTGTTCGCCGCGCTGGCGTGTGCCGCGGGGGCCCCGGCCCAGCAGCGTCCGCAGGTGCTCGCGACCGAGGTCGCCGGCCGCGCCGCGAGCTTCCGCCTCGCGCACCACCGGGCGTACCCGGCCATCAACGCCACGGAGTTCTCTCCCGGCGTGCTCCAGTCCGGGCGGATCGACGGGTCCTTCCTGCGCGCCCGGCTCGGCGGCCGGGAGTTCTCCATGGAGGCGGGCTCGCCGTTCTTCGTGTACGACGAACGCACGTACCAGCTCGCCAACGCGCCCTACGAGTGGGGCGGCGCCTTCTGGATCCCGGCCGAGCTCGTCACCTCCTGGCTGCCCCGGGTCGTGGGCGGAGCGGGTCCGACGGTCGCGGCGGAAGTTCCCGACGGGCCTACGCCCCGGCGCATCGATCCGAGCCAGACGTGGCACGTCGTCATCGATCCCGGGCACGGGGGCCGCGACCCGGGGACGCTCGGACGGAACAGCCGCGAGAAGGACGTGGTGCTCGCGATCGGTCTCGCCCTGCGGGAGGAGCTCGCCGACGCCGACCACATCGAGACGTCGATGACGCGCGACGCCGACGTGTACGTGAGGCACGACGACCGCTCCGCGCTCGCGGTCGACCGCCGGGGCGACCTGTTCGTGTCGATCCACGCGAACGCGGCGTCGGCGCGATCGGCGCGCGGGTTCGAGACGATCTTCCTCGGCCCGGCCCGCTCCGAGGAGGCGCGCTCGGTCGCGCTCCGGGAGAACCGGACCCCCGAGGTGGACGGCGAGGGCACGGGGTCGATCGACGACCTGATGTTCATCCTCACGGGGCTCGACCGGACCGAGAACCTGGCCGAGTCGCGGCGCTTCGCGGGGTTCGTCCAGAACGAGATCCGTCGCGTGCGCGGCGGCGCGTCGCCGGACCGCGGCGTGAAGCAGGGGCCGTGGTGGGTGCTGCTCGGCGCGCTCGCCCGCATGCCGTCGGTGATCGTCGAGGTCGGCTTCCTCTCGAACGCCGAGGAGGAGGGCTACCTGCGTACCCGGGAGGGGCAGCGGGCCGTGGCGAGCGCCATCGCCGACGCGATCGTGGCCTACCGGTCCGACGTGCTGACCCGCTTCAGCCAGACCCAGGAGGACGACTCCTGACGGATCGCGTCACCCTGCCGGTCCCGGTCCGTCGCGACGCGCCGCTCGTGTCCACCCGGGCCGTCTCCCGGGACACGTGGTGGCTGGAGTTCGACTGTCCCGACATCGCCCGCGACGCGCTCCCCGGCCAGTTCGTCATGCTCGGTCTCGGTCTCGAGACGCCCGGCACGTGGCTTCTCCCGCGCCCGTTCTCGATCGGGTGGCGCTCGGAGGAGGACGGCCGCCTCGGGTTCCTGCTGCGCGTCTTCGGGCCGGGGACGCGGGCGCTCGCGCGGCTCGACGAGGGCGACGAAGCGCTCCTCCTCGGACCGCTGGGCCGCCCGTTCGAGGTCGACGCGGGCCGCGACATCGAGCTCGTGGCGGGCGGCGTGGGGCTGGCCCCTTTCATCTTCCTCGCCGCGGAGCACCCCGCGACGGCCGGCGGGCTCCGGCTCCTGTACGGCGAGCGCGACGCGGGCGCGGTGTTCGACCCGGAGCTTCTCGAGGAGCTGACCGGGCACGTCCCGGAGCTCTACACCGAGGACGGGAGCGCGGGCAGGGCGGGTCTGGTGACCGCGGGGCTCGATCCCGAGTCCCCCGCCGCCCTCTGCGGCTGCGGGCCGACGCCCATGCTCCGGGCCCTGGCCGCGTTCGCCGCGGCGCACGACCGCGATCTCCAGGTGTCGGTCGAGGAGCACATGGGGTGCGGGATCGGGACGTGCCAGGGGTGCGTCGTCCCCGGCGCGGACGGCCGCTGGATCAAGGCGTGCGTGGAGGGCCCCGTCTTCCGGTCGACCGAGCTCGCGTGGAGCGGGTGATGACCGACCCCGCCGTCCGTCCCGACCTCTCGCAGCGGCTGTTCGGGGTCGACATCCCGAGCCCCGTGTTCCTCGCCTCGGGCACGTGCGGGTACGGACGCGAATACGCCGACCTCATCCCGCTCGACGACATCGGCGGGATCTTCACGAAGGCGGTGAGCGTCGAGCCCCGGCGCGGGAACCCGCCGCACCGCGTGGCCGAGACGCCCGGGGGAATGATCAACGCGATCGGGCTCGAGAACGTGGGGCTCGAGCGCTTCATCTCCGACAAGCTGCCGTGGCTCCGCGAGCACCTCGTCCGGGCGCACACGTTCGTGAACGTCGTGGGCCGCACGGTGGACGAGTACGCCCGCGTCGTGTCGGGTCTCGATCCGCACGACGGCTTTCTCGGGTTCGAGATCAACGTCTCGTGTCCGAACGTGAAGGGCGGGACGATGTTCGGCACCGACGAGGGGGCGCTCGCCGAGCTCGTGGAGCGGCTCCGCTCCGAGACCGACCGGCCGCTCATCGTGAAGCTCACCCCCAACGTGCCCGACGTGGGCGCGTTCGCGCGGATCTGCGAGGAGGGCGGGGCCGATGGCCTGAGCGCCATCAACACGTTCCCGGGCATGCTCGTGGACATCCATCGTCGGCGTCCCGTCATCGGCCACGGAACCGGCGGGGTGAGCGGGCCCGCGATCCTCCCCATGGGCGTGTACGCGACCTGGCGCGCCCGTCAGGAGTCCTCGCTCCCGATCATCGGGATCGGCGGGATCGTCCGCGGCCCCGACGCGGTCCAGTACCTGATCGCGGGTGCCTCGCTGGTCCAGGTCGGGACGGCGTCGTTCGTGGACCCGAATGCGGCCGTCGACACGCACGCGGGGATCGAGGACTACCTGGCCCGCCACGGGATCGCGCGGCTGACCGATCTCGTCGGGACGCTGGACGCCTCCCGGCCGTGACGGCCGGCGCGCTGCTGGTCGATCGGGCCGCCGAGCTGTTCGCCGAGTGGGCCGGCGAACGGCCCGACGACGTGTCGCCGGTGACGGGGGACGGGTCGACGCGGCGGTACTGGCGACTTCGCGCCCGCGACGGCCGCACCGCCCTCGGGGCGCACGGGCCCGACACGGACGAGAACCACGCGTTCTTCTCCTACACGAGGACGTTCCGGTCGCTGGGACTTCCGGTGCCCGAGCTGTACGCGGTGGACGAGGAGGCCGGGGTGTGGCTCCTCGAGGACCTCGGCGACGTGACCCTGTTCGAGGCGCTCAAGGAAGCCCGCGACCCGGGCTCGGACGCGTTCCCGGCCTCGATCCGGCCGCTCTACCGGAGGGTCCTCGAGATGCTGCCGCGGTTCCAGGTCCGGGGCGGGGAGGCGATCGACTTCCGCGTGGCCTACCCCCGCGACGCCTTCGACCGCCAGTCGATCCTGTGGGACCTCAACTACTTCAAGTACCACTTCCTCAAGCTCGCCCACATCCCGTTCCACGAGGCGCGGCTGGAGCGGGATTTCGACGCGCTCGCCCGCTTCCTCCTCGAGGCGGACACTTCGCACTTCCTCTATCGCGACTTCCAGTCGCGCAACGTGATGGTCAGGGAAGGGGACGAGGGGCCCGAGCCGTGGTTCATCGACTACCAGGGCGGCCGCCGGGGCGCCCTCCAGTACGACGTCGCCTCGTTCCTCTACGACGCGAAGGCGAACCTGGGCGAGGAGATGCGCACGGAGCTCCTCGAGCATTACCTCGAGGCGCTCGCCGGGGAGCGCCCGGTCGACCGCGGTCGCTTCATGGAGCACTGGCCGGCATACGTCCTCGTTCGGGCGCTCCAGGCCCTCGGCGCGTACGGCTATCGGGGGTTCTTCGAGCGCAAGCCGCGCTTCCTCCAGAGCGTTCCGTACGCCGCGGCCAACCTCGGGCGTCTCCTCGAGGCCGGGCTTCCCGTCGAGGTGCCGGAGCTGGAGGGCGCCCTCGGGCGGATCGTCGAGCGCTGGAAGGCCGAGGCCCCCGCCCGGGATGCGCCCGAGCGGCTCACCGTCACCATCCACAGCTTCCGCTTCTCCGGAGGATACCCGCAGGACACGAGCGGTCACGGCGGCGGACACGTGTTCGACTGCCGCGGTCTCCCGAACCCGGGACGCGAGGCGGAGTACCGGCGTCTCACCGGGCTCGACCACGAGACGATCGCGTTTCTCGAGGCGGCCCCGGAGGTGGGAGCGTTCTGGGAGCCCGTGGAACGGATCGTCGACGCCCACGTGGCCGATTACCTGGCGCGGGGCAAGCACTCGCTGAGCGTGAGCTTCGGGTGCACCGGGGGCCAGCACCGGTCCGTCTACTTCGCCGAGCGCCTCGCGCGGCGCCTCCGCGAGCGCCGCCCGGACGTGGACGTGGCGGTGATCCACCGCGAGCGGAGCGACTGGCCGCGGCGGTCGTGAGGTGAGATTCGCGGGACGGACGGCGGGGCCCCGGCCTCGTGGGAGCCGGTCCGACATCGGGGGGGAGCGCCCCGCATGGACGCGATGATCTTCGCCGCCGGCGAGGGCCGGCGGCTGAGGCCGCTGACCGACGAGACGCCGAAGGCGCTGGTCGACGTGGGAGGGCGCCCCATGCTCGAGCGGGTGGCCGCCGCGCTGATCGCCGGGGGGGCCGATCGGATCATCGTGAACGCCCACCACCACGCGGACCGCATCGCCGCGTGGCTGGAGGAGACGGCGCGGCCGGGCGTCGAGTGGGTGCTCTCCCGGGAGGACGCCGATTCCGACCGGCCGCTCGAAACGGGTGGGGGGCTCGCGCGGGCCCAGGATCTGTTCCGGCGCGACGCACCCTTCTTCCTCCACAACGCCGACATCCTCACCGACCTCGATCTCGCGGCGGTCTACGCCGCGCACGTGGCGGGTGAGGCGTACGACCTCCGTCTCGCCACCCTCGTGGTCACCGACCGGCCGACCTCCCGCCCGCTGCTCGTGGACGACGAGGGCGTGTGCGGTCGGGTGAACCTCACGGAGGGGTGGGAGGTGGTGGCCCGGCACCCGCGTCAGGCGGTGGCGGGCCCGCTCCGCCGGGTCGGCTTCTCGGGCGTGCAAGTCGTCTCCCCGCGCATCTTCGCGCGGCTGAAGGAGCGCGGCACGTTCTCGATCATCGACACATATCTGCGTCTGGTGGGCGAGGGCGAGACGATCGCCGTCCACGACGCGAGCGGCGCCCGCTGGCACGACATCGGGACCCTCGAGCGGCTCGAGGCCGCGCGGCGCGCGTTCCCGGGCGGGGAGGGAGGAGCCGCGTGAGCCGGTGCGGTGCGAGGGGTCCGGGCCGCGCGGGCGCGCGCCGTCATGCGGGAGGCGGGGGACGTCCGCCGGGAGGAGGGGAATGAGGGCGATCCGGATCCGAGAGCCCGGCGACCCGGACGTCCTCCGCCTGGTCGACGTGCCCGACCCCGTCCCCGCCGCGGGCGAGGCCGGAGTCCGCGTGCGGGCGGCCGGGGTGAACCGGGCCGACCTGCTCCAGCGTCTCGGACGGTATCCCGCGCCCGCGGGGGTTCCGGCCGACATCCCGGGTCTCGAGGTCGCGGGGGTGGTCGAGACGCTCGGTCCCGATGCCGAGGCGGCCGACTTCGCGGTCGGGGACCGCGTGATGGCGATCGTGGGGGGCGGCGGCTACGCCGAGCGAGCGGCGGTTCCCGCGGCCCACCTGCTGTCGGTGCCCGCGGGTCTGTCGTTCGTGGAGGGCGCCGCGATTCCCGAGGCGTACCTGACGGCGGCGGACGCGCTGTTCGCGCGAGGCGGGCTCGAGGCGGGTGGGCGAGTCCTCGTGCACTCCGCGGGGGGCGGGGTCGGGACTGCCGCGCTCCAGCTCGCGCGCGCGGCGGGGGCGTCGCTCGTCATCGGGACGGCGTCGGCACCCAAGCTCGAGGCGATCCGCGAGCGAGGGCTGCCGCTCGACGTCGGCATCGACTACCGGGAAGGGGACTTCGCCGCCCGCGTGCTCGAGGTGACCGGCGGGGCCGGCGTGGATGTGATCCTCGACACCGTGGGAGCACCGTACTGGGAACGGAACCTCGCGTCACTCGCCGAGCTCGGGACGCTCGTCGTGGTCGGCCTCCTCGGCGGCGCACGGGTCGAGGCCGATCTGCGCGCCCTCATGCGGAAGCGCGCCACCGTCGTGGGAACGGTGCTCCGATCGCGCTCGGCCGAGGAGAAGGCGCATCTGACCGCCTTCTTCCGGGAGCGTTTCCTGTCCGGGTTCGAAACCGATCCGCCCGGGCTCCGGCCGATCGTGGACCGCGTCTTCCCGCTCGAGGACGCCGCCGGCGCCCACCGGCTGCTCGCGACCGGCCGAACCTTCGGGAAGCTGATCCTCGAGGTCGCATAGGGGCAGCCGCGGCGGTCGGCGGCCTCCGGCGGAGCGGCCGCGGCGGTCAGTCCGATTCGGCGTACTCTGCCACGAACCTCCGGTCGAGCCACTCCTTCCAGGCCATGGGGCCCCGGCCCATCCATGCGAGCCCGCCCCACGCCGCGAGCGCCGTCCCGTCGCCCAGGTTGAGGATGCGGAGCGCGCGCGGCTGGGGGCGATACGGACGGAGCGGCCGGCCCGCGAGCGTGGCGAGCAGGTTGTCGAGGAGCACCGGGGCCTCGCGCACCGCGAACACCCCGAGCTTCGGCAGCGTCCGCGGGCCGAAGTCGACACAGTCTCCGCCACCGAACACGTTCGCGAGCCCCTCGGCCCGGAGCGACTCGTCCACCGAGAGCCCCCCGTCCCGACCGGTCGGGAGCCCTTGCGCGGCGATCCACGGAGGCGCGGCGAGCCCCGTGGCGAGGATCGTCTCAGAGCCCTCGAGGCGGCCCCCGTCCCGGAGCGTGACGGTGGTTCCGGGGCGTCCGTCCTCCGCCGTTCGGATCGCGATCGCGGAGGCCGGCGCGTTCGTGCGGACCTCGACTCCGAGCGCGCGCAGCCGGCGGCCGGCCCGGCGGGCCGCGCCGGCGGGGAGGTCTTCCAGGAGACGCATCCCCGCCGTGACGAGAACGACGCGAGCACCGCCCGCCGGCTCTGGCCGTCCGAGCCGGACGGCCAGGTTGGCCGCCACCTCGCACCCGGTGGCCCCGCCCCCCACGACGATCACCGGCCCGGCGGGATCGGCGAGGAACTCGCGAATCCACAGGAGACCGCGGATCGGCTTCGCCCGGGTCGCGTGCTCGGCTCCCTCGATGCCCTCGCCGGTCACGACGCTCCCGACATCGAGCGAGACGGCGTCGTAGGGCAGCTCCTCGCTCCTCTCGAGCCGGACCATCGACAGGGCCGTGTCGATCCCGACCACCCGGTCCCGTACGTACTGGAAGCCGGACCGCGACGCGAGTCGCCCGAGATCGACGCGGGACGCCTCGGGCTCGTACCGCTCGCCGATGACGCCGGGGGTCATGCCCGAGTACCAGAAGTCCTCCGGATCGACGAGGAGGACGTCCGCGCCGACCGCGCGGAAGCGCTCCGCGTTCGCGGCCACGTGCAGGTGCGCATGGCCTCCTCCCACCAGGACCACCCGTCGTCTCTCGGTCTCGCTCACCGTTTCGTCCTCCGTTCGCCGGGAACCCGCCGACGTTGGCCCTCCGGTGCCGACGACGTATCATGCACGGCCCGTTCCGGGGGCGCGATGAGGGCGTCGCGCAGGGACGCGCGAGGGCCCGCCCGCGCGGCCCCTTCCCCGTCCGGGCGATCGACGGGCCTGCCAGAGGCCGGGCTTCGAGGGGGTGGAATGGACGTGTGGGCCGGGACGAGCGGCTACAGCTACGCGGCGTGGAAGGGGAGCTTCTATCCCGAAGACCTCTCGAACGCCGACATGCTCTCGTACTACGCCACGCGCCTGCCCGCCGTCGAGATCAACAACACGTTCTACCGCATGCCGAACGAGCGCGTGCTCGAGGGATGGGCGGAGTCGGTGCCCGATGGCTTCCGCTTCGCCCTCAAGGCCTCGCGCCGCATCACGCACTTCAAGCGGCTGAAGGACGTCGAGGAGGAGACGGAGTACTTCGTGCGCACCGCCTCGGCGCTCGCGGACCGGGCCGGGGTCATCCTCTACCAGCTCCCGCCCAACTTCGCGCGCGATGACGACCGGCTGTCGGCGTTCCTCGACCAGCTCCCGAACCCGGGCCGCTCGGCGTTCGAGTTCCGCCACGCGTCGTGGTTCGACGATGGGGTGTACTCGCTCCTCTCCGCCCGCGGCGCGGCGCTGTGCATCGCCGAGACGGACGAGGGCGGGCACGACCCGCCGCCGGTCCGCACGGCCGACTGGACGTATCTCCGGCTGAGGCAGGCGGAGTACGACGAGGACGCGCTCGCGGCCTGGGCCGAGCGTCTCGCGTCCGGGGGCTGGGAGTCGGCGTACGTGTTCTTCAAGCACGAGGACGCGGGCGTGGGGCCTCGGCTGGCGTCGCGCTTTCTCGAGCTGGTGAAGGGATGACCCGTGTCGTCGGGCAGCTCATGCTGCTCAACCTCCTCGGGCTCATCTTCGCTCCGCCCGGGACGCGGCTGTTCGCGGAGTTCCAGCTCGTGCCGGCCCTGATCCTCCAGCGCCCGTGGACGCTGCTCACGTACCAGTTCCTGCACGGGGGCTTCAGTCACCTGTTCTTCAACATGATCGGGCTCTTCTTCTTCGGCCCTCGGCTCGAGATCCGGCTGGGCGCGCGTCACTTCATCGGTCTGTATCTCGTGAGCGGGCTGGTGGGCGCCGTCATCCACATCCTGTATACGCTCCTTCCGATCGGCGGGAGCGGGCTCTACGCCCCCATGGTGGGCGCGTCGGGAGCCGTGTTCGGCATCCTGTTCGCCTACGCCAGGTACTGGCCCCGTGACCGGATCCTCGTCTTCTTCATCATCCCGATGGAGATCCGGTTGTTCATCATCCTGCTCACCCTGATGTCGCTGTGGTCGGGTCTCGGTGGCGTGGGGGACAACGTGGCGCACTTCGCGCACCTGGGCGGCTTCGTGGGCGGGTGGCTGTACCTGAGGGGGCGCGAGCTGCGCTCGCCATCGCGTCAGTTCCAGCAGAAGGTCGAGAGCCCGGCCGTGCGCATGGGCAACCGGCAGCTCCAGGAGCGCTGGTCCCGGATCGATCCGTCCACGCTGCACGAGGTGAATCGGGAGGAGTACGAGCGCATCGAGGCGAAGATCCGCTCGCTGGGCTGGGGCGCGCTCGACGAGCGCGAGCGCACTTTCATCGACCGCTTCGGGGGCGGGCCCTGACCCCGGTCGCGGCCCGGGGCTCGCGCCGCGCGTCAGGCGCCCTCGACCGCCGCCACGGCCGAATCCGCCTGACCGCTCTCGGGTTCCGACGGCCCGGGCTCCGAGCGGCGCTCCCTGGACCGCGGCGTCGCGCCGGCCAGCGCCTCGGCCGTCCCCTCGAGGCCCTCGAGCGCCATCGTCTGGAGCCCCACGATGCCCTCTTCGAGCCACGTGTACTTGCCGGCCAGGATGTCCTGCGCGATGCGGTAGTTCTGCACGTCCTCGTTCGACCGGATGGCCCGGAAGAGCTCCTTCACCCGCCGCGTCGAGGAGCGCGCGAACGAATCCGCCAGCCGCGCGGCCTCGTCCGCCTCGGGGCCGCCGCGCCGCTTCATCATGTCGGCGCGCAGCACCGCCGCGGAGATCGCGAACAGCTCGGCCCCGATGTCGACGACGCGGAACAGCAGTCCCTGC
>Ga0299913_10000519_pt1 | contig 25019 bp, 28 predicted proteins | sample RVTome_9_FD_201360 | JGI IMG/M metagenome (GOLD analysis project Ga0299913, IMG submission 201360) | Soil microbial communities from uranium-contaminated site in the Upper Colorado River Basin, Wyoming, United States - RVT155D38 (version 2) ... | reverse complement strand
ACCAAAGACGAAACAGGGCAGTTCAATGAAGTCTTGCTAAAGATTCTGTGTCACAATATCTGTGTGGTTCTTCAAGAAATTCATGAATTAGGAATACATGCCAATTTTGTCGCGGCAAGAAGTTGAATTCAATGTGATTATTGAGGATGCAGGGCTTTAACTGGCTAGCAAACAGCAGGGAAAAGTGCTGGATCATGATGATCCGATAATCATCGTGCTAACAATTTTGTTAGGAAAAGTCCTTAACAAACTTGACTTTATACACAAAGCCCGCTAGTAGCTAAATGTTAAAATAGTTAATGCTAGCTAGGCATGACAGCTCGGGATGACGGGGAGAGTAACGCTTGGCCAGTCGGGGATAATGGTGCAGCAGGACGGCACCACGATAGCGCTTGACCCTTCGCACCCAGTCGACTGCGACTTCACGTTTGTTTCGCACGCGCACGTCGACCACCTACACAAGCGCGGCAGGAAAAAGATCACGACGCAGGTGCTCGCGTCAAAAGAGACCGCGCTCATTGCTCAGGCAAGAGGCTATGAAATAGTCGATTCGGCCGAAGAGCACGACGGATTCCAATTAGTCGACACCGGCCACATCCTTGGCTCAAGGGGCCTATTGGTGGGCGACGACGTCTATTACACCGGCGACATTTCAATGAGGGAGAGGGCGTTCTTGAAGGCGGCAAAGGTGCCCCGCGCAAGGACGCTGATAATCGAGTCGACGTTCGGCCGGCCCGAATACGTCTTTCCGCCGCTTTCTGAAGTGACGCACAGGACGAACAAGATAGTTTCAGAGATGTACGACCTTGGCATACCTGTCATACTGATGGGCTACACGCTGGGCAAGGCGCAGCTGCTGACAGAGCTGTTCGGCCATTGGGACCCGATAGTGCACGACTCTGTAGCAAAGATAAATTCGGTGTATTCCGAGCTAGGAATAAAGCTGGCCGGCATGACCCACAGGCAGGCAGAGGGGCAGGAGCGGTTGTCAAAGGGCAAACCGTGGGTGATGGTTGCGCCGCTGATGTCTGAAAAGAACGCGTTTGTAAGGGAGATGAAGGACCGATACAACGCAATCACGATCGGCTTTAGCGGCTGGGCGGTCGGCAGCCGCTACAGGTACATGATGGGTCTCGACTATGTCATGCCGCTGTCTGACCACTGCGACTACAGTGAGCTGGTCGCAGCAGTCAAGCAGTGCAGGCCTGACAAGGTCTACACGTTCCACGGTTTTGCCAGAGAGTTTGCAGAGTCGCTATGCGAAATGGGGTTTGACGCCGAGCCGGTAGGCAACGGGCACGGCAGAAAGGTAGAGAAGACGCTATCGCTCGACTCTTTCCAGTGATCGCTCTCTAGTAGCCCGTAAATTCCTCTACCCTGATCCTTTCCATTGGAATTTGAAGATCCTGAAGCAATCCCTGCATGGCCTTTAGCATCCCCGGCGGTCCGCAGATGTAGAATATCGAGTTTTCGAGGTCCTTGCTGTCGACGTGCCGGGCCATCATGGGCCTGTCGATCCTCCCCCACTCCCCCTTCCATTGAGAACTGTCCTGTTTCGGCTCCCCCTCTTCAGTTATCGTATAAACGATCTTTAAGTTCCGGTTCCTAGCGGCCCAGCCGTCAAACTCTTTCTTGTACAGGATGTTGCTTTCGTTCCTGTTCGAATCAAACATCACGATCCGCAGCGGCAGCTGCCTGTCGGTGGCGTACTTTACCATGCTCCGGAACGGCGTGACCCCTATGCCCCCAGACAGAAAGACGGCCGGCTTGGCGTAGTCGCCGTGCAGGACAAATTTCCCCTGCGGGCCCCACGCCGGGATCTTCGCGCCATTTTCCAGCGACGCCAGCTTTTGCTTGTACGGGGTGTCCCTTATTCTTGTGCTGATGATCAGGTCCTGCTCGGTCGGCGAAGACGCGATGGAAAAGTGCCTCACCGGCCCCTTTGCGTCGCCGGAAACGCCGTCGAGCCTGAAGAATGCGTACTGCCCCGCGGCATAATTCAGCTTGTTCCGGGTAAGCCTGAACGTAATGATGTCCGTCCCCTGCAGCTTTTCCTTTGACAGCAGCTCTAGAGCTAGCTTGTCGGCCTTTCCCTCTTCCTCTTCGTAGTATTTCTTTTGCGAAGCTTCGACGCTTTGCCTGCCCTGCTGCACGGTCTCTTCTGACCGGGCTGCCTGCAAGCCTATCAAAATATCTCCATTTTCGTCTATCTGAACAGGATACGAGTTCAGGCTCGTGGCCCATGCGGTCTTCTCTGAAACCCTGCCGCTGCGCACGTCAAATACCGCATTGTGCCAGGGGCACGTGAGGTCGTGGCCTTCCAGAGTTCCCTCGTCGAGAGGCCCGCCCTGGTGGGTGCACGTTGCATCCATGGCATAGATCTTGCCTTCAACCATCGAAAGGACGACGGGCTTGCCTTCAGGCTCTGCCCGCAAGAGGCCGCCTTCTTTCAGGTCGTCTTTGCTGGCGACCTTTACGAATCCCTTTTTCGCCATCATGCTATTTCAGGACTAGATTGAATATAAGCTATTTACACATTAGTTGTCAAACCTTGCATTGAATCTAAGGTAATCTTGTTTCGTCGCGCAACCCGGATTACTTGTATAAAAGAATTAATTATTTTCTGGACTGGCAGACTGGCAACGCGCGCACGCGCCTACTTTTTCGCCTGCTCTTTAAAGTATGGCAGCACCTTGTTGCCAAACTGCTCGATGCTGCGGAAGTAGCCCTCGCCCCAGAACCTGATGATAAAGTGGTTGGTCCCGGCCTTGATGAAGCGCTCGAGCATGGCGATCACGTCGTCCGGCTTGCCTACTCCTATCGCGGTCCTTGCGACGCTGTCCGGTATCTTTATTGCGGCGCGCTTCATCTGCTCCATCAGCTCCGGCTTGTCCATAGTGTATTCGGTGAAATACTTGCGGAAGTCGAACTCCGAGTCCTGCGGGATGTCGTGCACCTTGAGGAGCTCGGGCTTGAAGAGGCTCACCTTGACCGCGTTCTTCATCTTGTTCCACGCCTCCTCACCGTCTTCCGTGAAGTACACGTCCACGTCGTTTGCAAACTGGAAGTTAGAAAGGTCCCTGCCCTGCTTTTTCGCGTGGTCCTTGATCACGCCGGCGTGGTGCTTGAAGAGCTCTGGCGTGTAGCCGATCGGGATCCAGCCGTCGCCGTAGGTCGCGCACAGCTCGAGCGTCTTTGGCGCGCCCGCCGCGATGTACACGGGCGGCCTCGGCTTTCTCACGCTCTTTGCCTGGAGGCACGCGTTTATCAGCTTGTAGTATTCGCCGTTATAGTTGACGCGGTTGTCAGGATCGGACTCGAAAAGGCGCTCGATGACTTCGAGCTGTTCCCTGAACTTTGTCACAGGCTTGCTGAACTCGATGCCAAAGTCGACCACGTTCTGCGCCTCGCCGGCGCCGATGCCGAGGATGCCCCTCCCCTGGGTTATGCGGTCAAGCGTGATCGCGGACAGCGCGATTGCGGACGGGTGCCTGCGGATCGCGTCAGTCACGCAACACCCGAGCTCGACGTTTCTGGTGATTGCGCCGAGCGCCGCGAGCATCAGCCACGCGTCGTTTACGACCGCGTTCTTCCACTGCGGCACGTTCGAGTGGTCCATCGCCCACACCGAGTCGTAGCCCAGCCTGTCCGCCATCTGGGCGGAAGTCATGATCTGTTGCTCGTCAAGCCCGAGCCGGGCGACATTGAGTCCCTGCGTAAAGCCGAATTTTACCTTCAAAACGCAAATCCTCCAGCGAACGTGAGATAGCCATCAATACCCATTTGACACTACAATCTGGGCGGTGTATTTTAAGTCTTTGAATGCCGGAGCCAGAATATTCACCATGATCGCGCCTCAGTTTGTCAATATAATATATTCAAACTGTCAACACTGCTTGAATCATCAGGTAAAATCGCTATCGCGCTACCCCACTTCAGAATGCTGGGCACCAAGGACGGCGTTGACGAGCAGTTCATGGGGATAATCGACGACCTCGTGGTCATGGCCGAGAATGACTCCGAGCTGGCCGAGGGGTTGAGGTGGATCGACGCCCAGTCACAAAAGAACGGCGTCACGTTTTACGAGATGGCCATGATGATCCTGAGAAAGCACATGGCCGAGAGAAGGGCCAAAGAGTGGCTGAAAAACAAGCTCAGCCAGTAGCCGAGCGCACCGCCTTGTTCACTGCTTCCTGAATCCTGGGATCGGTCACGTCCGGGACTATGTTGAACGGGCCCAGCCTGTCCTCCGGCTTTCTCTTTGTAAAGCGCAGCGCGTTGAGGAGCGCGGCAAGCGTTACTATGGCCGTGCCGTGCTGGTCGTCGTGGAAGACAGGGATGTCCAGCTCTTCCGTGAGCCTGTCCACGATTTCAAGCACCTTCGGGGTCTCGATGTCCTCTATGTTGATGCCGCCAAAGACCGGCGCAATGTTCTTGACCGTCCTTACTATTTCGTCTGCAGGCATATGGGAAAGGCGTCGACGTTGCCAAACTCTTTGTACAATAATGCCTTGCCCTCCATCACCGGCAATGCTGCTTCCGGCCCGAGGGATCCGAGGCCCACCGTCCTCGTGCCGTCAGTCACTATCGCGACGTTGTTCCACTTGCTGGTGTATTCGTACGCCTTTTGCCGGTCGGCCGCGATTTCCATGCAGACCTCGGCGACTCCCGGCGTGTAAGCGATGCTGATTTCCTGTGGCGACCTTACAGAGACCTTGCTCCGCACCTCTATCTTGCCGCGCAGGCGCCGGTGGTGCTCTAGCGCCTTCTGGCCCAGTGTGGCTTTCGGCTCGTTGCGCGGCTTTTTTCTCTTTTTCTGCTGCAAGGTTGCCATCGGCTCTGCCCCATCCAGCCTAAGTCTGATCTTGCCTGCTTGAAATCGGCGTGTACTCGCAGCCCATCGGTCCGCAGTACTTGCCGACATAGACCGCCTTTGGTCTGTAGAGCGCCGGCTTTGGCGCGGCTTCTGCAAACTTTTCTTCAATGACGTGGGACGACCACCCGGCTATCCTAGATATCGCGAAAATGGGCGTGTTGAAGTCCATCGGGATCCCCATGCTGTAGTAGAGCGACGCGCTGTAGAGGTCGACGTTTGGGTATATCACCTGCCCCTTGTTCTTTTTCATCCAGTCCTGCGTAGAGTCCTCGGCGCGCTTTGTTATTTCGAACCACTTGTTGTTCTTTTCCCGGGAGATCCGCGCCGACAGCCTTGCAAGGACGTCTGCGCGCGGGTCCGTTGTCCGATATACGGCGTGGCCCATGCCCATTATCCTGCCTCCAGACTGGAGGCGGTTTGCGACCCACTTGTCGACGCTGGAAGGGTCGCCGATCTCTAGCAGCATCTTCATCACCTGCACGTTTGCGCCGCCGTGCAGTTCGCCTGACAGCGCGCCGACCGCGCCGCTGATGCAGGCGTGCATGTGCGCCCGCGTCGAAGCGATCTCGCGCGCGGCAAAAGTGGAAGCGTTGAAACTGTGCTCTGCGTGCAGGATGAGGCAGATGTCCATCACCTTTGCCTCCTCAGCAGACGGCTCGACGCCCCTCAGCATGTAGAGAAAGTTGGCGGAATGCGACCCTTCCTCGAGCGGGTCGACCACGTGCTGGCCGTTTCTCACCCGGTTCCAGGCCGCGACAACCGCGGGTATTTTCGCGATGAGCGTTGTTGCGCGCCTCACGTGGGCCTCCTTGGAGTTGTCATCGATGTTGAGGTCATAGTGTGCAAGCTCTGAGATGCACGACTGGAGCACGTCCATGGGTTGGGCGCGCTTTGGCCTGTTCTTCAGGCTCTTTATGAGGGGCTCCTGTATCCCGCGTGCCTCTACGAGCCTGCGCTTGAAGTCAGCCAGCTGGTCTCCCGTAGGCAGCTCGCCAAAAAGCAGGAGGTAGGCGGTCTCTTCATAGGTGGAGTGCTTTACGAGGTCGAGGATGTCGTAGCCCCTGTAGATGAGCTTGCCGTTCTCGCCGTCGATAGAGCAGATCTTTGTGTCGGCGACCTCGATGTTACGAAGGCCGATGTTGCGTGCGTCCATTTATTGGTAACAGGGGATATTGCCTCCAATTTCTATATTAAAGTAGTGTAGCATCTTTGTTGAGCGCGGTGTAAGGATGGTTACTCTCGCATAATTCGAACATTTATTAAAAGTCCTCAGGCTGCTCTGTACCGTTGAAGCGCATGACCTACCGCGACGCAGGGGTCGATGTGAGCAAGATACACACGGCGCAAAAGTCGATAGGCGAGATAATATCCGCCACCCACAAGTTGCTGGCGGCAGGCAAGGTTGTCTCTGGCTTTGGCCACTATGCCGGCCTGATCAGGCTCGGCTCCGAGCTGCTTGCGCTCCACTCTGACGGCGTGGGCACAAAGGTGCTCGTCGCGCAGCTCATGAACCGGTTTGACACCGTCGGGATCGACTGCGTCGCAATGAACGTCAACGACGTGATCTGCGTCGGCGCGCAGCCTGTAGGTTTTATCGATTACGTTGCGCTAAGGCAGCCAAACGAGCGGCTTTTAGAAGAAATTGCAAAGGGCTTAGTGGAAGGCGCAAGGCAGTCGCAGATGGCAATCGTCGGCGGCGAGACAGCTGTCCTGCCGGACATCATTGCCGGCGAAGAGAACGCGTTTGACCTTGCCGGGATGGTGATGGGTGTGGTAAAGGGCAAGCCGGTACTTGGCGGCGCGATAAGGCCGGGTGACGTCATACTAGGAGTCGAAAGCAGCGGGCTCCATTCCAACGGCTACACGCTTGCACGCAAGGTTTTGCTGTCGAAATACTCCGTGGACGACAACGCCTACCACCTTGTGCAGACGGTGGGCGAAGAGCTCTTGATCCCGACCAGGATTTACGTCAGGCCGGTGATGGAAATCCTAAAGAAAAAGATCAAGGTTCACGGCCTGGCAAACATCACTGGCGGCTCGTTCACGAAGCTGCCGCGCCTCAACGCCAAGGTGAGGTACGACCTTGACGGCGTGCCGGCGCCGACTGGCATATTCAGGCAGATACAGGTCGACGGCGGGATCGACGGCAAGGAAATGTACCGCACGTTCAACATGGGAATAGGCTTTTGCGTCATTGCGCCAAAGGCAAGCGCCGACGACATTGTCAGCGTCTTTGCAAAATACAGGATGCGCTGCAAGGCCATCGGCAGGGTAGAGAAGGGCAGAGGCGAAGTCGCGGCCAAAATAGACGGCAAGAAGGAAGCGCTGTAAACAAAAATTAATATGCGTTCTTCTGTAATTGTCCAGAATTGCTTTCAGTGACTGACAGCTACCAGCAGGCCTGCAGGTCCATTGCGGAACAGATCGAGAGCAGGAAACTGCTGTCGGTCAGGCATGCCCTCAGGATAATCATGGAGGCTGCGTCAGAGTATCACCTAGACACGGTGCCAAAGAACGAGCACATCATCCCGTATTTTCAGGACAACCGCTACCGCCGGCTGCTGATGGTCAGGCCTGCCAAGACCGCGTCCGGCGTCGCGGTGGTTGCAGTCATGCCAAAGCCGTACGAATGCCCGCACGGCAAATGCACCTACTGCCCCGGCGGAATCGAGTTCAACACCCCGCTCAGCTACACTGGCACAGAGCCGGCGACAAAGGCCGCGCAAAAGTTCAGCTACGACCCGTACCAGCAGGTGCGCGGCAAGGTGGAACAGCTGCAGGCAAGGGGTCACGCCACGGGCAAGACCGAGATCGTGATAGTGGGCGGCACGTTCCCGTTCATGCCGGCAGGCTACCAGAAAGAGTTTGCAAAGTCTTGCTACGACGCCCTCAACGGCAGGAAATCGCCGAGCTTGGAGCAGGCGATGACCGTAAATGAAACCGCCGGCAACAGGTGCGTCGGCTTTACGGTCGAAACAAAGCCGGACTATTGCAAGGAGCCGCACGTCGATCTTATGCTGGAACTTGGAGTGACAAGGGTAGAGATCGGCGTCCAGTCTTTGCGCAACAACGTCTACAAGCTTGTCAACAGGGGACACACGCTCGACGATGTCGTTGACGCGTTCAGGATCGCCCGCGATTCCGGCTACAAGATAGTCGCGCACATGATGCCCGGCCTGCCGGGGAGCTCGCCGGAAAAAGACGTCGAGGATTTCAGGCGGCTGTTTGAAGACGACTCCTTCAAGCCCGACATGCTAAAGATCTACCCGACGCTCGTGCTGGAGCACACTGGTTTGTTCAAGATGCACGAGAGCGGCAACTATGAAGCTTACTCCGACGACCACCTTGTGAACGTGATCGTTGAAGCGAAAAAAATAGTGCCAGAGTGGGTGCGGATAATGCGGGTGCAGCGCGAGATAGAGTCAAAGGACATCGTTGCCGGGCCAAAGAGCGGCAACCTCAGGCAGATCGTCTTGCAAAAGCTGATGCAGCAAGGCCACAAATGCAGGTGCATCAGGTGCAGGGAGCCAGGCCTGCAGAAAAGATACCCTGCCGACGACGAGGTAACATTGAGGAGGACCGACTATTCTGCTTCAAGAGGCCGCGAGATATTCCTGTCGTACGAAAGCAGGGACGGCGAAACGGTGCTCGGCTTTTTGCGGTTGCGAAAAGTAGCGAGGCCGCAAAGGGGCGAGCTCGCCGGCAGCGCAATAGTGCGCGAACTGCACGTCTACGGCCAGGCGGTAAGCGTCGGCAGCAAAGAGGTCAGCGACAGCTACCAGCACAGGGGATACGGCAGCAAGCTGCTTAAAGAGGCTGAGCGGATAGCAAAGGATGAATTGGGCGTGGCCAAGATTGCAGTCATTAGCGCGGTCGGCACAAGGCAGTACTACAGGAAACTTGGCTACCGTCAGGACGGCCCGTACGTGTCAAAGGTGCTATAGATGGAAGAGCAAATTGGCAAGGGCACGTGGATAGACAAGGTCGCGGACATCCTGATCAAGAGGGAGAAAAAGCTGGGCCGCAGCCTGGACCTGATAAGGGTCGAGAGCGGGCTTGGCGCGTCCGGCATACCACACATCGGCAGCATGGGCGACGCGGTGAGGGCGTACGGCATCGCGCTCGCGCTCCAGAACTTTGGCTTCAAGTCAGAGCTGATCGCCTACTCTGACGACATGGACGGCCTGCGCAAGATCCCACACGGCCTGCCGGACTGGCTGCAGGAACACGTCGCCCAGCCGGTGTCCGGCATCCCCGACCCGTTTGGCAGCTGCCACGCTTCGTACGGCGCGCACATGAGCAGCCTCCTTCTTGACGGCCTTGACAAGGCGGGAATAAAGTACCGCTTCCAGAGCGGCAGGGATGCGTACAGGGAGGGGCTGCTCGTCAAGCAGATTGACACCATACTGAAGAGCAGTAGCAAGCTGGGGCAAAAGATAGCCGAGTTTGTGGGGCAGGACAAGTACATCGACGTGCTGCCGTACTTTCCAGTGTGCCAGAGCTGCGGCCGGCTCTACACGGCGGTCGCCCAGAAATACCTGCCCGACGAAAGGAAAGTTGCGTACGCCTGCTCTGGCAGCAGGATAGGCAAGGCAGACATCAAGGGCTGCGGCCACAGGGGCGAGGTCGACATCGCAAAGGGCGAGGGCAAGCTCGCGTGGAAGGTAGAGTTTGGCGCGAGGTGGCAGGCTTTTGACATCCGCTTTGAGGCGTACGGCAAGGACATCATGGACTCGGTCAGGGTCAACGACTGGGTGGCCGACGAAATCCTGGGCTACGCCCACCCGCTGCACGTAAAGTATGAAATGTTCCTTGACAAGTCTGGCAAAAAGATAAGCAAGTCTGCCGGCAACGTGCTGACGCCCCAGATGTGGCTGCGCTACGGCACGCCGGAATCCATTCTGCTCCTTCTCTTCAAGCGGATCACTGGCACGCGCCACGTCGGCCTTGATGACGTGCCGGCGCTTATGGACGAGTACGACTATTACGAAGACGTCTATTTCGGCAAGGCAAGGGAGGACAACCCGGCAAAGCTGACAAAGACAAAAGGCATCTACGAGTACATCAGCAAGCTGGACCCGCCAAGGCAGCCTAGCCCGCACGCGCTCTACCGCTTTATCGCGCAGCAGGCGTCGATATTCCCGCCTGGCGACGACCGCGACGAAAAGGTGTTCAACCGATTGACAAAGTACGGCATGGTCAAGGAAAAAACCGGCGGCATAATGCACAAGATCAGGCTGGCGTCCAATTGGGCCGACGACAACAGGCAGGACGAAAAGTTTGAGGTACAGCTTTCCGGCCCGCAGAGAAAGGCGGTGCAGGAGCTGATCAAAGTGGCCGGACCGTTTGCAGGGATGTCCGACAGCGGAGACAACGCCAAGGACCTGCAGTCAAAGGTCTTTGACGTCGCAAGGAACAACGGCATGGAGCCAAAAGAGTTCTTTACATTGCTGTACAGGATGTTCCTCAACGCCGACAGGGGCCCGAGGATAGGCAACTACTTCCTTGACCTCGGCGTCGAAAGGGCGACTGCCGTGCTGCAGCGATATCTGTGAGGCAACCGCTTATATGTCAAAAACGACCTAAATCATCCTGATCTTGAACCGTAAGACCGTAAACAGGCCACCGACGATATTAGTGCAGGGGTCGTGCCTTGAATTTGAAAAAGAGAGGCCCGAGATAATGGACTTCATCGGCACGCTTGAATGGGGCGCCCACGAAAAGGGCAAGATCGAATGCTCGTCCAGCGGCAGAGCTCTTGGCTGGGACTTTTTCTACATCTACTTTGACCCCGACTTTGTGGAAAAGCTGCTCGATCTTTACCCTGAAATACAAAAGCAGGAGGGCAACGACTTTGAACATTGCTTCGTCATCTGGCTCAGCAAGCAGATGAAAAAGTCAAAGCTAGAATATTATTTGAAGCTGAAAGACGTGCCCCGCGAGGGAGTAAGGGGCTTCCGGCTCAACCCCGAGAACTACCACGACGACAGCGACCTCGAAAAGCTGCGCTGAAATTTATAGCCATCATTCCTAGATAGGGGCGTGGAAGGGGTGATATTCGACCTTGACGGCGTGCTCGTCAACTCTATGCCGACCCACTTTCAGGCATGGAAGGCGGCGTTTGTAAAAATTGCCGGGCTTGAAATAGCAGAGCGAGATGTCTACCTCCTCGAAGGCATGCGCGGGATGGAGCTGGTAGAAAAGATATTTGAGCAAAAGAAGTTTTCTGATCATTCGCTTGCGCATAAAGTGCACGACGAAAAGTCCCGGATATTCAAGGCGATCAGGAGCTCCGAGCCGTTTGAAGGCGTCAGGGAAATGATCGCCGGCATGGAATGCTCAAAGGCGGTGGTGAGCGGCTCGACCAGAAACGACGTAGAAATTATCCTGGAAGACGCGTTTGGCAGGGACGGGTTCGACGCGATAATAACCGCGGACGACATTGAAAAGGGCAAGCCGGACCCGTCTGCGTTTCTGGAAGCGCTTGGGCAGATGAAGGTCAAGTCCAAGGACGCGGCGGTGGTTGAAAACGCGCCGCTTGGGGTAAAGGCGGCAAACAACGCAGGGATCGGCTGCTACGTGGCGCTCAACAACACGCCGCTTGCAAGATCTGACTTTGGCGGCATGATACCGCAGGACAGGATATTTGAAAAGACGGGCCTGCTGAGGAGGGTGCTGTGCAGATGCAGGTCATGATATTCTCCCACGAGTCCGACCTGGACGGCCTGTATTCCGCCGCAATCGGGCTCTTGCGCTACCCGCAGGCGATGACCGTTTTCCTCGGCTACGGCGCGGAGAACTTTCAAAAGCTTGGGAACTTTATCTATTCTGCAACCCACCATTCGCCCGAGCGCGGCCTGATAATCATCGCGGACCTCGGGCTCAATGACGACCTGGTCGAGACCTGCAAACAGATATTTTCAGACGCGGTGAAAGACGGCTGGAAGATAATGTGGGTCGACCACCACCCGTGGTCGCAGCAGGCGATCGACGCGGTCAGGCCGCTTGTGGAGATAGTGCTCGACACGTCCGGAAACAAGTGCGCGGCTGACCTGATGCACGAAACCCTTTTGCCGGACAACGCGCTTGCAGGCAAGCTGGCGGGCATGGCCCACACCATGGACTTTTTCACAAAGGACCAGTACCTGACGCCGATATCGGAGCTGATACGCTACTACCAGACCTTCCCCGACTTTTACGACAGGCTGTCGGGGCTTGCAAGAAAGTCTGCAAAAGGGATGTTGTGGGACGTGGAGATGCAGGGCGACTACAACGACTATGTGCGCCTGCGCGACGGGGCCAAAGAGCACGTATTTGCCACCATGCAGATAAGACAAGCTGGCAGCTTCAATGTGGCGTACGTGCAGTCGTCGCCTTACCTACAGAGCAGCCTCTTTTCAGAGGAAGTGTTTGCAAGGACAAACGCCGACCTCGCCATGTTTTACAGCGTAAAGGGCAAGGTGAGCATCCGGCGCAACAATGATTCAATTTCGTGCCGCGATGTCGCGGCGAGCCTGCCGGAAGGGGGCGGCCACGCCTATGCCGCCGGCGCAACCTTCAAGAGCGACCCGGCAGACGTTCCCGCAGTCATTTCAGAGCTGGAAGCGGCTGTCATCAAGGCCCTGCCCAGTCAACTTTAAAAGATTATACGACGAAATAAGGGGCATGATAAAGGGCAAGGTCGCTATGGTCACAGGCGCAGGTGGCGGAGTAGGGAAGGCCATCTCAATGAGGCTCGCTTCCGAAGGGTGCAGGGTGGCGCTCCTCGGCAGGGACAGGGGCAGGCTGCAAAAGGCGGCGGCAGAGATTGGCGACAAGAAGAACACGGTGACGATAACAACGGACATCACCAAGGAGGCGGAGGTGCTCAGCGCAGTCGACCAGACGATCAAGTCGTTTGACAGGGTTGACATTCTGGTGAACAACGCCGGCACAATAAACGACCCGGCGCCGTTCCACGAAATGACTGAGGACCAGTGGGACGACCTTGTGCAGACCAACCTTTTCGGCACGCTCCGGATGACAAAGGCGGTGATCCCGGTCATGATGAAAAACGGGGGCGGCAGCATCGTCAACATTTCGTCGGTGCTCGGCGTCAGGGCCATACCCAAGGTGCCGCTGTCGGTTTATGGCGCGACCAAGGCCGCCGTGATAATGTTCACAAGGAGCATCGCGGTGGAGTACGGTCAGCACAACATCCGCTGCAACTGCGTTGCCCCTTCCACGATAAGGAGCTCGATAATCGAGCCCTACCTGCAGGACGAGGAGGCGAAGAAGGTGCTTGAGTCTACGTTCCCGCTGCGCAAGGTGGGCGAGCCTGAGGACATTGCCGGCGCCGTGGCGTACCTCTGCTCTGACGACTCAAAGTGGGTAACCGGCACCGTCATGATGGTCGATGGCGGCGTGTCTGCAAAACAATAGATGTAATGCGGCGGCTTCGCCGATCATGATGTTTTGGCGCCAGACAAGAATTTGGGAGATTCCTTATTTTCTAAAGGAATTCGAATTGCTGCGTCCCGTGTGAGAAGGAGAGCAATACCCGCAATAGTCCGTGTTTGGTCTGCCATGGCAAATGCACTCGCACAGGCCCCCATGTGAAAATCTCTTATTTTTCAATCCCATATCATTACGCCAGACTAGTATTTATGCGAATTATTACAAAATCCAAACTCACGAGGGTTGAGGTTACATAAGATTCCTAGAGAACTAGCTAGCCACGTTCCTTACATACAACTTTGAGCTTGAGAATAACATACAGGAGAAAAGGTGCTTTCCCGAGCATTCCCCACTCCCCCTGTTGTCGGTGTGCCAGCGGGTTTGGTTAAAGGGCAACTCCGCCGTTTCTTCGTCCGCTGGCACACCGGTTTCCTAGATAAAATATTTTATGGTGCTTGGTTTGGATCTTTGATAACTGCTTGTGATCCTTGAACGCCGTTGTATGTCGGGAATGCAGTTGGGGCTTTATTCTATAACCTTTGCTCGCATAGCAGCAGCTGTAGGCGACAGCATATCCATCTTATCATAGATTGCCAGGAACTTGATGCCCTTGCCGGTCGTTTTGAATTTTGCGTCTGCGTCCAGATATTCCAAGAGTCCGTTCTGCGATAGAAGACCCAGGTATTCCTTTAGTTGAGCATAAGAGAGAAATGCCTTGTACACTATCTTTGTTTTTGTCGAGCCGCCATTTGCAGCTTCAAGAATATTCGACACAATTTCAGTTCTGCTTCTATATTTCATCTCAAAATTCTATAGTAGCCGTGCTATATAGGAAGTCCGAACCATGGTCGCGGTACATTATATTTTCAGGCTTGGTCATTAATGCTTACCCGGAACACAAGCTGGAGAAACTGCCGCCGATGCCAAAGACTCTCAATAGCATGTCAGAAGCATGCATCCTGAATACACGCCATTCAAAAGTATATAGTCAACATATGGCTATCCTAATAGTGGTAAAACCTTATCAAACCAGACCGGCAGTGGTAGGCACGAACAAAACGCCCGGTTTTTGCATTACGTGCTCTGCGGTTGCGACGACAGAGGCATTGTTCAGGGTGGAAGGAGTGATTATGCTTCGCAGATACTGTAACAAGTGTGTGGCCGGAGCTGATTATGAAATGGGGAAGCACTAGACTCCTCTGTTGGCTTCCAGCTGTTTCTTGATTTCTATAGAAGATGCCTTCTACAGTTTCATAAGGAAGGACAAATGTTGATAAAAAGGCATGACAGATCTGTGTTTCATGCAACTCCTCCTTTGACCAAGCTGGCCGGACTTTTGAACAGAGGCTAGTGGATGATGACTCGTTTTGCTCCAAATGCTGGACGGAGATTATGGATACTGAATATGACAGCGACATCGTCTATCGAATCAACGCTTGATGCTCGTGCAAATCGACATGTCGGCAAGACAGTGTGACATAGAACTGGAAAATTATGATATGTTGATAAATACCTTCGCGCGGTGGTAATGGCATGAAGAGACTGGACCTCATCATCCCGCACGAGCGCCTTACAGAGATCAACGAGCTTTTGCACAAGTACAAGGTCGGCGGCATGACCTTTTACGACATCAAGGGCAGGGGCAGGGCAAAGATGGAGCCCGTATCAGTCGGGCGCGGCGTGATGCGCTACACCCCGGAGTTTGGCTTTCGTACGAAAATCGAAGTGCTGGTGCCGGACGCCAAGGCCAAGGAGATCATTACCGATGTCCTGAAAGTGATAAGCACCGGCTCGGCGTCTGACGGCAAGATCTTTGTCTACGACGTCGCGGAAGCGTACGACATCGGTAGCAAGGAAAAAGGCAACGCCGCGCTATGAAAGAAAGAGTCATGATTTTTCGTTTTTCTTCATTGGCAGAGTACTTTCCTAATGAAGAAAAACGAAAGCGTTATAATCTTGCGGGGTCAGTACTTCGGCATGAGTGAAAAAACAATGCCGGTGTGTTTCACACCAGAGCAGCTAAAGGCGGTCGAAGAGTATGCAAAGAAAAAGGGCATGCTCAACGCAAGCCAGGCGATCGAAGAACTGAGAAAATAAAAATTTTACAGCGCGACTTCGCCGCGCTTTTTTGATCCAATGTCGACTGCTTCCTCGACATCAGAGATGAATATCTTGCCTTCGCCGGCTAGCCCGGTGCTGGTGCTTTCCAGGAGCTTTTCGACGACGTTGTTCACCATCGAGTCCTTGGTGATGACTACTATTGTCGAGTTTACGTTAAACTCTGGCCTGTACATCCCGGTGCCTCTCCCCGAGTGGACCTCTTGGCGAGGTATCTGACCCTGCCCTTTCGAGTCGTAATACGTAAAGCCCCCCAAGTCCAATTCTTTTAGCGCCGCAAAAGCCCTGTCCAGTCTCGCAGAAGGAACAACCGCTTCGATTTTCTTCATAATGTAAACCCAGTCAGCTAGGTAGCGCTTTTATTAAAGCATTTTGCATTGCGCAAAATATGTGAAATATTGTAAATAAGATAGAAAATTTCTAACTAAATAAAAAGAAAATGGAAAAGTCAGCGCGAGCTGACTCTTGCTGCGCTAGCCCGTGCTGTTTGTGCCGGTCTGGTTTGACGAATTTTCGTTTCCTGTGCCGGCGTCATTTCCCGCGCCCGTCTGGTTTCCTGTCTCTGTTGCGTTGGTAGTAGTGTCTGTCATATTGGCTGTGACTCCTGTGTCTGTCGCGTTGCTCGTGCCTGTCATCGTCATTGACGGGCCAGAGACGTCGCTGCTTGCTCTTTGCGGCACCCACGTTCCTTCTGGGTGGTCGTCGTCGGTTGCGTCTGGAGTTGCCAGGACGGCAAACGCGGCGCCCTTCAGAACGTCGTTCATCGCGTGGTCGACGCCCACGTAGATGCCTTCTTCAGGGAAGGTCGCTTCAATCACCGAAGCGGAGCCTGGCGGAATTGTCCACGTTTCGTCGTTCTTCATCTGCGTGCCAAGCCTGTTCTTGATCGAGCCGTCGCGCACGTCGATCATGCCGCTGATGAAGTGGAACGCGACATAGTCGTTCGGGCCTGCGTTGACTATGTACCATCTCGTCAGCTCGCCGGGCTGGACCTGGAATACTTCGGCGTCAGGGTTCAGAGGTATCTGTGCTATTGCTCCTACCGCCGGGACGTACTTGTGGGCCATGCCGTTTGTCAGTACGAGGTCCGGGTTGCCTGCAACGAACTTGTTCATGTCAAGCGAGCCTGTGCCGTTTGCCCGCGTAAATAGGCCGCTGACATTGCTGCTGTAGATTTCGCCAAAGACTACGTAGAACTCTTTTACTGGCTTTTCGTTTTGCGGGTGCACCACGATGCCGCCGTACATGCCATTTGCGATGTGCTCCCATACGCCGTTCAGGCCGTCAGCGCCGCAGTGGTAAAAGAACACGCCTGCAAATGGCGGCTCCCATGTCCACGTCACCGTTTCGCCGCTCTGGACGTTCGAGCCGGTGGCGCTGGCATTGGCTCCGACAGCGGCTGATGGGCCATAGCCCGCGTGGAAGTCGATGCTGTATATCACTTCGCCTTCATTTGTCAGTGTGAATTCGATCGTGTCGCCCTGGTCTACTGATATTACCGGCCCCGGTACCGTTCCGTTAAATACCATCGCCCGGTACATTATGCCACCCGGATGCAGCGCGTTGTCTGGAGCTACCTGCACGTCCATTTCATCAGCAATCAAAGTCACCTTTTTCGTCACACCGGTGGACTGCACCTGCGCGCCAAGGTTGAGCCCTCCAAGAGGGCCAATAACAACCAGCCCAGCCAGCAGGACGCCTGCCGCAATTCCTGCGATAACGGGTTTGTTCATTGTCGGCATTGAACGGCTCAAATATTAAATATTTTTTGTCTCTATCATTAGTTTGTTAATTATCATATAATCTTTAATGTAATTTAATGGTATATTTACAGCTAACATAGTACTGGCCCTTGAAGCGGTTTATGGTGCCGACATACGTTTTTGTACCCGTGCGGGCAAGTATTTTCGCTTGCACATTTTCGGCAAAAAGCAGGTCGTCAATTGCGCGGTTTGCGGCAAAGAGCTTGGACGCCACAAGTACAAGCCCGGTAAAGAATGGGGGATTCAAGGCCTGCTATGCGGCAGCTGCCACGTCGAAAAGACAAAAGAGTTCATGATCAGGCAGGAAGAAACACCTGATCGATGTGCAATGTGCAAAGAGATCGTGGAAGACGGCGAAAAGCCAAAGTGGCAGTGGGAGATGGAGTCCGGCACTCTCCTGTGCAAGTCGTGCTTCCAGAATAAGGACGCCGACTATAACAAGAAGATTAGCTTTTGCTCTGTCTGCGGAAGCAGGCTCGGCATGTTCTATTACCACCCAAAGCCGGCCTGGCACATGCAGGGGAACATGTGCAGGAAGTGCTGGGACGGCCAGAAAGGCATGGAGTGACCGCATGTTCAAGAAACACGAATGCGAGGCGTGCGGGAGCAAGTTCCGCAAGGTCGAGGAATTGATGCAGCACCAGCAGGTGGCGCACGAGCAAAAGCTCTACATGTGCAAAGAGTGCAACGCGGGCTTTGAGGGGATGGAGCAGATGCGCGACCACGCAAAGAAATTCCATTCGTACAACAGGATGAAAGGAAAGACCTAGATAGCTTTTAACTGCTTTACTATCGGTGGCCTTGCTTTTCGAAATACCCTAAACCCGCAGATGCACTTTATCTCTGGCAGCCTTGACAGTTCTTCGACGGTCACCGGCGTGCCGCAGCGCATGCACTCGTAGGTGACGCTGCCGCCTGCGCTTGTTGAAGCTTCTGCCATCCTGACTCTGAGTCGTTCCGCCCACATTTTAAGCTATAGTAGAATGCTGCTGGAGGTGCTTGTTCTGCCGAATCGCCGACTGCGCCGCCGCCAGGATGGCGATCGGTATCCGGTGAGACGAGGCACTGACGTAGTCGAGGCCGGCCGTGCTGCAGAATTCTATCGAGCGTGGGTCGCCGCCGTGCTCGCCGCAGATCCCGATCTCGATGTCCTTTTTCACCCGCCTTGCCATGTCGACTGCCATCTGCATCAGCCTGCCCACTCCCTTTGTGTCGATGCTCTGGAAGGGGTTCACGTTCATGATGCCCTTTTCAAGGTAGAACGGCAGGAACTTGCCCTCGGCGTCCTCCCTGCTAAAGCTGAAGGTGGCCTGCGTCAGGTCGTTCGTGCCAAAGCTTATGAAATCCACAAGGTGGGCGATGTCGTCGGCCACCAGGCACGCGCGCACCACTTCGATCATGCTGCCAAACTTGATCTTTAGCTTTATCCTGTGTCTGTGCTCAACTTCCCGCTTGACCGACTCGAATATCTGCCTGACGGCTGCGAGCTCTTCCACCAGTCCCACCTGGGGCACCATTATCTGGGGCTCGACTGCCACGCCTTCCTTTGCCAGCTCGGCGGCCGCTTCGCACGCCGACCTTATCTGGGTCTCGTAGATTTCCGGGAACGAGATCCCCATCCTCACTCCCCTGTGCCCCAGCATCGGGTTTATCTCCGACAGCTCGTGCACGCGGTGGAGCACCTTTTCGATGCGCGCGGTCTCGCCGGACTTGCCGCCGCCAGATTTTAGCTCAAAGATCTTTTGCATCAGGTCCTCCTCCTTTGGCAGGAACTCGTGCAGAGGCGGATCCAGCAGCCTGATGGTGACTGGCAGGCCGCGCATCTCCTTCAGGATCGCCTTAAAATCGGATCGCTGCAGGGGCTCGAGCTCGGCAAGCGCCTTCCTCCGCTCGTCCTCGTCTACAGCCATTATCATGTTGACAAATTGCAGTATCCTGTCGTGCTGGTTGAACATGCGCTCGGTCCTGCAGAGACCGATCCCTTCCGCGCCGTACTTGTTGGCCAGGATCGCGCTCGCCACCGTGTCGGCGTTTGCCCTGATCTTGATGCCCTTCATTTCCGAGGACCACTGCAGAAGCTCCTTGAACTCGGAGGAGATTTCCGGCTCTACAGTTGGGACCTCGCCGGAATAGACCCTGCCTGTCGAGCCGTCTATCGTTATTTTCTGGCCCTCGCTAGCCGCCTTTTTGCCGCCCACGCTAAAGCTTCGGCCCTCAAAATCGATCTCTATCTGCGAGCAGCCTACGACGCAGGGCTTGCCCATCCCTCGGGCGACCACCGCCGCATGAGAGGTCTTGCCGCCGCGGCTGGTCAGTATGCCGGCCGACTGGAAGAACGCCGGCACGTCGTCCGGCCTTGTGTCCTCCCTCACTAGGATCACCTTTTCGCCCGATTTGCCAAGCGCCTCCGCCCGGGCTACGTCAAATATCGCGATGCCGCTTGCTGCGCCGGGCGACGCGCCGACTCCTGTCGCGATCGCCCTGTGCTTTGCGCGCGTGTCTATCCTGCGGTACAGGATCTGCTCCAGCGCCTCCGGGTCGATGCGCTCGAGCGCCGCGGTCTTGCTGATCAGCCCTTCATGGTAAAGATCTATCGATGTCTTTACCGCCGCGACCGCGTTCATTTTGGCGGCCCTTGTCTGCAGGATGTAGAGTTGGCTTTTTTCAACGGTGAACTCGACGTCTTGCGGCTCATGAAAGTAGTTCTCCAGCTTTTCGCACACCTCAAGCAGCTGTTGGTAGACGTCCGGCATTTCGCCGGCAAACGAGTCGATGTGGTTTGGGGTCGCCTTGCCCGACACCACATCCTCGCCCTGCGCGTTCACGAGGTAGTCGCCATACAGCCGCTTTTCGCCGGTCTCCGGGTCGCGGGTGAACACCACGCCGGTGCAGCTGTCGGCGCCCATATTGCCAAAGACCATCGCCACTATTGTGACTGCGGTGCCGCCGGCCATGTCCGGGGTGATGCCGTACTGTCTGCGGTATTCCACTGCGCGCTTGCCCATCCACGACCTGAACACCGCGTCGATGGCAAGTTCCAGCTGCTTGTAAGGGTCTGCGGGGAATTTCCTGCCCGAGCCTTCGCAGAGCGACTTGAACGACGTCGCGACGCCCATGACTGCCTTTGCGCTTGACAGGTCCTTGCCGACAATCATTCCGTCAAATCTCCGGTCGTCTATCCCAAGCACGATCTTGCCGAACATCTGGATGAACCGGCGGTATGCGTCCCACGCGAACCTCGGGTCGTTGCTCTGCCTTGCAAGGCCCTCGACTGTTTCGTCGTTGAGGCCGAGGTTGAGGATCGTATCCATCATGCCCGGCATCGACACCGGCGCGCCAGAGCGCACCGACACCAGGAGCGGGTTTTTTGCGTCGCCGAATTTCTTGCCTGTCGTGCTTTCAAGGCGCCTTATCGATTTCCGCGCCTCGTCCATCAGGCCGTCCGGCAGGCGCCTGCCCGCTTCGTAGAATTTTTCGCAAATCTCGGTGGTTATTATGAATCCGGGCGGGACCGGCAGGCCGAGCCGGGTCATTTCCGCGAGCCCAGCGCCCTTGCCGCCAAGCAGCATCGTGTTCCTGCCATCTGCCTCGTCGAAAAAGTAAATCGGCCTGACGGCGGCAGGGGCTTTGCCAAAACCTTCCTCTGACAAGAAGATGATCAACCCTTCCGCTGGTTTAAAATGTTGTGTGCGCACCGATAATTTCAAATCTTTGCCCCCCGCTGTTACAGTGGAGCGGAGTTTGCTGGCATCACTCGGTGATTGCATTGTCTGACATTTTGCCAGTCCCATTGCTCATACAGGTCTTGGACCTGCTCGGCACGGTGGCGTTTGCGGTGACCGGCGCGTTCAAGGCGATAGAGCACAAGTCAGACCTTGTCGGGATAGTCATACTCGCAACCATGACCGGCGTCGCCGGCGGGGTGATGCGCGACCTGGTCTTTGGGAGGATACCGCCGCTGGCAATAGTCAACCCGCTGTACGTGATAATCACGGTGGCTACCGGCGTCGCGATGTTTTTCCTCTACAGGGCGCTCAAAAAGCACTGGAACCTTTTCCTGAAATTTGACGCGATCGGGCTCGGCGTGTTCACGATAATCGGCGCGACTTTTGCGTACAACGTGTTCGGGCTGAACTTTCTTGCAATGGCGTTTGCCGGGGTCCTAACCGCGGTCGGCGGTGGCGTCCTGCGCGACGTGTTTGTCAACGAAATGCCGATAGTGTTTGTCAAGGAGCTTTACGCGTCGGCAAGCTTTATCGGCGTGGTGATATTTTTCGGACTCTTGGCCGCCGGCATAGACCTCAACATCGCGGCAATACCGAGCATCGTAGCGGCGACCGCGCTCAGGCTGCTGGCCATGAAGTACAACTGGAACCTTCCGCCAGTAAAAGTCTAGTCTCCAAATCTTCTGCGATTGGCACGCCAACCTATGAACGCAACGTCATCTGCGGCTGTTCACCGCCACGCTTGATTGGTCCGGTGAGGTAAGTTAAAGGTGGAATTGTAAGTCGTGGCAATGGCAGGATGGTTGAGCTTTGATAAATCTTCGCACTGCCGATAAGACGAAGCAAAAGCACCGGTTGATCGTTGTCGACGACGAAACCGACATACTGCGCGTATTAAAATCCGGCATTGAAAGAAACATGAACTGCGAGGCCGTCGCATTTTCCGACGCTGCAAAGGCTCTCGATCATTTCAGGAAAAAATGCGACGCGTGCGACAGGTCATATCCGTCGTGCGGATGCCCAGCATGAACGGCTTTGAGTTTGTACGGCGCGTCAAAGAAATCAAGCCGGGCGTCAAGGTCATGCTCATGACCGCGTTTGAGATCAGGCAGACAGAATTTGAAAAGGTGCTGCCCTCGACCAAGATCGACGGCTTTATCCAAAAACCCGGAACTACAAAGAGCATCTGCGCCACGATAGAAAGAGTGCTCGAAGAATGATTATTTCATGCCGGCCGCGAGCTCGGCTATCTTGCCTGCCCACGAATTTGCCTTGATTATCCCGCTTGCCACGAGTATGCCGCGCGAGCCCAGCTCCATCGCCTTGGCGACGTCGCCCCTGCCTGTGATGCCGGCGCCACAGATGACTTTGGAGCGCGAGCCAGCCGCCTCTATCGACTTTGTAATTATCGCAGGATTTTCAGTTGACACTGCCCTGCCGCTCCCGATAAGCTCTGGCGGCTCGATTGCGATGAAATCCGGCTGGAAGGCCGATATCTCCATGACCTCCCACGGCTCTCTAGCGCACACTATGGACGTCATGCGCAGGCCGCGGAGGCGCTCCACCAGGCTGGCGATCTGTTTCATCTCGATCCGGTGCTCGCTGTGGTTTATCAGCGAGCCGGACGCGCCGTACGACTTGGCGACTTCGGGCACGAAATAGCCTGTAGAAGAGCCCACTTTTTCATTGTCGACGTGCTGGCAGATGACCGGCACTTTGACGCTTTTTGCGACAAGCGCCAGAGCGGGCTGCGGCGGCGCGACCGCTATCTCTACTTTTAGCTTTTTCGCCACTGCCTGCGCGGCGCGGGCGAGCTTGACAGCCCCGTCTCCGGAAACTTCGTCATAGTTTTTGAAATTGATGATTAGTGGCCGCTTCAACGCTTGCTGCCATCTTTCGCTTTTGTCGTTGCCGCCTTTGTCTTGCCGTTCATGATGTCTTCGAGGTCGCGGAATTTGCTCTCCAGCTTGCTCATCCTCGCTTCGTAGCCCTTGTTGTATTCCAGCTCGTCAGGGACAAGGGTGGCGGGGTGGATAAAGCCCTGGTTGCGCATGATCATCGCCCGCTCGGAAGCTTGCATCCTCTGGAGGTCCCAGTCCGCGGTGCCAAAGCCGTCGTGGGGCCCGGTGAGCTTGCCGTTGTGCATGCTAAAGAGCAGGCACGAGACGATGGGGATAGAGTAGTTCAGGCTTGCGGCAGAGTTGAGCTTTACTGGCATGAGTGGCATGTGGTGGCTTCCCCTCGTGTTGCCGGCAACATAGTGGGGCTCGTTGAACGCGCTGCCCGCTTCCTCCGTGGCCGGAAAGTTCTTTTGCGTCCTGACGATTGCAATCGGGTCGTCCTTGCCGACGTACGTGCCGGCGATGTTGTGCAGCCTGTCGGTTGACGCCGACACTATCTGGTCCGCGCCGTCAGACGACACAACAGAATGGACTACAAAGCGGCCGGGGTACATCAGCGCCGCTTCGAGCTCGGCCTTGTCCTGCCACATCTTCAATTCTGCAACCTTGCCGGACATGACGTCCATTATGCGGAAAATGACGCCCTCTGCAAGGCGCTCGTTTATCAAAAGGCCGGTGTTGCTACGCGCGTCGACGAACATGCGCCAGAGCGGGAAGTTGAAGGCACCCGGCTCTGTCTTGTCTGCCGCAAATACGCAGAACACTTCGCTTGGGCGCTCCTCCATTTCGATTTCAGCTACGCCCGGCCCCATGCCCTTGACGTTGCCTGAGAACGAGTCCTTGAGCAGGTCCTGGCCGGCGCCGTAGAGACCCTGTTCCTTTGCGGTCTTGGTCCCCTCTGTAAAGGCGTCCCAAGCCATCTTGTGGATCTTTTCGTCGTCCACGCCTCGGGTGTGGGTCATTATAATGTGGATGTCGTCGCCCGTATATCCAACGTAATAATCGACAAGCAGGCCCTTTGCGCTCTTTGCAATAAAGTTCTTGACGGTCTCGAGAAGTTTTTCGCTCGGGCACGTGTGGCCCCCTATTCCCCCAATGTCGGCCTTTATGGCGCTAAGTGTAATTCGCATACTGAGGACAAATTCATGGCTATTTGGCTTAAAACTTTTCCGATAGCTTGTTGGATAGGACTGGAGCTTGGGCGCCGCGCCACTGGGAGCACGCAACTTGCGCCCTGTTCGCGGGCGAAATATAAATAAAGCCCATGGAGCGTTCTTGCTCTATGAGCGCTAGCAAAAAGCCGCACATGAACCTCGTGGTAGTAGGTCATGTCGATAATGGTAAATCAACTACTGTAGGTCATTTGCTTGTTGATATGGGTGCCATTGACCAGAGAACCATCGATGCGTATGCCAAGGAATCAGAAGCAACAGGAAAGGGTGATACGTTCAAGTACGCGTGGGTGCTGGATAGCATCAAGGACGAGCGCGAAAGGGGTATCACCATCGATCTCGCTTTTCAAAAGTTTGAAACGCCAAAGTATTTCTACACACTGATCGACGCTCCCGGACATAGGGACTTTATTAAGAATATGATCACCGGCGCGTCTGAAGCAGACGCGGCCATTCTGGTCGTTTCTGTCAAGCCTGGCGAAATGGAAGCATCGCTCGAGTCGGGAGGGCAGGGAAGAGAACACGCATTCCTTGCAAAGACACTGGGGGTCAACCAGCTCATTGTTGCGCTTAACAAGATGGATGATGCCGGCTATGCCGAAGCACGTTACAAGGAAGCAAAGGATGCTGCAGAAAAGATGCTAAAACTTGTCGGTTTCAACACTGCCAAGATCAACTTTGTCCCGATCTCTGGATGGAAGGGCGACAACTTGGTGAAAAAGTCGACAAACATGCCATGGTACAAGGGTCCGACTCTTGCAGAGTCACTTGATACACTCGAGCCGCCAGAGAAGCCAATTGGCAAGCCGTTGAGAATCCCGATACAGGACGTATACTCTATCACAGGCGTCGGAACCGTGCCGGTAGGCAGGGTCGAGACGGGCAAGATGAAGCCAAACGACAAGGTCATTGTCATGCCATCAGGCGCACTGGGCGAAATCAAGTCGATTGAAACCCACCACACCCAGATGGAGTCTGCCGAAGCAGGCGACAACATCGGCTTTAACCTGAGGGGCGTCGACAAGAAG
>Ga0299913_10000518_pt1 | contig 25050 bp, 22 predicted proteins | sample RVTome_9_FD_201360 | JGI IMG/M metagenome (GOLD analysis project Ga0299913, IMG submission 201360) | Soil microbial communities from uranium-contaminated site in the Upper Colorado River Basin, Wyoming, United States - RVT155D38 (version 2) ... | reverse complement strand
AGGCGCTCGACAACCTGCTCGCGAACGCGATCGAGCATGGCGGGCTGCGGGTGCGGGTGGGGGCGTCGATCGGCCCGGTCGGGCTGCGGGTCGTCGTCGCGACGGCGGCCGGCGAACGGCGGGGCCGGGCCTCCGACCCGCGCCGGGGCCACGGGCTGTCGGTGGTGGAGCGGGTTGCCGACGCTCACCTGGGGCGCTTCGGCATGCACCGGCGCGGCGCCGAGGTGCGCGCCGTGCTCGAGCTGCCGCTGGCGAGCGCACCGCTGCCGGCGGTGCCGATCGAGTGGGCAGCGCGGGACCGCCGGCGATCCGCCCGCGGGCGGTCGACGGATGCGTCGGGCGCGACCGCGCGGCGCCACCCGCCGCGGCCGGGCGAGCCCGTCGGGCCCCGTGCGGCGTGAGCCGCCGGGCGCGGGCCGCGGGCTTCTTTACCCTGGCGCTCGTCTGCGCGGGCCTCGCGGCCGCGGTTGCCGACAGCTACCGGGGCGGGGTGGAGGCGCAGCTGGGGGAGCTGCGCCCGGTGGTGGTGGCCGCGTCCGACGTGGACCTGAGCGGGCGGTTCCGGCCGCGCGACGCGCGAGAGCTGCTCGAGGTCCGGAGGGTGCCGGCCCGGTTCGCGCCTGCCGACGCGCTCGCCGATCCGATCGAGGCGCTGGGGCAGCGCCCGAGGGGCGTGATCACGGCGGGTTCCTACCTGACCGCGGCGCATCTGCGCCTGCCCGGCGCCGGGCAGGCGGGGCGGCAGCGGACCCGCCGTCTGGCCTCGGGCAGGGAGGCGGTCGAGATCGCCGTGGCCGGAGCCTCGGCGCTCGCGGCCGCGGGCGACCCGGTCGGCGCCAGCTTCGACGTCGTCGCCACCACCGAGCCCGCCGGCGGGTCCGGGGGACGCACCAGCGTCGTCGCCAAGGGGGTGCGGCTGTTGGCCCTGCGCGAGGCGGCGGGCCCGGCGGAGTCGGCGGGCCTCGGCCCGGGGGCGCCGGGGACCTGGACCGCGACCGTCGCCGCCACCCGGGCGCAGGCCCTGAGCCTGATCGAGGCGCACAACTACGCCCGCGAGGTGCGGCTGATCGGGGCGGCGGCGCCGCGAGATGGATAGCCGCCAAAGTGGGGAGAGATCGTGGCCGCCGGCGCCTCTCATGGGGGATGGACCACCGTCACTCGCACGCCGAGTCGCTGGCGCTCGAGCTGAGGCGGCACCTGGGCGAGCGCCGCCGCGCCGACGCCGCCGCCGGCCGCGGCTCGCCGCTGCACCTGGACGTCGCGGTCGAGGAGCTGGTCGCCGAGGAGGCCGCCGTGCTCTCGGCGCCCGCTCGCGCGGAGATCGCGGAGCTGATCCTGCGCGACGCGGTGGGCCTTGGGCCGCTCGAGCCGCTGCTCGCCGACCCCGAGGTGGAGGACGTGCTCGTCAACGGGCCGTCCGAGGTCTACGTGGAACGCCGCGGCAGGGTGGAGCGAACGGAAGTCGTCTTCGCGACCGAGCAGGAGCTGCGCGACGCGATCGAGCGCATCCTCGCGCCGCTCGGGCGCCGGGTTGACGAGCTGAGCCCGATGGCCGACGCGCGCCTCGGCGACGGCTCCAGGGTGAACGCCGTGATCCCGCCACTGGCGGTGGATGCTCCCGTGCTGTCGATCCGGCGCTTCGCCGGCGAGCGGCCCGATGCCGAACGGCTGGTGGAGTTGGGCACGCTCACGCCCGAGCTGCGCGACCTCCTGGCGGACTCGGTCGCCTCGCGGCGCAGCCTGCTGGTGTGTGGTGGCACCGGCTCGGGCAAGACCACGCTGCTCAACGCACTCTCGGCGTTCATCGACCCGGCCGAGCGCGTGATCACCATCGAGGACGCGGCCGAGCTGCGCCTGCGCCAGCCGCATGTCGTCCGCCTGGAGAGCCGTCCGGCATCGGTCGAGGGCCGCGGCGAGGTGACGATCCGTGACCTGCTGCGAAACGCACTGCGGATGCGCCCCGACCGGATCGTGATCGGCGAGGTCCGGGGCCCGGAGGCGCTCGACCTCGTGGTGGCGCTGAACACGGGCCACGGCGGGGCGCTCTCGACCGTGCACGCGAACTCGCCCGAGGACTCGCTGCGGCGCCTCGAAACGCTGGCGCTGATGGCGGGGGTCGGCCTGCCGCACGACGCGGTGCGGGAGCAGGTGGCCCGCGGCATCGACCTCGTCGTCCACATGCAGCGGGGCGCCCGCGGCGCCCGACGGGTGGTCTGCGTCGCCGAGGTCGAGCAGGTGGCGGGGGCGGTGGGCCTGAGGGAGAGGTGGCGCATGCGCCCGGAGGCTCGGGCGTGAGCGGGTCGCCGGCGGCGGTCGTGCTCGCCGCCGCCGCTGGCGGTCTCGCCGCCCTCGCCGCCCGTGAGACGGCCGCGGCCACCCCTGGGGCCGCGCGCTGGGTCCGGCGCGCGCTCGAGCCCTTCGGTCGCGCCGGACGTGAGGGCTACGCCCCCAGCCCCGCGGAGCGACAGCGCCTGGCCCTCCTCGGCACCGGCGCTCTGCTCTTCGTCGGACTCCTCCTGGTGGGACCGGCGCCGGCGCCGGTGCTGGCGCTGAGCGGGCCGGCGGTCGTGGCCACTGCCCTTCACCGGCGCCGGCAGCGATACCTGCAAGCGGTGGACGGCGGTCTTGCCGGCGTCGCCCTTGCCGTGGCTGACGGGCTCGCCGCCGGGCGCTCGCTGCGGGCTGCCCTGGTCGAGGCCGAGGCCGGATCCCAGGGGGCGGCGGCCAGCGAGCTCGCGCGCGTTCGCGCCGATCTCGACCTCGGGCTTTCCACGGCCGTGGCGCTGGCAGGCCTTCGGGATCGCCTCCGCTCGGCCCGGGTCGACTCGCTCTGCACGGCGCTGCTCTCGCAGCAGCTCGCAGGCGGCGACCTGGCCGGGCTCCTTCGACGCTTCGCTACGGCCTCGGCCCAGCGCGACCGCGCCGTCGCCGACGCGCGCTCGGCCACGGCGCAGGCGCGGTTCACTGGCATGCTCGTCGCGGCCATGCCCGCCGGCTCCGCCGTGTTCGCCGAGTTGCTCGAGCCCGGGTTCATGGCCGCGATGCTGGCCAAGCCGACGACGGCTCTGTTGCTGGCGCTGGCGGCGGCGCTTCAGGCCGGGGGCTTCATCGCGATCGCGCGCCTCAGCCGGGTGAGCGCCACGTGACCCCCGCGCTCGTCGGGCTCGCCGTGCTGCTGGCGTTCGCGGCCGCCTGGCATCTCCTCGCCGAACGCGGTGAGGTCGCGGCCACGGTGGCGCGGCGGTTGGTGGCGCGGTTCACGTCGGAGCGGATCCAGGACCTCGCCGAGAGCGCCCTGGGCGTCGGCCTCGCCGCGCGGCTCGCTCGCGCCGGCATGGCCGGGCGCTTCGGACCGGGCTTGATCGCCGGATCCAAGGTCCTCGGTTTCCTGGTGGGGACGGGGTGTGCCACGCTCGCCGTCCCCGCGCTCCCTGGGCGCCTGGGCCTGGTCGCGGCGCCGCTGATGGCAGTGGCCGGTTTCCTCGCGCCGGACGCGCTGCTCGAGCGGACCGCCCGGGTCCGGCGCGCCCGCATCGTGGCGGCGCTGCCCGACGCCCTGGACATCCTCGCCGTCGGGGCCGCCGCGGGCAGGGCGCCGGCGGCCGTGATCCGCGACCTGGCGGTCCAGGGCGGCGGACCCCTGGCGGGGGAGCTGGCCGTGGCCGTCGCCGACCTTGACTGCGGCACAGGCCAGCAGGCGGCGCTCGAGGCTCTGCACCAGCGCGTCGGAGGCGCCGAGCTCGCGGCGCTTGCGGCGACGCTCGAGCGCTCCCGCCGTTACGGCTCCCCGCTCGGGGAGCAGCTCCAGGCGCAGGCGGGCGCGCTGCGCGCGGAGGAACGAAGGCGCACCGAGGAGGCGGCCTCGCGGGCGGCGCCGAAGATCCAGCTCGTGGTGGCCTTGGTGCTGGTCCCCTCCGTGTTGTTGATGATCCTGGCCGCGATCCTCGCGCACTCCGACGCCCTGCTCGGGTCGTACATCTAGCGCCCTATTCGAGCGCCTCCTCGCGCAGCCGCCTGGCGACCGCCGAGGCGCCCTCGCACAGGGAGTCCAGCTCGGGCTTGGACTTCTTGTGGCCCTTGACGTTGCAGACCAGCGCACCGGCGACGCACTCGAAGGCGAAGGCCTCGGGCGAGTGGTCCTGGAGCCAGGCGAGGAAGCTGGGCGAGAGGATCTGGCGGGCGCGGTTCATGTCGTCGTTGGCGCCGCAGAAGACCTCGTAGCGCTTGTCCACCACCTCCGACTCGTGCTCAACGCGCTGGCGCTTGCGAAAGATGTCCTCGGCGCCGTCGAGGAAGCGAAAGCCGACGCGGCGCTGCGCGAACAGCTCCTCCATGAACGGCGCCACCTCGGGCACCTCGGCGTAGATCACGGTGAAGTGCATGTACGTCGTGTGGCGGTTGCCCTCCGAGTCGGTGTCGGTGTCCTCGTAGGTGTAGAGGGCGAGTGCCCCGTCTTGGCCGCCCGGGAGGCTGCCGGAGAGCTTGCACTTGGTGTAGCGGCGGTCGCCGCGGCGTAGCAGCGGGGTCGCCGGGGGCAGGTTACCCCGGCCCATCTCGAGCCGGAGCGAGTGCCCTTCCGCGTAGGAGCGGAAGAAATCGGACTCGGCCCGGGCGGAGGCGACCACCCAGGCGATCACGAGCAGGAGGAGCAGCGCGCCGCCGCCGGCGGCGGCTCCGACGCCGGGCCCGACGAGGACGGCCCCGGCGACCCCGGCGGCGGCGACGAAGAGGACGGTCGCGATCAGCGGCCCCGGGCCGCTGAACATGTGCCGGAAGTGCTGGCCCCTGGTGTCGTCGGCGTCGAGCGGGATCGTCGCGCCGGAGGGCTCGGACCGGGCGGGGGCCGCGCCTGGCGGCGGGGTGGAGGCGGCGGCGGGCTCGGTGGGCGTCTCGGGCGCGCTCGGCGGCTGTTCTGTCATCGCTCGCAGCCTATAGCTCGCCGCGTTCGAGCTTCCGCCACCGAACGTCCCGCAGTGCCCCCGATGGCGGCTGGTGAGGGACGTTCGCCGGGCTGGGCTGCAATGCCGATTGCAGGCCGGCGGCACCGAGGCGACCTGCGGCCAGGGCTCCTGGGCCGTCGAGAACCGCATGGTCAAGCCGGAATCCGCTCGTCTGCGAGCCGGCTAGCAGTTCCGTCCGACGGATGAGGTGTAGTGCTCGCGCTGTCATGTGTTGCAAAGTGGGGCGTTGTGGAGTAGCGTGGCGCCTCAAGTTGACCCCAGGACCGGGGTGGTGAGGCTCCTCCCACCTCATCACCTCGGTCCAAGTCTTTCCCCGAGATGGCCTTCCGCGGACAGCATGAGCACTCACTCGACGCCAAGGATCGGCTGACGATCCCGGCACGCTTTCGCGCCGCCCTCGACGACGGGGTCGTCCTCTTCGAGGAGCTGGACGACTGCGTCTCGATCTACCCGGTCGCCCAGTACACGCAGCTCACCCAGGACTATCTCGGCACGCTCAACCCGCTGACGAAGAAGGGCCGGATGATGCGCCGGCGCTTTCACGCCCGCTCGCACGACGAGAGGCTCGATTCGGCCGGGCGGGTGCGCATCCCCAAGCACCTGATCGAGCACGCGGGGCTTCGCGGCGGCTGCATGGTCGTCGGCGTGGACGACCATCTGGAGGTCTGGCATCCCGAGACGTGGAGCCGGCACGACGCCGAGATCGATGCCCAGGCCGAGGAGCTGGCGGAATCGCTGGGCGCCGCGGGCGGGGACGTCTGAGGCAGGCGGATGGGACGACGGATCGAATGGCCACGCTGACGCCCATGACCGCCTCCGATCACGTCCCGGTCCTCGCACACGAGCTGGTCGAGCTGCTCGACCCCTCGCCGGGCGAGGCCGCCCTGGACTGCACCTTCGGCTCCGGCGGCCACGCGCGCCTCGTCGCCGAGCGCATCGGCGCCGGGGGTCAGGTGGTCTGCGTGGATCGCGACCCGGACGCGGAGGAGCGGTTCTCCCGGCTGGCGCCGGCCCTGGGCTGTGACTCGGAGTTCATCCGGGCCGACTTCGCCGACGCGATCGACGAGCTGGCCGCCGCCGGCGCCGGCTTCGACCTCGCCTACATGGACCTCGGGATCTCATCGACCCAGCTGGACTCGCCGGCCCGGGGTTTCTCCTACGCGGCGGACGCCCCCCTCGACATGCGCATGGACTCGGAGCAGGAGCGCTCCGCCCGCGAGGTCGTCAACGAGTGGCCGGCCGAGCGACTGGAGGCGGCGCTCCGCGATTTCGGCGAGGAGCGTCATGCCCGCGCGATCGCCGCCGAGATCGCCCGCCGGCGGCCGCTCGAGACGACCTTCGAGCTGGTGGAGGCGATCCGGGACGCGGTGCCGCCCTCGTACCGGTTCGGCCGCGGCCACCCGGCCAAGCGCACGTTCCAGGCGATCAGGATCGCCGTCAACGACGAGCTTCGCTCGCTCGATCGCGCCTTGCCCGGCGCCTGGGGGATCCTGGGCGTGGGCGGCCGGATGGGGGCGATCTCCTTTCACTCGCTCGAGGACCGGCGCGTGAAGAGGTTCTTCGCCGAGCGAGCGCGGGAGTGCGTATGCCCGCCCGAGCTTCCGGTCTGCACCTGCTCGCGCGAGCCCGAGGCCGAGCTGATCACCCGTCGTGCCGTGGCCCCCGACCCCGAGGAGGCGAACCGCAACCCGCGCTCGCGCTCGGCTCGCCTGCGGGTCGCGCGGAAGCTGCGAGGCTGGCGCGACGAGGCTCCGGAGGCCGGTCGCTGATGCCGGCCACCGCCGCCGCACGTCGTGTTGCCGCCGCGCCCGCCCGCCGGGCGACGGCGAGCCGGGCGACGCTGAAGAAGCGCCCGACTCAGGGCCGCCGCAAGCCCGCTGGCGCCGGTCGGCGGCCGCCCAACGGGCGAGCGACGGGCAGCCGGCCCCGGGGGCGCCCGCACACTCCGGTCGCGGGTTTCGTCCCAGTCGTCGTCGGGCGCACGGCCGGCGCGTTTGGCGGCATCGCCGATTCGAGCCTGGTGGTCCGGATGACCCGCGGCCGCCTCTGGATCGGGGTGCTGGGCGTGCTGCTCGTCGGGATCGTCGCGCTCAACGTCTGGGCGCTCAGCCTGAACGCCTCCTCGAGCAAGGTCGCGCGGCAGACGGACGGCCTCAAGCGTGCCAACTCGGCGCTGCAGGCGCAGATCGCGGCGGAGCTTTCGAACGAGGAGGTCCAGGCAGCCGCCGCGAAGCTGGGGCTGATCGTCCCCGAGCCCGGCGCCATCCGCTACCTGGAGGGCAAACGCAACGCTGCGGCGATCGCCGCCAGACGCCTCGCCGGCGGCGAGTTCACGCTCGGCGAGGTCGCCCCGGCCGTGGTCGAGCCGCCCGCGGTCCCGGCCGCCGTCACGGACGCGCCGACGGCCCCCGAGGACGCGGCGGTGGCCGACCCCGCGCAGGCAACGGCGACGGCGACGGCGCCGGTCGCGCCGCCGGCGGCAACGGGCGGCGGCGTCGTCGCTCCGTGAGGAAAGAGGGGAAGGACGCACGCGATGAGCCTTCTCGAACGCCGGATCGGCCTGCTCTTCGCGCTCTTCGCCCTGGCACTGTGCGTGGTCGTGGCGCGGGCGTCATGGCTTCAGGGCGTTCGCGGGTCGGAGCTTCGCGCCGACGCTCAGAGCCAGCAGATCGAGACGGTGGTGGTGCCGGGCTCGCGCGGTGCGATCCTCGATCGCAACGGAACCGAGCTGGCCGTGTCGGAGGACGCCGCGACGATCTTCGCGACGCCGTACCAGGTCGAGGACCCGCCCCGTGCTGCCGCGAAGCTCGCCAAGGCGCTGGACGCCGACCCAGACGAGCTGCTCGAGCTGCTCACCAGCCCCGACTCGGGCTTCCAGTACGTCGCCCGCAAGGTCGACCTGCCCACGGCGGAACGGGTTCGGAAGCTGCGGTTGGCGGGCATCGGCACCCTCGCCGACAGCCGCCGAATCTACCCCCAGGGCGAGCTGGCCTCGCAGGTGATCGGGTCGGTGGGGGTCGACAACAACGGCCTCACCGGGCTCGAGGCGTCGCGCGAGGAGACCCTGCACGGGACCGCCGGCGAGCGCGAGATCGTCCGGGACGCCCTCGGCAAGGAGCTCGAGCGAAACACCCTGGCCAGCGCCAACGCCGGCAGTGACCTCCGGCTGACCATCGACGCCAGCCTCCAGGCCCAAGCCGAGGAGGTCCTCGCCGGGCTCGCCGAGACCTACGACCCGAAGGGTGCGACGGCGATCGTGATGGACCCGCGGAACGCCGAGGTCCTGGCCCTCGCCAACCACCCCGCCGCCGACCCCTCCGACCCGGGCGGCGCCACCCCCGAGGAGCTGGCGAACCGGGCCACCGGCTACACCTATGAGCCTGGCTCCACGTTCAAGGCCTTCACGGTCGCCGGCGCGCTGGAGGAGGGGATCGTCACGCCCGAGACACCGTTCAGCCTGCCGCCCACGATCCAGGTGGCCGACCGGGTCATCGAGGAGTCGCACCCGCGCGGCCCGGTGACCCTGAGCGTCGCCGAGATCCTCGCCCAGTCTTCGAACGTCGGCGCGGTGACGGTCGGCCTCGAGGTCGGCGCCAAACGCTTCGACCACTGGATTCGCGAGTTCGGCTTCGGCTCGCCGACGGGGATCGACTTTCCGGGCGAGGAGCAGGGCATCGTGCTCCGGCCCTCCGAGTACTCGGGATCGACGATGGGCAACCTGCCGATCGGGCAGGGGCTCTCAGTGACCCCGATCCAGATGGCAGCGGGCTACTCGGCGATCGCGAACGGCGGCGTTCTGCACACCCCGCGGGTGGTGCTGGAGGAGGACGGCCAGGCGGCCGGGGCCGGCGATCGGCGCCGGGTGATCTCCCGGCGGAACTCGGCGAAGCTGCGCGAGATGCTCAGGGGCGTGCTCGCGCCGGGCGGCACCGCCTCGGAGGTGAGCGTCCCCGGCTACACCCTGGCGGGCAAGACCGGTACGGCGCAGAAGGTCGTCGACGGGGTCTACTCCGACAGCCAGTTCGTGGCCTCGTTCGTGGGCTTCGCCCCGGCGGAGGACCCTCAGCTGCTCGTGTCGGTGGTGGTGGACGAGCCCCAGGGCGACTACTACGGCGGCACCGTGGCGGCCCCCGCGTTCGGCGAGATCGCCAAGTTCGCGCTCCCGTACCTCGGGATCGAGGCGGGCGGCAGGGGCCGGTAGTCGGCCGCTCCTTACAATCGCGGTGATGAAGCTCCGCGAGGTCCTCGCCGGCGCCGCGGTCGCCGAGTGGACTGCCGACCCCGGCGTCGAGGTGACCGGCCTCGCCTTTTCGAGCCGCGACGTCAGAGCGGGGAGCCTCTTCTTCTGCGTCCCCGGGGCGCGGGCGGACGGGCATGATTTCGCGGCGGACGCGGTCGCGGCGGGCGCTGCCGCGCTCGTGGTCGAGCGCCCGCTAGACCTCGAGGTGCCGCAGGCGGTCGTTGCCGATGCCCGCGCCGCGATGGCGCCGGCAGCCGCTGCCTTCTTCGGCGACCCGACCGCCGAGTTGGAGGTGGTGGGCATCACCGGGACCAACGGCAAGACCACGACCGCCTTCCTGCTGCGCCACGTACTCGAGGTAGCCGGCACCCCCACCGGGCTCCTGGGGACGGTGAAGCGGGTCGTCGGCGGGGCCGAGGCGGAGGTGGAACGAACCACGCCGGAGGCGATCGACCTGCAGCGGACGTTTCGCGAGATGCTCGACGCGGGCGACCGAGCGTGTGCGATGGAGGTCTCCTCGCACGCGCTGGCGCTGAGGCGTGCCGACGGCATGCGCTTCGCCGTGGCGGTCTTCACCAACCTCACCCAGGACCACCTGGACTTTCACGCGAGCATGGAGGAGTACTACGCCGCCAAGGCGCTGCTCTTCGCCGGCACGCCCGAGCCGCCCGCGACGTGTGTCGTCAACGTCGACGACCCGTACGGCGCCCGGCTGGCGGGCGAGCTGCGGGCGGCGCGGCGATCGCTGCTGACCTTCAGCAGCGCCGGCTCCGAGGCGGACTACGCGGCGTCCGGCGTCGACTTCGACGTCGCCGGCACGCGCTTCGTCTGCCGGGCGCCGGACGGGGAACGGCCGGTGGAGCTTGGGATTCCCGGGCACTTCAACGTCGCCAACGCGCTGGCGGCGATCGCCGCCGCCGGCGCGCTGGGGGTGCCCACCGCGGACGCCGCAGCGGCGCTGGCCGGCGCCCAGCGGGTCCCGGGGCGGCTGGAGCCGGTGGTCGAGGGCCAGCCGTTCGCGGTCCTCGTCGACTACGCGCACACGCCCGACTCGCTCGAGAACGTGCTCCGGGCAGCGCGGCGGCTCGGGGAGGGACGGGTGATCTGCGTCTTCGGCGCCGGCGGTGATCGCGACCGTGAGAAGCGGCCGCTGATGGGCGCCGCCGCCGCCGAGCTCGCCGACCTCGCCATCGTCACCTCCGACAACCCGCGCTCGGAGGACCCGGTCGCGATCGTCGCGGAGATCATGGCCGGCACCGACGACCCGGCCGCCCGGGCGCAGGTCGAGGTCGAGGTCGACCGGCGAGAGGCGATCGAGGCCGCGGTACGAGCGGCTCGCCCCGGCGACACCGTCGTCATCGCCGGCAAGGGGCACGAACAGGGACAGGAGTTCGAGGGCGGCCGCAAGCTCGAGTTCGACGATCGCGACGTCGCGCGTCAGGCCCTGCGCGCGCTCCTCGCCGCACGGTGATCGATCTCGCGCCCGAGCGGATCGCGGCGCTGACCGGGGCGGAGGTCGCGCGTGAGGGCTCCCGCGCACGACCCGAGCGGGCGACGATCGACTCGCGCGCGATCGATGCCGGCGATCTGTTCTTCGGGCTGCCCGGCGCCCGGGTCGACGGCGGCGCCTTCGCCGCCGCGGCCCTCGAGGGCGGCGCCTGGGGGGTGGTGGTGCGACCCGAGCATGCGGGCGAGCTGCCCGGCGACGGTTGGGTGATGGCCAGCGCCGAGCCGCTGCGATCGCTCCAGCGGCTGGCGCGGGCCTGGCGTCATCAGCTCGGATGCCCGGTCGTCGGCATCACCGGCTCGACCGCCAAGACCTCGGTCAAGGACATCGTGCGGGCGTTGTTGCCGCTACGCGTTCACGCCAGTCCGGAGAACTTCAACACCGAGATCGGCTTGCCGCTGACGATCCTCGAGGCGCCGCCGGATGCCGAGGTGCTGGTGCTCGAGATGGCGATGCGGGGCATGGGCCAGATCGCCGAGCTGTGCGAGATCGCCGAGCCCGACATCGCCGCGATCACCAACGTGGGTCCCGTCCACCTGGAGCTGCTGGGCACGCTCGAGGCGATCGCCGAGGCGAAGGCCGAGGTCCTCCGGGGGCTCGGCCCGACCGGCGTGGCGGTCGTCCCGGCCGACGCGGAGGCGCTCGAACCCCACCTCCACGACCGCCTCCAGACCCTCGCCTTCGGCCCTGGGGGAGAGGTCTGGGCGGACGGCGTGGAGCGCCGCGAGGGCGGGCTCTGCGCCCGGATCTCGACCCCCGCCGGCGGGGCGGCGTTCGAGTTTCCCTTCAGCGAGTCGCACAACCTCACCAACGCCCTGTGCGCGGTGGCGATCGGGGTCGCGCTGGGCGCCGAGGTGGCGGAGATGGCGCGTCGGGCACCGGGGATAGAGTTCTCGCGCCTGCGCGGCGAGCTGGTCAAGCTCGCCGGGGGGATCGTGATCGTGAACGACTGCTACAACGCGAACCCGATTTCGATGCGCGCCGCGCTGGAGCATCTGGCGGGCGACGCCGGTGGGGCGGCGCCCGAGGCACGACGGGTAGCGGTGCTGGGCGAGATGAAGGAGCTCGGCCCCGACGCCGCCGGTTACCACCGCGATGCGGGCTCGCTGGCGCGCAGCCTCGGGATCGAACCGCTGATCGGCGTCGGCGCGCTTGCGCGCGAGTACGCGCCCGACGCGTGGGCCCCCGACGCGGAGGCCGCCGTTCCGTTGGTGGAGGACGCGCTCGAGCCGGGCGACACCGTCCTCGTCAAGGGGTCGCGCTCGGTTGGCCTCGAGCGCCTGACCGATGCCCTGATCGCCTCCCGCGGCGCTGCCTGAGGGGCTCCCGGGTTGCTCGTCGCAGCGCTCACCAGTGAGGTCGCGTCCACGGCCATCGACCGGGCCGAGGTCCTGGTCGCCGGGATGGCGGCGATGCTGATCACGATCTTCCTCGGCCCCAAGTTCATCGAGTACCTGCGGGTGAAGGAGTTCGGCCAGCAGATCCGGGAGGAGGGCCCGCAGGAGCATCACGCCAAGGCGGGAACCCCGACCATGGGCGGCCTCGTCATCTTCGGGGCGATCGCGGTGCCCTACCTGGTGCTGTCCGAGCGCGACACGCAGAGCCTCGCCGTTCTGGGTGTCGCCGTCGGAGCCGCCGCGATCGGGTTCGCCGACGACTGGATCAAGATCACCAAGCGCCGCTCGCTGGGCCTCTCCGCCCGCTACAAGCTGCTCGCGCAGATCGCCCTCGCCGTGGGCCTCTGGTACGTCGCGACGGAGGTCGTGGGGCTCGACCCGGTGCTGCGTTCGCGGATCTTCGACGCCGAGCTGGACGTCGGCCCCGTGGTCTACCTCGTGTTCGTCTTCCTCGTCATCGCGGGCGCCTCGAACGCGGTTAACCTCACCGATGGGCTGGATGGGCTGGCCGCCGGCGCCTGCGGGATCGTGCTGCTGGCCTACATGGCGATCACGATCACGACCGGTCAGGAGGGGCTGGCGTTGCTCTCAGCGTGTCTCGTCGGCGCGTCGATCGGCTTCCTCTGGTTCAACGCGTTCCCAGCCTCGATCTTCATGGGGGACACCGGCTCGCTGGGCCTGGGGGCCGCGATCGGGGCGCTGGCGGTGATGACGCAGACCGAGCTGCTCCTGATCATTCTCGGTGGCATCTTCGTGATCGAGGCGCTCTCGGTCGCGATCCAGGTGGCGAGCTTCAAGCTCTTCCGGCGCCGGGTGCTGCTGATGGCACCGGTCCACCACCACTTCGAGATGCTCGCCTGGTCGGAGACCAAGATCATGCTGCGCTTCTGGATCGTCGCCGCCGTGTGCGCGGGCATCGGCTACGTGCTGTTCCAGAACTCGCTCGGGTAGCGCCACTTCCCGGGGCAAGTGTCCTGCCGGGCTGTCGCAGGGGAACACCAGAGCAGGACACTTCTCTCGCGCATGCGCGGCATCCGGTCGCGACGACGGCCTCGGGCGGGCGGGCCGCCCCCGCAGGGAGCGTGCCGAGAATCGCGAACCTTTCAGGCATGGGCTCGCGAAAGCCACGTCCGGCGCTGCCCGGAGGCCCCTACCTGGTCGTGGGCCTCGCGCGGTCGGGCGAGGCCGCGGCTCGCGTGCTCGCCGCGCACGGCGAGGAGGTGATGGGAACCGACTCGGGCGCGCCCACGGGCGCGGCAGGGCTCGACGCCCTGGGCGTCGAAGTCAGTCTGGATGACGACGGCCTGCGACAGCTCGACCGCGCCGGCTGCGTGGTCAAGAGCCCCGGGGTACCGGCCTCCTCGGCGGTGGTGGCCGCCGCCCGCGAACGGGGTCTGCCCGTCCTGGGCGAGCTGGAGCTGGCATGGCGGCTGCTCCCAAACCCGTTCGTAGCGGTGACGGGCACCAACGGCAAGACCACGGTCACCGAGCTTCTCGGCGAGATCTGGCGCTCGGGGGAGCGCCCTGTCGCCGTGGCGGGAAACGTCGGCACGCCGCTGACGTCACTCGTGGGCGCGACGCCGGCGGACACGACCGTGATCTGCGAGGCGTCCTCGTTCCAGCTCGAGGACTCCCTCGAGTTCGCGCCGGAGTGCGCGGTGCTCCTCAACATCAGCCCGGATCACCTGGATCGCCACGAGACGCTCGAGGCCTACATCCAGGCCAAACTGCGCGCGTTCGCCAACCAGGGCGACGGCGACTTCGCCGTGTTCAACGGCTGCGAGCAGGTTCTTCGGGGCCGGGACCTGGGTGGCCGCGGGCGCCGGATCGCGTTCTGCCACGGCTGCGGCGGGCCCGACTGCGAGGTGGTGGTGGAGGGCGAGGCCATCGTCGCCGCCGCCGCGCCGCTGATGGCGCTGGCGGAGGTCTCGCTTCCGGGTGCCCACAATGCCGAGAACGCGATGGCGGCAGCCGCCACCGCGCTCGCGATGGGCCTCGAGCGCGAGGCGGTTGCGGAGGGGATCCACCGCTTCAGGGGAGTCGCGCACCGGCTCGAGCGCGTCGACGTGGTGGGCGGCGTCAGCTACGTCAACGACTCCAAGGCCACCAACGTCACCGCGGCGCGGGCCGCGATTCAGGCCTTCGACGCACCGGTCCACGTGATCCTCGGCGGCAGCTCCAAGGGCGAGGGCTTCGCGGCGCTCGCCGGCCCGCTCGCGGTCCGGGCGAAAGCCGCGTATCTGATCGGTGACACGGCCCCGCGGCTCGAGCGCGACCTGGCGGCGGCCTGGGACGCGGGCGTCGAGCACCGGACCTTCCCCGGCCTCGCCGAGGCCTTCCGCGCCGCCGCCGGGGCGGCCGGGGAGGGGGAGGTGGTCCTGCTCGCGCCCGCGTGTGCGAGCTTCGACGCCTACGCCGACTACGCCGAGCGCGGCGAGGACTTCCGCCTGCTGGTGGAGGGCCTGCGGTGAGCGTTCTGCGGCTCGCCGCGATCGGGCCCCGGCGCCGCGCCGGGGCGCCGCCGATCGAGCACTCGCTGCTGCTCACGGCCACGCTGTGCCTCGTCGCCCTCGGCGTCGTGATGGTCTTCAGCGCCTCCTCCACGACCTCGCTGCTGGGCGAGAGCGGCGATAGCGCCTACTACCTGAAGCGAACGCTGCTGTTCGGGGCGGTCGGGCTGGTCGCGATGCGGATCCTGGCCGTGCGCGGCGTCAGCGTCATCTACCGCCTGACGCCGGTCATCATGGCGGTCTCCGTCGGGTTGCTCGTGCTGGTGCTGATGCCCGGCTTCGGGGTCGAGGTCAACGGCGCCAAGCGCTGGATCGGCGCCGGCCTGTTCCAGGTGCAGCCGTCGGAGATAGCCAAGGTGGCGCTGGTCCTGCACGGCGCGGCGCTGCTCGCCACCCGGCCGCGGCTGACGCGGTCGCTCGGGGACATGGTCCCGTTCCTGATGCCGGTGGGGGTCGTCTGCCTGCTGGTCGTGGCGGAGCCCGACCTGGGAACCGCGACCGTTGCCTGCTTCACCGCGTTCGCCCTGTTGGTGGCCGGCGGGGCCAAGATGCGCCACCTGGGGCTGCTGGGGCTGATCCTGCTCGGAGCCATCCTGCTCGCGATCCTGATCGAGCCCTACCGGATGGAGCGGCTGGTGGGCTTCATCAACCCGAGCGTCGACCCCGCGGGTGCGGGGTTCCAGGCGAACCAGGCGCAGATCGCGCTGGGCTCGGGCGGCCTGTTCGGCGTGGGAGTGGGCGAGAGCCTGCAGAAGGCCTTCTATCTGCCCGAGGCCCACACCGACATGATCGCGGCGGTGATCGGCGAGGAGATGGGCCTGCTGGGGATCGTCGGCCTGGCAAGCCTCTTCGGCCTGTTCGCCTACGGCGGCCTGCGCACGGCGCAGCGCGCCCGCGATCGCTACACCAAGCTGCTCGCGGCCGGGCTGGTCTCGCTGGTGATGGTGCAGGCGACGATCAACCTCTTCGCGGTACTGGGGCTGGCGCCGCTGACCGGCGTGCCGCTTCCGTTCGTCTCCTACGGCAACTCCAGCCTGCTGGTGCTGCTGGCGTCGGTCGGCGTCCTGCTCAACATCGCCGGCGGCGCGCGGGTGCCGGCGGCGAAGCCGAAGCCGGCCGCCCAGGCCAGGTCGCGCAACGTGTCCGGCGGGCGTCGCACCTCTCGCGATGGGAGACTGCGGGTCGTCGAGGGTGGCCGCGCCGCCGGCCCCAGGAGGAAGTCGTCCAGCCGTGCCAAGGGTCGCGATAGCCGCAGGGGGAACCGCCGGTCACGTCGTGCCGGCGCTCGCCGTCGCGGACGCGCTGCGGGCTGAGGGCGCCGAGGTGTTCTTCCTCGGGGCGCGCGGGCGCCTCGAGGAGCAGCTGGTGCCCGCGGCCGGCTACGAGATCGAGCTGCTCGACGTGCGCGGGATCGACCGCGGCAACCCCCTGCGCGCCGCGGCCGCCGTCGCCAGGGCGGGACTGGCGGTCCCGGCCGCCCGGCGGGTGCTGCGCGAACGCTCGGCCGACGTGGCCATGGGCGGCGGCGGATACGTCGCGGGCCCGGCCGGGCTTGCCGCGCTTCGGCTGCGCCTGCCCCTGGTGCTGACCGAGGCCGACCGCCACCTCGGCCTCGCCAACCGCCTGCTGGCACGCCGCGCGCGGCGCGTCTGCCTGGCCTTCCCAATCCCCGGCCGCACCGGCGACCGCTATGTCGTCACCGGGCGCCCGGTTCCCGCCGCGATCCTGCGGGCCGACCGCGACGCCGCCCGCGAGCGCTTCGGGATCGAGGCGGAGCGGCCGTGCCTGCTGGTCTTCGGGGGAAGCCAGGGCGCCCGGACGATCAACCTGGCGGCCCTCGATGCGTTCGCAGGCATGCCGGAAGCTGCCGAGGACGCGAGCCCGCGCGACTTCCACGTTCTCCACATCGCCGGCCACCGCGACTTCCCCCTCGCGCGCGAGCGCCTCGGCTCCGGCGTGCCCGACTACACGCTGCTCGAGTACGAGCCGGGCCTCGCCGACGCCCTCGCCGCCTGCGATCTCGTCCTCGCCCGCTCCGGCGGCTCGGTCTTCGAGCTGGCGGCGGCCGGGCGCCCGGCGATCCTGGTCCCGTATCCGCACGCGTCCGGCGACCACCAGCGAGCGAACGCCGAGTGGATGCGGGAGGCGGGGGCGGCGGCGGTGATCGAGGACGCCGAGCTCGACGGCGCAACCGTGGCCCGGACGGCGGGCGCGCTGCTCTCCGACGCGAAGCGGCTCTCGGCGATGTCGCGGGCCTCGGCCTCGCTCGCCCGGCCGGACGCCGCCGAGCGGGTCGCATCGGAGATCCTCTCCGTGGCCGGATGAGCGACCTCGAGGACAGAAGGCTCCACTTCATCGCGATCGGCGGCGCCGGGATGAGCGGGCTGGCGCTGGTCTGCCACGCCCGGGGTGCCTCCGTGACGGGCAGCGACCGCGCCGAGAGCAGCTACTTCGCCCGGGTGCGCGCGGCGGGCATCGACGCCCGACTCGGCCATGACGCCGGCCAGGTGCCCGCCGGCGCCGACGTCGTCGTCTCGACCGCGATCCCCGACGACAATCCCGAGCTGAAGGCGGCCCGCGAGCGGGGTCAGCGCGTGATCCACCGGGGCGAGCTGTTGGCCGAGCTGTGCGCCGGCCGGCGGCTGATCGCGGTTGCGGGCGCCCACGGCAAGACGACCACCGCGGGCATGCTGGCGTGGGTGACCCGCGGGCAGGCCTCGTTCTTCCTCGGCGGCGAGCTGCCGGGCGTGGGAGCGGGCGGCGAGGCCGCCAACGCGGGCTGGGCCGAAAGCAGCGAGTGGATCATCGCCGAGGCCGACGAGTCGGACGCCAGCTTCCTCAAGCTCAGTCCGGAGGTGGCGGTGATCACCAACCTCGAGCTGGACCACCACTCGCGGTGGAGGTCGCTGGAGGAGCTGACCCGGGCCTTCCGCGAGTTCGCCGAGCCCGCGTCGAGCCTGGCGCTCGGGCCGGGCCCGCGCCTGGACGCGATCGCCACCGAACAGCGGGTGACGCGCTTCGACGCTGCCGGGCCTGGTCCGCCGCTTCGCCTCTCGGTGCCGGGAGAGCACAACCTGGTCAACGCCCGCGGGGCGCTGGCGGCGCTCGATCTGGCCGGGCTCGGGCAGCCGGCGGAACGCGCGGCGGCCCTCGAGCGGTTCCCGGGGATGCTGCGCCGGCTGGAGCGCAAGGGCACCCACGGCGGCGCGGTGGTCTACGACGACTACGCGCACCACCCGACCGAGGTCGAGGCCGCGCTCGCGGCGCTGCGAGCGCTCGAGCCGCGGCGCCTGATCTGTGTCTTCCAGCCCCATCTCTACTCGCGGACGAAGGCGTTGGCCGGGCGCTTCGGCGCAGCGCTCGCGGAGGCCGACGAGGTCGGCGTCCTCGACGTCTACGCGGCTCGCGAGGAGCCGGTCGGCCCGCTCGCCGGCGTCAGTGGCCTCGACGTCGCGCGTGCCGTCGCCGACCGGGCCCCGGGACGACCGGTGTGGTGGCTGCGGGATATCGAGAGCGCCGAGCGCGCCCTCGCTCCCCGCCTGCGCGACGGCGACCTCCTCGCCACCCTCGGCGCCGGCGACGTGTTCAGGCTGGCCGATCGCCTCGTCGCGAACGGGAGCGGGCGATGAGCCCGGAGCCGAAGGGCGTCGAGCGCGACTTTCCCCTCGCCCGGCTGACCACGGTGCGAACCGGGGGGGCCGCCGACCTGTTCGCCCGCCCCGTGACCGAGGAGGACCTGGTCGAGCTGCTCGCCTGGGCCGGGATCGAGGGGCACGCGCTCGGGCTCGTCGGCTCGGGCTCGAACCTGTTGGTGGCCGACGATGGCTTCCGCGGGCTTGTGCTGAAGCTGGACGGCGAGCTTGCCGCCGCCGAGCGCGACGGCACCCGGGTGGTCTGCGGTGGCGGCGCCAGGCTGCCCTCGGTGACGGCGAAGACCGCTCGCTGGGGGCTCTCCGGGCTCGAGTTCGGGATCAACATCCCGGGCACCGTCGGCGGGGCCGTGCGCATGAACGCCAACGCCTACGGCGGTCAGCTCGCCCGCGTCCTGGAGTGGGTGGACGTGGCGACCGGGGCGGGCACCGAGCGCCGGCTGCCGGCGGACCTCGGCTTTGCCTATCGCAGCTCCAACCTCACCGACGGCGAGGTCGTCGCGCGCGCTTCGTTCGCCCTCGCCGAGGCCGACCCGCAGGAGGTCAAGGCGACCCTCGCCGAGATGCGCGGCAAGCGGCGCGAGGCGCAGCCGTCGGGCATCAAGACGTTCGGCTCCACATTCAAGAACCCCGACGACGAGCGCGCCGCCGGCAGAAGCGCCGGCCAGCTGCTCGACGCCGCCGGCTGTCGGGGCCTCGAGGTCGGCGGCGCGCGGTTCGCGCCCAAGCACGCGAACTTCGTCGAGAACACCGGGGGCGCGACGACCGCCGACGTGTTGGAGCTGATGGCCCAGGGTCGAAGGCGCGTTCACGGGCGCTTCGGGATCGCGCTCGAGCCCGAGGTGCAGATCCTGGGCGAGGTCCGGTGGCCCGCGAGCTGGAACCTGGCCGAGTAGGGCGCCGGGGCGACCGGAAGGAGGCCGGGGGCTCGGCGGCGAACCTATGGGCGTGGCCGGCCGAACCTCAACCCCTGCCGCCAGGCGCCGCGCGGCGCAACGCGCGGCTGCCCGCAACGGTCACGGGCGGAGCCCGAAGAGCACCCCGTCAAAGCGGACTGCCCCCGGGCGACCTGCGGCCAGGCGCGCCCCGTCGAAGAAGCGCGCCCCGGCGACCCGCGCCGGAAAACGACCGGCGGCCAAGCGCCCCGCCGGCACGCGCCCGTCGCCCAAGCGCCGTGCCGGCACGCGCCCGTCGCCCAAGCGCCGTGCCGGCACGCGCCCGTCGCCCAAGCGCCGTGCCGGCGCCAAGGTCTCCCTTCGGCGCCCTTCCCTGCGCGCCTCGCTGATCGTGCTCCTCGTGGCGGGCGCGGCGCTCGTCGCGGGCTACTACGGGTGGCTGCGGGACTCCTCGCTGGTCGCCGTGCGCGACGTCAGCGTGAGCGGAGTCACCTCGCCCGACCGCGAGCGGATCGAGGCGGCGCTGACCGATGCGGCGCGCACGATGACGACGCTGAACGTACGCGAGGACGAGCTGGCCGCCGCGGTCGCCTCGTTCCCGACCGTGCTCTCCGTCAGCGCCGACGCCAAGCTCCTTCACGGGCTCGCGGTCGAGGTCGCCGAGCGGCCCCCGGTCCTGATCGTCGAGGGCGGGGGGGAGACCGTGCCCGTCGCCGGGGACGGGACGCTTCTGCGCGGGCTCGAGCTCGGCAAGGAGGCGAATGCGCTGCCGGCGCTCGAGGTGAAGCAGATCCCCGGCTCGGGTGGCCTCGAGGGCGCCGACCTCGAGCAGGCGCTGGTGCTGGGCGCCGCGCCGGCGCCGCTCCGTCCCCTGATCGAGGGCGTCTCGTTCGAGCGAAAGCGCGGCGTCGAGCTGACGATGAAGGGCGGGATCCCGATCCTGTTCGGGCCCAGCTCGCAGGCCGCCCAGAAGTGGGGCGCAGCCGCGACGGTGCTCGCCGACCCCAAGCTCGAGACCCTCACCTACGTGGACGTCAGGGTGCCCGAGCGGCCGGCGGTGGGTGGCGCGGCGGCGCCGACGGCGCTGGAGCCGGACCCGGAGCCGGCGCCCGTCGAGCCCACACTCTGAAGGGCCGCCTGAGACTTCGCCGACGGGGAAAGTCTCGACTCTGGGTCCAGGCTTCGATGCTTGCAAGATGCCGTGCCGGATACGGGTGGAGGAATTGACACGTACAGCCGGATGGCGTACGGTCATTCACACGTCTAGGGAGGCCCCGGAGGAAAACCCTCAAGTCCGGCCTTAGCCTTGGACGCGAAACCAAGGGTCAACGAGCTTCGAAAGCTATGGTCGAGTCCTCGTATCTCGCCGTCATCAAGGTCGTCGGAACGGGCGGCGGGGGCACCAATGCCGTTTCCCGGATGGTCGATGCCGGCCTCAAGGGCGTCGAGTTCATCGCGGTCAACACCGACGTGCAGGCGCTTCAGGCCTGCGAGGCCGACATCAAGCTCTCGATCGGGCACCAGCTGACCCACGGCCTCGGAGCCGGCGCCGACCCCGAGATCGGGGCGGGGGCTGCGGCCGAGTCGCGCGACGACATCAAGGAGGCGCTGAAGGGCGCGGACATGGTCTTCGTCACCGCGGGCGAGGGCGGCGGCACCGGCACCGGGTCGGCGCCGACGATCGCCGAGATCGCGAAGGAGGAGATCGGCGCCCTCACCGTCGGAGTGGTCACCAAGCCGTTCGAGTTCGAGGGCGCGCGGCGCATGCAGCAGGCGCTCGAGGGCATCGACAAGCTCCGCGCCCAGGTCGACACGCTGATCATCGTGCCCAATCAGAAGCTGCTTCAGGTGGTCGAGCGCCAGACATCCGTGCAGGAAGCTTTCCGCATCGCCGACGACATCCTGCGCCAGGGAGTCCAGGGCATCACCGACCTGATCACCACCCCGGGGCAGATCAACCTCGACTTCGCCGACGTGCGCACGGTGATGTCGAATGCCGGCTCCGCGATGATGGGGATCGGCGCCGCCTCGGGCGAGTCGCGCGCGGTCGAGGCCGCGAAGATGGCGATCTCCTCGCCGCTGATGGAGGAATCGATCGAGGGCGCCACGGGGATGCTGCTCAACGTCACCGGCTCCCAGGACCTGAACCTGTTCGAGGTGGACGAGGCCGCCGAGCTCGTCGTCCAGTCGGCCGACAAGAACGCCAACATCATCTTCGGCACCGTGATCGACCAGACGATGGCCGACGAGGTGCGGGTGACCGTCATCGCGACCGGCTTCGAGGGGTTCGAGACCCTGGCCCGCACCCCGATCCGAACCCGTGAGCGCTCGCGAAAGCGAAGCATCGGCGCCCTCGGCGACACCGAGCGCCGCGACCTGCGGGTCTCCGACGACGACATCGACGTGCCGTCGTTCCTCAAGGACCGCTAGGCCAAGAACTCCGCCGGCCGCTCCGCTTCGCGTCCGCCGCCGGCGGGGCGCAGCGCCTATCGCGAGCTCACCCTGGGGCCGCCGTTTCGGGTGGAATGTTTCCGGGCGGCCCACTAGCCTCGGCGAATGTCCCTCCGGCGAACGCCGCTCCGCGACGTGCACGTCGCAGCCGGGGCGAAGCTGGTGCCGTTCGCCGGCTGGGAGATGCCGGTGTCCTACGAGGGGGTCCGCCAGGAGCACATCGCCGTCAGGACCGGCTGCGGCGCCTTCGACGTCTCGCACATGGGGGAGATCGAGACCTCCGGCCCCGGGGCCCTGGACCTCCTGCAGCTGCTCCTGTCCAACGACGTGACGAGGCTCGAGACCGGCGGCGCGCAGTACTCGGTGATCTGCCGCGAGGACGGCGGCATCCTCGACGACCTCTTCACCTACCGGCTTGAGCCCGATCGCTTCCTGACCGTCACCAACGCCGCCAACCACGAGCGCGACCTGGCCTGGTTTCGCGAGCACGCCCCCGGCTTCGACGCGGAGGTGAAGGACGCGATCTCGAACTGGGCGATGCTGGCCGTGCAGGGCCCGCGCGCGCGGGAGGTCGCGCGGGCGGCGACGGCGGCCCAACTGCCGCCGCGGATGCGGACGGCGTTCGTGCGGTTGCCCGGCGGCGATCAGGCGCTCGCCTGCGGCACCGGCTACACGGGGGAGGACGGGGTGGAGATCCTGGTCCCGCCGCAGGCCGGGCCCGCCCTTTGGGACGCGCTGGTCGAGGCCGGCGCGACACCGGCTGGGCTCGGCGCCCGCGACACGCTGCGCCTGGAGGTGTGCTTTCACCTCTACGGCAACGACATGGATCAGAGCCGCAACCCGATCGAGGCGGGGCTCGGCTGGTGCTGCAAGGAGGAGACCGGCTTCATCGGCGCCGAGGCGGTGGCGGCGGCGCGAGCGGCCGGCCCCGCCGAGAGGCTGGCCCCGTTCGCGCTCACCGGCCCGGGGATCCCGCGGCAGGGAAACGAGGTGATCGCCGGCGGGGATGCCGTCGGCGCCGTCACCAGCGGCACCCTCTCGCCGTGCCTCGAGCGGGGCATCGGCATGGCCTACGTGCTCGCGGAGGTCGCCGAGCCCGGGACCGCGGTGGAGATCGACGTGCGCGGCCGCCGGCGCCCGGCACGCATAGAGTCCAGGCCCCTCTATGACCCGAAGGTATGAATTGAGGGGCTTTAGCCCCGAAAGCAGCATGTAAGGTCGCCGAAGGCGACCGCAAGGTATTCAGAAGGAGAGCTGATGGCCGCCGAGGAGAGCTACCCCGAGGATCTGAGATACCACCGTGAGCACGACTGGGCGCGCATCGAGGGCGACACCGCCACGTTCGGGATCACCTGGTACGCGCAGGACGCGCTGGGCGAGGTCGTGTTCTACGAGCCGCCGGAGGTCGGCGCGACGGTCACGAAGGACCAGGCGTACACCGAGGTCGAGTCGGTGAAGGCGGTCTCCGACGTCTACGCGCCGCTCTCCGGCGAGGTCGTGGAGGTGAACGAGGGGCTCGCCGAGAGCCCCGAGACGATCAACGAGGACCCCTACGGGGAGGGCTGGCTGGCCAAGGTGAAGCTCTCGGACCCCTCCGAGACGGACGATCTGCTCGACGCCGACGCCTACAGGGAGCTGCTCTCCGAGTGAGGAGGCGGGGCGCGCCGTCGCCCTCTCTAGGATCAGGCGGGTGAGCCGCTACACCTCAGCGACCGAGGCGGATCGCGCCGTGATGCTGGCGGAGATCGGCGTCGAGTCAGTCGATGAGCTGTTCGCGTCGATCCCGGCGGATCTCCGGCTGGAGCGGCCGCTGGAGCTGCCGGATGGCCTCTCCGAGACCGAGTGCTTCGACGATCTCGCCTCGCTCGCCGAGCGCAATGCCGACGCCGACGCGGAGACCTGCTTCCTCGGCGCAGGCATGTACGACCACTACGTGCCGGCGATCGTCGACGCGATCACCCAGCGCTCCGAGTTCCTCACCCCCTACACGCCCTATCAGCCCGAGGTCTCTCAGGGCGGCCTCCAGGTGATGTTCGAGTTCCAGACCGCGATCTCGGACCTGACCGGCCTTCCCGTGGCCAACGCGTCGCTATACGAGGGGCCTTCGTCGGTGGCCTCAGCCGCTTACCTGGCGATCGGCGCGACCGAGGGCCGCAGGCGCCTGGTGGTCTCCCGCGGCCTTCACCCGCACAGCCGCGAGACCCTGCGCACCTACGCGCGCGGATTCGGCGCCGAGGTCGTGGAGGTCGGCCTGGGGGGCGGGCTCACCGATGCCGATGAGCTTGCGGCCGCGCTCGACGAGGACACCGCGGCGGTGTTCGTCCAGAGCCCCAACTTCCTCGGCGGGATCGAGGACCTGGAGGCGCTGGCCGCGGCCGCCCACGAGCGCGGCGCGCTGGCCGTCGCCTCGGTGGACCCGATCTCGCTGGCCGTGCTGCGGGCGCCGGGAGAGTGCGGCATCGACGTCGCCGTGGGCGAGGGCCAGCCGCTCGGCAACCGGCTCGACTACGGCGGGCCCTCGTTCGGCTTCTTCGCCGCCACCGAGGCGCACCTGCGCAGGATGCCTGGCCGAATCGCGGGCGAGACCACCGACGTCGACGGTCGCCGTGGCTTCGTCCTCGCCCTGCAGACGCGCGAGCAGCACATCCGCCGCGAGCGGGCGACCCACAACATCTGCACCTCGCAGGCGCTGAACGCGCTGGCGGGCGTGATCTACCTCTCGTGGCTCGGAAGGCGGGGCTTCGCCGAGCTGGGGGAGCTTCTGGCGCAGCGGACCGCCTACGCGCGGGAGCGGCTGACGCGGGTGGAGGGAGTGGAGCCACTGCACAAGGCGCCGGTGTTCCGGGAGTTCGCGGTGAGGCTGGCGGCGCCCGTGCCCGACGTGCTCGACCGCTGCGCCGGGGAGGGCCTGGCCGCGGGGTACTGGCTGGGTAAGGAGTACGACGAGCACGGGGACGGCCTGCTGGTTGCGATCACCGAGCGGCGCTCGAAGGAAGACATCGACCGTCTCGCCGACTCGCTCGAGCGCGCGATCAAGGCCGGAGATGGCGCATTCGTTCGCGATCTGCGAACGAAGGCGCCAGGGACGCAGGTGGAGGCATGAGCGCCACCCCCTCACCGCCGACCAACGCCGATACCCCGACGCCGCAGCAGCGCGAGCCGGTGGTGACGATCTACGAGCGCTCGGTCGAGGGCCGGCGCGCGGCCACGCTGCCTGCCCTCGACGTCCCCGAGCGACGCCTTGCCGACCTGATCCCCGCGAGACTCCTCCGCCAGACGCCCGCCGCCCTCCCCGAGGTCTCCGAGCCGGAGATCGTCCGCCACTACAGCCGCCTCTCGCGCCGGAACTTCGACCTCGACACGGGCCCGTACCCGCTCGGCTCGTGCACGATGAAGCACAACCCGCGCCTGAACGAGCGGGTGGCGGCGCTCCCGGGC
>Ga0299913_10000517_pt1 | contig 25051 bp, 29 predicted proteins | sample RVTome_9_FD_201360 | JGI IMG/M metagenome (GOLD analysis project Ga0299913, IMG submission 201360) | Soil microbial communities from uranium-contaminated site in the Upper Colorado River Basin, Wyoming, United States - RVT155D38 (version 2) ... | reverse complement strand
ACGGGGGCGCGCCGGCATGGCGGTTGCGGCGGGGGCGGCGGGCCTCGCATAAGGGCGCCATGATCGGGTTCCCGCGATTCGGGCCGGAACGGGCGGCGCTGCTGGCGGCGCTGCTGCTGGCGCCGCGGCTGCTGGCGCTGCTGCTGGCGCCGCTGCTGGCGGCGGCGCCGCCGGGCGCGGGCGCGGCGGACGCGGCGGCGCCGGCGCCGGCGCCCGCCGCCGCCGATCCGGCCGCGGCCGCGGCCGCGGCCGCGGTCGAGCGCTGCCGCGCCGACGATCCGGCCCGCGAGCGGCGCTGCTACGAGGAGGCGCTGCTCGCCGGGCTACGCGCAGCGGGCCCGCGCGCGACGCTGGCGCTGCTCGACCGGCTCGCCGCGCTCGATCCGGACGTCCGCCGCGAGGGCCACATGTACGCCCACGGCATCGGCATCGCCGCGCTGCGCTCGCCGGCCGAGGTCGGGCGGGTGTTCGCCGAGTGCACCGCCGACTTCCAGTCGGGCTGCTATCACGGCGTCATCCAGTCCTATTTTCTCGCCCTGCAGCGCGGCGGCGGCGAGATCGCCACGGCGACGGTGGACGCGGTCTGCGGCGACTATCGCGAGCCGGCCGGCAACGCGTTCCTGCTGTTCCAGTGCACGCACGGGCTCGGCCACGGCCTCACCATGTTCTACGGCCACGACCTGCCGCGGGCGCTCGTCGCCTGCGACCTGATGAGCCGGCCGGCCGAGCGCGAGAATTGCTACGGCGGCGCCTTCATGGAGAATGTCGTCAACGCCACCCACCCGCATCACGGCGTCGCCGAAGCTCCGGGCCACGACCCCGCGGCGGGGGAGGCGGCGCCCGGCGGCCACGGCGGTCATGACGGCCACGGCGACCATGGCGGCGCGGCCCCGGCGGCCGCGGCCGCGCCGTTCCGGGCGCTCGATCCCGACGACCTCCATTATCCCTGCTCGACCGTCGCCGCCCAATATGTCGTCGCCTGCTACACCATCCAGACCGCCGCCATCCTCCATCATACCGGCCACGACATGGGCCGCACGGCCGAGGAGTGCGCCCGCGCCCCCGAGCGCGCGCGCACCACCTGCTTCGTCAGCCTCGGCCGCGACATCAGCGGCATCGCCGCGATCGATCCGGCCCGGGCCGCCGGGCTGTGCGAGCTGGCGCAGGCGGAGTTCCGGCCCGCCTGCCATATCGGCGTCGTCCAGTCGCTGGTGAACATCGACGCCGATCCCGCCACCGGCCTGCCTTATTGCCGGCTGGTCGGCGAGCCGGCGAGCAAGCGCGCCTGCTACCGCGCGGCCGGCGACCAGGCGAGCGTCCACCCCGACGCCGCCGCCCGCCGGCGCCAGGGCTGCCGCGACGCCGAGGAAGCGTATCGCGACGACTGCCTGGGGGTATTGGCGCAAGCCCCGGCCGCGGCCGGCGATCCGGAGCGTTGGGGGCGCCCCTCTCCCACTGGGGGGGGGCCGGGGGGCCGCCCCCCCCCCCCCCCCGGGGGGGGGTGGGTGGGGGGGGGGGGCCTCGGCGGTTGAAGGTTGTCCGATGATGCCGGACCCCCTCTCCCTACCCTCTCCCCGCCGGGAGAGGGAATTATCGAACTTCTCGCCTGACTCTGACTGCTGATGCGTCCTAGAGGCGCATCACGCCGCGGCGGGGCTCGCGCGTGGCCATCGTCGCGGCGGCGAGCGGGGCGCCGGCGGCGAGCAGCGCCCGGCGCCGGCCCTGGGGCGTGGCGCTCATCTGGACCCGTTCGAACGGCAGGTAGCGCGCGAAGCAGTCGTGGGCGAGCGCCCGGGCGACGAAGCCGGCGACCCGCGGCCAGCGCGCCGGGTCGGGCTCGAAGCCGGCATAGGCGCCGTTGCGGAAGAAGCTGGCGAGCGCGATGTCGGCGAGGCCGATCGTGTCGCCGAACAGGAAGCCGCGCCCGGGAAGCTCGCCTTCGAGCCAGTCCATCTCGCGCGGAACGCCCTCGGCCAGGGTCGTGGCGATGCGCGCCTCGTCGCCCGGCTCGCCCCAGACGATCGGATGGACGATTTTCGGGTAGAACAGCCCCCAGATGAAGACGTCGCCGAGCCGCGTGTCGGCATATTCCTCGAGCCAGCGCGCCCGCGCCCGCTCGCGCGCGGTCGTGGGCAGCAGGGGCCGCTCCGGATATTCCTCGTCCAGCCAGGCGCAGATTACGGAGGAATCGCTCAAGGCCAGGTCGCCTTCGACCAGCACCGGGATGCGCCGCAGCGGGCTCAGCCGCCCGAACTCGTCGTTGCCGTAGAAGGGCGTGATCGGGTCGATCTCATAGTCCAGGCCCTTCAGCGCGATGCAGGCCAGCACCTTGCGGACATAGGGGCTGACATAGCTGCCGACGATCTTCATGCGCCCGGCCTCCACGGTGTGGTTGGATTGCTTCCCCCGGCTTTCGCCGGGGTCGCAATGACGGTTGCCACGTCATTGCGAGGAGCGCCAGCGACGAAGCAATCCAGCCGAGCGGCGGCCGAGATACTCAAATCGCCCGCGCGACGACTTCCTTCATGATCTCGTTGGTGCCGCCGAAGATGCGGGTGACGCGGGCGTCGCGCCACAGGCGGGCGATGAGATATTCGTTCATGTAGCCGGCGCCGCCGTGGAGCTGGAGCGCGGCGTCGCACACCTCCCACTGCACATCGGTGTGCCAGAGCTTGGCGGCCGAGGCCTCGGCGGCGGTGAGCCGGCCTTCGACGTGCCGCGCCAGCGCCCAGTCGAGATGGGCCCAGCCGACCTGAAGCTTGGCCTGGAGGTCGGCGAGCGTGAAGCGGGTGTTCTGGAACTCGAACACGGTGCGGCCGAACGCCTTGCGCTCCCTGGTGAAGGCGACCGCCTCGTCGAACGCGCGCTGGGCCGCGGCATGGGCGCCGATCGCGATCGCGAGCCGCTCCTGGGGGAGCTGGTTCATGAGGTAGGCGAAGCCCATCCCCTCGGCGCCGAGCAGGTTCGAGCGCGGCACCCGCACCTCCTCGAAGAAGAGCTCGGACGTGTCCTGGCCGTGGAGGCCGATCTTGTCGAGGTTGCGGCCGCGCGCGAAGCCCGCCCGGTCGGCCTCGACCAGGATCAGCGAGGTGCCCCTGGCGCCCTCGGCGGGATCGGTCTTGGCGACGACGATGACGAGCTCGGCATGCTGGCCGTTGGTGATGTAGGTCTTCGAGCCGCTGACGACATAATCGTCGCCGTCGGCGAGCGCGGTGGTGCGGATGCCCTGCAGGTCGGAGCCGGCGCCGGGCTCGGTCATCGCGATCGCCGTCGGCGTCTCGCCGGAGACGAGCCGCGGCAGCCAGCGCCGCTTGATCTCATCGGACCCGTAGGCGACGAGATAGGGGGCGACGATGTCGCTGTGGAGCGAGATGCCGGCGCTGGAGCCGGCATAGCCGAGCTCCTCGTCGATCACCGCGTTGAAGCCGAAATCGAGGCCGGGGCCGCCATATTCCTCGGGCACCGTCGGGCAGAGCAAGCCCGCCTCCCCGGCCTGGCGCCAAAAGCCCTTGTCGATCTCGCCCTGCGCCTCCCAGCGGTCGAGGTGCGGGACGAGCTCGCGCGCGAAGAACTTGCGGACCTGGTCGCGGAACAGGTGATGGTCGTCGTTGAAGGCGGTGCGGCGGGAGAGGTCGAGCATCATCTTTCCTTGAACGAACCTGCCGTCATTGCGAGGAGCGGTGCAACGAAGCAATCCCAGGACTGCGGCGTCATTCCGGATTGCTCCGCCTTCGGCTCGCAATGACGGCCGGGTGAAAGCGCGGGGCGGGGCTGGGTTCGACGAAGCCGCGCGCAGCGGCGAACGTGCCGCGGGCGGCGTTGTGCGGATGGCCGGGCGCCTCGGCGAGGCTCAGCACCGGCGCCAGGCAGGCGTCGCCGCCTTCGAGCAGAGCGCACCAATGATCGCGAGGGCGAGTCCGGAACAGGCGCTCCAGCTCCCCGCGCAGGCCCGGATCGAACTGGCCGGACCGCAATTCCAGCCTGGCCTTCAGCACCGCGAAGAATTGCGGCTCGAGCGCGCCGACCGCGACCCATTTGCCGTCGGCGCACTCGTAGCTGTCGTAGAAAGCGGCGCCGGAATCGAGCAGGTTGGCGCCGCGCGCGTCCTTCCACATGCCGGCGGCGTAGAGGCTCCAGGTCTGCGCCGCCACGATCGCCGCGCCGTCGACCATCGCGCAGTCGATCACGCAGCCCCTGCCGGTCGAGCGCGCCGACAGGATGCCCGCGCACATCGCGAACGCCAGCATCATGCCGCCGCCGCCGAAATCGCCGACCGCGTTGACCGGCGGGGTCGGCGGCGCGCCGGCGCGGCCGTAGCCGAAGAGATTGCCGGCCAGCGCGATATAGTCGATGTCGTGCCCGGCGGCGCCCGCCAGCGGCCCGTCCTGCCCGAAGCCGGTCATCCGGCCGTAGACGAGCCCGGGATGGTCGCCGCACAGCCGCTCCGGGCCGAGCCCGAGCCGCTCCATCACGCCCGGGCGGAAGCCCTCGATCAGCCCGTCCGCGCCGCGGGCTAAGTCAATCACCTCAGCGACATGGTCGCCGTTCTTGAGATCGAGCATAAGGATTTCGGCGCGGTTGCGGCGGAGGATGTCCTGCTCGGGCGGGATCGGCGGCGTCCAGCCCGCGCGCTCGATCCGCACCACCTCGGCGCCGTGATCGGCGAGCATCATCGCCGCGAACGGGGCCGGCGCGAGGCCGGCCAGCTCGACGATCCGGATGCCCTCGAGCGGCTGCAAGCGCTTCCCTCCCGCGGCCCAGCCTAGGCGCGCGCGCCGCCCGAGTCAGCAGCGAAGCGCGAGCCCGCCGGTAAACGTCTTCTTTACCATCGCCCCGCCATAAGGCCCGGGGCCGGGAGCGGACGGAGCGATGGACGATCTGATCAACGACTTCCTCGCCGAGACGCGCGAGATGCTGCAGGCGCTGTCCGGCGCCATCGTCGCGTGGGAGACGGAGCCGTCCGACCGCGCGCGGCTCGACGAGATCTTCCGCTTCGTCCACACCGTCAAGGGCAATTGCGGCTTTTTCGACCTGCCGCGCCTGCGGCAATTGAGCCACGCCGCCGAGGACGTCCTCGCCGAGGTCCGCGCCGGCCGGCGGATTCCCGACGCGCGGCTGGTGAGCGCGGTGCTGGCCGTGATCGACCGCATCGGCGAGCTCGTCCAGGCGCTCGAGACCGGCGAGGCGCTGGCGAGCGAGGACGACGAGCAGCTGGTCGCGGCGCTCGGCCACGCACCCGCCGCGCCGGCGATCGGGCCCGAGCCGGCCGCGCCGGCGACCGACGCCAGGAAGGGCATGCGCAGCATCCGGCTGTCGGTCGACCTGCTCGACCGGATGATGAGCGGCGTCTCCGACGCGGTGCTGGCGAGGAACGAGCTCTCAAGGCGGCTGCGCGACGCCGAGCGCGACGTCGCGATCGAGGCGGCGTTCGAGCGGCTGTCGGGCTGCATCGGCGAGATCCGCGACGCCATCACCCGCACCCGCATGCAGCGGATCGACAGCCTGTTCACGGCGCTGCCGCGGATGGTGCGCGACCTTTCCGCCGAGCTCGGCAAGCAGGTCAGGCTCGAGGTCGACGGCGGCGACGTCGAGCTCGACCGCGAGATGATCGAGATGATCCGCGACCCGCTCACCCACATCATCCGCAACGCCATCGACCACGGCATCGAGACCGGCGACGAGCGCGCTCGCGCCGGCAAGGACCGAGCCGGCGAGCTTCGCGTCTCTGCCCGCCAGGCCGGCAACCAGATCCTGATCGAGGTCGCCGACGACGGCCGCGGCATCGACGGCGAGGCGCTGGCGCGCAAGGCGGTCGCGGTCGGCATCCTCACCGCCGACAAGGCCGACGCGCTGTCGCCGCAGCGCCGGCTGGCGCTGGTGTTCGCGCCCGGCCTGTCGACCGCGGGCGAGGTGACCGCCATTTCCGGCCGCGGCGTCGGCATGGACGTGGTCCGCGCCAACATCGAGCGGATCGGCGGTGTCGTCGACGTCGATTCGCGGCCCGGCGAGGGCGTCCGGCTCGTCATCCGCGTGCCGCTCACGCTGACCATCATCCCGGCGCTGACGGTGAGCGCCGGCGGCCAGACCTTCGCCATCCCGCGCTCGGCGATCGAGGAGATATTGCGCGCCGACGGCGGCGCCGCCCATGTCGACCGGATCGGCGATTCGGCGGTGGCGACGATCCGCGGCCGCCGCGTCCCGCTCGCCGACCTGTCCGAGCTGCTCGGCGTCGCCGGCGCCGCCGCCGCGGGCCGCAAGATGATCCTGCTCAAGCCGGCCGGCGGCGACGCCTACGCGCTCGCCGTCGACGCGGTCCACGACCATGAGGAACTGGTGGTGAAGCCGGCCGCGCCGGCGGTGATGGCCGCCGGCCTCTATGCCGGCACCACGCTCGCCGACGACGGCCGCCCGATCCTGCTGCTCGACCCGTCCGGCATGGCCGGCCAGGCCGGCTTCGGCTTCGAGGAGACCGACGCCGAGCGCCGCGCCGCCGACAAGGCCGGGGGCGAGGCGGACGGGCGCGAGGCGTCGCTGCTGCTGTTCCGCGGACTCGACGGCGGGCTGCGCGCGGTGCCGGTGCCGGTGGTCGAGCGCATCGAGGACGTGCCGGCCGAAGCGGTCCGCCGCAGCGCGGGCAGGCTGCGGGTGGCGCTCGACGATCGCATCCTGCCGCTCGCCGGCTGCGCCGAACGGCCGAAGCAGGGCAAGCTGCGGCTGCTGCGACTCACCGACGGCGAGAGCGAGCTCGCCTACGGCTTCGCCGAAGTGGTCGACATCCGCGCGCTGGCGCTCGAGCTCAAGCCGGCGGCGGCGCCCGGCGAGGTGGCCGGCGTCGCCCTGGTCGACGGCGCGCAGGTCGAGCTGCTCGATCCGCACTGGCTGTTCGCGGCCCACGCCGACGCAGCCCGCCGCGGCGAGCGCCGGCCGGTCTGCGCGCTGCCGGCCGGCGATCCCTGGATGGACAATATGCTGCGGCCGCTGATCGAGAGCCTCGGCTATCGCGTCGTCGCGGCCGGCGAGGGGGTCGAGGCCGACGTCCTCATCGCCGGCGACGGCGACGAGGGGCAGCCCGGCGTCGCGGCCGGCGAGGTGCTGCGGCTGCGGGCCCGCCCCGAGCAGGGCGGCGAGAACGACAACAGCATCTACCGCTACGACCGCGCCGCGCTGATCGGGGCGCTGAGCCGCAGCGCCGGAAAGGGCCGGGCCGATGGCTGATCTGCTCCTCATCGTCCGCCTCGCCGGCCGCCGCGTCGCGATCGCCGCCGGCGAAGTCGAGGCGGTGGTCGAGCTCGAGGGCATCACCCCGGCGCCGCGCGCCGCCGGCCACGTCGCCGGCCTGTCGGCGCTGCGCAGCCGCGTGCTGACCGTGATCGACGGCCTCGCCTCGCTCGGCTTCGGCCGCGACGGCGGCGAAGGGCCGCTCGAGGCGATCGTCGTCCCGTCGGGCGGGCACACCTACGCGCTGCTGGTCGAGGCGGTCGAGGACGTGATCGAGGCGGGCCGCCCGCCGGCGCCGGTGCGCGCCCCGGTCGGCCCCGGCTGGGAGCGGGTCGCCGCCGGAATGGTCGAGGCGGGCGAGGACCTGCTGCTGCTGATCGACCCCCACGCCGTCATCGCCGGGCCGCCGGCCGCCCGCGCCGCCTGATTCGGCGCCCTTAAAGTTGTGCTTACCTCTTCACGATAACATCCCGTCGGGCTGAACGGAGCGCCGGATCATGAGAAGCTGCCTGGTCGTCGACGATAGCAAGGTGATCCGCAAGGTCGCCCGCCATATCCTCGAGACGCTGAACTTCGCCGTCGACGAAGCGGAGGACGGGCGCGAGGCGCTCGACCGCTGCGAGTCGAGCATGCCCGACGTCATCCTGCTCGACTGGAACATGCCGGTGATGAGCGGGATGGAGTTCCTGCGCGCGCTGCGCCAGTCGGAGCGCGCCGACCAGCCCAAGGTCGTGTTCTGCACGACCGAGAACGACATCGCCCACATCCGCGCCGCGATCGCGGCCGGCGCCGACGAATATGTGATGAAGCCGTTCGACCGCGACACCATCCACAGCAAGCTGCAGATCGTCGGCCTGGCGTGATCGCGGCGCCCGCCTCGCTCCGGCGGCGGCGCTGCGAAGCGACGGCCGAGCCGCCCATCCGGCTGATGATCGTCGACGATTCGTCGGTGGCGCGGGCGGTGCTGGCGCGGATGCTGTCGGCCGACCCCGGCTTCGAGGTGGCGGCGCTGGCCGGCCATGCCGGCGAGGCGCTCGACGCGCTGAAGAGCGTCGCGGTTGACATCGTGCTGCTCGACGTCGAGATGCCCGGCACCAACGGCATCGACGCGCTCCCGGAGATCCTCGCCGCCGGCAACGGGGCGCGGGTGCTGATCGTCTCGTCGATGGCCGAGGACGGCGCCGAAGTGACGGTGCGCGCGCTCGCCGAAGGCGCGGCCGACACCCTCCCCAAGCCCGGCACCGGCTATTTCGCCGGCCGCTTCTCCGAGGTGCTGGCGGACCGGCTGCGCCGCATCGGCCGCGCGCGGCGCCAGCAGAAAGGCGGCGCCAGTGCCGCGCCGGCCGCGCCGATCCGGTTGCGGGCGATGCCGGACCGCGAGCTCGGCTGCCTCGCGCTCGGCGCCTCGACCGGCGGGCCGCACCCGCTCACCGAGCTGCTGCGCGCGCTGCCGGAACGGATCGGCGTGCCGATCCTCGTCACCCAGCATCTGCCGCCGGTGTTCATCCCTTATTTCGTCCGCCAGCTCGAAGGCGCCTGCGGCCGCGCCGTGTGCGTCGCCGAGGATGGCCGGGCGCTGACCGACGACCTCGTCCACGTCGCTCCGGGCGAGGCGCATCTGTGCCTCGAGCGCGGCGGCGGCGTGGTGCGCATCCGGCTCGGCCGCGAGCGCGCGCCGTCCGGCTGCCTGCCCTCGCTCGACCCGATGCTCGCCTCGGTCGCCGCCACGTTCGGCGCGGCCGCGGTCGGGGTCGTGCTCAGCGGCATGGGCCGCGACGGGCTGGCCGGCAGCCACCGCCTCGTCGAGCGTGGCGGCGCGATGCTCGTCCAGGACCGCGGCAGCGCCGCGATCTGGGGGATGCCGCGCGCCGTCGCCGAGGCCGGCCTCGCCTCGGCGGTGCTGCCGCCGCGCGAGCTGGCGCGCAGGATCGCCGAGTGCGCGGAGGGCAGGTCGTGGAAATAAGCCAGTCGTCGCGCCGGATCCTGGCGAGCCTGCTCGAGGCGCGCACCGGCCAGCAGCTCTCGCTCAGCCGCCGCTGGCGGATCGACAGCGCGCTCGCCGCGATCATGCGCGAGCGCGGCTTCGCCGACCTCGACCAGCTGGTCGCGCGGCTCGTCTCCGGGCGCGACCCGGCGCTGACCGATACCGTGATCGAGGCCTTGCTCAACAACGAGACCTATTTCTTCCGCGACCGGTTGCCGTTCGACCTGCTGATCGGCGGCCCGCTGCGGCGGCTCGAGCAGGACCGGCGGGCGGAAAAGAGGCTCGCCATCTGGTGCGCCGGCTGCTCGACCGGCCAGGAGGCCTGGTCGCTGGCGATGAGCTTCGCCGACGAGCCGGCGCGCTGGCAGGGATGGACGATCGACATCGTCGGCACCGACCTGTCGAGGTCGGCGATCGCCCGCGCCAGGGCCGGCGTCTATTCGCAATTCGAGGTCCAGCGCGGGCTGCCGGTGGTGCTGATGCTGCGCTGGTTCGACGAGCTGGGCGGCGGCGAGTGGCGGATCAAGGACGAGCTGCGCCGGGCGGTCCGCTTCGACGCCGGCAACATCATCGGCCCGCCGCCGCGGCCGGGCAAGTTCGACATCCTGCTGTGCCGCAACGTCCTGCTCTATTTCGCGCCGGACATGCGCCGGCTCGCCTTCGCCCGCCTGGCCGCGGCGTGCCGGCCGGACGGCTCGCTGATGCTCGGCGCCGGCGAGACCGTGATCGGCCAGACCGACGCCTTCGTCTCCGACCCCGACCATCGCGGCCTCTACATCCCCGCCGCCGCCGCCGCCGACCGCCGCGCCGCCCGGCGGGTCGCCTGAAGCAGCCAACACGGAAGCATCGCACGTCCGCTGAGTTGCCAGCGGCGCCGCTCATGGGTTGCGGCCCGCACCGGAAACGACACGACCGGCCGGGCTTGACGGCCCGCCGCTTTTGGCGCGGAAAGGGGCGATGGACGGGATCATCGACTGCCCCTCGCCCAATTTCGACGAGCGGGACCAGCCGGTCTCGATGGTCGTCCTCCATTATACCGGCATGGCCGATGCCGCCTCGGCGATCGACCGGCTGCGCGACCCGGAGGCGCGCGTCTCCTGCCATTATCTGGTTGCCGAGGACGGGCAGGTGCTGCGGATGGTGGCGGAGGACAAGCGCGCGTGGCATGCCGGCCAGTCCTACTGGCGCGGCCGCCGCGACGTGAACGCCGCCAGCATCGGCATCGAGATCGTCAATCCCGGCCACGAATTCGGCTATCGCCCGTTCCCGCGCGAGCAGATGGCGGCGCTGCTGCGCCTGCTGAAGGGCATCGTCGAGCGCCACCAGGTGCCGCGCGCCAACGTCGTCGGCCATTCCGACGTCGCGCCGGCGCGCAAGCGCGATCCGGGCGAGCTGTTCGACTGGGCCTCGCTCGCTCGCCACGGCCTCGCGGTGGCGCGGCCGACGCGCGGCCTGGTCGACCCCAACTGGACCGACGGCGGCTTCCTGCTCGCGCTCGAGCGCTACGGCTACGACGTGGGCGACGCGCTGGCGGCCACGGTCGCCTTCCAGCGCCGCTTCCGGCCCGAGCTGATCGACGGCGAGATCGACGGCGAATCGCGCGCCATCCTGCTGCAATTGCTCTTGGACCGCGAGCGCGGGCACCCTACATGAGGAGCGCCAGAGGGTCGGGCGGCCGCGGCCCCCGCGCAGGCGGGGGGCGAGGAAAGTCCGGGCTCCAGGGAACGACGGTGCCGGCTAACGGCCGGCGGGGGCGACCCCAGGGACAGTGCCACAGAAAGCAGGTCGCCGAAGCTTCGGCCCGGCGACAGTGAAAGGGTGGGGCAAGAGCCCACCGCGCGACCGGCAACGGAAGCGGCACGGCAAACCCCACCGGGAGCAAGACCGAATAGGGGCGGCACATGGGCTTCGTTCCGGCCCCGCCGCCCGGGTTGGTTGCTGGAGGGGCGGAGCGATCCGCCTCCTAGAGGAATGGTCGCCCATCCCCGGATCGGTCCGGGGTGGACAGAACCCGGCTTACAGACCCTCTGGCCTTTCTCCTCAGCTCGGCGGCGACGGCGCGGCGGCGGGCGCCGCCGTGCGGCTGGCCGGCGGCGCCGGCGGCGCCTCGGCGATGGGCGCGGGCCACAGCGCCACCGCCGCCGCTCCGGCCATAACGCCGGCGAGGAAGGCCGCCGCCAGCACCAGCCGGCGCCGGTCGCGGCCCGGTTCCCCGCGCATCGCCGGGGCGCCGATCGGCCCCGCCGCTTCGACCAGGCGATAGCCCTTGCGGGGCACGGTCTCGATCGCGTCCGGCGCGCCGAGCGCGGTCCGAAGCCCGGAGATCACGCGCTGCACCGCCTCGTCGACGACGTGGGCGCGCCAGACCTCGCGCCTCAGCTCCTCCCGCGACACGATGCGGCCGCCGCTGCGCGCCAGATAGGCGAGCGCCTCCATCACCTTCGGCTCCACGCGGATCAGCTCGCCGTCGCGCAGGATGAGGTTGCGATCCGGGTCGGCCACCCGGCTGCCGACCCGAAACAGGGCGGTGCCGCCGACCGCTGCGCCGTCGGGGTCGATCATTAGCGTTCCTTAGCGGATCCTTGGGTGCATCGGCGCGAGCTTTCCCCAACCAGCGGAGCCGGTCAACCGGGCTGCCGGAGGGAATGCGCATGAGGGGACTGAAACGAATCGCCTGGGCCGCCGCCCTGCTCGGCTGGTCGAGCGCCGCGGCGGCAGCGACGCCGGTCGCCGGCCGCTGGGTCGGCCAGGCCTTCGCCAACGAAGCGGCGATGCCGGTCGAGCTCAGCATCGCGGCGGCGGGCGACGGCGAGGCCGAGGCCGAGCTGGCGCTGCCCGACCTGATCTGGGTCTCGCGTCCCGCCGCCACGCTCCGGCCGGGCGGCGTCGACGTCGAGCTGCCGTTCGGGCTCGGCGTGCGCGCGCTGCGCCTGTCGCCGGAGGGCCATGTCCTCGCGACCGGGCCGGGCGGGATCGCCATCACCTTGCGGCGGGCCGGCGCCGCGCCCCATTCGGTCGCGGAGGTCGCGATCGCCAGCGCCGACGGCCCGATCCCGGCCACGCTCTATCGGCCGGCGCGCCGGGAGGGCGCCCGCGCGCCCGGCATCGTCGTCGCCGGCGGCGCCGCCGCGGCCTCGCGCCACCATCCGTCGGTGGTCGCCTGGTGCCGCCATTTCGTGCGCCGCAACCTCGCCTGCCTCGTGCCCGAGCGCCGCCCCGACGGGGCGGGGACGAGCAGCTCCGACCTCGAGCGCGACGCCGGCCATTTGCGGGCCGCGCTCGACTGGCTGCGCGCGCGCCCGGAGGTCGACCCGGAGCGGGTCGGGCTCGCCGCCTTCAGCCGCGGCGGCTGGCCGGCGATCCGAGTCGCCGCCGGCGACCGGCGGCTGCGCTTCCTGCTGCTGTCGGCGCCGCCGGCGCGCGGGCCCGGCGAGACCGAGATGCTGTCGGTCGTCGCCCGCATGGAGGCGGCCGGCCGGCCGGCGAGCGAGATCGCGACGGTGCGGCGCTATTACGACCTCTACTTCCGGGCCGCGGCCGGGGAGGCGCCCTGGACCGAACTCGAGCGCGCGGCGCGCGCCGCCGAGGCCGAGCCGTGGGGCGCGTTCGTCGACCAGCCGCTGCGCGAAGCCGACCTCGGCTTCTGGGCCCGCAACGCCCGCTTCAGCAACGATTCGGACTTCGCCGATGTGAGGGCCCCGGTGCTCGCCGTCTGGGGCGCCCGCGACGTCGCCGTCCCGCCCGACCGGCACCAACCGCTGCTGCTCGCCCGTCTCGTCGGGGCTCAGTCGGTGGCGACCCTCGTCTTCCCGCGCGCCGATCACGGCCTGGAGGTGGATCCCGGGCCGGATCCGCTGGGCGTCTGGCGCTGGCCGGAGCGCGCGCCGGGCCTGATCGCGGCGCTGGACCGCTGGCTGGCGGATCGGCTGGCCGGCCCCGAGCAAGCCGGCGCCGACTGAAGCAGGCCGATGGGTGGCGCGGCGGGCGAGAAGGCCCTATCTCGCCCTGATGGCCAAGCCGGGACGATCGAACGACTGGGGATTTCCGCGCTGGCGCGGCTACGGCTCGGCGCGCGAGGCCGAGGCGGTGCGCGCGTGCGACCGCTACGGCTGCGACGAGCCCGGCGACCGGCCCGCGCCCAAATCCCCGCACGGCCGCGAGCGCTGGTACTTCTGCGAGCGCCACGCCGCCGAGTACACCCGCAACTGGAACTATTTCGAGGGGCTGACCGCCGAGGAGGCGGCGGCGCGCGAGGCCGAGGAGGCGCGCGACGCCGACGGCTTTTCCCAGGCCGGCCATTACGGCTGGGGCGGCCCCGGCGACGGCAGCCGCAGCCGCGACGAGATGCGCGCGCTCGACCTGCTCGAGCTCGAGGCGGACGCCGGCTTCGAGGAGGTCCGCGCCGCCTGGCGCCGCCTCGCCAAGGAAAACCATCCGGACGTCAAGCCCGGCGACGCCGAGGCCGCGGTCCGCTTCCAGGCGATCCAGGCGGCCTATGAGGTGCTGCGCAAGGCGGAGGAGCGGCGCGGCGGGCTCTCGGCTTGAGCCGGCCTCGGCCCCGCATCCTGGTCGACGCCGACGCCTGCCCGGTCAAGGAGGAGGTCTACAAGGTCGCCTTCCGGCATCGGGTGCCGGTCGCCGTCGTCAGCAACAGCCCGATCCGGGTGCCGCCGCACCCGCTGGTCGAGCGCGTCGTCGTCGGCGCCGGCTTCGACGCCGCCGACGACTGGATCGCCGCCGCGGCCGGGGAGGGGACGATCGTCGTCACCGCCGACATCCTGCTCGCCGAGCGCTGCCTCAAGGCCGGGGCGAGCGTGATCGCCCCCAACGGCAAACCCTTCACCGCCGCCTCGATCGGCGCCGCGGTCGCGACCCGGGCGATCATGGCCGACCTTCGTGCCGGCCTCGGCGACGGGATAGGCGGCCCGCCGCCCTTCGCGAAGCAGGACCGCTCGCGCTTCCTGTCGGCGCTCGACGAGGCGCTGGTGCGGCTCGGGCGGCTGCCAGGGTAGGAATGGGACTTCGACCGCTCGGCCCGGACGGAGCGGGCGATTCTTCCGCCCTCCTCAGTCGGTGAACATGAAGGTGCCACCGACGTGGGCGACCGGGTCCGCCGCATCGCCGTCGTGGGCGGTGCCGCGGACGAAGCCGACGCTCCTGGTGACGCCGTAGCATTCGCCGCGGCCGACGATGGCCCGGCCCGGCACGGCCGGGCGCAGATAGTCGACGCGCAGGTCGAGCGTCGCCTGGTGGCGGAAACGGCCGAGCCGGACCCAGATGGCGAGGCTGGTGGCCATGTCCATCAGGCTGACGATCGGGCCCGAGGCAAGGATGCCGCTGTCCGGCATGCCGACCAGCCGCTCGTCATAGGGCAGCGACAGCTCGACCCAGTCCGGCCCGTGCGCGCGATAGGCGATGCCGAGCGCCCCGCCATGGCCGACGCGGCGGACGTAGCTCATGAAGCGCTCGGGGTCGAACGGCTGGGCGGTGCGCGGGTCGGCCGCGCTCACGCCGCCAGCCGCTGCGCCGTCGCGCGGATCAGCGCGATCATGTTGGGAATGCCCTGGGTGCGGTTCGAGCTGAGCTGGTTCGACAGGTCGAAGCGGGCGAGCTCGCTGGCGATGTCGAGGGCGAGGATCTCCTCCGGCGTGCGGTCCTGGACGGCGAGCAGGATCAGCGCGACGATGCCCTTGGTGATCGCCGCGTTGCTGTCGGCGAGGAAGTGGAGCCGCCGGTCCTCGCGCGGCACCGGATAGACCCAGACCGCCGCCGAGCAGCCGCGCACCAGCGTCGCGTCGGTCTTGAGCGCGTCCGGCATCGGCTCGAGCGCGCGCCCGAGGTCGATCAGCAGCCGGTAGCGGTCGTCCGCCTCGAGCAGCTCGTAATCGGCATGGACGTCGGCGAGGGACTGGAAGGCCATGATCCGGAGATAGGGTGGGGCGGTGCCCAAGTCACCCTTGCCCGGTTCGGCCTGTCCGGAGTCTTCGCCGCGCGATGCCGGCTCAGGCCTCCATTCCGCTGGCGATCGATTCGAGCCGGCGCACGCGGGCGCGCAGGTCGGCGATGTCGGGCCGTCCGTTGCCGCCCGTCCGGCCGCCGCGGCGGGCGATCTCCAGCCGCCGCAGGTCGAGCCATTCCTGCCAGCCCCTGAGCGCGACGCTGGCGGTGAGGCCGAGCGCGAGCGTGCCGGCCGAGGCGAGCGAGACGAGCAAGGCAGGATCGGACATGGCTTCCTCCTAGCGGTCCCTCAGTTCCTCGATCTGGCGCTCGAGGCTGTTTTCCTTCTCGACCGTGATTCGCTCCAGCACCGACACGCGCTCGCGCAGCTGCCTGACCTCGTCGAGCAGCCGCCGGGTCTCGCCGGCGCCGAGGCGGCTCTCATGCTCGCGCTTCATGTCGCGATGGGCGTAGCGGTAGCGCGCGCGCACGATGCCCGCGATCATGGCGATCGCGACGATCAGCACCACCATCAACTCGCGGCTCATGCGCGTCTCTCCTCCCTTTGCGTCGGGTCCGGCCTCAGTTGAGCGGCCGGTCGCGCAATTGCTCGATCTCGTCGGCGACGACGATGCCCTTGTCGGTGACGATCCGCTCCAGCACCCGCACCCTTTGCTCGAGCCGTTCGGTGTGGGCGGCATATTGCGCCGCCTTCTCGGCGGTGACCGCGCTCATCGCCTCGGCCATCTTCTCCTTGTGCCTCAGCCAGCGCTTGAAGCCGTCGGCCGCGATCCCGGCGATCACCGGGATGCCGACCACGATCATGAAGAAGCCGATGACGAGCCAGGTCTTTTCCATTTTCCCCTCCTAGTTGCGGGCGATGCGCAGCGAGTCGATCTCCTGCGTCAGGCGGTGGCTGTCGTCGGTGACGATCCGCTCGACATTGGCGAGCCGGTCCTTGACCGCGCCCAATTCGGCCTTGAGCTGGGCGTTCTCGGTCGAGAGCAGCTTGATCCGCTCCATCGCCTCGTCGCTGGTCCTGGGATAGACCGCCTGGCCCCAGGCGCCGTCGAGCGGATAGCCGTGCTTGATCCGGAGCCAGGTGGTGAACATCCAGCCGGCGACGGCGAAGATGCCGACGATCGCGACGACCGGGGCGAAAGCATCGAACGGAAAGCCCATTGTCCCATCTCCTCCTAGCGCAGCTTCTCGATCTCGCGCGCCGTCCGCTCGGCGGGATCGGTGGCGATCGCCTCGAGCACGCCCATCCGCTCCTCGAGCCGGCGGACCGACTGGCGGAGCGTCTCGTTCTCCCGCATCAGCCGCGCATTCTTGCGCGCCTGCTCGGCCTGGTCGCCGGTGCCGGCGATGCGACGCTCGTGGCGCTGCCGCACGATCGTGACGATCACCCAGGCGGTGGCGATGATCGCGATGATCGGGATGAAGACGGCGACTTCCATGTCGATTCCCCTTTGCCGGCGGCGCTAGCGCAGCTGTTCGATCTCGCGGGCGAGGCGGCTGTTCGAGCTCGTCACATAGGCCTCGACGTCGGCCAGCCGCCGGTCGATGTCGCGGAAGCGCGAGCGGACGTCGCGGGTGGTGCGGCGCGGGTTGGCGCGCACGCCCTGCCAGAACTTCCGCTCCTCCGGATTCTCCTCGTAAAGCTCGAGCGGCTTTTTCGGCGCCATCGCCGCGACCACCCAATAGGCGATCAGCGTCCAGGGGAAGCCGCCGAGGATGGTGAGCAGGACGACGCCGATCCGGACCAGGGTCACGTCCATGCCGGTGTAATCGGCGATGCCGGCGCACACGCCCGACCATTTGGCGTTCTGCTTGTCGAGATAGAAGCGGGTGCGGGGCGAGGTCATGAATTCCTCCTGCGGGTCGGAACGGGACGGCGGGCGGGATTGATTTCGCCGCCGTCGAATTCGGGCAGGCGGCGGTCCTCGAGGCCGAGGCCGGCCGGGTCGCAGGCGATCTGCCGCCAGTTGGGATTCTCGGCCTGGACGATGCGCTCGATCGTGCACATCCGGTCGTCCAGCCGCCGGGCGAGGTCGTGCAGCTCGTCGAGCAGATTCTCATCGGCGGTGGTGAGCGTCGCCGCGGTCTTCCACTTGGTGATGTAGTGGAAGATGACCCACGGAAAGCCGATGAACAGGATGCTGCAGATGATGATCGGGAAAATGTAGTCGCCGTCCATGTGATCAGGCCCCCTTCTTCTCGGCTTCGCCGCCGTTGGTGCGCTTGGCAAGGTTCGCCTTCAGCGCCTCGAGCTCGGCGTCGACCTTGTCGGAGTTCCTGAGCTCGGCGATCTCGTCGTCGAGCGTCCTCGGCGGAGCGCCCAGGCTGAGCGCGTCGGCCTCGCCCTCGGCAAGGTCGGCGCGGCGCTCGAGGACGTCGAAGCGGCTGAACGCCTCGTCCACCTTCGGGCCGGAATAGAGCTCGCGCAGGCGGGCGCGGTTGTGGGCGCTCTCCATCCGCGTCATGATCGCGTTCTGGCGGGCGCGGGCCTCGCGCAGCTTGGTCTGCAGCTTGGCGATGTCGGCCTCGTTGGCGCGCAGCGCGTCGTCGAGCACGTCGATCTCGGCCTTGAGCTGGTCGGCCATGTCGGCCGCCTTCTGCTTCTCGAACAAGGCTGCCTTGGCGAGATCCTCGCGGTCCTTGCTCAAGGCCAGCTCCGCCTTTTCGACCCAGCCGTCCTGGAGCCGGTCGAGCTTGGTGATCTGGCGGCGCAGCTCCTTCTGGTCGGCGATGGTGCGGGCGGCCGAGGCGCGCACCTCGACCAGCGTCTCCTCCATCTCGAGGATGATCATCCGGATCATCTTGGCCGGGTCCTCGGCCTTGTCGAGCAGGTCGGTGACGTTGGCGGCTATGATATCGCGCGTCCGCGAAAAGATACCCATGGGGAAGAACTCCTTGGCTGTGATGTAGGGCTTCGCCCGTCCGGCCGCGGCGGGGCGGGGGCGGGAAGGGTGCGAGGCACCGATCCGGATCAGCTCCGCCGCCTTCACCACCACCCTGGCCGGCCCGGGCTCAGCCATGCGCCTGGTTCCCGTTGTGGACCTGGGCGTAGCCGCTGGCAACAGCTGCCGGCGACTGGGCCGGGCCGACCGCGGCGGCGACCGAAAGGGTCGAGAGGATGAGCGCGCCGACCGCGGCCGTGGCGACGCGAGCTAGACGATCGAACTTGAACATTTCCGGTCTCCCCGAGCCTGGTGGCGCTTGCATCCCCGACGGCCAATCCGGCGGTGACGCCTCATCCCAAGCAGGGGGCGTGCCAAGTCCGCGAAGCGGCGCGAAACCGCGGAAAAATGGCGATTTCGCCAAGCGCGGCGACGTTTCAGGCTTGCCAAGAGGTGGGAAAATGCGCCAAGGGTTGGGACATGGAGCGCAACACCCATCTCGTCGGCCAGTCCACCTCGTTCCTCGACGCGGTCGAGCGGGCGAGCCGGGCGGCGCCGCTCGACCGGCCGGTCCTCGTCATCGGCGAGCGCGGCACCGGCAAGGAGCTGATCGCCGAGCGCCTCCACCACCTGTCGTCGCGCTGGGACGGGCCGCTCATCGTCATGAACTGCGCGGCGCTCCCCGAGACGCTGATCGAGGCGGAGCTGTTCGGCCACGAGGCGGGCTCGTTCACCGGCGCCGCCAAGGCCCGCGCCGGCCGCTTCGAGGAAGCGAATGGCGGCACGCTCTTTCTCGACGAGCTCGCCACCTTGTCGAGCCCCGCCCAGGACCGGCTCCTGCGTGCGATCGAATATGGCGAGGTGACGCGGATCGGCGCCTCCAAGCCGCTGGAGGTCGACGTGCGCATCGTCGCCGCCACCAACGCCCACCTGCCGGCGCTGGTCGAGCAGGGCGGGTTTCGCGCCGACCTGCTCGACCGCCTCAGCTTCGAGGTCGTCACGCTGCCGCCGCTGCGCCACCGCGAGAGCGACATTCCCGTCCTCGCCGACTTCTTCGCGCGGCGGATGGCGCTCGAGCTCGGCTGGGAGGGCTGGCCCGGTTTCTCCGAGGAGGCGATGGGCAAGCTGCTCGCCTATCCCTGGCCCGGCAACGTGCGCGAATTGCGCAACGTGATCGAACGTGCCGTCTATCGCTGGCACGACGAAACCGCCCCGATCGAGGACATCCAGTTCGATCCGTTCGATTCGCCTTGGGCGCCGCGCGCCGCCAACGAGAACGAGAAGGCGCCGCCGGCCGACGCCGAGCCGGTCGCGGCCGCCCAGGCGGCGCCGGCGATGCCGGACGGCGCCGTCTACGATCCGTCGGGCTGCGCCGACTTCCGGCTCGCGGTCGCCGAATATGAAAAGGCGATTCTCGCCGCCGCGCTCGAAAAGTGCCGCTGGAACCAGCGCGCCGCCGCCGCCGCGCTCAGCCTCACCTACGACCAGCTCCGCCACGCCATGCGCCGCCACCAGCTGCAGGCGAGCTGAGCCGCTTCCGGCGAAGCCGCCGTCAGCGCCGCGGCGGCCGGACCCTGGCGAGGTCGTTGCGAATCGTGGTCGCGGCAACCCCGCCTTCGCCCATCGCGTGGCTGATCTGGTCGAGGCCGAGCACGACGTCGCCGGCCGCATAGACGCCCGGCACGCTGGTGCGCTGGTGCGCGTCGACGGTGATGCAGCCGGTTTCGGCGTTGAGCGCCACATCGATCTGCGCGGCAAGCTCGGTGTGGACGTCGGAGCCGAGCGCCGGATAGATGCTGTCGAAGGCGTGATGGCCGGCGGCGGTCTCGACCACGATGCAATCCTGCTGGACGGCGACGCCGCGCGCCGGGCCGGCGACGGCACCGATGCCGTGCTCGCGCAGCCGCGCCGCATCCTCCGCCGCGATCGCGTGCGCCTCGCCCGGCGCGATCAGCGTGACGTCGGCGGTATAGGAGCGCAGGAACAGCGCCTCGGCGACGCCGTGACGGCCGCTGCCGATGACCCCGACCCGGCGGTCGGTCACCTCGTAGCCGTCGCAGATCGGGCAGTAGCGGATCAGCCCGCGCGCCAGCGCCTCGTCGTGCAGCGTCTCGTCCATGTCGGGGCGGCGGTTCCTGACCCCGGTGGCGAGCAGCACGGCACGGGCACGGGCCGAGCCTTCACCCCAATCGGCGCGGAAGGTCGCGCCGTCGCGGTCGAGCCGCGTCACCCGCCCGGTCTCGAACCCGGCCCCATATTTCTCCCCCTGCTCGCGCATCCGCCGCAGCAGGTCGTTGCCCGAAATCCCCTCCGGGAAGCCGGGCACGTTGCGGGCGCACGGAATCCAGCTCGCCCGGCTGCGGCCGGCATCGACCAGCAGCACCTGCAGGCGGAAGCGTGCGAGGTAGATCGCCGCGGTCAGGCCGGCCGGGCCGGCGCCGACGATCAGGCAGTCGAAAGGATCGCGCTTCATCGCGCCGTTCAGCGCCGGGCCCACGCCGATGGTTCCGGGCCGACGATGCGGCAACATCTCGTCGCGACCGGGCAGGCCGGCGGCGGAGCGCGGCCGGTCCGGCCTCGCCCGCCAGGCTCGCGCCTGGCCGGGGCGATGCGGCGGCAGCTAGCCGGCGGCGGTGGGGGAGGGCGCCGGCCGCGGCTGCCACTGCTCGCCGTCGAAGCCGAAGCGGGCGTGGTCGCGCCCGGCGAAGGCGGCCCCGTCCCATTCGATCACCTGCAGGTCGACGGCGTCGTTGGCATGAGCGGTGAGGAGGTTGAAGCTCTGCGCCTCGCCGGCGCGCAGCCGGGTCGAGGTGGCGGTGCCGGCCTGGATGACCAGCGCCGGGCCGGCATTCTTCACCATCGCGCGCGCCGAGCCGGAGAAGCTGCGGTGGAAATGGCCGGCGAGCAGGAGGTGGACGCCGGCGTCGGCCACCGCCGCGAGCGCGTCCTGGTGACGGCCGACCACCTTCGTCAGCCCGCCTTCCTCGCCGATCGGCATCGCGAACAGCGGGTGGTGGGTGACGAGCACCCTGGTCCGCTGCTCCGGCACGTCGCGGAAGCGCTCGCGGATCAGCGCCATCTGCTCGCGGTCGATGCGCCCGTCCTTGAAGGTGAGCGAGCGCGCGGTGTTGATGCCGAGCACGGCGAGCCGCTCGCTCTCGAACCACGGGCACAGATCGTCGTCGATATAGCGCCGGTAGCGATGGAGCGGCCGGACGAAGCGGCGGATGACGTCGTAGAGCGGCACGTCGTGATTGCCCGGGACGCCGAGCGTCTCCAGGCCCGCCGCCTCGAGCCGGTCGAGGAAGGCGCCGGCCTCCCGATACTGGGCGACCCGCGCGCGCTGGGTGAAGTCGCCGCTGATGGCGACGAGGTCGGGCCTGTTCTCGACCAGCCACGCCTCGGCCGCGGCGACCAGCTGCGGGTCGTGGGCGCCGAAATGGACGTCGGAGAGATGCGCGATCCGGGCCATGGCGGGAGAACCCTCCGCAAGGCAAGGAGGTTTCCACTGGTCCCCTCCCTGCAAGGGAGGGGCTAGGGGTGGGTGCGAGCAAAGCGAGCATTCGGCCGCCGCAATGCTCGGCGCCTCGACAGAACAGCGCCTTCGGCGCTACCCACCCCCGGCCCCTCCCTGCAGGGAGGGGCGCGCTCAGCGCCAGGTCCGCTCGAACCTCGATCCGAGCGTGGTCAGCACCTCGTACTGGGTGAGGCCGGACTGGGCGGCGGCGCCCGGCAGGTCGTAGTCGAGCTCGACCCAGTCCCCTTCCTGCACCCCGGCCGCCTCGCCGACCAGGATCGCGACGAGGTCCATCGAGACGCGGCCGACCACGGGGGCGAAAGTCTCGCCGATCCGGGCGCGGCCGGTGCCGGAGAAGCCGCGCAGGTAGCCGTCGGCATAGCCGATGTTGAGGATCGCCAGCTCGCAGGGGCGATCGGCCTTGAAGGTGGCGTTGTAGCCGACGCACTCGCCGGCCCCGATCCGTCGCCGCTGCACCACCTGCGCCTCGACCTGCGCCACCTGGCGGATGTGCCCGGCCGCCTCGCGCCGCGGCACGCCGCCGTACAAAGCGAGGCCCGGTCGGGTGAGGTCGAAGGCATAGTCCGGCCCGAGGCAGATGCCGGCGCTGTTGGCAAGGCTTAGCCGCCTGGCCGTCACGCTCGCCGCCAGCCCGGCGAAGGCGCGGCGCTGGCCTTCGTTCATCGCCGCGTCCTCGTCGGCGCAGGCGAGGTGGCTCATCAGCGTCTCGATCGCGAGCCCGGCGCACAGCCCCGATCGCGCCTCGGCGCAGGTCAGGCCGAGCCGGTTGATGCCGGTGTCGATCATGACGTCGCAGGGCCGACCGGTTGCGCGCCAGCGCGCGACCTGATCGGGCGTGTTCAGTACCGGCCGCGCCGGCGAGGCGAGCGCGGCGCCCATGTCGTCCGCGCCGACGCCGTGCAGCACCGACAGGGCGAGCCCTTCCGGCCAGGGCGCCAGCGCCTCGGCCTCGGCCCAGGTCGCGACGAAAAAGTCGCGGCAGCCGGCCTTCGCCAGCCGCTCGACCACCGCCCGCGCGCCGAGCCCGTAGCCGTCGGCCTTGACCGCCGCGCCGCAGGCCGCGCCGCCGCTGCGCGCCGCGAGCCAGCGCCAGTTGGCGGCCAGCGCGTCGCCGTCGAGGATCAGCCGCAGCGGGACATGGGCCATGGCCGCGCCCGTAGCGCGGGCGCCGGTCCTAGTCCAACGCCTCGGCGGGCCGATCCGGCAGCCACAGCCAGGTGACGACCAGCGCCATCGCGACGACGGCCATCGTGTACCACAGGCCGGCATAGGGATCGCCGCTGGTGGCGACGATGTAGCTGGCGATGAAGGGAAGGAAGCCGCCGAAATAGCCGGTGCCGAAATGGTAGGGAATCGACATCGAGCTGTAGCGGATCTGGGGCGGAAACATTTCGGCGAGCAGCGCCGCCACCGGGCCGTAGGTCGCGCCCGACAAAGCGGTCAGCGCGAGGATCGAGAGCAGGATGATGGCGATGCTGGCGGGCGGCGGCACCACCGGGTCGAAGCTGTAGCCGGCCTCCTCCAGCAGCAGCTGGACCTCCTCGGGGTCGCCGATCGGGATCGTCGCATCGCCGACGCTGACGACGATCTCGCCCGACAGGCCTTCCAATCGAACCGGGTTGAAGCTGTAGCCGACGCCGAGCCCGCCGAGCTTGCCGAGGACCTGGCCGCACAGATCGGCCTGCTCGCCCGCGAACGGGTCGAAGTCGCAGCTCGGGCGGTGGATCGTCACCGGCGCCCGCTCGGCCGCCGCGGCGAGGCCCGGATTGGCGGCCGCGCCCATCAGCCAGAAGAGCGGGAACAGCAGCAGCAGGGTGAGCGCGTAGCCGATCACGATCGGCTTCCTGCGGCCGACCCGGTCCGAGAGGCGTCCGAACAGCACGAACCAGCCGAGCCCGGCGAGCGCGCCGGCGCCGACGATCAGCTGGGCGGCGGTGGGATCGACCCGCATCGGGCCCTGCAGGAAGGAGAGGGTCGAGAACATCGCCGTATACCAGATGACGGTGAGGCCGGCGGCGATGCCGAACAGAGCGACGAACAGCCGCTTGAGATTGCCGGGATAGGTGAAGCTGGCCTTGAACGGGTTGGCGGCGCAGCCGCCGGCCTCCTTGAGCGCCTTGAAGACCGGGCTTTCCGACAGCTTGAGCCGCATCCACAGCGAGATGGCGAGCAGCAGGATCGAGACCAGGAACGGGACGCGCCAGCCCCAGGCGTCCCAGGTCGCGTCGCTCATCACGCTCTTGGTGCCGAGCACGACCGCCAGGCTCAGCACGAAGCCGCCGGCGACCGAGGCCTGGATGAAGCTGGTATAATAGCCCGCCTTGCCGGGCGGCGAATGCTCGGCGACGTAGATCGCCGCGCCGCCATATTCGCCGCCGAGCGCCAGGCCCTGCATGATCCGCAACAGGATGACGATGATCGGCGCGGCGATGCCGATCGCCGCGGCCGAGGGCACCAGGCCGACGCCGGCGGTGGCGAGGCCCATCAGGGTGATGGTGACGAGGAAGGTGTATTTGCGCCCGAGCCGGTCGCCCATATAGCCGAACAGGATCGCGCCCAGCGGCCGGAAGCCGAAGCCGACCGCGAAGCCGGCCCAGGCGAGCAGGGTTTGCAGCGTCTCGTTGCCGGCGGGAAAGAAGGTGCGGCCGATGATGCCGGAAGCGGCGAGCGTGCCATAGATGAAGAAGTCGTACCATTCGAACACGGTGCCGACCGACGAGGCGCCGATGACGAGGCGCGTGCGCTGAGCCCCGGAACTGCCGCCGTCCGCCGCCGCAATCGTCGCCATGGCCTTCCCCCTCGTTCCGCGAGACTAAGCGGGAAGCGGCGCCCCCGGCAAGCGCCTCAGATGTCGAGATGGGCCAGCACCCGCGGCAGCAGGTCGCGCGCGACCCGCTCGAGGTCGGCGCGGTCGCTGCCGAACGCGCCGTCGAGCGCGAGGCGGGCGAAGCCGTGCACCATCGCCCAGCAGGCGATCGACGGCGCCACCGACGGATCCTGCCGACCAGGCTTCATGCTCTCCTCGCCGCGCACGACCCGGTCGAGGATCGCGAAGGCGCGGCGCGAAGCGGCGAGATAATCGGGGTCGTCGCGGTCGAGCAGGGCGTAGCGCCACATCAGGTCGAACTTCGCCGGCTCGGCGATGGCGAAGCGGACATAGGCGAGCCCCTGCGAGCGTACCCGGTCGCTGCGGCCGCGGCCGACGTCCGCCGCCGCCAGCGCATCGCCGAATCGGCGGAAGGCCTCGACGGCGAGCGCGGTCAGCAGGCCGCGGGCGTCGCCGAAATGGTGCGCCGGCGCGGAGGGCGAGACGCCGGCGCGCCGGGCCGTCTCGCGCAACGAGAAGCGGTCGATGCCGCGCTCGGCGATCACCGCCTCGGCCGCGGCAAGCAGCGCCGCCCGCAACGCGCCATGATGGTAGGCGCGGACCGGCTCGGCTATCTTGACACTGTTCGAATGTCCGGCCATGGA
>Ga0299913_10000516_pt1 | contig 25064 bp, 25 predicted proteins | sample RVTome_9_FD_201360 | JGI IMG/M metagenome (GOLD analysis project Ga0299913, IMG submission 201360) | Soil microbial communities from uranium-contaminated site in the Upper Colorado River Basin, Wyoming, United States - RVT155D38 (version 2) ... | reverse complement strand
ACTTCGCCTACTCGGAGCAGGGACTGGGTCGCTTCCGCGTCAACGTCTTCCGCCAGCGTGGCAGCGTGGGTATGGCTTGTCGGCGGGTGTTGCCGGGGAGCCCCGCCTTCGACACGCTCGGTCTCCCCCCGGTCATCAAGTCGCTCTCGGAGGAACAGCGCGGACTGTTGCTGGTCACAGGGCCGACGTCATCGGGAAAGACGACGACGACCGGAGCCATCATCAACCACATCAACGCGACGCGCTCTTGTCACATCCTAACGATCGAGGACCCGATCGAGATCTTGCACCCAGACAGGGAAGCGATCGTCAACCAGCGCGAGATCGGTCATGACACCGCGGACTTCGCCGTCGCGTTGCGCGCGGCCATGCGTCAGGACCCCGACGTCATCTTCGTCGGAGAGATCCGTGACGCTGAGACCGTCAAGGCGGCCCTGCAGGCAGCCGAGACGGGTCACTTCGTCGTTTCGACACTGCACACGACCGATGTCTCAGAGACGGTTAACCGCATCATCGACTTCTTCCCACCGCACCAGCAGAAGCAGATCCGCGTCTCTCTGGCGGCATCGCTGAAAGGGATCGTGTCGCAGCGACTCCTGCCGCGCAAGGACGGCAAGGGCCGGATCCCGGCCGTAGAGATCCTGGTGATGAACGGTCGGATCCACGACCTCATCCTGAATTCCGAGCAGACGCACATGATCCACGACATCGTGGCCGAGTCGTCCTTCTACGGGATGCAGACGTTCGACCAGGCCCTCCTGGCGTTGTACCGCTCGGGTCTGGTTTCTCTGGACGATGCCATGGGTGCCGCGACGAACGCACACGACTTCCAGATCGCGCTGAGGCAAGAGGGGCTGCAGCCGGTCTCGTAGTGTGACGGGGTCATGTCGCGCCCCCTCGATCTAGCGCAACTTCTCGATGCCGGCTCTCCCGTCATCGCGCTCGCCGAAGCGTTCCGTGCGGCCGGCCACGAGCTCTATCTCGTGGGCGGATCGGTGCGCGATGCGTGGCTGAAGCGTGCCCACGAGGACCTCGACTTCGCCACCGACGCGGTCCCCGAACAGACGAAGAAGATCGTGGCCCCGGTGGCGTCGGCTATCTGGTTGCAAGGTGAGGCCTTCGGGACCGTGGGGGCCGAGGTGTCCGGGCTGCGCATGGAGATCACGACCTTCCGGACGGAGAGCTACCAGCCGGCCTCCCGCCACCCCGAAGTGGAGTACGCGTCGGACATCGAAACGGATCTCTCGAGGCGCGACTTCACGATCAATGCGATGGCGATCAGCCTGCCCGACAAAGCTCCGGTCGACCCCTTCGATGGCGTCGAGGACCTCTCGGCCAAGCTCATCAGGACGCCCTTGGATCCGATCGTCTCGTTCACGGACGATCCGTTGCGCATGCTGCGCGCGTTCCGGTTCGCGTCCCAGCTCGATCTCAAGATCGACGACGCGGTGCTGCGCGCTATCGAGGAACTGCGCGACGAGATCAAGACGGTCTCTGCCGAACGCATCCGTGACGAGCTATCGAAGCTGGTCATAGGCAAGGCTCCGGCGCGGGCCCTGAAGCAGGCCGAGGATGTCGGTATCACGCAGCATTTCCTCCCCGAGCTGTCGGATCTCAAGCTCGAGCAGGATCCGGTGCAGAAGCACAAGGACGTCTTCCACCACACCCTCGCGGTCATGGAGAAGACCGAGCCGGTGTTGGAGCTGCGGCTGGCCGCGCTTCTCCACGACATCGGTAAGCCCAAGACGAGGCGGATCGACCCGAAGGAGGGGGTCTCTTTCCATCATCACGAGGTGGTCGGAGCCGAGATGGCCGCGGCCCGGTTGAAGGCACTGCGGTTCTCGAACGACGTGGTGCATGCCGTATCGGAGGTGATCCGGCTTCACCACCGCTTCCATACCTACCGGTTGGGCTGGTCGGACTCGGCCGTGCGCCGCTACGTCCGTGACGCGGGACCGCTGCTTCCGCTGCTCAACGGGATGGTTAGGGCCGATTGCACCACCAGGAACCAGGCCTTCGTCAAAGAGCTCGCCCGTCGGATGGACGAGCTCGAGGGTCGCATCGCCGAGCTCGCCGCGCGCGAGGAGCTGGACAAGCTTCGCCCCGAGCTGGACGGCCGGCAGGTGATGGAGCAGTTGGGCATCCCACCCGGCCCCCTCGTGGGCGAGGCGATGGAGTTCCTTCTCGAGCTGCGTCTCGAGGAAGGGCTGCTGGGTGAGGACGAGGCGCGCGCCCGGCTGGCGGAGTGGTGGAAGCAACGCGAGGCGTGACGCCGGAACCCAAGCCTCATCCCGGCGAGCCCTACTTCGAGTCGATCGGCGATCGTCTCGGACGGGCTTACCTGCGCTACGACTTCACGAAAGGGTCCGACCACGAGGTGGGATTCCTTACCGAGCTGCTCGGACCGGGCGCGGGGAAGCGCCTGTTGGACGTGGGGTGCGGTCCCGGGCGCCACGCGGTCCCTCTGGCACGAGCCGGGTGGGCAGTGACCGGTATCGATGTCTCCCAGGCATTCCTCGATATCGCAGCTGAAGATGCGCGCCGAGCGGGGATCGGGATGTCGCTGTTCCAGGTCGACGCCCGCCAGATGCCGTTCGACGATGAGTTCGACGCGGTCATCTCGATATGCCAGGGCGGTTTCGGTCTGATGGGCAGAGACGACGATCTTGTGCTGCGGCGGATCGCGGAGGCAACCACGCGCGGGGGGCGAGTGGTGTTGACCGCGTTCAGTGCCTACAACTCGGCACGCGAGCAGACGGACGCCAACCTCGACGCGGACTCGGGGGTCGTGCACGAACAGACGACGATCCGAGATCCCGAGGGGGCCGAGCACACCGTCGACCTCTGGACCGGTGTCTACACGCCGCGCGAACTGAGACTGATGTCTCTCGGGGTGGGTCTGGTGCCGGAAGACATCTGGTCGGTGGGTCCGGGGGATTTCGGTAGACGAGCTCCCGACGTGGACCATCCGGAATTCATGCTGGTAGCGCGCAAACCCACCTAAACCAAACCCGCCCGTCTCAGAGCGGCGCGCATGAAGCCGGAGACGATCAGTGTGACCACTCCGACCGATATCAACAGCGGCCTGAACGCCACGTTCTGGAACGCGACCATCAGGCCGCCGGCGACGATGCTCGCGAGGTTGTAGAGGATGTCGTAGAGAGCGAAGGCTCGGCCTCTCATGTCATCGGGAAGCGCGTCCTGCACCTGGGCATCGACCGCAACCTTGGTGAGGAACGTACCGAAGCCGCCGACGAAAGTGAGTCCGAGGAGCGCGTAGATGTCGAGGATGCCACCGAGCGCAACGATCCCGAGCCCGGAGACGATGAAGCCACCGAGTATGAGTTGGGGTCGGCTGAACCTTCCGCCGACCAACGACGTTGTCACCGCGGCGCTGAACGCTCCGACCCCCGCCGCACCCAGGGCCAGTGCACTCGACGACAGTTTCCCGCCGCTGTCGGATGCCTCCGGGTAGACGTCCTTGATCACGATGATGGCTGCGACCGCGAGGAACATCCCGATAGTTCGAAGCACGAAGATGGCGATCAGAGGCAGCCGCGCGGCGGGGCGGATCCAGATCGCCCGTAGGCCCTCGAGGAGCTCGGCGAGGATCTCGCGGACGGCCGCACCCATGCGAACGGCGCGGGCGTGGACGTGGGCGTAGGGCTCTGACAGCAGACCCGATAGCCACGCAGCAGCGGCATATAGAGCCCCGGCGGCGAGGTACGGGGCCGACGACGGAGCGACACCCGCCATCACCACGCCGAGGACACCTCCGGCCAGAGCGGACACCATCCCCCCGCCGGCCGAAAGAGCGTTACCCCTCAAGAGATGGTGCTCGTGGAGCACCGCCGGCAACAGCGCGCCTTTCGTCGTCAGGAACAGGCGGCCCAGGGCCAGCACCGCGAGCAGTGACGCCATCAGCTCGCCGTCGCCGGCGACGATCCCCGACCATGCAGGAAGCGAAACGAGGAGCCCGGCACGGATCACGTTCGTCCAGACCATCAGCCCCCTGCGGGGCCACCGGTCGACGAAGACCCCCATGAACGGTGACAGCAGCGAATAGGGCAGCAACGTCAACACGAACAGAGCCAGGATCTTTCCCGGCGTTCCTTCGCGGAAGGGCTCGACCACCAGCGCGTACGTGAACGCGGCTTGAGCGAGACCGTCGGCTGCCTGGGAGAGCCCCTGCGCCCCAAGGAGGACACGGAAGTCCCGCTCCCCCAGCAGCACGCGGATACGTGTCGCGCTCATCAGCTATCCCCACCTTGTAGGGCAGGAGGGCACCCCCCTGCCCGGTTAGGGCTTGGGGTGGAGGGCGCCGTCCGGCTCGAGCGAGAACCCGTTGCTGTGCCCGTTGGTGGCGGTTTCGATCGCGTCGATCGTGATCTGGTCCTCTTTGATGAAGGCCTCGACGAGGTCGTGTGCTTCTTCGTCGGAGTACTGCACCGGGGGCGACTTCATGAAGTAGGCGCTGGGTCCGAGGAGCGGGCCACCGATGCCGCGATCGAGCGCGACCTTCGCGCAACGAACCGCGTCGATCACCACGCCGGCGGAGTTGGGAGAGTCCCAGACCTCGAGCTTGAGTTCCATGTTGACCGGGATGTCACCGAACTCGCGGCCTTCGATGCGGATGTAGGCCCACTTGCGGTCCTTCAGCCACGGCACGTGATCGGAAGGGCCGATGTGGATGTCGTCAGAATCGATCCCGTTAGAGATCTGTGACGTAACCGACTGGGTCTTCGAGATCTTCTTGGACTTCAAGCGGTCTCGCTCGAGCATGTTCTTGAAGTCCATGTTGCCGCCGAAGTTCAGTTGGTAGGTGTGGTCGATCACCACGCCGCGGTCCTCGAACAGCTTGGACAGCAGACGGTGGGAGATCGTGGCTCCGACCTGGCTCTTGATGTCGTCGCCGATGATCGGGATGCCGTGCTTCGTGAAGCGCTGAGCCCAGTCCTCGTTCGTCGCGATGAAGACGGGCATGCAGTTGATCAGGGCGACCCCAGCTTCCAGTGCTTGCTCGGCGTAGAAGCGGGCCGCTTGCTCGGATCCGACGGGAAGGTAGCTGACGAGCACGTCGGTCTCGGTATCGCGCAGGACCTTGGCGACGTCCACCGGGGGAAGCTCGGACTCGGTGACCATCTCGCGATAGAAGTGGCCCAGGCCGTCATAGGTGTGTCCCCGTTGAACAGGAACATCCAGCGAGGGGACGTCGGAGAACTTGATCGTGTTGTTGGGCTCGGTCCAGATCGCATCGGAGAGGTCGAGCCCGACCTTGTTCGAATCGACGTCGAACGCACATGAGAATTCGATATCGGACACGTGGTACGGCCCGAGGTCCACGTGCATCAAACCCGGAACGACCTCGCCGGAGCGCGCCTTCGCGTAGTACTCGATCCCTTGCACCAGCGACGATGCGCAGTTGCCTACTCCTACGATCCCTACCCTGACTTTCTTGGACATGTCCCCTCCTGATTCAAACGTTCGTCGTTTCGGCCGCGCCGGTCCGAGGCGCGCGCTCTTGGGTGATCAACTCTTCGATCCACGCGATGTCGCTCTCGGTCGAGGCCATCCCATGGGTGTGTAGCGACAAGGTGTAGCTGTCGATGCGTTCGCGGTAGTCCCGCAGGTTGTTCTTGAACTCGGCCAGCTTGACGATCAGGTACGCGCGCCTGCGCTCGAGCAGCGCGAGGCGTGTCTCGGGCTGCAGGTAACGGAAGAAGGCCAGCTTCAGGGTGAAGTGCTCGGCATCCACGGCCGCCGCGGTCTCCTCGAGCATCGCGGCGAACATCTCTTCACCCTGGGAGGTGATCCGGTAGACGTTCTTCTTGCGGCCGCCGGATAGGGCGGGGGCCGCGTTCGAGCGAGCCAGCGATCGGGTGCTGCGGCTCCGGGCACGGCGAGGGGTCTCGGTCTCGACCTTCTCGAGAGCCCCGGCCTTCGTCAGACGACGCAGGGTCGGATACAACGAGCCCCAGGACACCTGCCAGAAAGGACCGAGCATGGCGCCGAGCTGTTTGCGCAGCTCGTAACCGTGCATCTCCTTGTCTTTGAGGAGCCCCAGAACGGGTAGCTCCAGCATCCCTGGTTGCTTCATGAACGCGCGCTTCCTATCGAGTGGATATATCGAACCGATATATCACCACGATATCCCGCGCGATGCAAATCGCGGCCCCCGCGGGCGGGAGTAGCATCCCAACATGTCGCTCTCGGGCCGCAGTTTCGACCCTTCGAGACCCCCGGCCGCCGGCCCGCCGGTGGTCGATTACACCCTGGCCCGGCGCTCCGTGCTCGCTTCGGTTAGACGGGGCACCCTCGGGACGTCCGACGTCTGCGACGCCCACCCCGAGCTGATGCGAGCGGCTCGCAACATCGGCGAAGCCGACGTGCGCAAGTGCCCGATCTGCTCGCACGAGACCATGCGGCAGGTCACCTACGTCTACGGCGACGAGCTCAAGCGGAACAACGGGCGGGTGGTCTACCCCCAGGAGTGGCTGGCCGAGCTGGCTGCGGACCACGATCAGTTCACCTGTTACGTCGTGGAAGTGTGCACCGACTGCGCCTGGAATCACCTCGTCCGCTCGTACCTGGCCGGGCGGCGGTACCGTCCCGTGGCGCCGAAGAGACCCTCTCGCACCCAACGTAGTTGAGCTCCAGCGCCGCGGTAGCTGCCCGCGTCGCGGGAGCCATTGGCGCCCTGGGATACCTGGTGGGCGTGGTCGATGGCCCCGTGATCGGTGCCCTTGCCGGCCTCGCCCTCGTCGCGTTCGGCCGGGGTCTGCTGGCCCCCGCGGGGGCCGAGCTCCTCGGTCCCGCCTGTTTCGGCGTGCTTGCCGGAGCCGCGGGGAGCGCTGCGCTGCGGTGGGGCACCCTCGATCTTCCCGAGATCCAGGGGGCCCAAGGGGTCCTGGGTCCCACCGTCGTGGTGGAACCGGTTTCCGTGGCGGTCATGAGCGGGGCGGCTCTGGTTGCGTCGACCCTCGCCCTCGGGATCTGGATAGGTGAACCGGAACAAGGCCGGTCCCTCACCCGCTGGTGGTGGGTCGAGCTGGCGGCCGGAGCTCTGCTCCTTGCCACCCTCTTCTGCGGGCCCCCGCCCTCCGACCTCGGACAGGCGGGCATCTGGCTGGGTGCCGCCGCCGCGGTGGGCGCGCTGGCGGCGGTCATCGGACCGCCGGCGGCGAAGCTGCGCCTGGGCATGAGGTACTCGATCGTGGGTCTCTGCGCTGCGGTCGTTGCTGCCGCGGCCGTCGCTTCGGGGACACTGTCGTGATCCCGGTCATGTTCCTCGGCCACGCGGTGCTGGCGCTCGTCCTGCTGGCGTCGTCCCGAACCCCCGACCCGGTGCGCGGTCGGATCGTTCGCGTAGCCGGTTGGGTCGGGGTTGCTTCCGGTCTATGGATGTTCGCCACCCGGGATTCCCTGCCGGCATGGCGAGGGCTCGAGATGGGCGCGCAAGAAGCTGCGATCGTCGGAGTAGCCGTGGCTTGCACCTGGGGACTCGTGATGGCGCTCGATCTCGCAACGGACCGGTGGTGGGCGGGCGCTCTGGCCGGGGTTGCCGCGACCGCCACGGTGGGCTTCGCGGCCGGACGCTGGACGATCCTGATACTGCTGTTCCTGGGTTGCGGATCCGTGGCGATGGCTCTGGCGGCGAGCCGGTCGGGCCGAGCGGGATGGCTCTCGCTCGCAGCTTCCGACGCGGGATTGGTGGCGGTGCTCGTAGCCGACGTGGTCTCCCGTGACGAGTGGGGAGCGCCGGGAAATCTCGACGATCTTCTCCTCGTCCCGCTGCTCGTGTCGGGCGCGGTCCGTGCCGGTCTCTTCGTCCGTCTCGGCCCGTTGGGAGTCCTCGGACGGCCCGCCGCGGTGATGGCTCCGCTGGCGTTGGCCGTGGGTCTCGTCTCGGTGGCCCGGTGGGTCGAACGTCCTCTTCCCCTCGCCGGAGCAGGGGTCCTGCTGCTGGCGATCGCGATCGCGGCGTGGTGCGTCCTGCGTCGCTCGCTCGACCCCGGGATCGCCGGGGTGTGGCCGGTGGCTCTCGGGGGGGCTTTGCTTCTGACCTCCGACAGAGCCACGGTGCCCGCGTCGATCGCCGCGGTGGTCGGGATGACGATCGTGTGCCTCTGGCCGGACGCGATCGAGCGCGGGCGACTGTCCCGCGCTCTGGTCCTGTCCGGGCTCGCACCGACGATCGTCTTCGGCGCCATCGGGATCACCGCACGCGAGGCGTTCGTCCGGGCCACCTCGGACGGCGATGCCGTAGACGTTGCCGCTTGGGTGGTCGTGTCGGCCCTGTTGCCGATCGCCTTCGCGAGTGGTGTGGCGATAGGTATCTACTCCGCCCGTTCGAAGGGGCCGGGTGGCTATCACCCCGAGGCTGTCTTCATGACCTGGGTCCTACTGGGCTCGTCGATCGTGGCGGGTTTCGCTATGGGTCCGAGCGAGGTGTACGGGGCTTTGGGCGGCGGACCGGCCGCGGTCACCTTCGGGGTCGCGATCGCGCTTGGAGCCGCCGCGGCCCTACGCGCGGCAACGAGCACCGGCGAGGTCCACCGCCCGGCGGCCTCGTGCAGTGTGATGTTGGGCTCTCCACCTCGGTTGGGCATCTGGGCCCCCGCGCTGGCCATCGCGTTGCTCGTTGGAGGCGCAAGCGCAACCGCCTGGATCACCGTCCGGGGCCTGCAACAGGGTTTCCTCTAGGTACGGTGCCGCTCCGGAAGGCAAAGGCACGGTTTGGGGAACGACCCGACCTAGACTGCCTCGGTGTTTAGGCGTAGTCGCACCCAGAAGAAGCAGACCCGGGCCGCCACCGGTTCCCGGGCCCAGCGCTGGCTGTTGCGTTGGGGGTGGACGCTTCCCGTGGTGGCGATCCTGATCGGAGGGTCCGTCCTCGGGCTGACTTATGCATTCGCCCGGATCCCCTTGCCGAGAGACATCGAGCTGACGTCTTCGGCCGAGGTGTACGACGCGCACGGGGATCTGATCGGGACCTTTTCCGGAGAGGTCCGACGGTTCCTGCTCAGCGAGGAGGAGCTTCGGGAGCTGCCCGACTACATCGGAGAGGCCGTCATCTCGGCCGAGGATCGGGAATTCTACGAACATTCGGGGGTCTCGATCCGGGGGATCATCCGCGCCGCGTGGGCCAACGTGACCGGTGGCTCGGTCCAGCAAGGCGGATCGACGATCACGCAGCAATACGTGAAGAACGCGGTCTTGGAGGACCCCGAGCGAACGATCACGAGGAAAGTGAAGGAGGCGGTCCTCGCGATCAAGCTCGAGCGCCGCTATTCGAAGGAGGAGATCCTCGGCTTCTACCTGAACACCATCTACCTGGGGCGGGGGGCCTACGGATTCGAGGCGGCGGCACGCACCTACTTCGGCTACGAAGCCAACGAAGAGAGAGGCATCACCGCGGCCGAACAGTTGACGCTCGGCCAGGCCGCGTTCCTTGCGGGGATCATCCCGGCCCCCGAGTCCTATCAACCCGACGAGAACCCGGAGGGCGCGAAGGGGCGCCGCGATCGGGTCCTGGGGCTCATGGAACGAGAGGGTTACATCACTACTTCGGAGGCCGCCGAGGCAGCAGACGGGAAGCTGAAGATCGCCAAGAGTGGGATAGGCAGCGTCGTGAAGGACACCCGCGCGGCGTACTTCATGGAATGGCTACGCAAGACATACCTCTATCCGGAATACCAGGAGGGGCTCTTCACCCGCGGACTCAAGATCTACACCACTCTCGACCTCGAGATGCAGGCCGCGGCCGAGGAGGCCGTCGCGTCGATCCTCACGGAGAAGACCGATCCCCAGGCGTCCGTGGTGTCGGTGACCCCGCAGGGCGAGGTCAGGGCTTTCGTCGGGGGCCGCGACTTCACCAACGTGAAGAAAGCGCGCGGGTTCGATTTCGCCGCCGATTTCCCCGGCCGGCAAGCCGGATCTTCGTTCAAGCCGTTCACCCTGCTCACTGCCATCGAGGACAACATCTCGCCCACGTCTACGTTCTCCGGCAGGAGCCCGATGACGATCCAGGAAACTGAGTGCGCGGATCCGGACGGCAAGTTGTGGGAGGTGAGCAACTTCGGTGGGGCTTCGTACGGTTCCATGACCCTCGATCAAGCGACCACGAACTCGGTGAACACGATCTATGCCCAACTAGCTGCAGAGCTGGGCCCGTCGGCGATCGCCGATCTCTTGGAGGAGTTCGAGTTCGACCGACCAGACACCAGCGCGGAGAGAGACATCGCCGCGGTGTGCTCGTTGTCGCTGGGGACCCTGGACGTGACGCCTCTCGAGATGGCGCGCGCGTACGCGGGGCTGGCCGGGCGCGGAGCGTTGCCGGAAGTGATGCCGATCAGATTCATCAAAGATTCGCAGGGTGGATGCATCAAGGCCTATCGCTCCGACAAAGGAGCCGACGACTGCGAAGAGGAAGAGCGCGCTGGCACCGAACAGGTCGTCGAAGAGAATTCGGCCGATGTGCTCAACCAGAGCCTCACGAAGGTGGTTCAGGGGGGCACCGCCACCGCGGCCGACATCGGACGACCGGTAGCCGGCAAGACCGGAACCACTCAGAACCATTCCAACGCGTGGTTCGCAGGCTATGTCCCGCAACTCGCGACCGTGGTGTGGATGGGCTATCCGATCGAGAATCGCAAGGTGCCGTGCGAACCCGGCGACGAGAACGATCCCCTTGTCAAGTGCAGGAGGGGCATGAAGGTCGAGGGCTACGTGCCGCTCATGGAGTTCTGTTCCGATCTCGAGATGTGCCGCCCGGTCCACGGCATCGCGGTTACCGGAGGCTCCTTCCCGGCGCAGATCTGGGCCGCGTTCATGCGCGTCGCGGTCGAAGGCATGGACGTGTTGTCGTTCCCGACCCCGGCCGACCTGCCCGACGAGGTGATCAACCCGCGTCCGACCGCCACCTCGAGTCCGAAACCGAAGAAGACCGCCGAGCCCGAACCCGAACCGAGCGAACCGGAACCCGAACCGACCACCGAGCCGACACCGGAGCCATCCGATACGGGCGGGGGTGGCCCCCTACCGACGCCATCGGGCAACCCGGGCGATGGCTGAGTTGGTGACGGACCAGCAGTCGGTCCTGTCCCACGACGGCCGAGACGACCGGCTGGTCCCGGTGGTTCTCGTGGTCTGTTTCGTGATGCTCGTCGGGGGCTATCTCCTCAAGGCGCAGTGCATGGAGCCCGATGCGTTCGCCGAGGGCCACCAGTACTCGCGGCTCTGCTACAACGACCTCCAGCCGCTCTACGGCATCCGCGCCGTTTCCGAGAAGACCTTCCCGTACATCGACGGCGAATTCACCGAGGATCACCAGCTGACCGGGGGCGCGGTTGAATACCCGGTGCTGACCGGACTCTTCCTATGGTTCGCAGGCTTGTTCGCGGATAACTCGAACGACTTCCTCAGGTGGAGTGCCCTGCTGCTAGCCCCCTTCGGGTTGCTTGCCGCCTACCAGCTCGCGCTCATGAGAGGTTGGCGCGCCTTGATGTGGGCCGCGTCGCCCGCTCTGATCTGGTACTCGTTCCACAACTGGGACCTGCTCGTGGTCGCGGCAGTGGTCGCGGGCTTGTGGTCGTGGCACCGAGACCGGCCCGTCGTCGCGGCGGTCTGGTTCGGGGTCGGGTGCGCTCTGAAGATGTACCCGATCCTCTTCGTGGCCCCCCTCGCTCTGGAGCTCTGGCACGCGGGGAAGAGGGATGCCGCGCTGAAGGCGTTCGCGGCGGGGACCGGCACGGCACTGGCCGTGAACCTGCCCTTCATGATCATCAACTTCGACGGGTGGTGGGCGACCTACGCCTTCCACAAGGTGCGCGGACCGAACTTCGACAGCATCTGGGGCCTTCTCGCGGACGGTTCCAGCTCGGTGTGGCTGCTGATGCCGCGGTTGAACACGACGGTAGCCGTCTTGACCCTGCTCTGGTTCGGGCTGGCGCTCGGCGCGGGCTGGTGGCGTGCCAAACAGGACGGCGTGTACCCGTTCCTGCAGGTGGCGGGGGCCTTGTTGGTCGCGTTCCTGCTGTGGAACAAGGTCCATTCGCCTCAGTACACGCTCTGGCTCCTGCCCTTCTTCGTCGCCGTGAGGGTCCACTGGTTGTGGTGGGTGGCCTACGCCGCCATCGATACCGTTGCCTACTTCGGGATCTTCAAGTGGTTCTACGACATCGTGTACGAGGGCGAGACGATCGCCACCCCCGCCAAGAACGCCATGGTCTTCGCGGTGTGGGCCCGGGCGGCCCTGCTGGCGGCACTATTCGTCGCCTTCTTGAGGTCGAGGTCGTCGCCCGAGGATCGAGATCCGTCACACCCCCCTCCTAGTCTCGATCCGGTCGGAGACATGGCCTGAGAGAGCGCGGAAGGGAGGTGCTAGCATCTTGGCGTCAAGCGGTGCTGTTGTGGCCGCACAACCCCCTGCCCGAAGCGTTCCTTGAGGGTGCGCGGAGGGCCTCGGAACCCGATGGGTTCGAGTCCGGAGGAGGAGATATATGAGGAAGTACGAGGCCATGGTCATCGTGGATGCTCGCCTCGAAGAGGGCGATATCCAGAAGGCCGTAGACAAGTTCACGGGAGTCATCACCGACTCGGGTGGCGAGCTCGGTGCGGTCGATCGCTGGGGAACCCGGCGGTTCGCCTACGAGATCGCTCACCAGACCGAGGGCTACTACTTCGTCGCCAACTTCCGCGCCCCCGAAGACGTAGTCGACAAGCTACGGCGAACGCTGCAGATCTCCGACGAGTTCGTCCGAGGAAAGGTCCTCCACGCACCCGAGGTGCGGGAGATCACGAACAAGGAGCAGGTCAATGGCTAGTGACAACTGCATCACCCTCGTCGGAAACATCACCGATGACCCCGAGCTGCGCTTCACGCCCTCGGGTTCGGCCGTCGCGAACTTCACGATCGCGGTCAACCGTCGGTACAAGAACCAGTCCGGCCAGTGGGAAGACAAGCTCGACGGTTTCTTCAAGTGCAACTGCTGGCGCGACATGGCCGAGAACGTCGCCGAATCCCTCCAGAAAGGGATGCGTGTGATGGTGGTAGGCCGCCTCCAGCAGCGGTCCTGGGACGACCAGGAAGGCAACAAGCGTTCGGCGTTCGAGATCCAGGTCGACGAGGTCGGCCCGAGCCTCCGCTGGGCGACCGCATCTGTAACCAAGTCGCAGCGTTCGTCGGGCCAGCAGCAGCAAGGCGGAGGCGCGCCTAGTGGTGGAGGGGGTGACTGGGGCAGCGCTCCAGCTCCGGTCGGTGGTCCCTCTCCCGCCGAGGAGGGTTCGTTCTAGATGGGAAGAGGTAGAGACCGCGACGAGCGGCGAGGCCCGAAGCGCGATAACAAGCGGCCGGGCAAGAAGAAGTTCTGTCAGTTCTGCGCCGACAAGGTGAACCACGTCGACTACAAGGATGTGGCCCTGCTGCGTAAGTTCATGAGTGACCGGGGCAAGATCCGGGCCCGAAGGGTTACCGGCAACTGCTCACAGCACCAGCGCCTGGTGGCGAGTGCGGTCAAGAACGCGCGGGAGATGGCACTCCTCCCGTACACCTCGAGGTAGCCGCGATGAAGGTGATCCTGGCAGCAGACGTAGAGAAGCTCGGCCACAAGGGTGACGTGATCACGGTCGCGGACGGCTACGCCCGCAACTTCCTGGTCCCCAAAGGCCTTGCCATGACGGCTTCCAAGGGCGCTCTCAAGCAGGCAGAGCTGATGCGCCGGGCGCGTGAGGAAGAGATGAAGAAGGTCAAGGACGCGGCGGCCGCCAAGGTCGCGACGCTCGGGGTCTCCCCCGTCTACATCTCGGCCCGTGCGGGCGAAGAAGGCAAGCTCTTCGGGTCGGTGACGAACTCCGACGTCGCCCGTGCGATCGTCGAGCAGCTCGGCGAAGAGGTCGACCGGCGCCAGATCCGCCTGGAGGACCCGATCCGCACGCTCGGCAGCCATCAGGTCGAGATCCATCTCCACGAAGAGGTCAACGCGCTGGTGACCGTCGAAGTCATCGCGCACGAGGAGGAGCCGGCGGAGGGTTAGCCCCCCGCCGGGTTCTCCACAATCCGGGGGCTCGATCAACAGGGTTATCCACACCCGGTAGAGCCCCAACCCACACCTTTTAGGGGCTTACCTTCAACAGCCCCGCCCCCTTACCGTGCTCGAGGCACTCGGGTCCGGCCGGGCTCGGGGGTCACTTCCCCGGGGGCCGTGCGGGATATCCCCGTTTCCGTCGCATGCCCTCCTTACGATACGAACATACGTTCTTAAGGAGGCGTTTCTAGGTGGTCCAGAGGCTCGAAGCGGTACGTCCCAACCGGATACCCCCCCACAACCTCGACGCCGAGCAGTCCGTCCTCGGTGCCATGCTCGAGTCCAAGGACGCCATCGCCAACGTCATCGAGATCCTCGAGTCCGAACACTTCTACAAACCGGCCCACGTCGAGATCTACGAATCCATCCTCGCCCTCTATGCCCGTGGCGAGGCAGTCGACGCCATCACCTGTGCCGACGAGCTGACCCGGCGGGGCAAACTCGACGCGATCGGGGGCAAGCCTTACATCCACGGGCTCCTCGAGGCCTATCCCACGGCTTCGTCCGCCGCCTACTACGCCCACATCGTCGAAGAGCTCTCGCTGCTGCGGAACCTGATCGACGCCGGCAACAAGGTCCAAGAGATCGGCTTCTCGGTGCCCGAGGACGTCGCCGAGGCGGTCAACGAAGCGGAAGAGCTCGTGTTCAACGTCGGCGACAAGCGCTTGAAAGACGACTATCACGAGATCCGCAAGTTGCTCATGAAGTCGATGACCGACATCGAGGCGCGCTACGACAGCGGCGCGAACCTCACCGGCATCTCATCGGGGTTCCCCGACCTCGACGACAAGACCTCGGGCTTCCAGCCCTCGAACCTGATCATCGTGGCGGCTAGACCGTCGATGGGTAAGTCGAGCCTCTTAAATGACTTCGCTCTGCACGTTGCCTCGAAGCAGAAGTTGCCGGTACTCATCTTCACGCTCGAGATGTCGCGCGACGAGGTCGTTAAACGGTTCCTGTCATCCGAAGCGAAGGTGGACGCCCAGAAGCTCAACAAGGGCGCGCTACAGGAACAAGACTGGACGCGCCTGTCGGCCGCACTCGGCCGGTTGGCGGAGGCTCCGATCTTCATCGATGACTCTGCCAACATCAATCTGATGGAGATCCGCGCGAAGTGCCGCCGGCTCAAGGCGAAGCACGGTCTCGGGATGGTCGTCATCGACTATCTGCAGCTGATGCAGTCGCCGCGTAAGTCGGAGAACCGTCAGCAGGAGGTATCGGAGATCTCTCGGAACCTGAAGATCCTGGCCCGAGAGCTGCAGGTGCCGGTGCTCTGCGCGTCACAGCTGAACCGAGGTGTAGAGATGCGCGCCGACAAGCGCCCGCTCCTCGGAGACCTACGTGAGAGCGGATCGATCGAGCAGGATAGTGACCTCGTGATGTTCATCTATCGCGACGAGGTCTATAACCCCGATACCGAAGCGCGCGGTGAGGCCGAGCTGATCCTTGCGAAGCACCGCAACGGTCCGACGGGAACGATCAGGCTCGCGTTCATGAACCAGTACACGAAGTTCGCGTCGATCGCGCGCTCTCCGGTCTAGGACTTAAGAGCGGTTAGGAAGCGGCTTCCTCGGAGAGCTTGAGGAACTCTTCGGCCATGCGGTCCTGGGGAAGTTTTATCTCTTTGGGCTCTCGGCCGGCCATCCGTTCCAGAGCGACCGCGACCTCGTTCGCTCCGAGCAAGGCGGCGGAGACCATCTCGCGGCGTTGTACGTCGCTCAACTCTGCCCAGTGGCGGAAGACCGTTTCCAGCCAGCCCAACGCTAGCGCAGCGCCCTCGCGCAGGTCGTGTTCGAGATCGTTCGTCGGATGCACCTTGCCCCCTAGGTTCTGTGGCGTGAATAGTTCTAGGCGTCGAGGTGAAGTTCCTGCTTCGAGGGCGGATGGTTCTTCCAGCGGAGCAAGCGCCACAAGAGGGCCGAAGAGCGGGTGAAGGGAATCGAACCCTCATATCTAGCTTGGGAAGCTAGCGCTCTACCACTGAGCTACACCCGCGGAGCCTGCGCATCCTAACGAGACCGCGAGAACTTCATCAAGAAGTGGCCCCCGAACGGGGAGAACGCAGGCGGCGCCTCTATATAGTGACGCCACGATGATCCTCTCCGACCGGGACATCCGGACTGCGATCGCTGCGGGCGACATCGGCATAGAACCGTTCGACGAGCGCGACGTCCAGCCGTCGTCGGTGGACCTCCATGTCGACCGTTTCTTCCGGACCTTCCATAACGCCCGGCATCCGTTCATCGACGTCAAGATGCCCATGGACGACCTCACCGAGGTGATCGAGGTGAAGGTGGAAGAGGCCTTCATCCTTCATCCCGGCGAGTTCGTGCTGGGCTCGACGATGGAGTACGTGAAGCTCCCCCACCATCTGGTGGCGAGGTTGGAGGGCAAGAGCTCGCTCGGCCGCCTCGGCCTGTTGATCCACTCGACCGCGGGCTACGTCGATCCGGGCTTCGAGGGCCATCTCACGCTCGAGCTCTCGAACGTCGCCAACCTTCCGATCACGATCTACCCCAACATGAAGATCGGTCAGATCAGCTTCTTCCAGCTCACGTCACCCGCGGAGAACCCTTACGGGTCGTCCGCGGTCGGCTCGAAGTACCAGGGACAGCGGGGCCCCACCCCGTCTCGCTACTACGAGAACTTCGAGGAGTAGTCATGCCTGAAGAGAAGATCGTCGCTCCCGACCCCGTCACCGAGCCGGAGGCCTACCAGAAGGCCCTCCTCGACCTCCTGGGAGACCAGGACCTCGAGGCGGTGCTCGCGGCCACGCCCGAGAGGGTGGCCGAGCTGACCGAAGACCTCGATCTGGAGAAGCTTCAGCAGCGCCCGGAACCCAACGAGTGGTCGGCCGAGGAGATCCTCGGGCACCTGTTCGATGCCGAGGTCGTGTACTCGTTCAGGTGGCGTTTCACCCTGGCGGAGAAGGACCCCAAGTACCCCGGTTACGACCAGGACGAGTGGATCAAGCTGCCGAGGCCGTCCTTCCCCGAGTTGCTGGCGGCGTTCGCGTCCCTTCGGCGCGCCAACGTCTGGCTCGTCGAGGAGACCCCCACGTCTGAATGGAAGAAGGACGGCATCCACGCCGAAAGAGGGTCCGAGCCGTTCGGGACCAGCCTCGCGGTCGTTGCGGGCCACGACCTCGCCCACCTGAAACAGCTGGAGCAGACGGTCGCAACCGTCACGGGGAAGAGCTAACGACGCTAAGTTAGCAGCGTAAACTCTCGATTCCTAACGTCGTTAGGTTAACGTGGTTATTCATGAGCCCTGCGACCCGCACCGCGACTCGGAGCCGAGCCAAACGCGGTGACGGGGGGAAGCTCCGGCAGGCGATCCTCGAGCAAGCAGAGAGGTTGCTGGTCGAGTCCGGTTCACACGAGTCCGTCTCGATCCGAGCTATCGCTCAGCGCTGCGACGTGACACCTCCTGCGGTCTATCTTCATTTTGTCGACAAAGAGACCCTCTTCCGAGAGGTGTGCGCTCGCAGGTTCGTCGAGCTCGACCAGCGCGTTGAGGACGCTCGGAAGGCCGCTGCCGATCCGCTGGACGAGCTGAGAACGGTCGGGATGACGATCGTCAACTTCGGACTCGAGTATCCGGAGGCCTTCCGTCTGGCGGTGTCCGGCCGCGAGGGGGTAGCTCTCCCGGGGGCGTTCGGCCACGTGCTCGCCGCCGTCGAGCGCGCGGCAGCCGCAGGGGCACTGGACGAGGTCGACCCGCACCCAGGTGCCCTAGTGGTATGGACCGGCATCAACGGGCTTACCTCCGCGATCATCGCGTTCCCCGCTGCTGAGTGGGGCGACAAGCAGGCCCTGATCGAGCACATGTTGGATGTGCTGATCGAGGGCCTATTGTCGACCTAGGCGATCGGTAGGCGCACTTGGATCCCCACCTTCACTGTTCCCTGTTCTTGTACGACGGAGGCTGACGATTCTGTCGTGCGGCGGCGAGGTTCGTCGTCAAGCTGGACGGCCGGGCGGCCCTGGACTTCTTACCGATGCACGATGACCGGGCGGCGCCCATCATGTCCTGGGTGCCTGCGACCGACAGGTTCACTTCGTTCCACGTCGTTCGGCCCGATGGGCGGGCCTATTCCCGGGGGGCTGCCGTGATCGAGACCCTCGCCACGACCAGTCGCACGCGGTACTTCGGCCGCATCCTGGCCGGCCTCAGACTGACGAAGCTGGTCGACGTCGGGTACTGGATCGTCGCGACGCGCCGCGACTTCTTGGGCAGGTTCGTGAAGGACGCCCCCGGCCCCGAGCGCTGGAGGCTCTAGTAACAGGTCGGACGGGGCAAGCGCGTGCCCGGATCCTTCGACGATTCGAAGACCATCGTCACCCACATCGACCCTGCAGCATCCTCGAGTACGCCGACCCCGACGTGGTCGTATCTCTGGTTCAGGATGCGTCTCCTGTGAGCATCGGAGTTCATGAACGTACGGAAGATCCCCTCCGCATCCCCACCTTTCCCGATGTTCTCGTTCAGCTCGATCCAGTTGGTGACCCGTCGTTTGAGCTCGGTGGGGTTGCTGTGCACCAGATCACCTGCAGCGATCATCTCGGAGGTGTGCTTCCGAGCCACACGCGAGAGCTGAGGGTCGAGCCCGAACGGTCGCCTTTCCCTCTTACGCCGCGCATCGTTGCTCAGCTCGGCGATCGTTCGCTCGTCGCCTCTGTTCGTGGGGCAATCGGGGTCGCTCTGCGAAGGGGGGTCCTCGAACGCTCGCGGGAGCGACCCATCGGACGAGCACGCGATGAAGGAAAGGGCTGCAAGTGAAGCTACGAGCCAGATCCTTGCCGTTCTGAGATGCATCCTCGTCTCCGCCATCGTGGTTGGAGAGATCCAACCTCGAGAACCCTGCGATGCGCTGTCGCACGGGCGACAGTTGAGTGGTCGCCTACTCGACCGGCTGCCGAACCTCTTCGGTCGAAGTGTCGCCGTCCATCTCGTCGGGCGAGTCGGTGGCGGGGTAGTCGGTGTCGCCGTTCCCGTTCCCGTTCCCGTTGGCTCTCGCAACCGAGGACTCGGGATGGAACTCGATCGACTCCAACAGGATCTGGGCGACGTCACGGACGACCATGTCTTCGTCCTTCTTACGCTCCGTGACGCCGTCGTTCAGCATCACGTTGCAGAAGGGACAACCGACCGCGAGGGTGTCGGACGCCGATGCGAGGGCTTCATCGGTGCGTTCGACGTTGCACTTCTTGCCCATGTGCTCTTCCATCCACATCCGGCCCCCGCCGGCGCCGCAGCAGAACGTCTTGTGTCCGTGACGGTGGAGCTCCTGATACTCCGTGCCGGGGATCGACTCGAGGACGAGACGCGCGCCGTCCTCGATGTCGTTGTGTCGGGCTAGGTAGCAAGGGTCGTGGTACGTGACGGTCTTGTCCATCGCCTTCTTGGGTTTGAGCACACCACGATCGACCAGATCAGCGAGGTACTCGGTGTGGTGAACAACCTCGAAGTTGCCGCCGTACTGCGGGTACTCGTTGAAGATCGTGTTGAAGCAGTGGGGGCAGATCGTGACGATCTTCTTGACTTTGTTCGAATTCATGGCCTCGACGTTGGCTTCCGCGAGCATCTGGAAGATGTATTCGGCCCCCATCCGCCGCGCGGGGTCGCCCGTGCACTGCTCGTCCGCACCGAGTACGGCGAACTTGATGCCCGCGATCTGCATCAGGCGAGCGAAGTCGTACACGACCTTCTTGTTGCGGTCGTCGAACGCACCCGCGCATCCAACCCAGAACAGAACGTCGGCGTCCGGTGCTTCCGAGATATGCGGGATCTCCAGGGCCTCTTGCTTCGAGGTGCCCTGCATCCAGTCGGTGCGCGAGTTCGGCGGTGCACCCCACGGGTTCCCTGTCGTCTCCATGTTCTGCAGCGCGCTCTGCATCTCGCGCGGGAAGCGCGATTCGCCCATGACGAGGTTGCGACGCATGTCGACGATGAAGTCGATGTGCTCGATGTTCACCGGACATGCCTGAACGCACGCGCCGCATGTCGTGCAGTCCCAGATCGCCTCGTCTTCGATGATGTCCGGGTTCATCGGCGGCAAGGCGTCGAGGATCGTCTGGTAGGCCTCGGGTCCCTGTTTCTTCGCTTCGAGAAGTTCCGGGCCGTACTGGAACATCGCGTCGCGGATGTCCATGATGAGCAGCTTCGGCGACAGCGGCTTGCCGGTGTTCCATGCGGGGCACTGGCTCTGGCACCGTCCGCATTCGGTGCAGGTCATCCCGTCGAGCAGCGTCTTCCACGACAGGTCGGTGAGCTTGGGAGCGCCGAACACGTCGTCTTCGGACATCTCTTCGATGTTGATGTCCATCGGCTTGAGCGCGCCCTTGGGGCGCTCCGACGTGAATAGGACGTTGATCCCCGCGGTGATGATGTGCAGGTGCTTCGAGTACGTGATGTAGACGAGGAACGCCAGGATGATCAGCGAGTGCCACCACAGAAAGACCGTGTCCCAAGCCTCCTGCGCGCTGTGTGACATGCCTTCGAACAGCTTGGATGTGGCGAAGGAGACGGGGGTCCAGTCGGGGTTGTAAGGGAAGTGTCCCAGCGCGATCTCCGCACCGCGCGTCAATAGGATCGTCACCATGATCCCGGAGATCGCATAGAGGATGTAGTCGGCTTCCTTCAGGTGCGAGCCGCGGAACCGGCCGGGGCGTTGGATCTTCCGGATGGCGAAGGCGACGACGATCGAGACCAGCACCGCCACGACGAAGAAGTCCTGCAGGGCGCCGAGGGGTCCCCAGCGTCCGATCAGGGGGATGGCGAAGCCCTCCTGGAACACCGCCCCGAAGGCCTCGACGATGGTCGTGAAGAGGATCACGAAGCCCCAGAAGATGAAGAAGTGCATCAACCCCGGGATCGTCCACTGCAGCAACTTGCGCTGGAGGAAGACGACGACGATCTGGTCCTTGATCTTCCGGTACCAGCTCTGTGGCGTGCGATCGTCCGCGGCCCCCAGTCGGACGAGGCCCAGTAGCTGTATGGCCCGGCGGGTGAAGGCGCCGAGAGTGATCAGAAGAAGGACTGCCATGAGCAGCTTTTCGAGCACGGCGGGAGTATAGGTCTGCGCCGGAGCCCGGCGACACCGCCTGGGAATAGCATGGGGCCGCCCAGAGTTGACAATGATGCACTCAAGTTGGCACACTTGAGGGCACTCAACTAAGGAAGACCTCTAGGAGGCTCACATGGCAAAGGCAGTAGGCATCGATCTCGGCACGACCAACTCGGTCGTCGCCGTACTGGAAGGCGGCGAGCCCGCCGTCATCCCCAACGCCGAGGGCGCCCGCACGACCCCGTCGGTCGTGGCGTTCTCCAAGAACGGCGAGATCCTCGTCGGCGAGGTCGCCAAGCGCCAGGCGATCACGAACCCGGACCGAACGATCCGGTCGATCAAGCGCGAGATGGGGACCGACCACAAGGTCGACATCGATGGAAAGGCGTGGAGCCCCCAGGAGATCTCGGCTCGCATCCTCATGAAGCTGAAGGCCGACGCCGAGAGTTACCTCGGCGACAAGGTCACGGAAGCCGTCATCACGGTTCCCGCGTACTTCGACGACGCCCAACGGCAGGCGACCAACGAAGCCGGCAAGATCGCCGGCCTCGAGGTGCTGCGCATCATCAACGAGCCCACCGCCGCGGCTCTGGCCTACGGCCTGGACAAGGGCGAAGAGGGCGAGCAGACGATCCTCGTCTTCGACCTCGGTGGCGGGACGTTCGACGTTTCCCTGCTCGAGCTCGGGGACGGAGTCTTCGAGGTCAAGTCGACCTCCGGTAACACGAACCTCGGTGGTGACGACTGGGACCAGCGCGTCATCGACCACCTCGTGACCACGTTCAAGAACTCGAACGGCATCGACCTGTCCAAGGACAAGATGGCGATGCAGCGTCTGAAGGAAGCTGCCGAGAAGGCAAAGATCGAGCTGTCTTCGACGCAGTCCACGAACATCAACCTTCCGTTCATCACCGCGAACGAGCAGGGACCGCTGCACCTCGACGTCAACCTGTCCCGCACCGAGTTCGAGCGAATGACCGAAGATCTGCTCGATCAGACGAAGGGGCCGTTCAACCAGGCCGTCAAGGACGCGGGTATCTCCGTCGACAAGATCGACCACGTGATCCTGGTCGGTGGTTCCACGCGTATGCCGATGGTGCGCAACCTCGTGAAGGAGCTCACCGGTGGCAAGGACCCGCACCAGGGAGTGAACCCGGACGAGGTCGTCGCGGTCGGTGCGTCGGTTCAGGCCGGCGTGCTCAAGGGCGAGGTCAAGGATGTCTTGCTGCTCGACGTCACCCCGCTTTCGCTGGGTGTCGAGACGAAGGGATCGATCTTCACGAGGTTGATCGAGCGCAACACGACCATCCCCACCAAGCGCAGCGAGATCTTCACCACCGCCGAGGACAACCAGCCTTCGGTCGAGATCCACGTCCTGCAGGGTGAAGCCGACATGGCCTACCGCAACAAGTCGTTGGGCAAGTTCCAACTGACGGAACTACCCGCGGCCATGCGCGGCACCCCTCAGATCGAGGTGACGTTCGACATCGACGCCAACGGCATCGTGAACGTGCACGCGAAGGATCTCGGGACCGGCAAGGAGCAGTCGATGACGATCACCGGTGGCACCAAGCTGGCCGACGACGAGATCGACCGCATGGTTAAAGAGGCCGAAGCGCACGCCGAGGAAGATCGCCAGCGCCGCGAGGTCGCGGAGGCTCGCAACCAAGCCGACAGTGTCGTGTACCAGACGGAGAAGACGCTCAAGGAGCACGGCGACAAGCTCGACGAATCCGACAAGCAGCTCGTCGAGGATGCGTTGAAGGAAGCCAAAGAGGCTCTCGCTACCGAGGATCTCGAGCGCATCCGCATCTCGAGCGAATCGCTCGTCACCGCGTCGCAGAAGTTCGCCGAGGTGCTCTACAACAAGGCCCAGACCACACCCGACTCCGGTCCTGCCGGTGGCTCCGATGACGTCGTCGATGCCGAAGTGGTCGACGACGACCAGCAGGGCTCGTAGATCGGTGGAGCAAGACCCAACCGACAAGAAGGTAGTGAAGATCAAAGTGACCGATAAGCGTGGGGTTCAGGAGCCGCCTGCGGGCGAGGTGCCTTCCTCCGCCGCGGTCCTCGAAGACACTCCCGAGGCGGGAGTGTCTTCTGCGGAGGCGGACTCCGGAAGGACCTCGTCCTCGGCGGTTCCGGAGCCTGAGAATGAGTTTCTGGATGATCTGAAGAGGTTGCAGGCTGATTTCGATAACTATCGGAAGCGGATGTTGCGCGAGAGCTCCGAGGCTTCGGAGCGGGCTACGGCTCGGGTTATCGAAGAGCTTCTGCCCGTGCTCGATAACTTCGAGCGAGCCATCGCTCATGGCGAAGGTGGCGAGGGTGTGCAACTCGTGTTCAAGGACCTGAAGAGCGCCCTCGAACGTCTCGGGCTCGAGGAGATCCCCGCTGAAGGGGCCGCGTTCGATCCGAACGTCCACGAAGCGATGGAATTGCGTGAAACGGCCGGTCTTCAAGACCCAACTGTCATCGAGGTCTATCGACGCGGTTACATGCTCAAGGACAGGTTGATCCGGGCAGCGTCCGTGGTCGTTGGTCGTCCGACCGGAGATGAAGGCGAGTAGCCATGGCGCAGCGTGATTGGGCCGACAAGGATTACTACAAGGTCCTTGGTGTGGCCAAGACGGCTACGAAGGATGAGATCAAGAAGGCCTATCGCAAGCTGGCCCAGCGCTACCACCCCGACGCGAACGAAGGTGACGAGGCCGCGGAGACCCGCTTCAAGGAGATCTCCGAGGCTCACGCGATCCTCTCGAACGATGAGAAGCGCGCCGAGTACGACCAGATCCGGTCCTTCATGGAAGGCGGCGGTGAGCGCTTCTACGGGTTCCGCCCGGGTGGCCAAGGCAGCGTCCGCGTCAACATCGGCGATCTCTTCGGGGACGGGGGTGGAGGCGCCGGAGGGTTCGAGGATCTGTTCGGGTTCGGCCCCCGAAGACCCGCGCGTGGGCAGGACCTCGAGACCAGCGTTCGGCTCACCTTCGATGAAGCGATCTCAGGAACGACCCGCTCGATCAACGGTGCGAACGTCAGGATCCCGCCGGGGGTGAAAGACGGGCAGCGCATCAAGGTTGCAGGCAAGGGGGGGCAGGTGCCCGGCGCGGGGCCCGGTGACCTGTTCGTCGTCGTGTCGGTCGAACCCCATGCGTTGTTCGCACAGGGGAAGAACGGTGACCTCCATATGAAGCTTCCGGTCTCTTTCACCGAGGCGGCTCTGGGGACCAAGGTGACGGTCCCGACCCTCGACGGTCAGGTCACCGTGAAGATCCCCGCGGGGACCCAGAACGGGAAGATCATGAGGGTGCGTGGGAAAGGCGCTCCTCGCCCCCGCGGTGGCACCGGGGACCTGCTGGTGACGGTGGAGGTCCAGGTGCCGACGAGATTGAGCAAGCAAGAGAGAGAATCTCTGGAGCGCTTCGCAGAGGTGCATAGGGCGTCTCCTCGTCCGCAGATCGACGAAGAGGTCGCGTCACGTTCCGAGGTCAAGGCGTCGTGAGGAGCACCTTATGAGTGCATCGCGCAACGAAGGCGACGAAAGAGCGATCTACATCATCTCGGTAGCGGCCGAGCTCGCGGGCGTGCACCCGCAGACGTTGCGCGTCTACGAGCGCAAAGGCCTCGTCCGGCCGAGCCGCACGCAAGGCAACACACGTCGTTACTCGCAGAGCGATATCGATCGCCTTCGCAGGATCACTGAGCTGACGAACGAGGGGATCAATCTCGCGGGAGTTCTGAAGGTCATCGAGCTCGAGAACGAGAACGAGCGTCTCCGGGCCGTAATCGAAGGACGTGAACACATGGCCCTGGTGCCGTTGCGCGATGTTCGGAGGATCCGCCGAGCTCTGAAATCGGACCGGATCGACGAAGCGACCAAGCGCCGCACGTTCAAGGCCCCTCCCGCGTCC
>Ga0299913_10000515_pt1 | contig 25069 bp, 23 predicted proteins | sample RVTome_9_FD_201360 | JGI IMG/M metagenome (GOLD analysis project Ga0299913, IMG submission 201360) | Soil microbial communities from uranium-contaminated site in the Upper Colorado River Basin, Wyoming, United States - RVT155D38 (version 2) ... | reverse complement strand
TGGCCGCGATCGAGATCGAGATCGAGGGCGGCTGGGGCTGGGCCGAGCGGCTGCCGACCTGGTGGCGCTCGCGCGGGCTCGTCGGGCGGGCCTACGGCGCGGCCATGGGGCGCCGTCCGCTCACGGGTTACCACGTCTTCGCGTTCGCGCTGCCGCTCCTCGTCCTCCACTTCCCGTACGCGATGGGCGTCGACTGGACTCTCGCTGGGGAGCTCCGCACGCTGGCGACGTTCTTCGCGGTGGCGGTGGTCTGGGACTACCTCTGGTTCGTCCTCAACCCCGCGTACACGGTGAGGCGCTTCGAGCGCGGGAAGGTCTGGTGGTTCGAGGTCCCGTGGCTCTGGCGCTTTCCGCTCGACTACTACCTGGGGCTGGCGCTGTCGGTCGGCCTGGCCGGTCTCTCGGCCTGGGCGGCCGGCGGCGCGGAGCCGCTCCGTCGCCACCTCTGGATGGTCGCCGGGCTGGCGCTCCTCGTCGCCCTGACCGTGCTCGCCGCCCCGCTCTACCACCGCTGGTACCGCCGCATGCGCCGTCCGGGCGCGGACGACCGCGGCGCCGTGCGAACCTATCCGCCGCCCGCCCCGGGCGAGGCCTGGGCCGGCGGCGTCCCCGATCTGACGCTCGACGACGAAGGGAGACCGACATGAGGACGTGGCCGCTCGCGCTCGGCGCCGCCGCCGGGGCCGCCGGCTGGGGTATCTACAACGCGATCTCCCCGACGGCGCAGGGGTTCGGCAGGTCGTTCGTGGGCACCCCCGGGAAGGGGAAGCTGCTGGCGATCACCTTCGACGACGGGCCGAACGTCGCCTGGACGCCGCAGCTCCTCGAGGTGCTGGAGAAGCACGGCGTCAAAGCGACCTTCTTCACCATCGGCCACTACGCGCGCGAGCAGCCCTCGCTCCTCCGCGAGGTCGCGGCCGCCGGCCACGCAATCGGCAACCACACCTACACCCACGTGACCATGCCGCTGCACACGGACGACACGATCCGGCGCGAGCTCCGCGACACGACGCGCGCGATCGAGGAGGCCAGCGTCGAGATGGCCAAGGTAAATGGACGCCGGTTGATGCGCCCGCCCTACGGCCGCCGCCGGCCGGGGACGCTGCGCGTCCTCTGGGAGGAGGGGTACATCCCGATTCTCTGGTCGGTGACGCTCTGGGACTGGTCGAAGAACGTGACCACCGAGAAGATCATGCGCAGGGCCGAGAAGCAGATCAAAGGCGGCGACGTGATCCTGCTCCACGACGGCTGCGACGTGGCCATGGGCTGGGACCGCAGCCACTCGGTCCACGCGGCCGACCTGATCCTGCAGCAGTGGAAGGAGCAGGAGGGCTGGGAGTTCGTGACCGTGCCGGAGCTGATCGAGCGCACCGGCTTCGACGTGCCCCGGGCGGCCTGATGCGGATCTTCGTCTGGCACGGCTACCTGCTCGCCGGCACCGGCTCGAACATCTACGCGCGCCAGCTCGCCCGCGAGTGGAGCGGCGAGGGCCACGAGGTCGTCGTCTTCTCCCAGGAGCCGCATCCGGAGCGCTTCGACCTGGGCGGCGCCGAGACCGTCCGGCCCGATGTCGGCGGGCTCCTGCCGGTCTTCGTCGTCGACGAGTACGAGGGGTACGAGGTGAAGCGCGTGCAGGACTGCACGCGGGCCGAGCTGGAGGCGTGGGCGGAGGCGAACGCCGCGGCGATGCGCGGGCGGCTCCCCGCCGACTTCGTCTTCGTCAACCACGTCCTCATGGGCGGACCCGTCGGGGCGGCGGTCGGTATCCCCTACGTCGTCAAGGCGCACGGCTCCGAGCTGGAGTACTCCATGCGGGGGAACCCCGAGCTCTCCGCGTGGGGCCGGGAGGCTCTGGCGGGCGCGAAGGCGACGATCGTCGGCTCCGAGCACATCCGCGAGGTGCTCGCCGAGGTGTGCGACCACACCGAGAACGTCCACGAGATCCCGCCCGGAGTCGACGTCGAGCTCTGGCGGCCGGCCCCCAGAGGCGAGGCGCTCGCCGCCCTCCTCGCCGAGAGCCGGAAGGATCCCCCGAACCCGGGGAACGCGAACGAGCGCCTGCCCGACGAGGGGAACGCCGACCGTCTCGGCGCCTTCCTCGCGGACGACCGAGCGACCGTCGTCTACTTCGGGAAGCTGATCGAGAACAAGGGCGTGCAGGTGCTCTTCGAGGCGCTCCGCGGCGTGGACGCCCGCGTCCTGGTCGTCGGCTTCGGCGACTACCGGGCCGAGCTCGAGCGCCTGGCCGAGGGGCTCGACGCGCTCTTCACGGGGCCGCTGGAGCACCGTCACCTCGTCCACCTGCTCGCGCTCGCCGACGCGTCAGTCGTGCCGTCGATCTTCCCGGAGGCCTTCGGGATGGTCGCCGCCGAGTCGGCCGCCGCGGGGTGCCCGCCGATCGTGGCGAACCACTCGGGCCTCGCCGAAATCGCGCAGGGGCTCGAGCGCTTCTACCCGCCGGAGCTCCGGGATCTGCCCTCGTTCGCCAGCGGCGACGCGCTCGACCTGCGGGCGAAGCTCCTGGAACAGCTCGCTCTCGGGCCCGGCGAGCGGGAGGCGCTCCGCGCGGCGGCCCGGGAGGCGGGCGTCGAGCTCTGGAGCTGGACGAGCGTCGCCCGCCGCATCCTCGACGCCGCGAGATGAGGCGGGGCGGCCGGCGACCCCGGCCGCCCCGCCCGGCGTTCACGGAGCGGTGGCCACGTTGGCGGCGCCGCGCGTCAGGGTCGTCGTGAAGACCCAGTCCGAGGCCGCGTTGTTCGTGTCCGTCCCGTCCGGGATCCGGCTGAGGGACCCGGCCGCGGTGTTCGAGTCGGCGACGGTCGCCGGGAGCATCGTCCCCTCGACCAGGCTGTACGTCCGCCCGGTGACGACGGCATCGGTGATGCCGCCCTCGTAGGAGAGCGCGTCGAGGAGCGCGCCGTCGTCCGTGTCGATCAGGGCGAGCCCGTCCGGCGCGCCGTTCTGGGCGTCGCCGGCGACGACGAGGTAGGCGCCGGGCGCCAGCGTGCCCGTGAGCGCCTCGCGGTCGTACTCCTCGGAGTCGGCCCCGTCCACGTAGACGAGCGCGATCCCCGCCAGGTCGATCTCCGCCGTGCCCGTGTTCTTCAGCTCGACGAATCCGTCTCCGTCCGCGCCCACCTGGTCGTAGTCCACCTCGTTGATCACCAGGCCGCCGGTGGGCGGCGGAGGCGGCGGTGGGGGAGGGGGCGGCGGAGGCGGAGGCGGGGGCGTCCCGCCCGCGACGCAGCGGAAGAGCACCGTGTCGTCGCCGGCGAAGTCGAGCTCGACGGCGCCCGCCTCGCCGCCGTCGGTGGTGCAGGCGATGCCCGCCAGGTCGCCGAGCTTCGTCAGGCCCGCGCCCGGGTCGCCCTTCGGTCCCTGCGGCCCCGCAGGCCCCGCCGGGCCCGCGACGTTCCACGACACCGCCTGCTCCCGCGCGCGGCAGGCGCTCGCCGAAGCGACGAGGCGAACCCAGCCGCCGTTCGGGTGCCGGCAGGCGTAGATGACCTCGTCGGCGGCGGTCTCCGCCGCGAGCTTGTCGTTCTGCCCCACCGCCAGCGTGCCGCCGGCGGCGAGGGCGAGCGCCCCGACCGCCGCGACGGCGGCGAGCGCCCGCATGCGTGTGATCCTCATGGGTCTCCTTCCGGTCGACGTGACTCGACCGGGATACCGCCGGCGGCCCGCTGCCCACCAGTGGCCGGGATGGCCATGTCCGGCGGGAAGCCGCATGAACGCTCGGGCCTGTGGAGATCCCTTCGCCGTCTCGGCGCGGTCCCGTTACAGCTTGCCGCTCGCCGGCCGGCCGGCGTCGAGCTGCCGCCGCTGCTCCGCGGTGAACGGCCCACCTTGGAGCGAGGCGTCCAGCTGGCGCGAGCGGAAGAGGTCGGCGATGTAGCGCATCCGGTCGTCGAGCCTCGTCCAGTTGACGGCGCCGCCGGCCGCCGCCGGGCGGTCGGCGCCCTGGCGGCGCAGGAAGTCGAGCGTCTCCGGATCGTCGACCGGGTCGAGGACCTTCGGGTAGAGCGGCTGCCCCTTCGGGGAGGGCAGCTGCCGGCCGAGGACGAGCGTCTCGCCGGGGAGCTCGAGCGTCATCAGCTCCCGCGTGCAGAGCTCCTCCCAGTGGCGCTGGGCCTCCTTCCCCGCCTCGCGGAGGGCGAGCCGCAGGGCGCCCCGGCACGCGGTCCGGAGCCCGCGCGGCAGGCGGCGGGCGGCCTCGTCGGCGGGGTCGAGGAGGGCGACGCGGACGGGCGCGTCGATCGACCCGGCGATGAAGGGCTGCAGCCGGATCTGCTCGTGGCGGCCGATGCGCGCGTTCGCCAGGAGCATGAGCTCCGCCTTCCGGTGGGGGTCCGGCTCGGCGCGCGCCCTCGCGTACCCGTTGAGCGCGAGCCGCAGGCGCGTCTGGCCGCCCCGCTCGCTCGGGCCCTCCTGCAGGGTCGCGCCCAGGCGCAGGAGGGCCGACCCGTCCGCATCCTCGTCGAGTGCGGCAATCGTGCGCGAGAAGACCGGGCCGAGCTCGCCGAAGACGGCCACGTTCCCCTCGGTGATCAGCTCGCCGACCTCGTGGACGATCCGGCGGGCGATGTCGAGGACGACGTCCTTCCGGATCGTCGCGCCCGCGTTCACCCGCCCGAGGGCGCGGTTCGCCCGCTCGATGCCGCGGTCGACGTGCGTCGAGCCGGCGAGCACGTCCCGGAAGACGGCGGGGACCTCCTCGTCGCGGATGAAGCGCCCGGCGGTGCGCGAGGCCCACGTGGCGAACGTGCACCAGTTGGCGTGGCCCGCGCCGAGGCGCTGCGCGAGCGCGGCCGAGAGGTCGTGGTAGCACTGCGTGATCAGCAGGTTCCGGCGGATCGGGTCGCTCTCGAGCCCGACGATCCACTCCACTCGCTCGAGGGAGGTCGGCTCGCCCCGCGCCCGCTCGCCGCCGGTCACGCGTGGACTATGCCTTGACCTTCGGCGGCAGCGAGCGCGCGAACCCGGCGGCCTGCTCGACCCAGCGGCGGACGGCCGCGTCGTCGAGCCCCTCGCGCTCGGCGTAGACCATCCCGGTCATCGGCCTCCCCGTGAAGTCCATCTGGCGGACATGCGGCTCGGCGAGAGCGGCGTCTGCCCCGTCCGCGCCGAGCCGCAGCATCAGCTCGTCCCCGACGATCCCGCAGGCCATGTTCCCGTTCACCATGAAGGCGAGCCCGCCGAACATCTTGCGCTCGGTCAGGCCCGGCTCGGCGGCCAGCACCACCCGCACGCGGTCGGCCAGCTCCTCGTCGTAGGCCACGCTCACCCCTCCAGCTCGGTCGGAAGCCCGAAGCGCTCGAAGAGGCCCGCGTTCGCGAAGCCGACGATGCCGGCGACGGCGCCGCCCTCGAGCGCGAACACCATGATGCCGTAGGCGCGGTGGGCGCCGCTCGCGGGATCCCAGGCGTACGCGGCGAGCGCGGGCTGGCGGTTCGCCGAGGTCTGGACGAGCCGGATGCGGTCGAGCCGCCCGCCGAGCGGGACGGTGGCGAAGAACCCGGTCACCGCCTCGCGGCCGCGGACGTAGAAGGGCTCCGGCGGCATCGCCATCATCGCCTCGCGCGCGAGGAGGCCGGCGATCCCGTCCATGTCGACGGCGTCCCACGCCTCCATGAAGCGGCGGAGCAGCGCGTGCTCGTCGGCGTCCCTCGCCGGGACGTGGGCCGGGGCGCCCGCCCCCCGCGCCCGCTCGACACCCGCCCGGGCCCGCTGGAGCGCGCTGTTCACGGCCGCCACCGAGTCGCCGAGGGCCGCCGCCGTCTCCTTCGCCGACCAGTCGAGCACGTCCCGGAGGATGAGGACCGCCCGCTGCTTGGGCGGCAGGAGCTGGACGGCCGTGACGAACGCGAGCTGGACGGTCTCGCGGGCCTCCACGGCGTCGAGCAGCCGGTCGGGATAGGGCTGGAGGTGGAGGAGCCGCTCGTTCCAGGCGTCCTCGCCCGCGTCCGCGACCGGCACCTCCGGCCGGCGCCGGCGGCCCGCCAGGGCGGTCAGGCAGACGTTCGTGGCGATCGTGTGGAGCCAGGCGCCGAAGCGCCCGCCCGCCTCGAACCGGTCGAGGAACCGCCACGCCCTGAGGAGCGTCTCCTGCAGGGCGTCGTCCGCGTCGTGCACGGACCCGAGCAGCCGGTAGCAGTGCAGGTGGAGCGCGCCGCGGTGCGGCTCGACGAGGAGGCGAAACGCCTCCTCGTCGTCGCGCGCCGCCGCGAGCAGGTCGGCCTGGCCGGTGGCCACACCCGCCACGTTAGACCCCCGGGGGCTCGGCGCCCAGCTCGGTCCAGGCATTCGGCGTGAAGGCGCCGGGCGTCCCGCCGAGTGCGAGGAAGCGGATGCCGTCGTCCCCGGGGACGATCCGGCGCAGCTGGTCGGGCCCCAGCCGGGCCATCACGCCGGGCCTGAGCTCGTACACCTCGCCGTCCACGAGCAGCGTCGCGCTGCCCTCCAGCGGGACGTAGACCTCCTCCTGGTTCGCGTCGTAGGCGTCCGCCGAGTGGTTGTGCAGCGGGTAGCCGTCCCAGTTGGGCGGGAGCGTCAGCACCTGCATCCCCCAGGCGGTCACGCCCAGCTCGGCCCGCGCCCGCCGCATCAGGCCCTCGTGGACGCCGTCCATGTCGTCGATCGCCACCACGGTCACGTCGCTCATGTGAACCTCCGTCGTCGTGAGCTTGTCGAGAGGTTCAACTCACGGGGGCCCGCGAACTCATCGGCGGGCGCGCTGCCCGCCGGCCCGTGGAAGCGGAAGGGCCGGCTTCGCGCCGGCCCTCGTGTTCTAGAAGAGAAGGATCAGGATGATGACGATCAGGATGATGACGAGCGTGCCGACTCCGATATACATGTGACCTCCCTTTTGGCTGGGCTAAGTACCCGGCCCTCCGGGCGCTCAAACCCAGGCCCGTGCAACCCGCGCATCCGTAGAAAACCGCTCGGAGTTCCGGGAGCGCGCGGATGCCTCGGCCCTTCGCCGCCGACATCGTTGCTCGCGATGCCCGAGCGGATCCTCATCCTCGGCGGCGGCACCGGCGGCGCGGTGGCGGCGCGGCGGCTCGCCCAGTGGGCGAAGCCGGGCGAGGTCGAGGTCACGCTCGTCGACCGAAGCCCCTGGCACGAGTACCGTCCGAGCTACCTGTGGGTCATGACCGGGAGGCGCGAGCCCGACGAGGTGCGCCGCCCGCTCGCAGCCCTCGAGTCGCGCTGGGGGACGAGGGTCGTGCAGGCGGGCGTTCAGCGCATCGACCCCGACAACCGCACGGTGGAGACCGACGCTGGGGCGCTCGAGTACGACTCGCTGATCGTCTCGCTCGGCTCCGTCCTCGCCGACGACCCGACGGTCGCCGGCCTGGAGGCCCCCTGGGAGCTCGAGCCCTCCGTCCGCCTGCGCGACCGCCTGGCCGGGTTCGCGGGCGGCCGCGTGCTCGTCGGCCCGGTGAGCTGGCCCTACCGCTGCCCGCCGGCACCCTTCGAGGTCGCCTTCATGCTCAAGTACCTGGCCGAGCAGCGCGGCCTCGCCGAGAAGACGGACGTCACGGTCTTCCACCCCTGGGCCGAGCCGATGGAGACCTTCGGCCCGCTGATGGTGCGCGGCTTCAAACAGCTCCTTGACCAGTACGGCATTCGCTTTGCCGGCGGGTTCGAGCTGGCCGGACACGACCCGCGCGCGCAGCGCATCACGGCCCGTGACGGGCGTGAGCTGCCCTACGACTTCGCCGTGGTCATCCCGGCACACGAGTCCCCGCCCGTCGTCGCCGGCTCCCCGCTCGCCGCCGAGGGCGGGTACATGGACGTCCAGCTCCCGTCGATGCGCTCGCCGCGGTACGACACCGTCTACGGGATCGGCGACGTCGTCGCCCCGACGATCGGGCTCGGCATGGCTGGCGTCTTCGCCCACTTCCAGGCCGAGCACGTCGTCAGCCAGATCCTCGACCGGACGCGCGGTGCCTTCATGGGCGAGCTCTACAACATGGTGGGCGTCTGCGTCATGGACACCGGCTACATGGGCGCGGCGGTCTGGTGCGACTTCACGGACAAGCTGATGGGCCGCTCCCCGTACCCCGACTGCCGGATGCTCGGCGGGATGCGCGCCTTCCGGGCGGTCAAGGTCGCCTACGAGCGCTACTGGTTCGCGCACCTCTTCGGTAGCTGACGATGGCCGGCGACGCACCCAGGCAGCTGACCGACGCCGAGCGCGAGGCCGTCGACCGCGTCCTCCTCCGCCTCGCGGAGAACGCCGAGGGCGTGGAGCAGATGATCGAGCTCGCGGGCCACCTCCAGCGGAGCGGCGCGCTGGCCGGCGTCCAGGCCGGGATCGAGGACCTCGACGAGAACTTCAGCGCCGTCATGCGACCCGAGCTCATGGGCATGGTCACCAACCTGATGATGCTCATGGGCGTCATGAGCCAGGTCTCCTACGAGCCGTTCTTCGACCTGGCGACGCGCACGACGCCGGCGCTGGACGAGGGCTACCGCGGCTTCCAGGAGCGCCAGGAGAAGCTCGGCCTGCGCGAGACCGTCGCCCTGCTGCGGAGCCCCGAGGTCGCCGCGCTCATGCAGACGATGGTCGCGGTCCTCCGCGCGCAGCGCGGGCAGCCGTAGCGAGCCGCTCCGAGAGCCGGAGTACGGCCGCCCGGAGCTCCTCCGGACGCCGGATCTCGAGGTCGCACTCGATCCCCGCAAGCACGCCGGCCAGCCAGTCCAGCGACTCGGCGCGGATGCGGAGCAGCGTTCCCGCGCCTTCGGCTGAGAGCTCCGCGAGGACGTGGGCGAGCCGCTCCCGCGCCCGTTCGATGGGCAGGTCGAGCACCACCTCCGCCTCCCAGGTCCACGGGACGCGCGCGAGCGAGGCGGTCACGTGGGCGACCGCGTCGAACCCCTCCTGCGGAGGCTCGGCGGCGCCCTCGAGCGCGAGCCGGGACATCCGGTCGACCCGGAAGGTCCTCGGCTCGCCCCGGCCGTGGTCGTGCGCGGCCAGGTACCAGCGCCCGGCGTGGACGACGAGGCCGTGCGGGCTGAGCTCGCGCTCGCTCTGCTCCCCCGCGAACGAGACGTAGCGCGAGCGGACGCGCCGCCGCCTGCGGATCGCGTCGGCGAGCAGGAGGACGTCCTCGCCGGCCACGGGCGCTCCCCCGACCGTCTCCGCCGTGAACCCGAGGGCGTGCTCGAGCGCCTCCGCGCGCCGGCGCAGGTCGGCCGGGAGAACGCGGAAGACCTTGGCGAGCGCCTCCTCGGCGGCCGCGCTCTCGGTGTCGAGGCCGTGCCGCCGCGCGGCAAGGAGGCCGAGCACGACGACGACCGCCTCGTCGCCGGTGAGCATCAGCGGCGGGAGCCTGTAGCCAGGGCGCAGCCGGTAGCCGCCGCCGCTCCCGCGCTGGCCCTCGACCGGAATGCCCAGATCCTGGAGCGCGACGACGTAGCGGCGCACCGTCCGCGCGTCGACGCCGAGCCGGTCGGCGAGCTCCGAGCCGGTCACGACCGGCCGCGCCTGGAGCGCCTCGAGGAGCGCGAGCAGGCGGGAGGTCGGCGAGCCCACCCCGGGAGTCAAGCACAGATAGGGGACATAAATCGCCCTATTTGGCGGCTAGCGTGGCTCCGCAATCGAGACGTGAGGAGCAGCGATGAGCACAGCAGGCGACTTCGACTTCTTCATGGGCAGCTGGACGGTGCACAACCGCTTCCTGGCCGACCGGCTCCAGGGCTCCGACGACTGGAAGGAGTTCGAGGCGGCGAGCGTCGCGCGCCTCCTTCCGGGCGTCCTCGGGAACGAGGACGAGTTCCGCACCGACTTCCAGGGCGGGTTCGTCGGCATGTCGTTCCGCTTCTTCGACCCGGCCTCGGGGCGCTGGTCGATCTACTGGGCGGACAGCCGCCGGCCGGGCCTGCTCGACCCGCCGGTGTTCGGCGGCTTCGAGAACGGCCGCGGCGTCTTCGAGGGCACCGACGTCCTCGACGGGAAGCCGATCGCCGTCCGCTTCACCTGGACGGAGGTGGACACCCCCAGCCCGCGCTGGGAGCAGGCGTTCTCCGGCGACGGCGGCGAGACGTGGGAGACGAACTGGGTGATGGAGTTCACGCGCGCGGGCTGAGCCGGCCGTTGCCCGCGTCCCGTCCGTGTGGAAGACTGCGGGCGCCGTGAGGTGGATCCTCCGCATCGTCCTGGCAGTGGCGGCGAACGCGCTCGCGCTCTGGCTCGCCTCGGTCCTCCTCGACGGCGTCGTCATCGACGGCACCGGGTTCATCGTCGCCGTCATCATCTTCAGCCTCCTCTCGCTCCTGCTGCGACCGATCATCATCTGGTTCGTGGCCAAGTACGCGCGGCCCGTGCTCGGCGTGGTCGCCCTGGTCGCGACCTTCGTGATCCTCCTCATCACGGACGTCCTCTCGGACGGGATCGAGATCGAAGGCGTCGGAACGTGGATCCTGGCGACGCTCATCGTCTGGTTCGCGACGCTGATCTACGAGCTCGTCGACGAGCGGATCCTGAGCGCGCTGGGGCACGGACGCCCACGCCCCGCCTAGCCTTGCGTCACGTCCTCGTCCTCCTGGCCGCCTGTGCCCTGCTGGCCGCGTGCGGCGGCGACGACGACGCGGACGCCCCGCCGCTCGAGGGCACGGAGTGGGTCCTCGTCTCGGGCGTGGACGCGCCGGAGGACGCGGTGCCGACTCTGACCCTCGAGGAGGGCCTCGCCGGCGGCTTCTCCGGCTGCAACACCTACCGCGGCCCCTACGAGCTCGACGGCGACTCGATCTCCCTCGGCCCGCTGGCGGGAACCCTCATCGGCTGTCCGGGGCCCGAGGCGGACACTGAAGCCGCCTACCTCGCGGCGCTCGAGGGCGTGGACGCCTGGGCGATCGAGGGCGGCGAGCTCGTCCTCTCCACGGGCGGCGACGAGGCCCTGCGTTTCTCGGCCGCCGGCTGAGCGGCGCCTGCACACGCTCGTTCACCGGAGGTCGAGCAGCTCGCGGAGCGCCGCCTTCAGGTCCTCCGCGCGCCGGTCGTCGAGGTGCGCGCGGACGAGCCGGTCGAGCTCGGCGAGCACTCCGGAGGCGACCGGCTCGAACCCGCGTGTGCGCTCGGTCAGGTACACCAGCGCCGCCCGGCCGTCGCTCGGGTCCGGGCGGCGCTCGACGAGCCCGTCGCGCTCGAGCCGGCGGACGAGCTCGGTCATCGTCTGCTTGCTCAGCCGCGCCCGCCGGGCCAGCTCCCCGAGGCGCAGGCCGTCCTCCTCGAAGAGCGGGAGGAGCACGGAGCCGTACGACGGGCTGACGTCCCCGTAGCCGGCCGCCGCGAACCGCTCCGCGAGGAGCTCGTTCCACCGCTGCACCGCCTTCGCGAGCAGGAAGCCGAGGTCGTCGCGGCCGGCGCCGCTCACCCGAAGCGCGCCCGCACGTTTTCGAGCTCATGCAGGAGCGAGCGGTACTGGGACTCGAAGAGCTCGGCCGGCATGCCTGGAGCCTGGAACATCGTGAAGGTGAACGCGCTCCCCCCGCCCGGCAAGCCGACGACGCGGGCGGGGAAGAGGCCGAGCTCCTCCTCGGTCGGGCCGGCGTACATGTCGATGACGCCGGTCTCCGCGTCCGCCTCGATGGCGAAGTACAGCTCGCCCAGGCCGTTGACGACCTTCGCCTTCCCGTCCTCGTAGCGGAGCTCGCGGGCGAACTCGGTCGCCCACCCGGGCAGGTTGTCCACCTCCGAGAGGTAGGCGAAGACGTCCTCCTTGGGTGCGGCGAGGATCGTGGTCACGGTGCGGGACTCCATGCGGAACCTCCAAATAGTCTGGTGGCGTACTAGTTAGTACGATAGCAGACTATTTGCCCTCGGCCTCCTCGACCGCCCGCGCAACCGAGGTGCGGGTGGAGACCCCGAGCTTGCCGAAGATGTGGCGGAGGTGCGTCTCGACGGTCTTCTCCGAGAGGAAGAGCTCGGCGGCGATCTCGCGGTTCGTCTTGCGCTCGCCGACGAGCTCGGCGACCTCGCGCTCGCGCGCAGTGAGGGAGGCGAGCCCGTCGCCTTCGCCCCCGCCCGCCCCGCGGCGGCGGGAATAGCGCCGGCCGAGCCGGCGAAGCTCGCGCTCCGCCTCCTCGCGCGCGCGGACGGCGCCGCAGGCGTCGAGCTCCGCTGCGGCGCGCTCGAGCTCGGCAGCAGCACGGTCGCGGTCGCCTGCTGCGATGAGCGCCCGGCCGGCGAGCGTGCGGGCACGGGCCGCCTCGACGCGGGCGCCGACCCGCTCGGCCGCCGCCGCCGCCTCGAGCGCCGCGGCCGCCGCCGTCTCGCCCTCGCCGGCGGCCAGCGCGACGGCGGCGCGGGCGCGCCGGGCCATCGCGGTCCCGAAGTCGAGGCCGAGCTCGGCGGCCCGCGCCTCGGCGCGTCCCGCGGCGAGGTCGGCCTCGCCCTGGTTGCCGGCCGCCAGCCAGGCCAGGGCCACCCGCTCCTGGAACATCGAGCGGAGCACCCCGGGAACGGACGGGAGGTCGGGCCCGCCCGCGGCCGGCAGGAGGATCTCCAGGCAGCGCGCCGGCTCCCCGGCTTCGAGGAGGATCGACCCGTAGGCGCAGGCCGACCAGGTGCGCACGGGGCTGTCCGCGAGCGGGCGGCCCAGCTCGACACTCTCCTCGGCCGCGCGGAGCGCTGTGTCGAGAGCCCCCGCGAGCAGTGCGATCCACGCGCGGTTGAGGAGCGCCCACGCCATCACCTCCGGGCTGGCCGACAGCCGGGCCGCCTCGACGGCGCGCTCGGTGACGTCCTCGGCCTCGACCAGGCGGCCGAGCAGGGCGAGCGCGAACCCCTTGCGCTGGGTGAGGAGTGGGAAGAGCGATCCCTGGCCGGTCGCGAGCGCCACAGCCAGCCCGCGGTCGAGATGGCCGACGGCGTCCTCCAGGTGGCCGAGGTAGGTCTCGGCGTTGCCGAGGTTCGCGGCGGCGTCGATCCTGAGCGCGAGCTCCTCGTCGCCGAGGGCGTCGACGAGCGCGGCCGCCTCCTGCCGATGTGCCTGCGCCTCCTCGACGCGGTCGCCGAAGGCGAGCGCCATGGCCACTCCGGCCGCGCCGGTCGCGCGGAGGGGCCGGTTGCCGAGCTGCTCGGCCAGCGCGAAGGCCTCGTTCGCCCACTCGAGCATGCGCTCGTAGTCCCGTCCGTAGAAGGCGTCGAACACGAGCTCGAAGAGGAGCGTGGCCGCCTCGGGGGAGGAGCGATCGGGGAGCTCGTCGAGGGCCGCGAGGAGCCGGGCGTGGGCCTGGTCATGCTCGCCGAGCAGGTGCTCGACGCCGGCGCAGGCGGCGATCATCTCGATCCGTTGTGCCGTGGGCTCGGCGGGCACGAGCTCGAGGAGCTCGAGGCGGACGGCGCGGCCTTCGGCGAACTGCCCCGTCCCCTCGAGAACCGCGGCGAGCTGGCGCATGAGCGCGATTCGCTCGTCGGCGTCGGCCCCGCCCGGCGGCAGGAGCCGGAGCGCTGCCCGGTACCAGCGCGCCGCGCTCTCGGGCGCGCGCTGCGCGGACGCGTCGGCCGCCTCGCGGAGGACCGCGATCGCGTCCCGGTCGCCGAGAGCCGCGAACTGCTCGACGTGGCGGGCGCGCACGGCCGCCGGCTCGCCGTGTGCGGCCAGCGCGCGGGCGGCGCGCTCGTGTGCGGCGCTCCGCCAGCCGCTGCCGGTCGCGCCGTAGACGGCCCGGCGGAGGAGCGGGTGGCGGAAGCGGAACCGCCGCGGCACGTCCGTCCGGCGGAGGAGCCCTCTAGCCAGGAGCTCGTCGAGCGCGGCCAGTGCCCCCGCCTCGGTCACCTCCCCGGCCGCCGCCGCGAGCTCGAGCTCGAACGGGTCGCCGATGACCGAGCCGGCCTCGAGGAGCCCGCGTCCTTCGGGCGAGACGGTGGCCAGCTCCTCGGCCAGCGCCGCCGCGATCGCCGGCGGGACGCCCTCGCTCTCCGGAATCGCCACCCCGCCGACGGTGAGCGACGCCGGGCGCGGCCCGAGCCCGGCCGTCCGGGCGAGCTGCTCGAGGTAGAAGGGGTTGCCGCCGCTCTCCGCGTACAGCGCCCGCACCCGGTCGGCTCCGAGCCTGTCGCCCAGGAGCTCGGCCGCCTCGGCCTCCGGGAGCGGCCCGAGCTCGACCGTGATCAGGACCCCGCTCCGGCGGGACTGCTCGATCGCCGCCGCCAGGCGCCCCGGGGCCTGGGTCGGCCGCAAGGCGACCGCGAGCAGCACCTGCACCTGGGGCGGACGGCGGAGGAGCCCGGCGACGAGGTCGGCCGAGGCCGGATCGGCCCAGTGGAGGTCGTCCAGCAGGAGGACGAGGGGAGCAGCCTCCGCGAGCTGCTCCAGCAGCTCCCGCACGGCTCGATGGACGCGGTAGCGCTCGTCGAGCACCGTGGCGGGTGCACCGGCCTCCGACGCGAGCGACGGGAAGATGCGGGAGAGCTCGGCTCCGGACTGCCGGTCGATCCGCCCGACCCACTCCGGGTCGAGCGTGCGCAGGTACTCATCGAGCGCGTCGACGAAGATCCAGTAGGGGAGGTCCTGCTCGAGCTCCGAGGCTCGTCCGGCCAGGACGAGCCACTTGCGCTCCTCGCCCCGAAGCGCCAGCTCGGCCAGCAGGCGGCTCTTGCCGATGCCGGGCTCCCCGGAGATCTCGAGCACGGCGTTCCCGCCCGCCTCGACTTCGTCGAGCGCGCGCTCGACGAGCGCCACCTCCTGCGCCCGCCCCACGAGCCGCTGGGCTAGTTCGGCCATCCCTTACCTCTGCCGGCGAGCATAGGCCAGGGTCGCCCCCCGGGGAAGATCAGGGGGCGGATCAGGGGGTCCACCCGATTCGGAAACGGGCTTGCGGCGCCATCCTCGACGCATGCCTCGCTTCCTCCTCCAGCATCGCCACGAGCCGAACGAGTGCGGCGCCGTGTACGCGGCCTGGAAGGGCTTCGACAGCCCGCTACGCCACGTCGCCACGCTCGCCTCCTGCCTACAGGGCGGCCACGCGATCTGGTGGGAGGTCGAGGCGTCCGACGGCTGCGGGGCGCTCGCCCTGCTGCCGCACTACGTCGCCACGCGGACGACCGCGCTCGCCGTGAGCGAGGTCGAGATCCCGTGACCGAGCCAATGCTCGAAAGGAGAACTGACATGCAAGCGCAGACCAGCTCCCGGAACATCGCGGCTCGCATGGGCCGCTGGAGCGCCAACCACCGCAAGCTGGCCATCTTCGGCTGGCTCGCCTTCGTCGCCGTCGCCTTCGTGTTCGGCGGCATGATCGGAACGAAGAACATCGACTACAAGACCTCGGGCCCCGGCGAGTCGGGCCGCGCGGACCGCATCCTGGCCGCCGGCTTCGAGCGGCCGGCCTCGGAGGCCGTCCTGATCGAGAGCCCGACGCTCTCGACGAGCGATCCCGCGTTCGCCTCGGCGATCGAGGACGTCGTGCAGGGTGTCGGCGGCCTCGGCTCGGTGACGAACGTCCGCTCGCCCCTCGAGCCGGAGAACGCCGGCCAGCTCGCCGAGAGCGGGCACGCGGCCTTCGTCACCTTCGACATCCGCGGCGACGCGGACGACGCCGAGGGCAAGATCGACGCGATTGTCGACCGGGTTGCCGAGGCGCAGAAGGCCCATCCGGATGTGTACATCGGCCAGTTCGGCGACACGAGCGCCAACAAGGCGCTCAACGAGTCCTTCGGGAAGGACCTCGAGAAGGCCGGGCTCTTCTCGCTGCCCGTTACGCTCGCGATCCTCGTGGTCGCCTTCGGGGCGCTCGTGGCGGCCGGGATCCCGCTCCTGCTCGGCCTCACGGCCGTGCTCGCCACGCTCGGCCTGATTGCCCTGCCGAGCCAGGTGCTTCCAATCGACGAGTCCACCTCGGCGATCGTGCTCCTGGTCGGGCTCGCCGTGGGCGTCGACTACTCGATGTTCTACTTGAAGCGGGAGCGCGAGGAACGCGCTGCCGGGAAGAGCGAGCAGGCGGCGCTCGAGGCCGCCGCCGCGACCTCCGGCCGCTCGGTGCTCGTCTCCGGCCTGACCGTCATGGTCGCGCTGGGAGGCATGGTCCTCACCGGCGACCCGAGCTTCGCCTCGATGGGCATCGCCACGATGCTGGTCGTCGCCATCGCCATGCTCGGCTCGCTGACCGTGCTGCCGGCGCTTCTCTCGAAGCTCGGCGACAATGTCGATCGCCTGCACGTCCCCTTCGTCGGCCGGCTCCGCCGCGACGACGGCGAGGGGCGGATCTGGGGCGCGATCGTCGACCGCGTCCTCAAGCGCCCGGTGCTCTCGGTCGCCGTGGCCGGCGGGCTGCTGCTCGCCCTCGCGGTGCCCGCGCTTCAGCTCCACACGGCGCAGCCGGGCCCGGAGACGTTCCCGCAGGACCTGCCCGTCATGCAGACGTTCAACCGCCTGGAGGCCTCGTTCCCGGGCAAGACCATCCCGGCCAACGTCGTCGTCAAGGCGGCGGACGTCAACGCTCCGGAAGTGCAGTCCGCCATCGAGCAGCTGCGCGAGCGGGCGCTCGCCACCGGCCGCATGCACGAGCCGATCACCGTCGACGTCAACGACGCCGGCACGGTCGCGAGCATCGCCATCCCGATGGACGGCGAGGGCACCGACGACGCCTCCAACGCGGCCCTGGCCGCGCTGAGGGGCGAGGTCGTGCCTGAAACCGTCGGCGCGCTCGTCGGCGCCGAGACCGCCGTCACTGGCATGACGGCGTCCTCGAAGGACGGCAACGACCAGCTGAAGTCGACGGCGCCGCTCGTCTTCGGCTTCGTGCTCGTCTTTGCGTTCGTCCTCATGCTGGCCGCCTTCCGCTCCGTCGCCATCGCGGTCAAGGCCATCGTGCTCAACCTGCTGTCGGTCGCGGCCGCCTACGGCGTGCTCGTGCTGGTCTTCCAGCACGGGATCGGCAAGGGCCTGCTCGGGTTCGAGTCGACGAGCGGCATCGTGCCGTTCCTGCCGGTCTTCCTCTTCGTGATCCTGTTCGGCCTCTCGATGGACTACCACGTGTTCATCCTCAGCCGGATCCGCGAGCTCTACGACCGCGGCGCGACCACGGACGAGTCGATCTCGCAGGGCATCAAGAGCACCGCCGGGGTCGTGACCAGCGCCGCGATCGTCATGGTCGGCGTGTTCGCGATCTTCGGGACGCTCTCGATGATCGTCTTCAAGCAGTTCGGCGTCGGCCTCGCCGCCGCCGTCCTGATCGACGCGACCATCGTCCGCGCGGTGCTCCTGCCCGCGACGATGAAGCTCCTGGGCGAGTGGAACTGGTGGTTCCCCCGCCGCCTCGAGTGGCTCCCGAGCCTCGGGCACGAGCGCAAGCCCAAGGCCCCGGCCGCCCCGGCTGCGGCGGAGCCCACCGCCTAGCCCGACACCTCACTCCGGCGCCGCCATCCCGGGCGGCGCCGGAGTCTTTCCTCCTGAAAGGAGCTACCATGGAAGCCGCGGCCCCTCATCACCCCGCCTCCAAGACCTTCCTCTCCCGGATCGGCGCCGCGCTTCGCACCGAGACCGGGCTCGTCCGCCTCGCGCTCGGTCTCGTCGCCCTCCACGTGGCCGACGACAACTTCCTCCAGCCGCAGCCTGGCACGTCGGCGGGCGACCATCTGGCCGGCGGTCTCGTCCAGACGGGGCTCTTCGTGCTCGCCGCCTGGCTCTACCCACGCTTCCGGCCCGGCGTCCGGGCGAGCCTTGCGATCGGTTTCGGGCTCTTCACGATCGTCATGGGCATCGGCGAGGCTGGCTACTACACGCGCGAGAACGGCCCGTCGGGAGACGACTACACCGGGCTGCTGGCGATTCCCTTCGGCTTCCTGCTCGTCGGCGTCGGCCTCGTGACCCTCTGGAGGTCGAGGCGCGGAGGGAGCGTGATCCGCCGCTACCTGAGGCGCGCGGCACTGGCATTCGGCGCCTTCGTCGTCCTTGCCTTCGGTCTCTACCCCCTCGCCGAAGCGTACGTCGTCACGCACTCGGCGCGCGCTTACGTCCCCACGCCGCAGCTCGGCACGGCCTTTGAGGAAGTCAGCTTCACGACGAGCGACGGGCTGCGGCTCGAAGGCTGGTACGTGCCCTCGAAAAACGGTGCGGCGGTCATCTCGTTTCCCGGTCGCAAGGGCCCCCAGAAGGCGGCCAGGATGCTCGCCGGCCACGGCTACGGCGTGCTCCTCTTCGACCGGCGCGGCGAGGGCGAGAGCGAAGGGGACCCGAACGCGTTCGGCTGGAGAGGCACGCGCGACGTGAGCGCAGCGGTCGCGTACCTGCACAGCCGGCCGGACGTGGATCCAGATCGCATCGGCGGTGTCGGGCTCTCGGTCGGCGGCGAGGTCATGCTGCAGGCGGCCGCGGAGACCGATGACCTGAAGGCGATCGTCTCCGAGGGCGCAGGTGTCCGGTCCGTGCGCGAAGCGGTGCACGCCTCGGGCGGCGACAAGGTGATCTTCACCGTGATCTTCGGCGTCGCGACGCTCGGAACCACCGTCTTCACGAGCGACCTTCCACCGCCCGGCCTCAACGACTTGAGCGCAGAGATCTCCGAGCCCCTGTTCGTCATCTACTCCGACCCGGGCGCGGGCGGCGAGACCCTCAGCCGCCAGTACTACGACGCGGCGACGGGCCCGAAGGAAGTCTGGGAGGCTCCCGGCGGGCATACCGGCGCCATCGACGCCGCCCCCGAGGAGTATGAACGGCGGGTCGTGGCGTTCTTCGACAAGAGCCTGCTCGGGGGTGAGTGAGCTTCCGCTCACGCGCTCTCGAGCAGCAGCGTCGCCTTGACGCCGCGGTACGCGAACGCGTCCTCGAACCGGTCGAGCGGCACGCGCAGGCCGACGAAGGCCTCCAGCGCCTGGGGCCAGCGCTCGCGGGCGCGGTCGAGGTCGTTGACCGCCGCCTGCCAGTCGACCCGGTGGGCGTTGACGCTGCCGAAGAGGACGCGGTTCTCCACGACGGCGTCCTGGGCGATCACCCGGCCGTCGATGCTCACGCGCCGGGGCCGACCGTCGATCCCGAGCAGGCAGGCGACGCCGTTCCGCCGAAGGTGGCCGATCGCGTCCAGCATCACCTGCGCGTCGCCGGCGGCCTCGATCACGACGTCGAAGCCGCCCGTCTCCTCGGCGAGCGCGGCAGGTGCCGTGTCCGCCACCGAGACGTACCGGGCGCCCGAGGCGGCGACGAGCTCGCCCTTGCGGCCGTCCGCCGGTCCCCGGGCCGCCGTCCAGACCTCGAGGCCCTCGAGGCGGAGGAGGTAGGTGGCGAGCATCCCGATCGCCCCGGCGCCGAGGACGAGCGCCCGCAGCGGGGCCCACGGCTGGCGCCCGCCGATCGCCCTGACGTGGCGAAGCGCGCGCTCGCAGATGGAAGCCGGCTCGGCCAGGACGCCGAGGCGGCCGAGCGCCTGCGGGACCGGAATCAGCTGGTCGGCGGCCTCGGTGACGAGCTCGGCCGCGAACCCATCGAGCCGGGTGATCCCCCGCTCGAGGTAGAGGCCGGTCGCGCAGGCATCGGGGGAGCCCTGCACGCACGCCTCGCAGCGTCCGCACGACCGGCGCACGGTCGCCGCCACCAGGTCGCCGCGGGAGAAGCTCTCTGCGTCCTCCTCGACCCGCGCCAGCACCTCGTGGCCGAGGACAAGCCGGTCAGAGCCCTCCGGCGCGATCCCGAAGAGGCCCTCGGCGATCTCGCGGTCGGTGCCGCAGATGCCGACCTCGAGCGGCCGCAGGAGCACCGACCCGGATGCGGGCGCCGGCGCCGGCACCTCCTCGACGCGGGCGGAGTGCGGCCGCCCGGGCTCCACGATGAGGGCCTGCATCGCGCCGTACGTTAAGCCCCGAAGCGGCGAGGGGCGGCCGGATGGCCGCCCCTCGCGAGCGCAGACGTGGTGTGTCGTCTACTCGTCGGGGTCGTGCGAGTGGCCGCCGCCGCTGCCGACGGTGCCCTCCGGGCCTGCGGGAGCCGGGATGTCGAAGCCGCCCGGAACCTTCTTGCCCTTCACGCCGTTCACGTTCTGCGTGGAGTACATGTAGGTCATGACAGTGAACGCGATCGCGTCGCTGTTGACGTCCAGAGCGTGCAGGCTGATGTTGTCGTACGTGTCGCAGGCGAGGTGGTAGCACGGGTCGTACTGCGCGCCCGCGGTGCCGCCCCAGATCGCGACCTGCGCAGGCGTCTTCGGGACCTCCGCGCCGGTGAACAGGCCGCCGGCGGGGATGTCGTTGAGGATGAACGCCTGGTAGTCGCTGCGGCCGCTGAACTCGGCGTCGTCGTACGGCTCGCCGGCCCAGGTGTAGAAGGACTCGAACGTCTTCTCGATCTGGATCGAGCCATCCGGCACCGGCACCGGGGCCGGGAAGCCGGACTCGTCGCCGTCGTACGTCATGAAGATGTAGTTCGGCGACCCGATCATGTCGAAGTTCAGGTAGAGCGCGATCTTGTCCCGCTCGGCCTGGCTCAGGCCGTTCACGTAGGCCGTCGAGCCGATCAGGCCGGCCTCCTCGGCGCCCCACCAGGCGAAGCGCAGCGTGTTCTGCGGGTTGACGCGCGCGAGCTGCTCGGCGACCTCGAGCAGCGCTGCGGAGCCGCTGCCGTTGTCCTGGACGCCCGGGCCGGCCTGGACCGAGTCGAGGTGCGCGCCGGCCATGACGACGTTGTTCTTCCCGAGCGGGCGCTTGGACTTCTTCTCGGCGATCACGTTGACCTGCGGCCGCGACTCGGCCGGATCGACCTGGATGCGGGCCGTGGAGCCGGGCTGCGACAGCGCCTCGCCGTCGGCGAACGAGCCGCCGACGACCGGGATCGTGACCGCGGCGCCGTCGGGGAGCAGCGTGCCGACGATCAGGCCCTCGCGCAGGGGAGTGTCGCCCTGGTTGAAGATGATCGCGGCCTCGGCCCCGGCGGTCTGGGCGTTGATCGCCTTCAGTCCGAAGCTGCAGGTTCCCCGCTGCATGAGCGCGATGTCCGCCGGACCGCTGAAGTCCAGGCCGGCGAAGTCGGCCGGCTCGCAGCCACTCGACGATGCCCGCGGCGGGACGAGGTTGAGGTCCACTGGGATTACGTTGCCGGTGACCGTCCCCGTGCCCGAGCCCGTGTAGGCCCCGGTCGGGTAGGTCGCGTTCACCGGCGTGAGCTGCTGCAGCGTCGGCGGCGGGATGAACATGAACGGGAACTCGTGGAGTTCCACGTCCCAGCCGGCCGCCTCGAGCCTCGAGACGACGTACTCGACGCTGCCGGTGTAGCCGGGCGTGCCCGCCGCCCGGGTGCCGCCGTTGGCGTCGGCGATGGCCTGGAAGGCCGCCTGATGCTCGCGGACGCCCTCGAGCGTCACGCATTCGAGCACCTTCCGGTACGTGTTGTTCGACCGGTTCTCACACGCCTGGTCCTTGCCCGCTGCCGCCGGCGATGCCGGCCACAGGATCGCCGCGGCGAGGACGGCGATCAGCAGAAGGCTCCGTGCGCGAACGCGCCGAAGCCCTTGCCCCAAGTTCGACATTTGCTCCTCCTGGTTGCTCCCGCCCGGGGGTGTCGCCGGGGCGGGCTTGTCCGGGGTTCAGACGGAGGAGGTTAGCGCGTTCGGTTGCCGCCGTCATCCCGGCGCCTCCCGCTTGCAGGCCGGGAACCCGTCCGGGATGATCGAAGGCCAGCACCCGAGGACAGACAAGGGAGGCAGCCATGCCCGAGATGCGAGGCACGGATCTGGTCGTCGAGTACCTGATTCGCGAAAAGGTGCCCTACCTCTTCGGCTATGCGGGACACGGGGCGGTGGGCCTTCTCGACGGCGTCTACGACCGCCAGGACGAGATCTCGGTGGTCTTCCCCCGGATCGAGACCGGCGCCGGGTACATGGCCGATGCGTACTACCGCGTCAGCCACGAGGTGATCCCCGTCTACACGTCCACGGGCCCCGGGCCGATGCTGCTGACCGCGGCCGTCTCGAACGCGTTCTACGACTCGTCCGCGCTGATCGCCATCACGGGCCAGGTCGCCACGAGCCAGTACGATTCGGGCGCGCTCCAGGAGGAGTACCGCCACTTCCAGGCCGACTTCCCCTCGATCGCCAAGGTGATCACGAAGCGGAGCTTCCAGGCGCATTCGGTCGGCGACCTCGCCAAGTTCCTTCCCAAGGCCTTCAAGCTCGCCCGCTCGGGCCGTCCCGGCCCCGTCCACATCGACGTGCCCTACGACCTCTGGGTGACGAAGGCCGAGGTCGAGGTGCCCGAGCCCTCGGAGCGGAGCGTCATGCTCGACTGGCGCACGCCGGGCTCGCCGGAGGCGGTCGCGAAGGCGCTCGACATGCTGATGGGCGCGCGGCGCCCGCTCATCCTCGCGGGCGGCGGCATCCTCTGCTCCGAGGCCTCGGTCGAGCTCGCCGCCTTCGCCGAGCACGTCAACGTGCCGGTCTACACATCCTTCATGGGCAAGGGAGCGCTCCCGGCCGACCACCCGCTCCACCTCGGCATTGCCGGCTGCTGGGGCGAGTACCCGGCGCAGGAGGCGGCGCGGAACGCCGACGTGATCCTCGCGTTCGGCTGCCGCTTCTCCGACATCCACTCGTCCTCGTGGGTGCCCGGCTACACGTACAACATCCCGCCGACGAAGCTGATCCACGTCGACATCGATCCCCAGGAGATCGGCCGGAACTACCCGACCGAGCTCGGGATCGTGGGCGACGCGCGCGAGGTCCTGCGCCAGCTCATCGAGCTCGCGGAGAAGCAGGGGCCGAAGCGCGAGCGCTCGCCGTGGAACGAGCAGGTCGAGGAGTACAAGTCCGAGTGGGTCAACTTCATCGAGCAGGAGAAGGCCTCCGACGCCGTGCCGATCGACCCGCGCCGCGTGATCAAGGAGCTCCGCGCCGCGGCCCCGCCGGACACCCTCATGATCACGGACACCGGCAACCACCAGACCTGGGTCGAGCAGTACTGGGACGCGCCCGGCCCGCAGATGGTGTTCACGCCGGGCGGCTTCGCCGGGATGGGCTTCGGCACCTACGGCGTCCTCGGCCTCAAGCTGGCGCGGCCCGAGCAGCCGGCGATCTGCGTCACGAGCGACGGCAGCTTCATGATGTTCCCCGGCGCCGTCGCCACCGCGACGGAGTACGGCATCCCGGCCGTCTGGGTGATCCTCAACAACTACACGATCGGCGTCATCCGCGACCTCCAGCGCTTCTACATGGACGGCCGCGAGATCGGGACGAGCTTCATCAAGCAGTCCACGGGCGAGTTCTGGAACCCGGACTTCGTCCAGATGGCGGAGTCGATGGGGGCCGGTGGCATCACCGTCGAGGACCCCGCCGACCTCGGGAGCGCGCTCGAGACCGCCGTCTCGGCGGGGACCCCGTACGTCGTCGACGTCCGCGTCAACCGCGACACGGCCGTCCCGCTGATCGGCACGTGGAAGTTCGACCCGATCCCGCAGGCCGAGCCGACCTTCGGCAAGCCGCTGATCCTCAGCTGACGACCCACTACCCGTTCACCGCGCTCGTCGAGCAGGAGCGCCTGAAGACGGCGCTCCTGCTCAACGCGGTCAACCCGGCCGTCGGCGGGGTGCTCGTCTCCGGACCGAGCGGGACGGGCAAGTCCACGGCCGTCCGCGGGCTGGCCGCGCTTCTGCCCGAGATCGAGGTCGTCGCCGACTGCCCCTTCTCCTGCGACCCGGCCGCGCTCTGCGAGCTCTGCCGCGCCCGCGTCGCGGGCGGGGAGGAGCTGCCGGTCGTCGCGCGCCGCGTGCGCATCGTCACCCTGCCCCTGAACGCCACCGAGGACCGGGTCGCGGGGTCGGTCGACATCGCCCGGGCCCTCCGCGAGGGGATCGCCGCCCTCCAGCCGGGGCTCCTGGCCGAGGCGAACCGCGGGATCCTCTACGTCGACGAGGTGAACCTGCTCGACGACCACCTCTGCGACGTCCTCCTCGACGCGGCCGCGATGGGCGTGAACGTCGTCGAGCGGGAGGGCGTCTCGATGTCGCACCCGGCCCGCTTCCTGCTCGTGGGGACGATGAACCCGGAGGAGGGCGAGCTCCGCCCGCAGATCGCCGACCGGATCGGGCTGCACGTGGAGGTGCAGGCGATCGCCGACCCGGCCGTGCGCGCCGAGGTCCTGCGCCGCCGCGAGGCCTACCTCGCCGACGCCGACGCGTCCGCCGCGGCCTGGGCGGGGGAGGAGGCAGCGCTGGCGGAGCGGCTCGCGGCCGCCCGGGAGTCGTTGCCGGCGATCGGCGTCCCGGAGCGCTTCTACGAGGCGATCGCGCGCCTCGTCGTCGAGTCGGGCGTGGTCAGCCACCGGGCCGACGTCGCCATCCTCGAGTGCGCCAAGGCGCTCGCCGCGCTCGCCGGCCGCGGCGAGACCGACCGGGAGGACGTCTTCACCGCCGCCCGGCTCGCGCTCGGGCACCGCCTCGAGGAGGACCCCTTCGGCGCCGGCTCCGGCATCGACGACCGCCTCCTCCGGCGGATCCTCGACGAGGTGCTCGCGGTCGAGGGAGCCCCAAAAAAAGCGGAGAGCCCGGCGGGGCCGGGGTAGACACGCCGGTGGAGCTCCTCGAGGCCGTGCCCGACATCCACGAGGTGGAGGCCGACCCCGAGCGGGTCCTCTCGCTGCCGCCGCGACGCGACGCCCTCGAGCGGGGCGCGATCGGCCGCCGCGAGCGGTCGCTCGTGGCCCTCCGGCGCGGGAAGTACTCGCGCCACCGGCTTCCCGGCTCGGCTCCGGTGGACGTGGCCGTCGACGCGACCCTCCGCGCCGCCGCCTCCCGGGCCGGGCGCACCGGCGGGACGCGCGCGATCACGGCGGAGGACGTGCGCCGCAAGGTGCGGGAGCACCGCGTCCCCTACGAGGTCTGCTTCGTCGTCGACAACAGCTACTCGCTCCAGGCCGACCGGCTGGCCGAGCAGGTCAAGGGGCTCGTCTTCGCCCTGCTCGAGGACGCGACCGCCCGCGGCGACCGCGTTGCCCTCGTTGCGTTCCGGAGCGGCGTCCCCGAGGCGACGGTCGCGCTCCGGCCGACGGCGAGCCGGGCCAGGGCGGCTCGCGTCCTCGCCGACATTCCCGTCTCGGGCCGCACGCCGCTCGCCGACGCCCTCGCCGCCGCGCGCCGGCTTCTGCGCC
>Ga0299913_10000514_pt1 | contig 25083 bp, 24 predicted proteins | sample RVTome_9_FD_201360 | JGI IMG/M metagenome (GOLD analysis project Ga0299913, IMG submission 201360) | Soil microbial communities from uranium-contaminated site in the Upper Colorado River Basin, Wyoming, United States - RVT155D38 (version 2) ... | reverse complement strand
TTCGGCGGGACGGCCGCCGCGCCCGTCGCGCGCGAGGTCCTGTCGGCGGCGCTCTAACTATCGACGACGAGCTCGGCCATCCGCTCGCACGCGCTGCGGTAGAAGCGCAGCTGCGGCCGGCGCCCGAACAGCCGGAAGCCGAGCCGCAGCAGCGGCGGGCCGGAGTCGGCGGGCCGGGAGATCGCGTGGATGTGGAACTCGACCGCGCCAGTGTCGCGCCACTTCCAGACCTCGTACGCCATCTCGCCCTGCTCGAAGTGGCCTTCGAGCGTCCGGTAGTTCCAGCCGTACACGCGGGCCGTCCGGCCGGCCTCCTCGCGGTCGGCCTCGTAGACGTCGCCGATCCGCACTCCGCAACGGACCCGGAGTCGGTGGAAGTACAGCGTCAGCAGCATGTCGCGCCCCGCGAGCGGCGCCTGCTCGTCGTAGGTGGCGCGCACGAGCGCCGGGTCGGCCACCTGGTAGCCGTCCATCAGCCGGCGCGTCCGCTCCCAGGTGCCGCCCGCGACCGGCTCCCCGGGCGGCTCGGGCGGCAGCGGCCGGCGCAGGTCGTCGACGCGCCAGCCGCCGGCGTGGACGAGCTCGGGCAGCCGTGCGGGGTCGAAGTTGAGCGGACGGTCCCGCAGCGCGGCGAGCGCGGCGCGCTCATCCATCGTCGACCTCGACGCGGCGCGTGCGGATCTCGATCCCGCCCGTCAGGCGGCCGCGCGCAAGCGCGACCACGCGTTCGAGCAGCGACGTCCACACGTGCAGCTGCACCTCCTTGGCCATGCGCAGGCGTGCGTACAGCAGCTCGGCGAAGCGGTCGCCGTTGCGCGCCCAGGACTCGATCGTGAAGCGCAGCAGCGCCCCGTCGCGCTCGGCGCGGAACTCGATCTGGCCTGCCTCGAGGTGGCTCGCGAGCGTCACCAGGCGGAACGAGGTCGGCGTGACGGCGACCACGCGCACGGGACCGTCCCAGGGGGCGGGCATCCGCACGACGTACTCGTCGTTGACGTGCATCGCGCCGTGGGGCCCGTGCACCTTCTGGAAGCTGGCGAGCTCCTTCGGCGCCACTCGGTCGGGATCGCCGCTGACCTGCGACATCAGCTCCTCCGGCGACAACGGCGTGTCGCGGATGGCGACGCTGTAGCGCCGGTGGAAGAGCGGCCCTGCGCCATCCTCAACGTGCTGGAGCTCGGCGCGGTCGAGCTCCCCCGGCAGCGGCGGCGGCGCGTCGCGCTCGGGGTCGCCCGGCTCCTCGCTCCGGTGCATCGGCGTCGTCCGCCACATGTAGCGCCACGACGTGAGGGCGACGCCAACCGGCCAGCGCGCCGCGGTGGCGAGGCGGCGGGAGCGGGGAAGCGGACGGGGCATCCGCGCGTTCTACCCGCCGGCCGGCGGGTAACTCCTGCCCATGATCACCGACGCGCTCCACCGCATAGGCGTTCGCGGATGGCATGGCCACGCCCTCTCGCTCGGGGCGATCGGCCTCTGCATCGGACTCTGGATCCGCGCGAAGACCGTCGATCAGGACGAGCGCGGCAACGCCGAGCGGCGCGCGCTGTTCGTCGGTCTGTGGCCCCCGATGCTGTGGCTGATCGGCGACTCGATCGAGCGTCAGGCGCGCAGCAGCAGGCGCAGGATCGGCTCGGCCCGGCGCGCGTCCGGCCGATCGCCGGTGATCAGGTCCAGGTAGGTGTAGGACTCGATCAGCCGCACGATCACGTAGGCGACCTCACGCAGGTCGACCGGCAGGTCCAGCCGGCCGGCGTCGGTCTCCTCGCGCAGCATGTCGTGCACCGCGTCGATCAGGCGCGGCTGGAAGCCCGTCTCGTGGCGCGTGAGCAGGCGCATCGCCGACTCGCCCTCCTCGCTGAGCCAGCGCCGCATCCCCGCGTTGGTGATGACGTCGTCGAGGAAGCGCGTGACGATCTGGACCAGGCGCTCGGGGCCGGTCGCCGTCACCTCGGCCTCGATGTTGTCGAGCGTGCGGCGGGCGAGCGACCAGATGACCTCGACCAGCAGCGCGTCGCGCGAGCCGACCCAGCGGTAGAGCGTCACGCGGCTCACGCCGAGCTCGTCGGCGAGGCTGCTCATGTCGATCCGCTCGCACGCCTGGAAGCGCTTGCGGGCGCGCAGGAACGCGTCGAGCGCCGTCGGGCGGGGGTCGCGCGTCTCGAGCATGGCCGACCCATTGTCGACCATCGGCGGCCGGCGGCCAAGACGCCGACCGCACGACCCGCGGTATCGTCGAGTCGACCGGCGAAGACCGCCGGTCCCGCGCGAGGCCGGCCGGATGCACCTCGATCGAGACGCTGAGGGTGTTTGCCCGCGCACGCGCGTGGTACCAAGTGGAGACCGATGGAGATCGCCGTGGTCCCCGAAGCGCTGTCGTCGGCCGGCAGCCGCCTGAGCGCGACCGGCGCCGAGGTCGACGCCGCCAACGCCACGATGAGCGCCGCCGCGTCGGGCGTTCCCGGCGCGTGCGGCTTCCCCGAGCCGGCCGGCGCGTTCGAGGACCTGGCGTCCTCATGGCGCGGCGCGCTCGCCCGCAGCGCCGACGGCGTGAGCACGCTGGGCGCGACGATGGACGCCGCCGCCGCGCTGTATGTGTTCACCGACATGACCGCGATCCCCTGATGCTGGACGGCGGTGGTGCCGGCGGGATCCCCGAGATCCCTGGCGAGCCCGACGGCCTGCGCGCCGGCGCCGCCGGCCTGGCTGCGGCGGGCAGCCAGCTGAACGCGCTCGCCGGCGAGGTCGCGCGCTCGACGTCGGGCGTGCCGTGGACCGGCATCGCCGCGCTCGCCGCCCGCGTCGCCACGGTCGCCGCCGCTGCGCCGCTGCGCGATGCCGACGAGCACCTCAGCCAGGCGGCGGGCGCCCTGCGCCGCTACGCCTCCGAGCTCGAGGCGGCCCAGCAGGAGACCGAACGCGCCCGCGCCCAGCTCGCCGACGCGCTGGCCGCCGCCGGCAGCGCCGCGAGCGCGCTGGGCTCGCTGGTGGTCGAGGAGGATGCCGACCCGGCGGCGGTCGCGCGGGCGGGCGATCGCCTCGACGCAGCGAACGCCGACGCGAGCGCCGCGCGCACCGCGGGCGCCCAGGCCTTCGACCGCGCCGAGCAGGCCGCGCGCACCGCGGCGCACGTCTTCTCGGCGGTCGCCGCCGCCGCACCAGAGCCGCCGCCACCGCCGGCGCCTCCCCCGCCGCCGAAGGAAGACGAAGGCGGCGGCTTCCTCGACGGCGCCCTCGGCTTCGGAAAGGACGTGGTCACCGGCGCCGCGGGCGGCGTCGCAGACGGCGCCAAGTGGCTCGGCGGCGCGGCGTCCGACGGCTGGGAGTGGGCCGGCAACCAGGGCTCGCCCTGGAATCCACATTCGCCCGCCTTCGCGGTCGACGTCATCGAGGGCGCGGCGGGCGCCGTGTGGGGCGTCGGCGAGCTCGGCTGGCAGGGCGTCAAGGCGAGCACGTACTACGAGCGATTCGACCCCGAGGGCGCCGAGGAGGCGCGCCAGGGCTTCGCCGACGGCGCCGAGTACGCGTGGGAGAACCCGTGGGAGACCGCCAAGGTCGTGCTCGGGATCAACCACTTCGAGAACGGCGAGCCGGGCAAGTTCGCCGGCGAGGCGGGGATCACGGCGCTCGCCACACTGGCCAGCGGCGGCGCCGCCGCCGGCCTCAAGGGCGCCTCGGGCGCTTCCAAGGTAAGCAAGCTCGACGACGTCGTCGACATCTCGCGCGCCGCGGGCAAGGCTGACGATGTCAGCGACCTTCAGAAGCTCGGCCGCTTCGACTACTCGGACCGGATGGCGCGCGAGGTTCCCAACTTCGCCGATCCCAAGCCGGTGCCGCACACCGGCACCAAGCCGAACGACGAACTGCTGGTCAACCTCGGCGACAGCTCGCGCGCGGTCGGCAGCGAGCGTTCGCTCGGGTGGTGGATGCCGCTCGACGAGGCGCGCACGCGCACCAGCGTCGAGGAGTTCCGCAACGCCTACGCGCTGCCCGAGCAGTGGAGGGAGGGCGGGTCGTTCCAGGCCAAGGACGAAGTGCTGATCGCACGCATCCCGGCGGGCACCGAGACGACGCGGCTCGACGGCATCGCCGCGCCGCAGCGCACCGTTCCGGACCCGCGGCCGGGCGGCGGGCGCCAGATCTTCTTTCGCGAGTTCGACGCGGGCTGGATCGAGGCGCGCATGTCGACCGAGGATTTCCTGTCTGCCACCGGACGGCGACCATGACGGTGCGCGCCACGCCTGGCGACCTCGAGCGGTTGGCCAACGAGCTCGACGGCCTCGTCCGTGCCGCGGAGCGTCTGGATCAGGAGCTTCGGCGCCGCGGCGGTGTCAATCCGGAGGGCGCAGTGGAGGTGCGCAACATCGCAGCCGGCCTGGCCGAGCGGGCGCGAGCGGGCACGCTCGGCGGCGAGACCACTGCGTTGCCGCTCAGCCGGCCCTTCGGCGAGTGGAGCTACGGCACGGCGGCTGAGCCGGTGTGGCAGGCCATCGACGCCGTACAGCGCGTCTGGGAGGAGCGGCTTGGCGAGGGCGACTTCGAGGTGGCCCGGTGACGGATCAGAAGCAGATCCCGCTCGAGCCGGCGAACGAGCTCGAGGGTGTCATGGTGCAGGTGGCGGCGGGGACGCGCGACGAGCAGGCGTTCTTCACGCGGCTCTGGAAGAGCGAGCTGCTGGTGCCGCAGGAAGGGGCGGCCGGCGAGGATTTACGCGAGCTGTCGGCCGAGCCGGGCGCCGAGGTCGGGCTGCCGATCCTGCACGCGCAGGGTCAGCGGACCGTGCCCGTCTACTCCTCCGAGGCGCAGATGCGCAAACGGGCACCGTACGAATGGTCGTCGTTCCTGCGACTCGGGATGCCCGCGCTGCAGCAGATGCTCGCCGGCAGCGGCGCCTACCTGTTCATCAACCCCGGCGGCGACCTGTCAACCATGCTCGATCCGGCGCAGATCGCGGCTCTGCCGGATCGCCATCCAGCGGCAGAGCGAATACCGGCCGGCGCAGCGCTACGCGTCGGGCCGGCTGCAGACCGCGAGCCCGGGCTCGATCCGGTCGTCGCGTTCCTGGGCCGGTATCCCGAGGTCCGAGCTGCGTACGCCGCACGCGTGGACACGGAGGGCGACGCTCCGGGCGGCCGGCTGGCAGTCGGCCTGCTGCTCGATGCGGACGCGTCCGCAGCGCGCGTGCTGGCGTCCGCGACCGAGGAGCTCGGCGGGCAGGTCGGCGACCTCAGCATGCTCGTCATCGACGAACGGGATCCGGGGACGATCGGCGGCTGGATGCTTGCCGAGGCGCGCGCGTTCTACGCGCGGTAGATGGTCGCGTCCGACTCGAGGCTCGCGAACGGCTCGCCGTCGGCCAGCCGCGCGTAGTTGAGCATCGCGTCATCGGGAACGGCGATGGCGATGCGGTCGTGGATCCGCTCGATCAGCGCCGCGGCGTCCTCGTCCTCGGCGAGTCGGAGGCCGACGACGAGATGGCGGCGACCGCGCACCGGATCCGCCTCGAATACGGCAGCCGACGTGACCTTGGCCGGCTCCGTGAGCGCCTCGCAGAGCGCGCGCCGGAAGTCCTCGGGCAGCGGCGGGTCGGGCAGCCCGAGCGCGCTGCGCGCGTCGCGGTCCGGCGAGCCGTGCAGGTCGGGCACGGTGCCGGCCGCGATCCGCCTCACCTCCCAGGATCCAAGCGTCGCTCGCACCGGACCCGCGGGGTCGAGGGCCACCCGGTCGACGCCCTGCAGCAGCGCGGCACGAAAAAGGTCGGGAGCGCGCACGGCGAGGTGGGTCGGCACGGCGCCCCAGAGCCGAAAAGCCCGCCGGCAGCTGAAGGCAGGCAGCACGTGGCGGCCGTCCGGCTGGCGTTCGACGAGCAAGATCGCCCGCTCCGCCGTGCTTGCGGGGTCGAGCGGGGCCAACAGCACAGCATCCGCGAGCTCCCGGTAGATCGACGCGCTGGCCGCGTCGGTCGGCGCCCGGCCCGCCTCCTGCAGGGCGGCCGTGAGCCGGGACAGCTCCCCCGGCGGCTGAACAGGCTCGTCCACGGCATGCGTTCTTGCCGGCATACGCGCGAAAGCCCCGCTGGAGCGGGGCTTTCGGCCGTCGGCGACGGCGCTGTCACCGTCATCGTCGGCGGATAGCGGGGGCGGGATTCGAACCCGCGACCTTCGGGTTATGAGCCCGACGAGCTACCTGGCTGCTCCACCCCGCGACGCGACCATCCATCTTAGCAATTCGGGTCTACCCATCAAGCCCCGGCAAAGCGCTCGCGGAGCGTCTTCTTGGAGAACTTGCCGACCGAGGTCTTGGGCACCTCGTCGATGAACTCCACCTGCTCGGGGATCCACCACTTGGCGACGCGGTCGGACAGGAAATCGCGCAGCGCGTCGGCATCGAGCTGCTCCCCGTCCTCGGGCACCACGCACGCCAGCGGCCGCTCGCCCCACTTCTCGTCGGGCACGCCGATCACGGCCGCCTCACGCACCGCGGGATGGGCCATGATCTCGTTCTCGAGCTCGACCGACGAGATCCACTCGCCGCCTGACTTGACGAGGTCCTTGGTGCGATCGACGAGCCGGATGTAGCCGTCCGGCGAGATCGTGGCCACGTCGCCGGTGCGCAGCCAGCCGTCCTCGGTGAACGAGTCCGTCTCGCGGTCGTCCTTGTAGTAGCCGCGCGCCACCCACGGGCCGGCGACCTGGAGCTCGCCGCGCGCCTCGCCGTCCCACGGCAGCTCGTCGGTCGTCCCGGGCTCGACGATCCGGCATTCCATCAACGGCGTGATGACGCCCTGCGTCGCGCGCACGTCCGCGAGCTCGTCCGCGGACCGGTCGGCGAGCGTGCTCTTGATCCGGCAGACGGAGCCGAGCGGGCTCGTCTCGGTCATGCCCCAGGCATGCAGGATCGGCTGGCCGAGCCGCTCGCGATAGGCCTCCGACAGCACCTGGGGCACGGCCGAGCCGCCGCACAGGATCGCGCGCAGGGCCGAGATGTCGCGGCCCTCGAGCTCGTCGAGCGCGCCCATCCAGATCGTCGGCACGCCGGCCGCGAGCGTCACCTTCTCGTCCTCGATCAGCGCGGCGATCGCCGCCGGCGTCATCTGCGGACCCGGGAACGCGAACGCGCTGCCGGCCATCACGCCGGCGTGCGCGAGGCCCCAGGCGTTGGCGTGGAACATCGGCACGACCGGCATCACGACGTCGCGCTCGGACACCGCCACGGTGTCGGCGAGCATCGCGCCGAGCGAGTGGAGCACCGACGAGCGGTGCGAGTACACGACGCCCTTCGGGTTGCCGGTGGTGCCGCTCGTGTAGCACATGGCCGCGGCCTGCTCCTCGTCGGCGACCGCGAACTCGGCCGGCTCGCCGCCCGACAGCAGCTCCTCGTAGTCGAGGATCCGGCCGTCCTCGGGCACCTCGCCGGCGCCGTCGTCCATCACCACGATCCGCTTGACGGTCTCGAAGCCGTCGACCAGCGGCCACAGCAGCTTCACCAGCGAGCGGTCGACGAAGATCACCTCGTCCTCGGCGTGGTCGACGATGTAGCTGAGCTGCTCGGGGAACAGGCGGATGTTGAGCGTGTGCAGCACGCGCCCGCTGCACGGCGCGGCGAAGTAGAGCTCGAGGTGGCGGGCGCTGTTCCAGGCGAAGGTCGCCACGCGCCCGTCGGAGGAGATGCCGAGGCCGTCGAGCGCTCCCGCCAGCCGCCGCGTGCGAGCCGCCCAGTCGGCGTACGTCGTGCGCTCCTTCCCGGTAGCGGTGAGCGTGGTCATCGTCTTGTCCCCGAACAACCGCTCCGCACGGTGGAACAGCATCGGGAGCGTCAGCGGATAGGACGACATCAGGCCCTGCATTGAGTCTCCTCCTCGATGGCTCTCACAACCCCAGCCGCCGCAGCTCGATCGCCGGGCAGCGATCCATGACCACCCGCAGTCCCGCCGCGCGACCGCGCTCGGCCGCCTGCTCGTCGACCACCCCGAGCTGCATCCAGACCGCCCGCGCGCCGACCTCGATGGCCTCGTCCACGTGCGCGCCGGCCACCGCGGCGCGGCGGAAGACGTCGACGACCTCGACCGCGCCCGGGAGGGCCGCGAGAGACGGATAGCAGCGCTCGCCCAGGATCTCGGTCGCCATCGGGTTGACCGGGTGCACCCGGTGCCCGCGGCGCTGGAGCATTGCGGCGATGCGGTGCGAGTCGCGCGCCGGATCGGGCGAGCAGCCGACGACGGCCCAGACCCGGGTACCGGTGAGGATCGCGCGGACGTCGTCGACCGCCGGGAGCAGCGCCGACCGCGGGTGGGCGGCGAGCAGGCGGCGCTCGGCGAGCCGCTCGAGCACGAGCGCGGTGTCGGCGATCGGCACGCCGGTGAGGTGCTCCTCGCGCGCGTCGAAGTCGGCCACGATCGCGCGCACGGCGGCTGCGTACGCGTCACGGTCGCCGCGGGCCAGGGCGGCGACGGCGTCGGCCGCCCGTCCGAACGCGTCGGAGCCCGCGCGCATCCCCTCCGCCGCGACGGCGGCGCCGTCGTCGTCGCCGGCGGCGAGCGCGGCCAGCCCGAGCGCCCAGAACGCGGGCGGCGAGTCGGGCTCGCCGAGCCGCTCGTGGACGTACGGGGCCGGGTCCTCGCCGGCGAGGATCGACGCCTTGGCGTAGCCGACGAGCCGGCCATAGCTGCGCGGCGGCGCCGCCTCCCAAGAGGCGCGGTAGCGGTCGGCGGCACGCCGCAGCGGCTCGCGCGCGTCGTCCCCGGCGAGCAGCGCGCGGTGGGCGTCGCCGTCGGCGGCGATCGCCTCGCGCATGGCGTCCTCGTGGAGTGCCGTCACGAGCGCGATGCTACGCCTCCGGACGGGACGGTCGCGTCGGCCCCGAGCAGTCGCCGCAGCCGCTGTGCGTTCCTGACCGCGAAGCCCTCCCAGTCGTTGTTGAAGTACGCGTACACATCGCCGTGCTCGGCCAGCTCGGCGATGCGCGGCGCGAGCTCGTCGAGCTCGCTGTCGCTGTAGTTGCCACGCCGCCCGCGGCTGCCGTAGTGGAAGCGGACGAACGACCAGTTCGCCGTCGTGACCCACGGCTGCCACGGCCGCTCCGGGTGGTCGCCGACGGCGAGCGCGACGCGGTGCCAGCGCAGCAGCTCGAGCACCTCGTCGTCGAACCAGCTCTCGTGGCGGAACTCGAAGCAGTGCGAGCCACCCCGCTCACCCAGCAGGTCGAGCGCCGACGCCAGCCGCGGAACGTCGCGCTCGTACCGCTCCGGGAGCTGCCACAGCACGGGCCCGAGCTTGAGCGACTCGGCGAGCGGCGCGATGCCGTCGTAGAAGCGCTCGATGCCCTGCTCGATGTCGGTCAGGCGCTTCATGTGGGTCAGGTACTGGCTGGCCTTGACCGCGAACACGAAGTCGGGCGGCGTCGCCTCGACCCACGCGGCGACCGCCTTCGGCTTCGCGAGCCGGTAGAAGGTCGAGTTGACCTCCACGGTGTCGAACAGCGTCGCGTAGTGCTCGAGCCAGCGCCGCTGCGGCATGCCCTTCGGGTAGACGCGCCCACGCCAGTCGGCGTAGTTCCAGCCTGAGCAGCCGACGCGCATGCGGCCCATGTCAGCAGAATGCCCCACCATGGCATCGGTATTCGTCACCCGCGCGTTGCCGTTCCCGGCGCTCGACCGGTTGCGAGACGCGCACGACGTCGACGAGTGGCCCGGCAACCTGCCTCCCGCGCCGGCGGACCTGCGCGCGCGCTCGCGGGACACGGAGGGTCTGCTGACGCTGATCACCGACCGCGTCGACGCCGAGCTGCTCGACGGCGCGCCGCGGCTGATGGCGATCGCGAACATGGGCGTGGGGACCGACAACATCGACGTCGAGGCGTGCGCCAAGCGCGGCATCCCGGTCGGCAACACGCCCGATGTGCTGACCGACGCGACGGCCGACCTCGCCTTCGCGCTGCTGCTGGCGCTCGCCCGGAAGATCGTCCCCGGGGCCGAGAAGGTCCGTGCCGGCGAGTGGCGGACATGGGAGCCGGCCGCCGACCTCGGGGCGGAGCTCGCCGGCTCGGTGATCGGGATCGTCGGCTGGGGCCGGATCGGGCAGGCCGTGGCACGCCGCGCCGAGGGCTTCGAGATGGAGGTCGTGCACAGCTCGCGCTCGTCGGGCGTGCCGCTGGGCGAGCTGCTCGAGCGGGCGGACTTCGTGACCCTGCACACGCCGCTGACGGCGGACACGCGCCACCTGATCGACGCCGGCGCGCTCGCCCGCATGAAGCCGACCGCCCTGCTGGTCAACACCGCGCGCGGCGGCGTGGTCGACCAGGACGCGTTGCGCGAGGCGCTGCACGCCGGCCGGATCGGCGGCGCGGCGCTCGACGTCACCGACCCCGAGCCGCTGCCCGCCGACCACCCGCTGCTCGACGCGCCGAACCTGCTCGTGGTGCCGCATGTCGGCTCCGCGACGGTGCGCACCCGTGCCAAGATGGCCGCGATGGCGGTGGAGAACCTGCTGGCCGCGCTCGACGGCCGCCCGATGCCGCACCAGGTCGCGTGACACGCGTCGCAGTCGTCGACATCGGGACGAACTCCACCCGCCTGCTCGTCGCCGAGGTGGACACGGACGGCCTGCGCGAGCTCGAGCGCGAGTCGATCGTCACCCGGCTCGGCGAGGGCGTCGACGCCACCGGCCGGCTCGGCGATGAGCCGATGCAGCGCGTGTTCGCCGCGCTCGGCCGCTATGCCGAGGCGATCGACCGCCACGGCGCGACGATCCGCACGGCGGTCATGACCTCGGCGGTCCGCGACGCCGCCAACGGCGGCGAGTTCGCCGCGGTGGTGCGCGACCGCTACGGGCTGGAGGCCGCGACGCTGACCGGCGACGAGGAGGCGCGGCTCACGTCGCTCGGGGCGACCGCCGCCCGCGAGGACACCGGGGTCCTGGTCGTGATCGACATCGGCGGCGGCTCGACCGAGCTCGTCGTGGGTACCGGCGACGCGGTCGAGTTCCACGTCTCGACGCAGGTCGGCGTGGTCCGCCACAGCGAGCGCCACCTGCACTCGGACCCGCCGCTGCCCGCGGAGCTGCAGGCGCTGGCCGAGGATGCGCGCGCCGCGATCGAGGCGGCCGTGCCGGAGGACGTGCGCGGCCGGCCGACCGCCGGGGTCGGGGTCGGCGGCACGGCGACCCAGCTCGCCTCCGTCGACCTCGGGCTCGCCGACCACGACCGCGATCGCGTCGAGGGCCATGCCATGACGCGCGCGACGCTCGAGGGGCTGCGCGACCGGCTGGCCGCGCTGCCCTTGGGCGAACGGCGCGAGGTGCGGGGCCTCGACCCGGCGCGGGCGCCCACGATCGTCGCGGGCGCGACGATCCTCCTAGAGGTGGTTGGCGCGTTCGCGCTCGACGGCGTCGAGGTGTCCGAGCGGGACATCCTGTGGGGCGTTGCGCTCGACAGCGCGCCTCGCGGCCGGTAGCGCACCCGGGATTCGTCCGTCGGTCCACCTATCCCTGGACGCTTGTTCGATTGATGTCTCGCGATTGACCCGTGGATACTTCATCGCGTCGGAAAGGGCGGTCGTGCCTCCCGCCGCCGTCCCAACGACGCCATAGGCCCGGGCGATGCCGCATCATCGGCGCCTCCCGCCGTCCGGGCCACCCAAATAGGCCCCCTAAGGCACGTACCCCTGCCCGTCCTGACGGGGCCATCTTGAAGCCGCCCGCCCCCGCCGCGGGCGGCTTCACGTTTGTCCTCTCGCAGCTGTCTCGTCGTCTCTGCCTGTGTCCTCGGGGGTGGTCCGTGCTGGCGCACTGTCCCACCCCCTGCGTCCTTGGCAGAGACGACGATCCAGGTGCGAGACGCCAACCGTTGGCCTGCTACCCGGTCGGGCCCGGCCTGGACGCCGTCCTCAGGCGAGGTTCGCTGATCTCGGCCTGCTGCGCGGTCGCGTCCTCAGGCGAGGTTCGCCGTACGCGGGTACGCCACCGTTGGGTCCGTCAAGACGTTCACCAAGGTTGGTCCCGTTGCCTCCAGCGCTTGCTCCAGCGCCGGCCGCAGCTCTGCCGGCGTGCGCACCAGGATGCCGTTGCCTCCTAGTGCCTCGACCATCTGGTCGTAGCGGGTCTCGGGCTTGAGCTCCGCAGCCACCGAGTAGCCGTACAGGAACTCCATCGGGTGCTTCTCGAGCGCCCAGATGCCGTTGTTGCCCATCACGCCGACGACGCTGACCCCGTGGCGGGCGAGGGTGTCGAACTCCATGCCCGAGAAGCCGAACGCGCCGTCGCCGAGCAGCAGCACGACCTGGCGGTCGGGGTGGGCGAGCTTGGCGGCGAGGGCGTAGCCGGGCCCGCTGCCGAGGCAGCCGAACGGCCCGGGATCGAGCCAGCAGCCCGGCTCGTAGGAGGCGACGACGCGGCCCGCGTACGAGACGAAGTCGCCGCCGTCGCCGACCACGATCGCGTCGCGGTCGAGGACCTGGGCGAGCTCGCCGTAGACGCGCATCGGGTGCAGCGGCGCGCGGTCGTCGGCGAGCTGCTCGCGCTCGGCCGCGCGCTTCTCCGTCTCGACGCCGCGCAGGCGCTCGAGCCAGCCGCTCGTCTCATCGCCGCCCGCGCCGGCCAGCGCGCCGAGCGTTTCCGCGATGTCGCCATAGCACTCGGCCGCCACCTCGCGCGGGTGGTCGCGCTCGGGCTCGGCGAGGTCGATCGCCACGATCTCCGTCTCCTCGCCGAAGGAGGCGCCGAAGCCGAGCCGGAAGTCCATCGGCACGCCGATGACCAGTGCCACGTCCGCGCCCTTCAGGCCCGCGCTGCGCGCGCGGGAGAAGAAGTTCGGATGGTCGGCCGGCAGGCAGCCGCGTGCCAGCCCGTTGAGGAACACGGGGATGCCGGCCGCCTCCGACAGGGCGCGCAGCGCGTGCTCGCCGTGGCCCCAGTAGAGGTTCGTGCCGGCCATGATCACCGGGCGGTCGGCGTCGCGCAGGAGCGCGACCGCGCGATCGAGCGCCGCGGAGTCCGCCCGCTGGAGCCCCGCGGGCCGCGGCTCGGGCGGCGGCGGCTCCTCGGCCTCCATGAACACGACATCGAGCGGGAAGTCCAGGAACGCGGGACCGGGATGGTCACGCCGCATCAGCGCCCACGCGTCGTCGATCAGGCCGGGGATCTCGGCTGTCGCCCCCGCCGTGGCGGCGAGCTTGACGAGCGGGCGCACGAACGGCACATGGTCGATCTCCTGCAGTGAGCCCTGGCCCCAGCGCATGGCCGGCGCGCGCCCGCCCAGCACCAGCACCGGCGAGTGGTTCTGCTGCGCCGACGCGATGGCGCTCATCCCGTTCGTCACGCCCGGCCCGGCGGTCAGCGCCGCTACGCCCGGCTCGCGGGTGACCTTGGCCCAACCCTCGGCGGCGAAGGTGGCGCTCGCCTCGTGACGGACGTCGACGATGTCGATCCCCTCCGCCCGGCAGCCGTCGTAGATCGAGAACAGATGGCCGCCCGAGAGCGTGAACAGCTTGCTCACGCCATGGGCCTTCAGGCGGCGCGCCACCAGGCGGCCGCCGTGCAGCGTCGTCGACTCAACGGTCATGGCGCCGCAATCTACCCCCCGGCCGGGGGGTTGGACGCCGGTGCCCCCGTGAGCTCCCCGCCGCCGCGGGCTACTGTCGCCCACATGGAGAAGGACATCCGGATTCGCGACGCCGACCTCGAGCTGCTGCTGACGGAGACCGACCGCGAGGAGCCGTTCCTCGTCGCCCGCCGCAGCCCCGAGACGGTTCAGGAGCCGCGCGAGGAGCTCGACGAGCAGATCCTCGCCGGGCTCGTCACGCCCTACTAGAAGTGCACCCGTCCACAAGTCGTCGGGTTCTGGCGGGCCTCGGTCGCCGAACTTCCGGACGAATCCGCTAGCGCCGGCAGGCGGCAGCGGCGTTCAGCCGCGCGGCGGCGGCCGCTTCGGCCACCTGGCCCTCGCCCCAGAACAGCGACCGCCCGACCCGCAGCGCCGGCAGGCGATCGGCGCCGACGGCCAGCAGCCGTCGGCCGGACGCCTCGATCGCGCCGTCGCGCCGGCGGTCCCCCGCGGCGCGCAGGCACCCGTCGAGCCCGACATCGGCGGCGGCGGCCGCTTCCGCGAGGATCTCGGGATCGTCGAGATCGAAGCCGCCACAGAACGCGAGCCGCCCTGCGGCGAGCACGAACGCCGCGCCGCGGCCGCTCTCGGCGGCGTACGAGGCCGCGCGCATCGCGGCCGGCACGTCGCCCGGCCAGTCATCCGGCCAGACCAGCGGGAGCCGCAGCGCCGCGGCCCGCTCCTCGGCGGCGGCGCGCACGGCCGTCAGCGCGGCCTCGTCGGACCCGAGCGAGCCGCGCCGCAGAGCGGTCGCCGACGCCGCCGTCCACGTCACGTCGTCGAACGCCCGCTCCACCCGCTCGGCCGCGAGGTATGCGAACGGACAAGCCAGGTCGAAGAGGAACTCGGCACGCACGGGCGTCAGCCGCTGCCGCGACCGCGCGCGGCGCGCCTGGCGGCGCTCCGCGAGTCTGATCACTTCGCCCATGTCGTCTGCCTCAATCTGCCGGAATCCGTGTGTTCTTGGCGCCTTCGAGCGCCCCGCATCCGGTATGAACGACCGGTCGCAGGAAAACTTGCGCGCCCCGACGAATGAGGGTGTCCGGGTGCGGACCCTAGGTCGAATGTCCATGACATGAAACGGCTCGTCCCGCGAGGCGAGTATGCTCCAAAAAATCCCACCGGCTGAGCGATCCAGAGGCCCCCGATCCCGAACGTCCCTCCCCCCAAACGCCACCCGTACGACCAGTGGTCGCCCGACGCCCGCGCGCTCGATCTCGTCGGCGACAAGTGGACGCTGCTGATCATCCGCGATCTCGCCGCCGGCCCGCGGCGCTTCGTGGAGCTCCAGCGCGTGCTTCCCGGCATCTCGACCGAGCAGCTGCGCTCGCGCCTGAACCGGATGGTGGCCGACGGCCTGCTGACCCGCCAGCGCTACCGCGAGGTGCCGCCGCGCGTGGACTACGAGCTGACCGAGCGCTCGCGTGAGCTGATGCCCGTGGTCGGCGCGCTCGCGCGCTGGGGCTACGACTGGACGTGGAGCGCGCCGCGGGCGGGCGAGGACGTGAACATCGGCGCCGTCTTCCGGCTCGCGCCGGGCCTGATCGAGTCGCCGCCCGGCGTCGAAGGCACCGTCGAGCTGATCGTGGAGGGCGACGGCGACGAGTCGCCCGAGCGCCGCTACCGGCTGACCGCCTCGCGCGGGCGCGTGGACATCTCCGAGGCGGCGTCGGACGCCACCGCGGCCGCCGTCGTGAGCGGCACGCAGGACGCGTGGGTCCGCGCCCTCGGCCCCGGCGGCGCGGCCGACGAGCTGTCGTTCAGCGGCAACCGGGCCCTCGCCGACGCGATCCTCACCGGCTTCACCACCGCCGCCGCCCGCCGCGCCGCCGCGTAGGCCCGTCAGGCGGGCGTCCACTCCATGGCCCCTCGCCCACGACCCGGGTCGCGTCGCTTCACTCGACGTTGAGAAGGGCTCCCAGCTGCGCGGCGAGGGAGTAAGGCTCGGTGGTGAGTCTGGTCCAGGTGATCCTCACGACCCGATAGCCCGCCGCCGTGAGCGCGGCGTCCTTGCGGCGGTCGCGCTCGAATGCCTGCCGTGAGGAATGAAAGCCCCAGCCATCGACCTCGACCACGAGTCGCTGTGCCGGCCAGAACGCATCGACCTCATAGCCCGCGACCCGCGCGTTCGTCCTGGGCAGCGGGAGGTCCGCGGCCTTGCACAGGGCCTTCAGCCGCCGCTCAGCCTCGGAGCGGGTGAATCCGGGGTCGGGGGCGCCGTCGGGGATCACGAGGCCGAGGATCTGAGCCTGCTCGGCCGCGCGCTCGAGCTCGGGTCGCGGCAAGACGGCTCTCAGGTCAAGGAGGGTCCGGGCCGGGGTGGTAAGGGGCAGGCCGTCGTGCACGGCGGCAGTGAGGGAGCTGGTCTGGTGGACCCGGACGCCCGGCCGGGATCGGCGGCCGCGGCGCGCGATCGTCACGTGGACCTCGCGGTCCGGCCGCCCGAAGCCCCAGATCGCCGCCGCAGACTGGTGACTCAGCGCGGCCCCGTCGCCGATCGCGAGCACCGCCGCCATGTCCTCCGCACGCGGCGCGGCCACCGGGCCAACCTGGTAGACGCCCCGGTACCGCTGCACGAGCCACCCGCGCGCGACCCGCCGCGCCAGCGCTCGCCGGCCGACCCCGGCGGCCGCGAGCTGCGCGGTCGTGACGATCCCGTGCTGCCGGCCCGCAAGGGCCGCGATCGCCCGATCTCGGGGGTGCATTTCTGCATGCTCCACGCCGCCCGACACCTGCGGATGCAGAAACGCACCGATACGGTGCGTTCCTGCTTCACCAGCCCGACCGGGCGGTGGGAGATGCAGAAATGCACCGTCGCGGACCACCATGCCCGCGAGCATCGCACCGCTGCGTCCGGACCGACTCCCTCGGTGCCGCAGTTGGAACGATGGCGACACAGAACCGGAACGAAGTCCGGGCGAGGCGGCACATCCGGGCGCGAGGCGGCACATCCGGGCGCGAGGCGGCACATCCGGGCGCGAGGCGGCACATCCGGGCGCGAGGCGGCACATCCGGGCGCGAGGCGGCACATCCGGGCGCGAGGCGGCACTTCCAGGCGAGGCGGCACGAACCCCTGCTAATCCCTGCCCGAGTAGTCCTCGGCCTCGACGTGCGGGAAGTCGCCCTGGAGGCGGCCGCCGAACTCCTGCGGCGGCGCCTTCCAGCAGCCCGGTGTGCCGTCCGAGGGCTTCGTCTCGCCGCCAGCGTTGCTGCAGTCCGACGACGGCGACATCAGGTAGGTCATCGCCTCCGGGCCGAACAGATGCTCGGGGCCGACGTAGGTCTGCCCGCGGTTGCTCTTCAGCCGCTCCGGGTAGATCGCCGCGCTCTCGGCGCCGAGCGGCCCGAACTGGCGCAGGTAGTGGCCGACCCCGCCGCCCGGTGACTCGGTCGTGTCGGCCAGCGCGGCCGCGCCGTAGGAGATGAAGTCCGACACCTGGAGCTGCGACAGCTCGAGGTACTGGAGCATCGGGTTGAGCTGGCCGAGGAACGGGTGCATGCTCGCCAGCAGCGGCTCGGCGCCCTCGAGCGTCTCGCGCGCCGCGGGCATGCCGGTCTTCGCCGCCTCGATCAGCGGGTCCAGGTCGCGGAAGAAGCGCTCGAGGTGGGGCGCCACCGCGCGCAGGTCGGCGAGCGTCGGCTCGAGTTCCTGCGCCACGGGTCGCAGGTCCTGCACGAGCGGCCGGGTGTCGGTCGAGAACGTCTCCAGGCGCGCCAGCGTGGCCTTCGACTCGTCCAGGAACGTCGGGAAGATGCGGACGGTCTCGGCGAGCGCGTCGTTGCGCGAGGCGGTCGCGTCGAACGTGCGCTTGGACGCCGTGATCAGCGTCTCGAGCTGCTGCTCGTTCTCGGTCAGCGCCGCGAACGTGACGCCCGTGTTCTTGATCAGCCGCTGGAGCGCCTCCTCCTGCGAGTCGAGCACCGCCAGGACGTCGGCGCCGTCGGCGGCGAAGCCCGGCAGCGTGCCGAGCGCGTCGTTGAAGTCGCGCCCGCGGCCTTCGATCCCCGTCGCCAGGTCCTGCTGCCAGCCGCGGAACGCCTTCCGCGTCGCCGGATCGAGCGAGTCGAAGATCTCGTCGAGCTGGACGGTCTCGGCCACCTGGGCGTCGGCCAGCCGGCCGCCCTCGGGCACCGTCTCCTTCGAACGCCCCGGCGCGAGCTGCACGTAGGTCTCGCCGAGCAGGGTCTTCTGGCGCAGCACCGCCCGCGTGTCGCTGCGCAGCGGCGCGAACTCGCGGTCGAGCTCGATCGTGGCCAGCGTCCGGTTGCGCGACCCGTCGACCTCGAGCGCGCGCACCTTGCCGACCGAGACGCCGGCGATCCGCACGTCGGCCTCGGTGGCCAGCGTCGTCGCTTCGGGGAACGGCACCTGCACGCGGTAGCCCTGCGGCTTGAGCGGGATCGCACCGCCGAACGACAGCCACAGGAACAGCAGCAGCCCGAAGCACGACAGCGCGAAGACGACCATCGTCAGGACCTTGGCGACTGACGGCGCGGACTTGTTCATCAGCCCGTCCCGCAGGCCTGGGAGTCGGTCAGGATCGGGGTCAGCATCGAGAGGAACTCGAGCTCGGGCTCCTCCTCGACGAGCTGCTCGATCGTGGCGCACGGCGCGGCGATCGTGACCGGCCGGAACGTGCCGTGGGCGTCGGAGCTCGAGAACAGCTGGGTCGCCATGTGCTGCGCCCAGGCGACCCAGAACAGGTAGCCCTCCTGGCGGTCGCCGTCGCTCAGGTCCTCCCGGCCGTTCGGGTTGTGGGCGAGCAGGTTGAGGAACCGGTTGAGCCGCATGAACGAGCGCGTGAGCGCCGGCGTGGCCTCTGCCAGGTTGCTCGCGGCGGGCCGCAGGTCGCGCACGACCGGGCGCGCCTCGCGCACGAACGGCCGGATGTCGTCGCGCAGCAGCGGAGCCGCCTCGCTCGCCAGCGGGCGCAGCGCGTCGTTGGCCGGGGCGAGCGCGCGCGCCGCCGGGCGCAGCTTCTCGGCCGTCGGCCCGAGCAGCTCGCCGTAGCGCTCCAGCTTGGCCATCGTGCCGGTCGTCTCCTGCAGCGCGCCGGGCAGCTCGGCGACGGCCTCGGACACGCTCGACTCCTCGGCGGCGAACTGGCGCATGACCGCGGCGGACGAGTCGACGAGCCCGGCGAGGTCGTCGCCGCGCGAGGCCAGCTCGGCGTTGAGCGTGTTGAGCGACGTGATCAGCCGGCGCAGGTTGCTTCGCCGCTGCGCAACCGCCGTGTTCACGCGCGCGAGGTCGCGGTGCGTGGGCTCGAAGCGGCGCAGCAGCTCGCGCAGGTCGAGCCCGCGGCCCTCGAGGCCGCGCCCGGCGTCGCCGATCAGCAGCCGCAGGTAGTCGCGCGTGTCGGCGTCGAGCTCGGCAAGCACCTCGTCCGGGTTGACGTCGGGCGCGGTCGCGTCGATCGGCACGGTGAAGCCGGCCTTCGCGGGCGACGCCTCGTCCGAGCCCGGCTCGAGGTCGATGAACATGTCCTTCAATCCCGTCTTCGGCCGCAGCAGCGCCGTCGCGTCGGTGCGGATCATGCCCTCGAACTCGGGGTCGATCACCATCTCGACGACCGCCTTGCCGTCCTCGAGCTCGACCTCGCCGATGTCGCCGATCCGCACGCCGGCGACCCGCACGGTCTGGCCCTGGCCGGCGGTCACGGCCTGCGCGGTCGAGAACTCGGCCTTGAGCCGCAGCGGCGCGTCCTCCCACGGGAAGCGCATCCGCTGGTTGTCGAGGATGTAGAGCGAGACGAGCGCGGCGACGGCGACCAGGCCGAGCACCGCGAGCGCCTCCTTGGCGTGCTTGCGGATTGCGACCATCACGGCGCGGCCTCGCAATCCGTGCGGATCGCCGTCATTTGAGCTTCCCCACGAGCTGCTCGGTGATGTCCTCCTCGACGACCTTCAGCAGGTCGTCGAGACCCTCGGCCTTCAGCTGGTCGCGCAGCCAGTCGACGGCCTTCCCGCGCGCCTTCGCGTAGCGGTCCCGGAACGCGGCGGAGCCCGTGTCGACGGTCCGCTGCTCCGGCGGCGGCGCCGGGTCCGAGCGCAGGTCCGGCGGCTCCTGCGTCTCGCACGGCACCTCGGGGTCGAGCGGCGGGCGCTTCGACGGCCGCGGCGGGTTGGCCCCGAGCAGCGGCTCGGGCGTGGTGGCGAACACGCCCGGCTTGAACGTGACGAGGTTCTTGCCGCCGGCCGCCAGCACGCGGAACCACTGGCCGTTGGCGTCGCCCGAGCGGCTCTCGCCGGCGAGGCCCGGCAGCGGCTTGGGCGCCTCCTGGAAGACCTTGCCCTGGGCCGGGAAGTGCTCGTCCTGCACCGTGTCGACCGACCACGGGTGGATGACCGAGTTCTGGCAGCTCGCGGCGCGCCGGACCTGCCGGTAGAGCGGGACGCTGCGCTCGATCAGGGCGGCGAGGTCGGGCACGGCCGGCCGCAGGTCGGCGGCGACCCCGCGCAGCTCCTCCTCGGACATCAGGCCGCGCAGCTCGCGCACGAACGGCAGCGCGGCGTCGAGCGTCGCCTCCGAGTTCTGCACGCCCGGCCGCAGCTCGGCGGCGAGCGCGCGCAGCGGCGGGAACGACTCGTTGAGCGCGGCCAGTGCCGGCATCGCGGCGTCGAGCGTCCGCGGCAGCTCGCCGATCGCCGATCGCAGGTTGCCTTCCTCGCGCGCGAACGCGGCCGCCGTGACGTGGAAGTCGGTGATCAGCGACTTGAGCTGCTCGCGGTTGCGGTCGAGCGCGGCGGCGGTGGCGCCGGCGTTCTCGACGTAGCCGGACAGGTCGCGCCCGGTCTCGCCCCGCATCGCGTCGCCGACGATCGCCGAGTCGCGAAACGCCGGCTCCCAGTAGGGGATCGAGCGGTTGAAGCCGCGCGCGCCGGCGCCGTCGAGCGCCTTGCCGTACTCGCGCAAGAGCACCTTGAGGTCCTCGCGCGTGTCGGACTGCAGCGCGGTCAGGACCTCGTCGATCTGCACCGGTGTGGCGGTCTGCTGGACCGGGATCGTCGCGCCGTCCTCGAGCTCGGGGGCCGACGGCGAGCCGGCGGTCAGGTCGACGAAGAAGTTGCCCTCGAGGAAGATCCGCGGCCGGATCTTGGCGGTGGCGTCGGAGTGGACCGGACGCCCCTCCTCCTCGATCCGCATCGTGACCAGCGCCCCGGCGCCGCGGCGCTCGATCCCGGTGACCTTGCCGACGTCGACGCCGGCGATCCGGACCGGCGATCCCGGGCGGATGTTGTTGGAGCTCGCGAACGCCGCCCGCACCTCGTAGTGCGAGCGCAGCGGAACCTCCTTGGTCCAGCCGAGGAAGACGACGACGGCGATCACGCCGAGCGCGATCAGCCCGATCGTGGTGTTGGAGCGGCGCCTCACGGGTGCTCCGACCTCGGCAGGTCCTCGTACGCGCCGGTCTCGGGCTCGTGCGTGAACGTCTGGCCCTCCGGCACCCGCGGGCGGCCGGTGAAGGTCGGGCCCTGGAGCCCCGGCGAGCGCGGGTCGCGCGCGACCTTGTACTTCTCCGGGAAGAAGCGCGCCTGGCGCTCGACGTAGCCGCGCTGGCCGGCCTCGCAGTCGGCCCGGCCGTCGGGCGCGACCGCCGCGCCGTACGGCTGGTCCTGCGCGTACTGCGGCGTCCCCTCGGTCACGGCCTCGCCGTTGGCCGGCTCGTCGGCGCCCATCGAGCCGAGCGAGTCCTCCTGGCGACCGGTCACGTTGGCCAGCGCGCGCTGGGCGGAGCCGGTGGTGTCCGGCTCCGAGAAGTGCTCGGCGAGGTACGTGAAGAAGTAGTTGAAGGAGTTGCAGACCGTCACGTACGGGCCGTAGAAGCGCAGCTGCGGGTTGAGCGTCGTCACGGTCGCGGTGAGCCCGCGCAGGGCCGCGTTGGTCCCCGGCGCCTCGGCCAGCTCGCGCACGGTGCCGAGCGTCCTGCGCACCTGCTCGTTCAGCGTGGGCACGCGCTGCTGCACCGGCGTGCCGACGCGGACGGCCTCGTTGAGCGGCGGCAGGGCGCCCTTGAGCTCCTCGGTGGCGCCCGCGAAATCGCGCGAGAACAGCGTCAGGTCGGTGAGGAACGGGCGCTGGACCTGGAACGACCGCACGCCGACGTCCATCGTCGACGGCGCCTTGGCGATCGTCGCCTTCAGCGCCTCCTCGTCGCGCCCGAGCGCCTCGAACGTGTCGGCCATCGACGTGAACAGCGCGGCGTTCTGCTTCGAGACCGGCGCGACGATCCGCGCTGCGTCGCCCAGCTCGCGGACGAAGCCGTCGAGGTCGGTCTCGCCCTCGGCGAGCGTCGCCATCACGGGCTCGAGCGAGCGCAGCAGCGGCGGCAGCTCCTCGAGCGTGCGGCCGACGGCCTGGCCGCGACCGGCGAACGAGTCGCCGAACCCGCGCAGGTTCTCCTGGGCCGCCGCGCGCGTCGGCTCGTCGAACATCTCGTAGACCTCGTCGAGCTCGGTGGCGAACGAGGCCTGCGAGGCCGGCAGCGTGTCGCCGCTGCGGACCGTCTCCTCGCTCGACCCCCGCGTCAGCTCGACGTACTTGAGCCCGAGCGCGGAGCGCGGCCGGATGCGCAGCGTCGAATCCCTCGGGAGCTCGCCGTAGGACTTGTCGAGCTCGAGCGTCAGCTCGGCGCCGCCCGAGCCGTCGGGGAGCCGGATCGGCCGCATCTCGGAGACCACGCCGACGCGCGAGCCGCCGGCGCGCACCTCGTTGCCCTCGACGAGGTTGGCGCCGTTGGCCACGTGGACCTTCACAGTCGTGGTCGGCACGAACGGCAGGCCCCGGTTGGCGTTGTAGGCCAGGAACACGGCGACCGTGGTCACCAGCACGGTCACGGCGCCGATCAGGACGGGGTTGGAGGCGGCGGACGCGGGCTTCATGGCGCGAGCAGGAAGTCCAGGAGCTCCTGCGTATCGGCCCCGGCGGGCGCCTCGGGCAGGCTCGGGAGCGGGATCGGGAGCGCCGGGATCTGCGGGCCCTGCGGCAGCTCGGGCAGCTCGATGCCGAGCGTCTCCTCGATCCGCTCGGCCAGCTCCTCGGCGGCCTTGTCGGTCGGCTGCTCGGGCTTCTTCTTCCTCTTCGCGGTCTCGCGCCGGTCGGGGGCCGTCGCGGGCGCCTCCTTCTTCTCGGTCTTCGTCTGCTTCTCGGCCGCCGGGAGGTGGTGCTCGGCTCCCTTCTGCGCCCCCGTGTAGGAGGGGTCGGGCTGCGTGATCCCGGGCTGGTGGGGCCCGAGGATCGCGGCGCAGCGCGAGTAGAAGCCCGGGTCCTCCTTGAGCTTCTCCTTCAGCGACGCGAGGCTCTGGTAGTCCGAGCACTCGGACAGGAAGAGGTTCACCTTCAGCATGTAGCCGTTGCTGTCGAAGACGTTGATCGCCATCGTCTGGTCGTAGACGTACTGGAGCAGCGCCTCGAAGCCCGTGTAGCCCTTGCCGCCCGGCGAGCGGGGGTCCTTCTCGACGGCGCGCCCGCGGTCGTCGAGGTCGTCGAGCACGATCGCGAGGTTGTTGGTGAGCTCCGGGAGGTCGGTCGCGAAACGGTCGAGCTCGGCGATCGTTGGCTTCGCCGCGCGCAGCGCCGGACGCCCGTCCTGCGAGAGCTCCGACAGCGACCTGAAGCTCCCGCGGCTCGCGTCGGCGAACTCGGGCGTCCGCTCGAGCAGGGTCGCGAGCTGACCCGCGGACTCGTTGAGGTCGGCCAGCGCCGGCGACTGCGCGTCGGCCGCCTCGCCGAGCTTGGCCATCGTCGGCTCGAGCTCGCGCAGGAAGGCGGGCAGGCGCCGCAGGCCGGCCGCGATCTCCGCGCGCCGCTCGGCGGAGGCGGCCGCCGTCTCGCGCGTCTCGGTGACGAAGCGGCCGACGTCCTCGCGGTTGGCGTCGAGGTCGCCGATCACCGCGTCGGCGTCGCGCACCAGGTTCGCGAGCACCGTGTTCTGCTCGGCCAGGATGGCCAGCACGCGGTCGGTCTCGCGCAGGGCGGGGACGGCGCGCTCGACGGTCTCCCGGAGGTCGGCCGCGCGGCCGCCGACGCCGGCGCCCAGCTCGTTGAGGATGATCCCGAGCCGCTCCCGATAGGGACGGCGCATGATGTTGTTGATGAGGTCGATCGGGATCGTCGAGGCGGTCTGCTCGACGGGGATCGTGGCCCCGGCCTCCAGTCGCTGCTCGGCCGTTCCCGGCCGGCAGTCGACGAAGTACTCGCCGATCAGGGACTGCGGGCGCGTCTCGCAGAAGACGTCGGTGCGGAGGGAGCCGAAGCCCGACTGCTCGATCGTGAAGTCGACCAGCGCGCGCTTGCTGCGCGGGTCCACGCGCATGCCGGTGACGTGGCCGGCGCGGACTCCCGCGACCTTCACGTCGGCTCCCTCGACGACACCGAAGGCGTTGTCCAGCTCGACGGTGAAGTCGTTCCCGGCCGGATCCTGGGAGCCGGCGGAGGCGCTGGCCACCACCGCGGCAGCGCCGGCGGCGAGCAGGAGGGCGATCGCGAGCAGCCGCCGCATCAGCCCCCCGGGAGCGTCTGGCTCGGATCGCAGTCGTGGTCCGGCGTCGGCTTCCACGGCCGGGACCCGTCGTCGGACGGATGCTCGCCGCCGCCCGGGCAGCGGTTGCGCTGGTCCGTCTCGGCGACCTGCTGGAACACCTCGTCGCGCAGCTCGGCCGGCACCGGGGTGAGCTGCCCCTCGAGCAGCGCGAACGCGTTGGCGTGGATGCCGACGCGCGACGCGGCGCCGAGGGCATCGTACGTGCCGGAATGGCTGAAGTCGTCGAACCAGCCGAGCAGGTCGACCGTGTACGGGCGCAGGTAGCCGACCTGCGGGGCGACGTCATCGAACGCCTCAGTCGAGGCCGGGAAGGCGCCTGGCCGCTCGTCGCCGTTCTCGTTCACGTCGCCGACCGCGACGTCGCGCAGCGGCACCTGCGCGTCGGTGAGGTCGATCAGGTCGTTGCCTTCGCCCGGCGCCCTGAGCAGCTCGCTGAGGTCGCGGAACGTCGGCTTCGCGTCGCGCGCGAGCGGGCGCAGCTCGGCGAGGAACGGACGCAGCTTCTTGGCGACGGGCTTGGAGTCGTCCACGAGCGGCTCGAGGTCGTCGAGCGCCGCGCGCAGGTTGAGGAAGGTGGTGTTGGCGCGGCGCATGAACGCGGGGAGCTGCCCGACGGACTCGGCCAGCGCCTCCTGCTCGGATCCGATCGCGCTGGTCGTGGTGGCGAGGTTGTCGACGAGCCCGGCGAGGTCGTCCCGGCGGTCGGCGAGGTCGGTGACGAGCTGCGACGACGCGACGACGAAGCGCTCGAGCAGCTTGGAGTCGGAGTTGAGCTCGCGGAACAGGCGCGAGGACGCCGACAGCGAGGGGTTGAGGTACAGCAGGCCGGCGTTCATCTGCTCGCCGCGGCCCGCGTGCTGCGCGTCGGAGCCCTTGATGACCTTCCGGAGGTCCTTGCGGGTCGGCTCGTCGAGCGTGTTGAAGATCTCGTCGAGGTCGACCGCGG
>Ga0299913_10000513_pt1 | contig 25084 bp, 18 predicted proteins | sample RVTome_9_FD_201360 | JGI IMG/M metagenome (GOLD analysis project Ga0299913, IMG submission 201360) | Soil microbial communities from uranium-contaminated site in the Upper Colorado River Basin, Wyoming, United States - RVT155D38 (version 2) ... | reverse complement strand
GCCTCGGCGCGAACCTCCTCGTCGATCAACGCGTCGTCACAGGGACGCCGGTCCATCGCCATCTGCGAGGTGTAGTCGTCCGAATCGATCAAGCCCGCGACCATCGCAGCCGCGTCGACCGCCTCCTGGAACCGCTCGGGCAGCAGCGCGCGAGCGCTCACACCGCCTTCACCGCGCGCCACGACCTGCATCGGGATGTCGCGCCACCGGATCACGGTCAGCTCAGCCACACGATCCCCCTAGTTCGAGCTCGCGGCCGCGCGCCGAGCCAGCACGAGCGCCTGGGCCGTCTCGGCGGCGACCGCGGCATCGCGGCAGTAGGCGTCGGCGCCGACGGCCTTGCCGAACTCCTCGTTCAGCGGCGCCCCACCGACCAGGACGATGTACTTGTCGCGCAGGCCTTTGTCGCGCAGCTCATCGATCACGACCTTCATGTAGGGCATCGTCGTGGTGAGCAACGCGCTCATGCCCAGGATGTCGGGCTCATGCTCCTCCAGGGCGGCCAGGTACTTCTCGACCGGGTTGTTGATGCCGAGGTCGACCACCTCGAATCCGGCTCCTTCGAGCATCATGCCGACGAGGTTCTTCCCGATGTCGTGGATGTCGCCCTTCACGGTGCCGATCACGACCTTGCCGATGCGCTGCACGCCGGTCTCGGCCAGCAAGGGGCGCAGGATCTGCATGCCCGCCTTCATCGCGTTGGCCGCCAGCAGCACCTCCGGCACGAACAGGATGCCGTCGCGGAAGTCGATCCCCACGATGCGCATGCCCTCGACCAGGGCCTCGTTCAGCACCCGGTCGGCGGCCCACCCCCGCGCGAGCAGGATGTTCGTTCCCTCGGCGATCGCATCGGCCAGCCCGTCGTAGAGGTCGTCGTGCATCTGCTGCACGAGGTCCTCGTCGGACAGGGCCGACAGATCCAGCTCTTCTTGATCGCTCATCGTTGGTCGCTCATCGTTGGTCCCTCATCGCTCGGGGCTCCTGTCCGTTCGGTTCATCCGAGGTCTCCACGCCGGGGCCTACACCTTCAGCCGTTCACCTTTGGGGTCCCACAGGGGGTCATTCGTGACCGTGGCGGCGTGACGCACGCCGAAAGACTCGATCTCGATCGGGGTGCCCTCCACGGCCAGCTCGGCCGGCAGGTAGCCGTACACGATGCCCCGTCCGACCGAGTACCCGTACGTGGCGCTCGTCACGTACGACACGACCCGGCCATCGTGCAAGATCGGTTCTTTGCCCATCACCACGGTGTGCACGTCGTCGAACGTCATGCAGGCCAGACGTGAAGGCGGCCCCGTCTCGCGGATCCGCTCGAGCGCCTCCCGCCCTTGGAAGTCTTTGTCCCATCGCACCGCGAACCCGAGCCCCGCCGACAGCGGGTCGCGCTCGGTGTCGATGTCCTGCCCCCAGAGGCGATACCCCTTCTCGAGGCGGAGCGAATCGAACGCCCCGCCGCCCGCCGCGATCAGCCCGTGCTCGCGCCCCGCCTCCCACAACACGTCCCAGACGCGCCGGCCCATCGCGATCTGCCCGTAGAGCTCCCACCCGAGCTCACCGGCGTAGGAGATGCGCTGGGCCCACACCGGCGAGACCTCGCCCACGTCGAGGTAGCGAGCCGTCATGTACGGGAACCCTTCGTTCGACACGTCGGCTTCGGTGACCGCCGCCAGCACATCCCGTGCACGGGGACCCCACAGCCCGAGGGCGAACAGCGAGCCGGTGCGCTCCGTGATACGGACCTGCTCCCCGTTGCGGAGCTGCCGCCGCAGCCACGTGAGGTCGTGCTGCCCGCTGCCCCCGCCCGTCACGACGCGGAACAGCTGCTCGTCCTTGCGGATCACGGTCAGGTCGAGCCGGATGCCCCCGCGGGGCGTCAGGGCTGCCGTGTACACGATCGAGCCGACCGGCCGGTCGATGCGGTTGGCGAACACCCGCTCGAGGAACGCAAGGGCGCCGGACCCTTCGACGTCGAACTTCGCGAAGGGCGTGATGTCGAACAGCGCGGCGTGCGATCGGGTCGCGAGGTGTTCGGCGCCGACCGTCGGCGACCATCCGCGGGCCATCCAGCCGGTCCGGCGTGCCCACTCGTGCGACACGCCCTGAGCAAGGTCGCGATTCGCGTCGAACCACTGCGGACGTTCCCACCCGGCGCCGGTGAAGAACTCGGCGCCGAGCGTGCGATGCCGCTCGAAGAACGGCGTGAGCCGCAGGTTCCGGGGCGCCGTGGGCTGCTGCAGGGGGTGGATGATGTCGTAGACCTCGCGGTACTGCTGCATCCCTCGCTGCCGCACGTAGGGCGCCGACGTCTGGAACGGGTAGAAGCGGTTCGCGTCGGCCTCGGCGAGGTCGTAGCCGGGCTCACCCTCGACCATCCACTCGGCGACCTGCCGCGCCATACCCGCCGCGTGTGTCACCCACACGGCCTCACAGACCCAGAAGCCTCGAACCTTCGCGCTCTCACCGACCACCGAGCCGGCGTCCGGCGTGAACGAGAACATGCCGTTGATCGACCGTGCGGGGTCCGAGGGCTGCATCGAGCCGGCGAGCGCCGGGAACAGCCGCGCCGTCTCGGCCTCCGCGAGCTCGAAGTGCTCCGGCGTGAACGGCATCAGCGAGGGCTGCATCTCGCCGCCCGGCCGGCGGATCATGTGCTGGGGCGTCGCGATCGGCTCGTGCCGATAGTTGCCGACCCCGAAATGGTCGTCGCGCTGCCGGAAATACATCGAGAAGTCCTGGTGTCGCACCACCGGTTGCTGCGCCCACGTGTCGCCCTCGAGATCGGCGAGCTCGGGGATGGGGTCGGTCCACACGAGCTGGTGCTGCACCGCGATGAGCGGGATCGGCACCCCGGCGAGCGCGCCCACCGACGGGCCCCAGATGCCCGCGCACACCAGCACCCGCTCACACTCCACACGCCCCCGATCCGTCTGCACCGCGTGCACCCGTCCGTCACGAACGTCGAACCCGGTGACGGTGACACCGCCCTCGAACGAGACGCCGCCCTCGGACGCGCGACGGGCGAGCGCCTCGACGATCTTCACCCCCTTGCCCGCGCCGTCGGTCGGCACCCAGTACGCACCGAGGATCATCGTGGGATCCAGCAGGGGGGAGCGCTCGGCGGCTTCGGCGGGCGTGAGCATCTCGGTCCCGTCGATGCCCCAGGAACGAGCGAACCCCTGGCGGCGCTTGAGCTCCTCCATGCGCTCGGGCGTGGTCGCGACCTCGAGACCGCCCACCCCGTACCAGGCACGTTCCCCGTCCACCTCGAGCGTGTCGTAGAGGGCGACCGAATCCTGCGCGATCCGGCACATCGTGCGGGACGGATTCGTCTGGAAGATGATGCCGGGTGCGTGGGACGTGGAGCCGCCCGTCTCGAACAGCGGACCCTGCTCCAGCACGAGGATGTCGGTCACGCCGAGCTCGCTCAGGTGGAAGGCAGCGCTCACGCCGACGATGCCGGCGCCGACGATCACCGTCTGAGCCCGGTCCCGCAATTCGCTTCCCCCTCTTCGCCTGTCGGCGACTTCCTGTGCCGGCCACGCCTCGCGATCCCGCCACGCCGCAGTGCCGCGGCGCCGCGGCGCGATCAGTTGCCGTTCATCGTGGCACGCGCAGTTGCGCGCTCAACCGACTCGTTGCGAGCCGCGCAACCGGTGTCCCAGTACTGCCGGTCCCCCCGCGCGGGTCCGGCCCGCCCGTCGCAGGAGCACCACCTCCGTCAGCGACCTTCACGACCCCAGGTCGATCACGATCGTCTTCAGCTCGGTCAGCCGCTCCATCGAGAACCTGCCTCCCACGCGGCCGACGCCGCTGAGCGACCCCGCCCGGCCCCCGAAGGGCAGGTGTGACTCCCAGTAGTTCGTGCCTTCGTTCACGTTCACCCACCCGGAGCGCACCGCTTCGGCGAACCGCAGACCTCGCCGGAGATCGGCCGTGAAGATCGCCGAGAGCAGACCGTAGGGTGAGCCGTTCACGAGGTCGATCGCGTGCTGCTCGTCGCGGATCGTGGAGATCGGCACGACCGGGCCGAACGTCTCCTCCCGCGCGATCTCCATGTCGTCGGTCACCCCATCGAGCACGGTCGGCTCGAAGAACAGGTCGCTGCCGTGCGCCGGAGCTCGCGCGCCGCCGGCCAGCACCGTCGCGCCCGCCTCGAGGGCCTGATCGACGTGCCGCTGGGTCTTGGCCGCGGTGGGCTCGTTGTTCACCGGTCCCATCGTCGTCGCGTCGTCGAACGGGTCACCGAGATGGACCCGCTGGGCAACCGCCTCGGTCAGGCGCTGTACGAAGTCGTCCTTCACGGCCTGGTGCACGAGGATGCGCTCCCCGGCCGTGCAGCTCTGGCCGGCGTTCAGGAAACACGCGGTCAGGGTCGCCTCGACCGCCTTGTCGAGGTCGCCGTCGTCCATGATGACGAGCGGGCCGTTGCCGCCCATCTCCAGCAGCAACTCTTTGCCGGCCCCGCGTTGGGCCACCGTGAGCCCCGTCGCGATCGAGCCGATGAAGCCGACCGCCTGCGTCTGGGAGTTGGCGGCAAGCTCGTCACCGACCACCGGTCCCGGACCGGTCACCATGTTCACGACGCCGGGTGGCAGATCGGCCGCCTCGAGGCACTCGGCGAACCGTGCGGCGCACACCGACGTGCTCGGCGCCGGAGCCCACGCGACCGTGTTGCCGTAGGCGATCGCCGGCGCCAGGATCTCGCCGGGCATCGTGTAGGGCCAGTTCCAGGGGCTGATCAGCGACACGACGCCGCGCGAAACCCGCTGCAGCAGCACCCGCTTGTTCGCGTCGAACGACGGCGGCAGCAGCCCCTCCATCCGGGTCGCGTCTGCCGCCGCCATCTCGAAGTAGGCGATCAGCTCCTCGACCTCGTCGAGGGCCTCGGCCTTGCGAGGTTTGCCCTGATCGAGCGACAGCGCGTCCGCCATCTCCTGCCGTCGCGCATCGATCGCCTCGCTGACGCGGCGCATCGCCGCGGCCCGGTCGAAGGCCGACCGCCCCGACCAGCCCGGCCAGGCGGCGCGCGCGGCAACGATGGCCCGCTGTGCGTCGGCGCGGGTGCCCTCCGGGATCGTGCCGATCACCGCCCCGGTCGAGGGACTCGTCGCCTCGAAGGTCGCGCCGCCCTCAGCGTCGACCCAGTCGCCCCCGATCCACATCCGCACGTGTTCACTCATCGCTTCGTCCGTCCTCGGCTCTCATTCGATGTGCATCGCCTGTGTGTCTCCCACCCGGACGCGAGGGGCGGCCCTTGCGGGCCGCCCCTGCGTCATCACGTGCTCCGTCGACGTTGAGTCGACCTGGCGTCGATGTGGTGTCGATGCCTGCAGCACGACTAGGCCGCGGGCAGCCATGCCTCCCACACGTCGGGGTTCGCGTCCAGCCACGCCTGGGCGGCTTCTTCGCCGTCCGTGCCTTCCTGGATCGCGAGCGCGACCTCGTTCTGGTCGACCTCGGTCCAGGCGAAGTTCGAGAGGAAATCGAACGCCGCGGGGTCCTTGGTCTCCAGCTCCGAGCTGAACGCCTTGTACAGCACGTCGTCGGCGTAGTCGCAGTCGTAGCCCTCCGCCGCGTCGGGGTCGTCCAGCGCGATCTGCCCACAGTCGTCGTCGAACGGTGGCAGCTCGACCTCCACGAGATCGTACTTGGCGTTGGCCCACTGCGGGGTCCACCAGTACATGAGGATCGGCTCCTCGTTCGTCACAGCCTTGTCCAGCGCCGCGAGCGAAGCCGCCTCCGACCCGCTGTACACGACCGTGAGATCGAGGCCGAGGCTCTCGATGATCGCCTCGTCGAAGATCGAGTAGGTCGTGTCGGCGCCGAGGAACCGGCCCTTGTCCCCGGTCTCGGCCGTCGCGAAGATGCTCGCGTCATCCGCGAAGCCTTCGTACGTCGCGTACTCAGGGTTCTGCTCCACGACGTAGGACGGCGTGAACCACCCGATGTTGCCGGTGATGCCGAGCTCGCCGCCTTCCACCACCCCGGCCTCAGCCGCGATGTAGTCGTCGTAGTCCTTCGCGTGCCCCGACGGCCATACCTCGAGCGTGGCGTCGATGTCGCCGGAGGCCATGCCCGGGAACTGCGCGGACTCGTTGACCTCCTGGAGCTCGACGGTGCAGCCCATCTGCTCTTCCATCAGGACCTTCACGACGTACGCGTTCGCTTCAGCGCCCACCCACGGGTTCACCGCGATCGTGAGCGTCTCGTCGCCGCACTGCGCCACCTCGGCGACCGGGTCGCCGTCGCCGCCCGGCGACGCGGGCGGATCGTCGTCCACGTCGCTGCACGCGGCCGTCACCAGGGCAAGTGCCGCGATCGCGGCGACCACCCAGATCGATCTCCGATGCTTCATGCATCCCCCTCTCGTTCGGTACCCACCGTCCGCGCCCCGTCCGCACCCGGGACGATCGCCCGGATCCTCGGCCAACGCACGAATCCCATCTGCCCCACCGGACCGCGACTCTGGCGCGGCGCCGATCCCATCGCTTGGGTTATACGGTCCAACACGACCGCGAGGAGCAGGATGCTGGCACCTGCGACCACCCCTCGGCCGATCTGCTGCTTGCCGAGCGCGAACACGACCTCCTGCCCCAGACCCGCTCCTCCGATCAGTCCCGCGATGATCACGACCGCGAGGATCATCATGATCGTCTGGTTGACGCCCAGCAGTATGGACGGCTTGGCCAGCGGCAGCTGCACCTTGCGCAGCAGCTGCCACGAAGTCGATCCGAACGCCCGCCCGGCCTCGACGATCTCCTTGGGCACCTGCCGGATCCCCAGGTTCGTCAGGCGGATCCCGACCGGGAGCGCGTAGATGAACGAGGCGACGATCGGGGGCACGCGCCCGGGCTCGAGCAGCAGCAGCACCGGCACGAGGTAGACGAACGCGGGCATCGTCTGCATCGCGTCGAGCACCGGCCTGCTCCACCGCTCGAAGGTGTCGCTCTGCGCGGCCAAGACCCCGATCGGGATCGCGAAGACGATCGTGATCGCCACGGCCACGAGCACCTGGCTGAGCGTGCCCATCGCGAAGTCCCACATGCCGAGCGAGCCGAGCGCGGCCACGCAGATGAACATCCCGATCGCGAGGCGAGGTCCGGCGAGGCGCCAGGCGATCAGCGCGGCGGCCAGTCCGACCATCCACCACGGCACGCCGACCAGCAGCCGCTGCAGCGGATCGAGCAGGTACAGCAACACGAGGTCGCTCAGCTCGCTGGTGAAGCCGCCGAGCGTGCGCTGCGACCACTCGACGACGTCGTTGGCCGCCGTGGCGAGCACCGAGGTCTCGAGCCCGCCCGGGAACTCCTGCTGGCGCAGGACCTCACGCCCGATGACCACGCCGGCGACGGTCGCGGCGATCGCGGCCACGATGAGCATCCGGCGTGACACCGCACGCCCCGCGACCCGGAGCTGCCGCTGGCGACGCCGGCCTCGCTGGCTCCACGCCGTGGTGACGCGGTCGAGCACGATCGCCATGACGACGATCGCAACCCCGCCGTTCAGGGCGTTGCCGACGTTCAGCCGCTGCAACCCGTCCAGCACCGACTGGCCGAGGCCGCCGGCGCCGACGAACGCGGCGATCACGACGATGCCGAGCGCCATCATGATCGTCTGGTTCACCCCGAGCATGATCGAGGGCTTGGCCAGCGGCACCTGGACCAGCCGCAACGTCTGTCGCGAGGTCGTGCCGAACGAATCTGCCACCTCGATCGAGGTCTCGGGCACGCTGCGCACGCCGAGCGACGTGAGGCGGATCGCGGGCGGCAAGGCGAACGCCAGGGTGGCCAGCAGGGCAGGAGGCTTCCCGATGCCGAACAGCAGTACGAACGGCAGCAGGTAGGAATACGCAGGGATCGTCTGCATCGCATCGAGCACCGGGCGCAAGAAGCGATCCACACGCGGCCTGCGCCCAGCCCAGATGCCGACGGGGATGCCGATCATGAGCGCCAGCACGACGGCGACGATCATGAGTGCGAGGGTCTCGATACTGCGGTCCCACACACCCAGCGTGCCGAAGCTGAAGACGCCCGCCGCGGTCAGCACGGCCATGCGCCACCCGGCCACGACACCGGCGAGCGCCGCGGCGCCGACCAGCAGGCCGAGCCACGTCATGCGCTCGAGCACGGTTTCGACCAGGTCGAGCATGTCCTTCAAGTTGTCGCCGATCGGCGTGAGCAGGAAGACGAACAGCGGGCTCGTCGTGCGGTTCTGGATCGCCCAGTCACGGAACGCGTCGAACCACCGCGACACGTCGATGATCCAGCCTTCCGGGTAGCCGGGCGTCAGCCACCGCACGCCGACCGCCGCCGCCGCCACGGCGAGCAGCGCCCACGCGATGCGCCGGGGCCATGGGCTCGGCTCGGCGAACCCGCCGGCCGCCGCGGCGACGTCGGCGGGGCGTTCGGTCGGCGGCGCGATCGCCACGGGTCAGCTCTCCTCGACGAGGGCGGCCATCACGCAGCTGCGATCGACGACCCCGAGCACCGCGCCCTCGTCCACCACGCGGATCGACCGGTCGATGTCGGCGACCATCGGGATCAGGTCCTGCACGATGGTCGTCGGCGAAACCGTCGGGCCGTCACCCGACCCGTCGCCGCCCGCGGGCCGCATGATCGCGCGAGCGGTCAGCACGTGCGCCCGGGGCACGTCCTTCGTGAAGTCCGCGACGTAGTCGTTGGCCGGGTGGGCCACGACCTCTTCGGGCGTGCCGACCTGGACGAACCGCCCGTCTTTCATGATCGCGATCCGGTCGCCGAGCTTGAGCGCCTCGGCGAGATCGTGGGTGATGAAGATCATCGTCTTCTTGAGATCTCGCTGCAGGTTGATCACCTCGCGCTGCATATCGCGCCGGATCAACGGATCGAGCGCGCTGAACGGCTCGTCGAAGAGCAAGATCTCGGGATCGTTCGCGAGTGCGCGAGCCAGGCCGACGCGCTGCTGCATACCGCCGGACAGCTCGTCCGGGAACGAGTTGCCCCAGCCGCCCAGACCGACCTTGTCGAGCACCTGCTCGGCGGTAGCCCACCGATGCTCCTTGTCGACCCCCTGCACCTCGAGGCCGAAGGCAACATTGTCGACGATGCGCCGGTGCGGCAGCAGGCCGAAGTGCTGGAACACCATGCTGATCTTCTTGCGGCGGATCTCCCGCAGGTGCTCCGCGTCGGCCTTCATCAGGTCGTCATCGTCGATCAGGACCTGGCCGGCGGTGGGGTCATGGATCCGGTTCACCATGCGAACCAGCGTCGACTTGCCCGAGCCCGACAGGCCCATGACGACGAAGACCTCTCCCTGCATGACGTCGAACGAGACGTCGCGGACCGCCACGACGCAGCCGGTCTTCTCGAGCAGCTCTGCGCGAGGTAGGTCCGCATCGGGCGTCCCGACGATCCGGTCGGCTCTCGGGCCGTAGACCTTCCAGAGGTTCCGGCACGAAACCGTCGGTGGTGGCCCATCCACGCGCAACACCCCCCACTCCCGCCGGCCGGAGCGCCGACCGCTGGATAGTGGGACCACGGCGGCGGGTGCGCAAGGCACAGGTTGCAGCATCGGCAACGAGACGCGCGCGGGCCGACGCACCGGGGGCTAGCATCCCGGCGTGGTGAGCGGTCGATACGACTTCGTGATCGTCGGGGGCGGCTCCGCGGGCAGCGCCCTGGCCAACCGCCTGTCCGCCGACCCGTCGAACCGGGTGCTGGTTCTGGAGGCTGGGCGCACCGACTCCTTGTGGGACGTGTTCATCCACATGCCGGCCGCCCTGACGTTCCCGATCGGCAGCCGCTTCTACGACTGGAAGTACGAGTCCGAGCCCGAGCCCCACATGGGCGGGCGGCGGATCTACCACGCTCGCGGCAAGGTGCTCGGGGGCTCCAGCAGCATCAACGGCATGATCTTCCAGCGCGGCAACCCGCTCGACTACGAACGCTGGGGCGCCGACCCCGGCATGGAGACCTGGGACTTCGCCCACTGCCTTCCGTACTTCAAGCGTATGGAGATGTGCCTGGCCGCCGACCCGCAGGATGCCTTCCGGGGTCGCAGCGGGCCGCTCGTGCTCGAACGTGGTCCGGCGACCAATCCGCTGTTCGGCGCATTCTTCGAGGCGGTGCAGCAAGCCGGGTACGCATTGACCGACGACGTGAACGGCTATCGACAGGAGGGGTTCGCACCGTTCGACCGCAACGTGCACCGAGGCCGCCGGCTCTCCGCAGCCCGCGCCTACCTGCACCCCGTTCGGTCCCGGCCGAACCTCGACGTAGTGACCCGCGCCTTCGTGACGAAGGTGCGCTTCGAGGGCACGCGCGCGGTCGGCGTCGAGTACACGAAGGGGCGCGGAGTGCCCCGGCAGGTCGACGCCGGAGAGGTGATCCTGTGTGGTGGCGCGATCAACTCCCCACAGCTGCTGCAGCTCTCGGGCCTCGGCGACGCCGACCACCTGAAGGGTCTCGGCATCGAGGTCGTGCATGACCTCCCCGGCGTCGGGGAGAACCTGCAGGACCATCTCGAGGTCTACATCCAGTACCGGTGCACGCAGCCGGTGTCGATGGCCCCCTACCTTAAGTGGCGCTACCGCCCATGGATCGGGTTCCGGTGGCTCTTCTTCCGCGATGGCCCCGGGGCGACGAATCACTTCGAAGGTGGCGGGTTCGCGCGCAGCAACGACGACGTGGCCTATCCGAACCTGATGTTCCACTTCCTGCCGATCGCCGTTCGCTACGACGGATCGGCTCCCGAGGGGGGGCACGGCTACCAGGTGCACATCGGGCCGATGTACTCCGACGCCCGAGGCAGCGTGAAGATCACGAGCGCCGACTCGGCCGTGCACCCCGCGCTGCGCTTCAACTACCTGTCGACCGACCAGGACCGGCGTGAGTGGGTCGAGGCGATCCGCGTGGCTCGCGACATCCTGGGCCAACCCGCCATGGCGCCGTTCAACGGAGGTGAGACCTCGCCCGGGCCGGGCGTCGAGACCGACGAGCAGGTCCTCGAGTGGGTCGGCAGCGACGGCGAGACCGCGCTGCATCCCTCGTGCACCTGCAAGATGGGCACCGACGCGATGTCGGTCGTGAACCCGCTCACGATGGGCGTGTACGGGGTCGACGGGCTACGTATCGTCGACGCCTCGGTCATGCCCTACGTCACCAACGGCAACATCTACGCGCCGGTCATGATGCTGGCGGAGAAAGCGGCCGACCTGATCCTGGGAGCCACGCCGCTGCCGCCCGAGCGCACCGACTTCTACCGGCACGGCGCAACGACCTAGCGCGTCGAGTGAACCTAGGACATCCCGAGAGCGACGAGGCCCGCCACGACGAAGCCGACCCCGAGGTACTGGTTCGGCACCGGCCGTTCCTGGAGGAAGGCCACCGACAGCGCCACCGCGATCAACGGGAACACCGCGGATGACACGAACAGGACCGAGGCGAACTCCGTCTCGTTGCCGATCGAGTAGCTCACGACGCCCAGCAGGTCGGTGAGGCCCACCCCGATCGCCCCAGCGATCAGCAGTGGCGAGTGGACGAGGCCTCGCTCCCGAAGGTCATCGCGACGCACCAGAGCCAGCACCGCGAATCCCGCGAGCTGCGCCACGCGTGATGACCACAGTCCCGTGACCCACCCGAGCTCCTTGGCCAGGTACGCGAGCAGGAACCCCCCGATCCCGAAGGTCACCGCCGCCACGAGGGCCCAAGGCAAGCCGGGCGGCGTGCCGTGTGTGCCCGCTCGCAGCTTCCGAAGGTCGGTCGAGGTGAGCATCACCCCGGCGACCGTGATCGCGCCGCCGATGAGCGCGAGCGCGCCGGGCCGCTCGCCGAGCACGATCATCGACAGGGCGACGCCGACGAGCGCGTAGGTCGCTCCGATCGGTGAGACGACGGCCACCGGTCCGAGCTCGAGCGCCCGATAATGGCTCGCGTAGGCGATCGCGCTCACGAGTCCATTCAACGCGACCCATCCGAGGTACGGAGAGAGGGCGCCGAGGTCGTGTTCCCCACCGAGCAGCACGACGGTGACGAACCCAGCGCTGAACACCTGGGCGATCAGGACGGTTGCGAGGCTTCCGATCTTGCGGCCGACCACCGCGCCGAAGAAGTCGGACAGCCCCCATCCGAGCGCGGCGACCAGGCCGAAGATCACGCGGCGCTACCGAGCTTCCACGAGCGCGTCGACCGCCACGGCGCCTTTCGAGGCCACGAGCAGCGGGTTCGCCTCGAGCGACGTGATGCGATCGCGCAGGTCGTGAGCCGCCCGTCCGATCGCCTCGACGGCGGTGGCGACGGCGCGCAGGTCGTGACGCCGCGGGTCGAGCCCGGCGTGGGATGCCTGACGCTCGACGTAGCTCCGGGCCTGTGCCGAGGTGAGCGGGCACGCGACGAACTCCGCCTCCCCCGCTTCGGCGAGAGCGCCACCGGGCCGGATCGTGATGCAGGCGCCGAAGCGGTCGTCCACGACGGCGCCGACGAGCACCTCGTGCCCGCTCGCCTGTTCCTGCACGAGCACCTTGGGCGCGGCCGCGCCGGCGCGCTTCGCAGCCTGGAGCACCTCGGCCGCGGCCACCTCGACGTCCGTGGGGTTCGTGAGGCCCAGCCGCACACCACCGAGCTTCGCCTTGTGGGGCAGCTCGGGGGCCAGCGCCTTCACGACCACCGGGAAGCGAAGCTCGCGAGCGGCCTCCGCGGCCCGGGCGGGCGTCGTCGCGACGGCCTCCGCCGGCCGACGCAGGCCGTACAGCTCGAGCAGCCTGGCGCCCCGCACCTCGTCCAGCGGACCTGAGCGCCCCTTCAGCGCACGCATGGCTTTCGCCCGGTTCGGGTGGGCGGGACGCGCCGAGATCGAGGCCGCCTTCGAGCCCTGGAACCGCAGCAGCGCATCGAACGCCGCCGCCGCCGCTCGATGACCCTGCAGGAACGGCAGCTTCCACCGCGCCGTGAACGCCTTGGCCTCCGGGCCGTAGGCCAGCGGGCTCATCGACACGCTCGCGAACGCCACCCCCGTGCGTCGCTGCAGCTCCCGGGCCTTCGCGAGCACCGGGTCGGCCCACGGTGTCTCGCCCTCCAAGCGGGGCGGGAACGCGTCGAACGCCACGACACCGATCCCCGGATCGTCGGCCAGCGCCTCCAGCGCGCCGACGAACATCTCGGTCTCGACCGCGGCCTGACCGGTCACGTCAAGCGGATTGTTCTGCGACGCGAAGTGCGGCAGCACCTTCTTCAGCCGACGCTTCGTCGCCGGCGCGAGCTCCGGCAGCCGCAGCCCCTGCGCACCTGCGGCCTCGGCGAACAACGTGCACGCACCCCCGGACTGCAGCGCCGCGGCCACGCCGTCGGACCGCACACGCCGCTGGAACGACAGCAGCACCGCCGCCTCGAACATCGTGACCGGATCGTCGACCAGCACGACGCCGTGGCCCTGCAGCCACGCGTCACGCAACGCCGTGTTGCCCGCCAGCGCGCCCGTGTGCGCGACGATCGAGCGTCGAGCGGCCTCGCTGCGGCCCTCGGGAGCGCAGATCAGCACCGGCTTGCGCGCAGCGCGAAGCGCGTCCAATCCCTGACCGATGCGGTCCACGTCGCGCATCGTCTCGATGTAGCTCGTGACCACCTTCGTGTGCGGATCGGCCGCGGCCCACGTGAACAGATCGCCCAAGCCGAGCACCGCTTCGTTGCCGACGCCGAGGATGATCCGCAGGCCGACCCCGCGGTCACTCGCCATCTGATTCATCGTCCAGGCCACGGTGCCCGACTGCGACACCACGCTGATCGATCCCGCGATCGGGTCGGCGGGGGGCGTCGTGCCGTACGGCGCCACACGGTCAACGTAGTTGACGAATCCCTCGACGTTCGGGCCGAGCACAGGTATGTGGTGGCGCAGGGCAGCTTGCCGCAGCTCTTCCTGCAGCGCGCGACCCTCGTCGCCCGCCTCCGCGAAGCCCGACGACACGACCATGACGCCGCGCACTCCCGCGGCGCCGCAGTCGTCGATCATGCGCACGACCACCCGGGCCGGCACGACGAACACGACCAGATCGACCCCGCGGGGCAGCTGGGACACGCTCGCCAGACAGGGGCGACCCCACACGGTGTCGTACTTCGGGTTGATCGGGTACAGGTCGCCCTCGAACCCCAGATGTCGCAGCGATCGCTCGATCTCGGGCGCCCACGAGTCGGGAGACTCCGAGGCGCCCACGACGGCGATCGACCGCGGAGCCAGCAGCGGCCCCAGGTCCCAGCCTCGAGCCATCAACCTTGCTCCCGGAACTTCTCGTCCCGCCACGCGATCGCGGCCTTCAGTCCCTTCTCCTGCGTGATCTTGCGGAACTCGTCGCGGGCCGGCAGGTTCGCGGTCTCGATGTGGATGTCGAGCTCGACGTTCGCGTCCATCGCCTGCCGGAACCCGGCCACCTCCCAGGCCCGGTTGACGGCCTTCTTGGTCGTCTGGATCACGTACGGCTCGTTCTTCGCGATCTCCTGCGCCAGCGTGAGGGTCGCCTCATCCAGGTCGTCGCGAGGCACGACACGGTTCACGAGACCGATCCGCAGCGCCTCGTCGGCGCTGATCCGGTCCTCACCGGTGAACAGCAGCTCCTTCGCCTTGCGGACGCCCACCACCCACGGCAGGAACATCGACACCACCCCTGAACCGAACCGGACATCGACGTAGCCGAAGTAGGCGTCGTCGGCGGCCACGGCGATATCACACGCGAGCATCAGGTCGGTGCCCCCCGCCAGGCAGTACGAGTGGACCGAGGCGATCACCGGCTTGGCATGCTCGGTGATCTTCAGCATGCGTTCGGTGTCGGTCTTGAGCGCGTCGTACCACCCCCGCGCGTCGAGTTCACCGCCCTCGGCATCTTCGTTGAGGTCGTAGCCGGCGCAGAACGCCCGTCCCGCGCCGCGCAGCACGAGCACCCGCACGTCGTCGTCGGCCGTGGCCGCGTCCAGGGCGCCCTCCAGGGACTCCATCAGCTCGTGGTTCAGGGCGTTCAAGGCGCTCGGACGGTTGAGGGTGAGCCGGCGAACCGGCCCCAGATCTTCGACCAGCAGCACGGGTTCGGTGGCGGCGCCTGCCTCGCTCACGGGTATCCCTTTCTTCCGACGATCGGCGGATGGGAGCGGGCGGATGCTAGCAACGCGGGCACGCGGACAGCCTCGTGGCCAGCGATGAACCCGCCATGGCCGTGGTTCCGTATGCCTGGGCAGAGGGTGTTGCTACACGGGTTACCTTGCGTAGCCCGGAATGGCTATGGTAATCCACCCCCTTGACCGGCGGTTCAGGATGGACCTGGGCGGTGGAGCCACACAGGTGGGGCGTCGGCCGGAGAGGCCCCACCGGGACAGAAGAAGGCACCACAGGCACCACGCAGGAGCGCAGATCTGACATCGGTCGGATCGCAACCCGCAGGTAAGGAGGGGGCATGGTGTTCCACCCGCGCGATCCGCAGTACCGGCGCCTCAGTCGTCGAGATTTCATCCGCAAGTCGCTCGTGACGGGGGCGGCGCTCCCGAGCGCCGCCGCGATCCTCGCCGCCTGCGGCAGCGATGACCCGCCCGGGGGCACCAACGGCAACGGCGATGTCGCTGGCGACCCTGGTGTTCCGCGGTTCGGCACTCCCGACAGCCCGGCCACCCTGCCGACGTGGGACGACGTCCAGCCGATCGCCTCGGACCTCGAACCCGAGGCCGGTCCGCTCGTGATCTACAACTGGGAGCAGTACATCTGGAAGAAAGTGCTCGACGACTTCTCCGAGAAGTACGGCGTCGAGTGGCGCTACGAGACCTTCTACAACATGGAAGAGGCGATCCAGAAGATCCAGACCGGCCAGGTCGAATTCGACGTCTTCTTCCCCACGATCGATGCGGTGCCGAAGATGGCGGCGGCCAAGCAGCTGCAGCCGCTCAACAAGGACTACATCCCCAACTTCACGAACATCTGGCCCGACCTGCAAGACCCGTTCTACGACGGCGGCGCCCAGTACACCGTGCCCTACACGATCTACCACACGGGCATCGCGTGGCGGACCGACATGGTCGACAAGGAGCCCGAGGACCTCGCGGCGATGGAGAACCCCTACGACATCTTCTGGGATCCCACCTACGCAGGCATGACGGGCATCTACGACGACTACCGGGAAGCGTTGGCGCTGACGATGCTGCGCAACGAAGGCCCCGACGTGGACGTCAACACCACCGACCCGGCGATCATCGAGCGTGCGAAGCAGTCGCTGCTCGAGCTGAACAGCACGATGGATATCCGGGCGACGATCGACGGCACGTACGCCGGCATCCCCGAAGGCAAGTTCGGGCTGCACCAGGCGTGGTCCGGCGACATCCAGGCCGGCCCCTGGTACGTCGGCAGCAAGGAGGAGGCGGCCTTGCTGCGGTACTACTGGCCGGCGCGCGACGGGTTCGGCGGCACGATCGGCAACGACACGATGGCGATCCCCACGTCAGCCAAGAACCCGGTGCTCGCACACCTGTTCCTCGATTTCATGCTCGAGGAGTTCAACGGCATCAAGAACTGGACCTGGGTGGGCTACCAGGTGCCGTTCAACGTCGTGGACCCCGACACGATCTTCGAGGAGAGCTACCCGGGCCTCGAAGGGTGGTTCAGCTGGGACTACAAGGGTCATTGGGACAACCTCAAGCCCACGATCGTGACCCCCGAGGACTTCGCGGTCGGCAAGCGGGCCGTGGGTCTGCCACTCGACGTGGACCTCATGTACCAGGAGGCCTACAACGAGTTCGCCGGGGGGGCCGGCGGCGAGGAGTGATCGACCGCCCCGACGTCCAGGTACCATCGGCACCGCCCTCCACACGGAGGGCGGTGCCGCTCGTGAAGGGGACACATGCCGACACCCACCGGTGACATCGTCGGCCAGCGACGCTGGTACTGGCCGGCGTTCTCGGCGCCGGGGCTGCTCTGGCTCCTGCTGTTGTTCGTCACCCCGTTCTACGCGATCGTGGCCGTGGCGATGGGTGGCCGCGACCCCATCTTCGGCCTGGGCCTTCCCGCCTGGAACCCGCTCGAGTGGAACTTCACCGAGATCCGTGGCGTGGTCGGTGAGATCACGACCCAGAGCACGCTGCAGGACCAGTTCTTCCGGACGCTGTTGTTCATCGCGATCGCCGTCACGCTCTGCATCCTGATCGGCTATCCGGTCGCGTACTACACCGCGCGCCATGGCGGACGGTGGAAGGTCGTCCTGCTGTCGTTGATGATCGCGCCGTTCTGGATGAGCTATCTGATGCGCATGCTCGCGTGGGTCAACCTGCTCAACAACGAGCCGGAGAGTCCGGGGCTCGTGAACCAGGCCCTGCTGGCCACACCGTTCGTGAGCGAGCCGATCAACTGGTTCGCGGGCAACGCGGCGCCGATCGCGGTGGTCCTCGGTCTCGTGTACGGGTACATCCCGTTCTTCATCCTGCCGCTGTACGCCGCCCTGGACCGCATCGACAAGTCACAGCTCGAGGCCTCGCGCGACATGGGGGCGAGCCCCGGAGGCACGTTCTTCCGGGTCACGCTGCCGCTGTCGAAACAGGGCATCCTGGCTGGCTCGGTGATCATCACGCTGCCGATGTTCGGCGACTACTACACCCCGAACCTCATGTCGGGACAGCCGAGCGTGTCGATGATCGGCAACGCGATCGAGCGTTCGCTGAACAACACGGGTGGCCAGCCCCGCGGCGCCTCGCTCACGTTGATGCTCTCGCTGTTCGTCGCGCTCCTGATGATCTATTACCTCGTGAGCGTGGCTCGAGCGTCGAGGCAGGCACGCGAATGAGCGCGACGACCGAGGTGCGCACCCCCGACACGACCGCGCCGGCGCCGCCGCCACCGGCGAGGCCCGGCCGGCGCACCGCGTTCTTCCGCAACCCGTGGGGCAAGCCGCGCTTCCTCGGGGTGTGGGCCTGGGGGTATATCGCCTGGTCGATCGTGCCGGTCCTCATCGCCGTGCAGTTCTCGTTCAACGCGGGCAGGTCACGCAGCACCTTCCAGGGCTTCTCGTTGCAATGGTACGAAGGCATCTTCATCCGCGGATCTGAGCAGTTCGACGAAACCCTGCTGCCGGCCTTGATGAACAGCCTGAAGATCGCCGCGATGACCGTCCCGGTGGCGACCGTCATCGGTGTCGCCCTCGCGATCGGCTTGGCGCGCTGGCAGGGTCGTGGATCGGGCGCCGCCAACTTCCTGATGTTGTTCCCGCTCGTGACGCCCGAGATCGTGATGGGTGTCTCGTTGTTCCTGATCTTCGTGAACCTCTACACCGCGGTTCCGCTCGGCATCCCCGCGATGGTGGTCGGCCACATCACGTTCACGATCTCCTACGTGGTCATCGTGTCGCGAGGGCGATTGTTCGCCGTCGGACGTGAGTACGAAGAGGCGGCCATGGACCTCGGCGCGTCACCGGCGGGTGCGCTGCGACGCGTGTTGTTCCCGTTGCTCGCCCCGGCGATCTTCGCGAGCGCCTTCATCGTGTTCGCGATCTCGATCGACGACTTCGTGATCAGCGCGTTCCTCTGCATCGAGGACTGCCGCACGATCCCGATCAAGCTCTACTCGGCCGCGCGCAACGCCGGGTCGCCCGGGCTCAACGCGATCGCGACGCTGATGCTCGTGTCGTCGATGACGGCCATCACGCTGGCGATCTTGATCCAGCGCCGCTTCATCCGGAAGCAGGAAGGTGGTCAGCGCTCGGCCGTCGAGGACTTCGCTCGGTTCGAGATCTGAAGCTCGCGGATCCGCGGCAGGGCATCGAGGAACGGCAGAAGGATCGTATCAGTGTGCCTGCGCGGCAACGAATCCTTCTTCGCTGACCTCACCGTGTGGCAACACCCGCAGCGCCTCTTGGGGGAACCGGACCATGACCGGGGCCCCCTGGGCGAACGGTACGCTGTCCCCTTCGTTCTGCAGCCAGACCTGGATCTTGTCGCCGGGCGCGAGGTTCACGAGCACGTGCAGCACCGAGCCTACGTACACGACCCGCTCGACCATGCCCGGTACGAGGTTGGGCCCCGTGGCGTCGGCCGGCTCCAACTCGACGCGCTCGGGCCGGATGCACAGTTTGACCGCGCCCCTCGCGTCTTCTTCACCCTGGCCCGCGATCAGCTCGAAGTCGCCGTGCCGCACCTTGCAGCCTCCTGCCGTGGCACCGTCGGCGTCGGCGTCCATCAGGTTGGAGACGCCGAGGAAGTCGGCGACGTAGGCGGTCGCCGGCTCTTCGTAGACCTCCTTAGGCGGTCCGATCTGCTCGACCCGGCCATTCGACATCACAGCGATCCGGTCGGACATCGTGAGGGCCTCTTCCTGGTCGTGCGTCACGTAGATGAACGTGATGCCGACCTCCTCCTGGATCGCCTTCAGCTCGATCTGCAGCGCCTTGCGCAGCTTCGCGTCGAGCGCGCCCAGCGGCTCGTCGAGCAGCAGGACGGCGGGGTTGAGGATCAAGGCGCGCGCCAGCGCTACCCGCTGCTGCTGGCCGCCGGACAGCTGGCTCGGGCGCCGCTTCTCGAACCCGGTCAGCCGGACGAGCTCGAGAGCCTCGCCGACGCGCGTGGCCTGTTCCTGCTTGCCGAGGTCCTGGTACTTCAGGCCGAAGGCCACGTTCTTCTCGACCGTCAGATGCGGGAACAGTGCGTAGTTCTGGAACACCGTGTTCACGTTGCGCTTGTGTGGCGGCGTCGATGCCATGTCGGCGCCGTCGAGCAGGATCTGGCCCTCGGTCGGGCGCTCGAACCCGGCGATCATGCGCAGGGTCGTCGTCTTGCCGCAGCCCGACGGCCCGAGCAGCGAGAAGAACTCGCCACGAGGCATCTGCAGGTTGAGACCGTCGACCGCGGTGAAGTCGCCGAAACGCTTCACGAGGTCGATCAGCTGGACCTCTCCACCCTCTCTGCCCGCCATGACGCGCGGAGTCTACCCTGCCGACCGGCGCGCCGGTCAAGCCTCCGAGGAGGTTTGCGTCGTGTTGGTCGCGCCGCCATGATGGGCCGCCATGGAGGAGGTCCGGACGCCGCCGCCCCCCGCGGGGCCACCCGACCCCGACGCCGGCCGACGCATCCCAGCGCTACTCGCCGGCTACTGGGCCTTCGGCCAGTTCTGGGGCGTGTGGGTGATCCTGGTGTCGAGCATCAATGCCCATCACGGGTTGTCCTACGAGGACAACGGCGCGCTGCTGATGGTGCTCTCGATCGTCGCGGTGGCCGTGATGGCGCTCGTGGCGCCGCGGTTCGCACGGACCCCGCTCGGCATCACGGTGCCCGTCTCGCTGCTCACCCTCGGTCTGGGTTCGTTCGCCCTGGCATTGTTCCCGTCGGGATGGCTCTGGCTCGCGTTCTGCGTGGTCGGCGCCGGCAACGGCTTGATCGACGTGTTCATGAACGTCGACGCACAGCGGGTCGAGGTCGCCACCCGCAAGCCCGCGTTGCAGTGGCTGCATGCCAGCTACGCTGCGGGGGGCGTGACCGGCGCCGCGGCGGGTGGGCTCGTGGGCACCCTCGACGTCGATTTCCGATGGGGGCTGATCTACTCGACGGTGGCCCTGCTCGCCACCGCCGGCTGGAACGTCGTGCGCGGCTCGAGGTTGCGGGGCGCCGTGGCCGAACGTTCCGTGTTCTCGCTGTCGGCGTTCCGCCGGCACCGCGGCCTGTGGGTCGCCGGCCTGGTGGTGCTGTTCGCGTTCCTCGTGGAAGGGTCGATGGACACCTGGTCGGGGCTCTACCTGCAGGACCAGCTCGACGCCACGGCGGGCCAGGCGGCCCTCGCGTTCGCGGCGTTCTCCGCGTCGTTGTTCCTCGGCCGGATGTTCGCCGGCCGAGTGCTGTTCGGCCTCGGTCCCCGGGCCACGATCCTGTTCGCCGGGTTCGGGGCGGCCGCGGGTGGCGCCATCGCGACCATCACCAGCAGTCCGCTCGTGGTGGGGCTCGCGTTCCTGCTCATGGGCTTCGCGATCTCGGCCGCCGCGCCGGCCGGCTTCGGGCTCGTCGAAGCGATGGCGCCCCGGGATCAGACCAACGCCATCGCCGCGGTCACGACCGTCGGCTACACGGGGTTCGTCTGGAGCCCGCCGATCTTCGGCTACATCGCCGGCGCCTTCGACCTGCGCACCGCGATGGCCGTGATCGTCAGCTCGACGCTCGGCATCATCATCGCGGGCGCGCTGGCCACCCGCCACCGGCTGCACACCGCCGACGAGCCCGGCGCGTCGGCGGTCAGTCGGCGAGGTTGAGGTAGACCGCCTTCTCCTCGAGGAAGTCGTCGAGGCCGTGTTTGCCGAGCTCACGGCCGATCCCCGACTGCTTGTACCCGCCCCACGGCATCTCGGTGGGAGCCGGCTGCGTGTCGTTGATCCACACGATGCCGGCCCGGATCGCCTGTGCGGTGCGCATCGCCTTCTTGATGTCCGTGGTCCAGATCGCGGCCGCGAGCCCGTATTCGTTGTCGTTCGACATGGCGAGCACGTCCTGGGGCGTCTCGAAGGGGATCACCGACATCACCGGTCCGAAGATCTCCTCGCGGGCGATCGTGGCCGAGTTGTCGACGTCGGCGAAGATCGTCGGCGGCACGAAGTAGCCGCTCGCCAGCTTCGGATCGTCGGGGGTCGAACCCTGCCCCGCCAGACGGGCCTCGCTCGCGCCGATCTCGAGGTAACGGAGCACGCGCTCCTGCTGCTCCTTGGAGATCAGCGGTCCCATCGAGGTCGCATCGCTCGCGGGATCGCCGAGCGTGAGGCTCGTGGCACGATCGACCATGGCGTTCACGGCATCGTCGTAGATCCGCTTCTCGACGAACACCCGGGTGCCCGCCGAGCAGATCTCACCCTGGTTCCAGAACACGCCGTTGGCGGAGCCCTCGACCGCGGCGTCGAAGTCGGCGTCGGCGAACACGATGTTCGGCGACTTGCCGCCGAGCTCGAGCGTCACCCGCTTCAGCGTGTCGGCCCCCGATCGCATGATGATCTTGCCGACCTCTTTCGAGCCCGTGAACCCGACCTTGTCGACGCCCGGGTGGGTGGTCAACGGGGCGCCCGCGGTCTCACCGAACCCCGTCAGCACGTGCAGCACACCGGTGGGCAGCCCCGCCTCTTCTAGGATCTTCGGCAGCTCGAGGCACGTGAGTGGGGTCTGTTCCGGCGGCTTCAGGATGAAGGTGCACCCGGCCGCGATCGCGGGGGCGACCTTCTGCGCCGCCATCATCAGGGGATAGTTCCATGGCGTGATGCCGACGGCGACGCCGACCGGCTCCTTCCAGATCATGAACATCGCGTCGGCGTCCATGTGCTGGGACTCACCGGCGATCTTCGTGGCCCAGCCCCCGTAGTACTCGAACATGAACGCGACCTCGGCGATGTCGTCCCGGGCATCCCCGATCGGCTTGCCGGCGTCGAGCGACTCGAGAGACGCCAGGCGCTCCTGCTCGCGCCGGACGATCTCGGCGGCACGCAGCAGGATCCTGCCCCGATCGCGTGCGGGCGTGCCGGGCCACCACGTGCCGTCGTCGAAGGTCCGACGAGCGGCCGCGACGGCGGCGTCGACGTCGGCGGGCTTGGAGTCGGGCGCGGTCGCGATCACCTCGCCGGTCGCAGGGTTGAACACGTCGAATCGAGTCCCGTCCTGCGCATCGACCCACTTGCCGTCGATGAAGTTCTGCAGGGCATCAGCCATCGGGTATCGCCTCCTCGAAGGGTCCTGGTGCGAACCCGAAGCCTACCGCGGGCCCCTCACGATGGGCTACCCGGGAGGCCCGGCGGGTGGATCGACTGCGGGCTCGGCGGCGGGCGGCGGCATCGCGAGCCCCCACGCGTCGGCGCCCCCGTCGATCACGACCGTGGACCCGGTCACGTAGCCACCGCCGGCGGACGCGAGGAAGGCGATCGTGCTCGCCACCTCCTCGGCCGCGCCGGCGCGTTGCATCGGCACCTGGCGCGCCCACTCCTCGACGAGCGCCGGGCCGCCGTAGCCGAGCAGTCCTTCGGTCATGATCAACCCGCACGACACGCAGACGGCGCGGATGCCGAACCGGGACCATTCCAGCGCGATCCCGGCCGCGAAGGTCTCGAGCGCCGATCTCGCCATCGACGAGTGGACCATCGACGGCACCCCACGACGGGGGCTGAAGCCGATGAACGCCACGAATCCCTTCCTGGCAGGGATCATCCACCGGCGGGCAACCTGCTGCGTGAGGTCCCAAGGGGCGTCCACGTTGAGGCGTTGCACCGCGCGCATGCCCTTGACCGAGGTGTCCTCCAGCGGCGCGGCGAACTGACCCCCGGCGCCGTGCACGAGCACGTCGACCCGCCCGAACCGATCGTCGACCGCGTCGAGGAACGTCGAGACCTGCTCGGGTTCGCGCACATCACACGGCATCGCGAGCACCTCGCGACGTGCCTCGGCCAGTTCGGACCGCACCTGCTCGAGCGGCTCGGGGCGGCGTCCGCAGATCGCGACCGCCGCCCCCGTGCGGGCCAACTCGCGGGCGGTCGCTCGACCGATGCCCGTGCCGCCGCCCGTCACGATCGCGACGGAACCGGTGTGTGCGTCGGCCGCCAGCGGGGACCGGAACGTCTCCTCGACCATGTCGCGAAGTATGCCGGACGAAGGTGAGCGGAACACACTGGTGCCGCGGAACCAGACGTGCGGGGTCCAGGGGGTGGGCAGGCACAGGCGCTCCGCGGCGGCCACGGTAGGGTGATGGCGTGGGCTGGCTGATCCTGATCCTGGTGTTGCTCGCCGCCGCGTTCGGCGTGCTCGGCGCCGTACTCGAGGCCGTGGTGTTCGTCGTGCTCACCGTGGTGCTGTCCGTCGTGCTGCTCTTGACGATCGGCTGGTACGTGCTGAAGCACAAAGCTCGCAAGCTCGTCGGCGAGTTCGACGCACGCATGGCCGACCCCCAGCGGCCATCGCGACGGCCGGACGACGGTGAGCTGCCGCCGGCCCGCGACGACCGCTATTGAGCCTCTACTGAGCCTCGGCGCCCCGCCGGCGTTGCAGCGACGATCGGTACCGGTCGGGCGCTCCGCCGATCAGCTCGAGCAGGCCGCCCCTGGACCGCCCCCGCTCTTCCCGCCGGTCACCTCGCTCCAGGGCCCACGCCGCGAGCTTCACCGCGGGCCAGCGCAGCGGCTCCGGCGGCACGGCGCCGATCTCCGGCCGATGCACCGGCAGCGAGGTCCACTCGTCCTGCGCGCCGAGCACCTTCGAGGCCAGGATCCGGCCGCCGACCCACGTCTGGCTCAGCCCGTGCCCGCTGAAGCCGAGACCGGCGTGCAGGTTGCCGGGCGCCACGGTCCGATAGAAGGGCAGGAACGAGGCTGTCTGGTCGATCGGGCCGCCCCAGGCATGGTCGAACCGGATGCCCTCGAGCTGCGGGAACAGCCATAACAATCCACGAGCGGCCACCTCCGCCGCCCGGCGATCGTGCGTGACGGCTCTGCCGTCGGCCCGACCCGCGAACACGGTGCCGACGGCCCCGCCGCCGATCGCGATCCGGCCGTCGTCGGTTCGGCGCAGGTAATACAGGAGGTCCCGGCCGTCGGCGAGACCGACGTGGGAGGTCCATCCGATCGCCTCGAGTCGCTCGGGGATCGGCTCGGTGACCACCATCGTGTCGACGATCACGCCGAAGCTGCGCCGGAACCCGGGCCATGAGGCCGCCCACGAACCGGTCGCGAGCACGACCTGCTCGGCACGGACGGCCCCCGCCACGGTGTGCACGACGGCGGGCCGCGACCGGTCGATGCCCGTGACCCGTGTTCGTTCGAAGATCTGGACACCCCGTTCGAGCAGCACCCGACGCAGGCCACGCGCCAGCCGGGCAGGCTGCACGGTCGCGCTGTCGGGCGTGAACACCCCACCCACGGCGCGAGGGATCGTGGCGATCGATCGAACCTCGTCGGCCGTCCGGGGCTGCAGACGGCCGGGTTCGCCGAGCGCCGCGCAGCGCGAGACGGCGTCGTCATCGGTCATTCCTCGCTGCCACTCGCCGGCGCGAACGACCAACGCGCCTTCATGGTGCCACCAGCAGTCGATGTCGTGGTCCGCCGCGAACCGGCCAACCTCGGCCACCGAGTCACCCAACGCTCGTGCGTACCGCA